>Ga0134128_10010876_pt1 | contig 10895 bp, 11 predicted proteins | sample KB31754_FD_96462 | JGI IMG/M metagenome (GOLD analysis project Ga0134128, IMG submission 96462) | Terrestrial soil microbial communities with excess Nitrogen fertilizer from Kellogg Biological Station, Michigan, USA - KB3-175-4 | ecosystem: Environmental > Terrestrial > Soil > Unclassified ...
ATGAGCAGAGCGACCGCCGCGAAACCGCCAAACACGATTGCGTTCAGCTTGTCGGGCGAAAGCACTTCGGCGCGGACATCCCCCAGCGTGGAGGCCTTCTCCACAGGCTGATCGCTTGACATCCGGTGAATCGCCTGCGTGATCGCCGGCACCAGCGCGTACGGATCCTGGTGCGCGCGCACGAACAGCCGCCCGCTCCAGCCTTCCTGATCCACCGGCTGGTAAACAGTCATCTGGGGCGCGGGGATGATGTTCTCATCATCGATGTCGGGCACCACGGCGATGATCCGGCGCGGTGCGGGACTGATCCCGATGAATTTGATCACGCCGTCTGTCCACCACATTTTCCGGTTCACGGCATTCTGCCCGGGATAGAGCTGGTTGGCGAGACTCTGGCTGATGATGACCACCCTCTCGTTGCCGTCCTTGTCGCCGTCATTGAAATCGCGGCCATCCAGAATCGGCATACCGAGGGTCTTGAACCATCCAGGTGATACCGACCGGAAGCTGGCGCGGAAGTCCTGTCCGTCGAGGCGGTGAGCGCCCTGGGCCGCAAAGGTGAAGCTGATGTTTTGTTCGCGGGAATCACGCCAGGGCACGCTGAAGCCTTCCGCTACGCTCTCCACACCCGGAAGCGTACTGATTTGCTGCTTCACTTCGCGATAGAATTCGCCGATCTGTTGCGGTGTTTTGCCGTAAGACATCACCGGCAGATTCACCGCCAGCACCTTGGCGGAATCGAACGGCGGCCGGGTCTGTTCCAGCAGGAACAGGGTCTTCATCAGTACGCAGGCGCCCACCAGCAGCAGGAACGATGCAGCAATCTGTGTTACGGCAAACACGCGCAACCGCCGGCTGCTTCCCCCGGCCACGCGTCTGCCGCGGCCGGTCAGGCCGCCTTGCGTGCCATTGGGTGAAGGCAAGCGCGGAACAAACGCCAGGAACACCGCCGCGGCGAGAGCTAGTGCAATGCCGAACCACACCAGGCTGAAATCGAGCGACAGGTCTTTGGCCCGCACGCTGAATCGCGCGGCATAGCGGCCGAGGATCGCCACCATTGGAATCGCGAGCAGAACGGCAGCAACCGCGCCGGTTCCGCACAGCACAAGGCTTTCAGCCAGCAGCGACCTGCGCAAAGTGGCGGTGCTCGCGCCGAGCGCCGAGCGTACTGCCAATTCGGACTCGCGGCGCACAGTCCGCGCGAGCACCAGGTTGGCCACATTAGAACTGGCAATGACGAACAGCAGTCCCGATGCCGCGAAGAGCAGCCAGAGAACGGTGTTGGCGCGCGCATTGATCTGCTCGTGCATGCGTGTGACCGCGATCTGGTAGCGATCACCGGTCTTGTAGACCTCAGGATGAGCGGCGAGCATCGCGCCGTAGGAGCGAGTGAGTTCCGCGCGCGCCTGATCCAGCGTGGCGCCGGGAGCGAGGCGCGCAAACACCTCGGTCATGCGGTGCTCGCGGCCGGTCACCATGGTGGCCGAAAGATGATGCGGGCTGGTCACCACGTTGGCAATGATCTCGGTTGCTACGGGGTAGGGCACGGATGGCTCCAGAACGCCGACGATGGTCGCGCCGCGCGCTCCCTCGCCGCCCTCAAGGCGCACCGTTTTGCCAAGGATGTTGGGATCGGAGTGCAGTTCTGTCCGCCAGAATCCATAGGTGAGCACGACGGCGCCCGACGCGTTCGGCCCGTCGTCCGAGGGACCCAGCAGGCGGCCGAGCACAGGCTTGAGGCCCATCACGTCGAAGTAGTTTCCGTCGACCACGCCGGCGGGGATTTCGCGCGGGGTACCCAGTCCGACGACGGTGAAATCGATCTCGGAAAACGTGCCAAGCTCCTTCACGGTCTTGAGCCCGGTGCCGAGGTCCTTGATTTCAGGAACGGAGAAGGTCGTATTCTCGGCGCCGATGCCGGGCGCGCTCTGGCGCACGTAAAGCAGCTTGTCCTCGTCGCGATTCGCGAGAGGCCGCAGTAGCACAGCTCGCACCACGGTGAAAATGGCCGCATTGGCACCAATGCCCAGGGCGAGGGTGAGGGCGACCGTGAACCACACGGCGGGCACGCGCGACAGCGAGCGGATGGCAATCCTCAAATCGCGAAGAAATGGCATGGACGTGACCTCCGGACGGGGAAAGGACCTGGATACGTTGATATAAACTCTTCGCTCTTCTGTCAAGGCCCGCTTTGCAGCGGAAATCCTTGCAGTTCGTAAAGCATATGCCCATCGCCCCTTACGGCGCATCTAAAATGGCATCTATGACGCCTCCTCTGCCGAACCGCCGCCGTTCCAAGATGCCTCCGCCTGGGGAAACCGGGCAGGAAGCTCTCTATCTTAAGTCCCTGAGCGAACGCAAGATCCCGGTTAGCGTGAAGCTGCGCGATGGGGAAGTGGTGAAGGGCTGGATCGAGTATTTTGATGACGGCATGCTGCGCCTGACCCGCGAGGGCAAGCCGAACCTGTTCATCTACAAGCACCAGATCCGCACCGTTACCGAGGTGGGCAAACGCCGCGGGCCAGTGGAATCTTCGGCGCACGCCGGAGCATCAGCCGGACCGGCCCTGTGAACGAATCCGCAAGCCAGCTTGAGTGGGTTGCCAAAGCCTCTGAGATAGCGCGCGAAGCCGGAGCGCGGCTGCGCGAGTTTCTGGTCCAGGGCGTCGAGACCGAGTACAAGGGCGACGTGGACCTGGTGACGGTAGCGGACCGCACGGTGGAGAAGTTGATCCGGGGGCGGCTGGGCGAGGTGTTTCCCGATCACGGCATCTACGGCGAAGAGGGGACGCGAGAGCGCCTTGAGCAGGAGTTTCGCTGGTATGTGGATCCGCTGGATGGAACGACGAACTTCGCGCACGGGATACCGCATTTCTGCGTGTCCGTGGGGCTGGAACAACGGAAACCGGCGGGGGATGCGGGGCAGGACGGGGAGATCGTGGCCGGCGTAATCTACAACCCCATGCTGGACGAGCTTTTTTCGGCCGAGCGCGGCAAGGGTGCGCGGCTGAACGGCCGGCCCATCCATGTATCACTTGTGGCCGATTTGGCCGAATCGCTTGTCGCCACCGGCTTTCCCAGCCGCAAGCGCCACGATAGTCCGAACATTCACTTTTACCACGAGTTCACGCTGCGTTCGCATGGAGTGCGGCGCGCCGGCTCGGCCGCGCTCGATCTTGCTTACGTGGCCTGCGGCCGGTATGAGGCGTTCTGGGAATTCAATCTGAATCCGTGGGACACCGCTGCCGGCACCCTGCTGGTGGAAGAGGCAGGTGGGCGGATGAGTGACTTTGCCGGGGGACAGTTCCGCCTGGACAGCCGCGAAGTGCTGGCCTCGAATGGCAGGATTCATGAGGAACTGCTGAGCATGTTCCGCGACATGTTCGCAGGGCGGTCGCTCACGCCGATTCCCACGCCGAGGGAGTTCGCCGAGCGGCGCGAGGCCGCGGCCAAAGCAAACGCCAGGACGTAAAGGGGCACAGCTCAAGCAAGACAGATTTGAACGCAGCCGAATCTATTGCGGCTGCTGTTGCTGTTGTTGCTGATACTGCCGCTGCATTTGCTGCATCTGCTGCAGGCGCTGCTGCTGCATGAGCTGCATGCGCTGCTGGGGCGTCATGGGGCCTTGCGGATTCTCCGGTTGCTGCGGCTGCGGTTGGGGAGGCTGAAAGACCTGCGGCTGCTGTTCCGGCTCATCGTTGTCGGGTTCCACAACGGAATCATCATCGGGCTGCTGGTCTGGCACGTTGGCGGCGGGATTCTGGTTGGCAGGCGGAGCATTGCGCCGGACAGTCAGGATCACGGTTCGCGGGGTTCCCTGGCCCTCATCGCCGAGCATCAGGTAGTCGTAGCCGGAACCGTGCAGTAGCTGGGCGAGAACATCTTTCGCCTGCCCGGGCCCATAATTGCCAAACACACGCTCGTCCTTGCTGAGGCCTTCGATCTTTGCGCCGGTTTGCGTGGAGATCTGGTTGAGAATCTGGCTCAGGTTCGCGTTCGATGCCTGAATGTGCAGTCCTTCGCTGTTCCAGGTGATGGAGGGCTGTTTGGCGGCTTCGTTCGCGGGCCATTTGGGCGGTTCGGGAGCATGCGGCGCCGGGGGTGCAGTTTCCGCGGGAGTGGTCACGGCGGGGTGACCGGCGCGCGGGCGGGGAGCTTTCGCGGGATGAGAGGCCGGTTGCGCGACGGCGAAGGAGCCGGCCACCAGCAGGGCGAGGCAGGCAAAGCGCAGTGCACCAAGTCCGCCGCGGCAAGCAGAGTTTCTCATCGCATTGTTCTTCGAATACCGCATAAGGACGACGAGGTGTGCAGCGGACCCGAAAGCCCGCGCCTCTCCATGTACTAGACTAGCAGTGGCCCGTAAACGCTCACAACAGGGGGCCTTCTCTCGTCCAACATACCCCGTGTGCCGGGGCGGAGCGATTGTCGATGCATCTCTGCAGGAACTGGGCTTTTCCGCTGATTCTCGGTGGTTTCGTAGCTGCTTCCGCGGCCGGTCATGCTTCAAGCTGTACATCGCAGGCGGAGATGAACTCGGTGGATCGCAGCGCCCTGGCGAGTGCCGGGCAGAGGCTGGCGGTTGCGGTGGTCCAGCAGGACATGGCCACCATGCAGTCGGCGCTGCTGCCCGCCGTGGCCGCGCAATGGGACGGAATCCACAACGCAATCGAGCAGGGCGCCGCCGATGTGAAGGGCGGCCAGCCGCAGCTCAACAGCATGTATCTGCTCGACAACACGGGGCAGACCGGAACCGGCGACGCGCAGTTTTTCTGCTCGAACGCGGACGGATCGATGACCGTGACGATCACGCTGTCGAGCTTGCCGCCGGGAAGGTTCGCGGTGGTGCAGGCGTACGCGATGGGGGGGCCGACGCCGGGGTCCACGCAGTCGATCATCGGGCAGATCGTGTTCATTCTTGGGCAGGACGGGGGCGCTTGGAAGCTGGGCGGCGTGTTTATTCGGCCGGCAATGCTGGGCGGCCACGATGGCGTGTGGTATTGGCAGCGGGCGCGCGAGCTGACAAAGTCCGATTCGCCGTGGGCGGCGTATTACTGCTACCAGGCTGCGCGCTACCTGCTGCTGCCGGTGGACTTCATTACGTCTCCGAATTTGGAGAAGCTGGACCAGGAGGTGGCGCAGGTTCCTCACGCGCCGCAGTTTCCGTATTCGGTTACCGAAGGAGACCGGACCTGGAAGATTGACGGGGTGCGATTCGATGCGGCGCTGCACGAACCGGATCTAGGCGTGACGTATGAGACGACGGGTGTCACGGATCCGGCGGCGCAACGAACCGAGGCGATTGCGGTGCTGGGAGCGCTGCTCAAGGCGCAACCGGCACTGCGGCAGGCGTTCCATGGGCTGTGGGCGTATGCGTCGAATAATGGGCGCGTGACGCCGGTGATGGAATTGCCAATGGATAAGATTCCTTAAAGACAGTTCACAGTTCGCAGTTCACAATTCATAGTGAACCATTTTCAGTTGTCAGTTTCCCGATTTGGTTTGCTGATTGGCTGGGCTGGTGATTGAACTTAGCAACGAGGACAGCTATGGATTGGGATTGAGTTTCGCAAGTTACAACTGAAAGCTCACAGCTGACAGCTGAAAACTGACAACTGCAAACTGACAACTGGGAGTCATTTCGAGGTATGCGAATTGTACGAAGTACCGGACTTGATCGACCTTCGCTCTGATACTGTGACCCGGCCTACGCCGGAGATGCGCGCGGCTATGGCTGCGGCCGAGGTGGGCGACGACGTATACGGCGAGGACCCGACCATCAACCTTCTGGAGCGGCGCGCGGCCGAGATTTTCGGGCGCGAGGCAGGGCTGTTTGTGCCTACAGGCACGATGGGAAACCAGGTGGCGCTGCGCTGCCTGACGCAGCCGGGCCAGGAGATTATTTGCGAGGCGAAGGCGCACATTCTCGATTGGGAGATGGCGACGGCGGCGGTGTTCTCCGGTTGTATGATTCGCGCCGTTCCCACGAGGGACGGCATTCTCACCTGGAAGGACATTGAACCGGTCATCTACAAGTGGGGCGGATTTCGCGCGGCCACGGGCGCCATCGAGATGGAGAACACGCACAACATGGCGGGAGGTCGGGTGACGCCGCTTGCCGTGATGGAAGAGATCTGGGCGGGCGCGAAGGCGCACAACCTACCGGTGCATCTGGATGGCGCGCGGGTTTTTAATGCGGCGGCGGCGCTGAACACTGACGTGAAGACGCTGACGCAGGGCTTCGATACGGTGATGTTCTGCCTGTCGAAGGGACTGTGCGCTCCGGTGGGTTCGCTGGTGGTGGGATCGGCGGAGTTGATTGCGCGGGCGCGCATCTTCCGTAAGGCGCTGGGCGGAGGGATGCGGCAGGCGGGAGTGCTGGCGGCCGCGGGACTGATCGCTCTGGAACAAATGCCGAAGCGTCTGCCCGAGGACCACGCAAACGCGCGCCTGCTGGCTGAGGCGCTGGCGAATATCGAGGGTGTCGAGATCGATCCGGAGACGGTTGAGACCAACATCGTGATCTTCCGGCTCACCGGAGCGCTCACGCCCGGCGAGTTTGTTGCGCGGCTGAAGGCGCGCGGTGTGCTGGCGAGTTCTGTAGGCCCCCAGCTTGTGCGGCTGGTGACGCATCGCGATGTGGGGCGAGGGGATTGCATACGCGCGTGCGAGATTCTCGCGGGAGAAATCGAAGGCGCTCAGGCTGTGCAAACCAGTTAAGGCGTGTTGCAGCCTGATTCCCGCCCCTCATCTCTCCAGTGACTGAATTCCGGGTTAAAGCTTTTTCGCTACTTACGGACTTTCGGCTCCTGATACATCATCGGCTGCCTGCTCCAGTTGATCGGGCCTTCTGTGAACCGCTTCTCGAGCCGGGTCATCAATTCGCTCCAGCCGCGCTGAAAGTGCTCATACGCCCGATCCCATTCCGGGCCATCTTTCCAGCCGAGGTGAGTAATGGTAACGTGCGTCTCGTAAGCATCCAAAGGGCGCATCTCCACCACGACCCAGGTTCCGCCGTTTCGCACCTCGGGCATATCCGGTGGAGCATTCCATTGAAAGGAAATCATCTCTTCGGGCGCGTAGCTCAGGATCTTAAGCCCCTTGGTGCCGGACCGTTCGTCGTTCGGATCGAACTGGATCTCGTATGGCCCGCCGATGGCAAGCCCGATGTTCGCTTTCTGCGCAAAGAACTCCTCGGCACCGTGGGAAGTGGTGAAGACGCGCCAAACCTGTGATACCGACGCATGGATGGTTCCTTCCACTCGAACTACACGTCCGGACCCGGCCGGCATTGTTGTTTGCCCATTCAACGCAACTGCTCCGAGAGCGATAAAGAGTGTCGACATCATGAGTTTCATGCGTCCTCCTGGTTCGTGATTTGCGTCGGCCATGTTAAGGCGGTGATGGCACTCCCTGCCTGCGGTTTTTCGGCAGGGTTCATCGTGCATGGGAACGATCTGCTTCGGTCAGGGCGACCTGGCCGGTCTCGAGCAGAGACTTCAGGTTTGAAAGGATCTTCGGCCATCCTCCGGAAACAGCCTGAATGAACTTCGAGTCGGCGCGCTCGATGGAATGCGCGATCGAAAGCCGTACCGCGTCGCCGTAGCGCTCGAGCTCGATCGTGCAAAGGGCAAAACCCTCGGCCTTCAGCTCCGGTTTGAACTCGTTTCGCCACCTGAGCTGAATTCGCTTCGGCCGGTCGAGTTCGAGAATCTCTCCGGTGTCCGCGACTCGCCCATCGGGGAAGATCATTTGCCACTGTGCTCCCTTTCTCCATTCTGTTTGGAATTGCATTCCGAACCAGTACTCCTTCATCTGGGTGGGATCGGTCAGAGCGGACCATAACTTCTCAGGCGTAGTGCGGATGAAGGTCACGTAAACGAATTCACTTTGATCTGCTTTACTCACCGGCTTTTCCCTCCAGATTCTTTTTCAGTTTTGAGAGCGCCCGAAGACGCGGTTGCTCAAATTTGCTAATCCAACGCTCGGCGATCTCATTGATCGGCACAGGATTGATGAAATGCAGTTTCTCTCTGCCGGCGCGTTTCCACGACACCAGATTCGCATTTCTGAGAATCGTCAAATGCTTTGCGACAGCCTGGCGGGTCATGTCCAGTCCATCGCAAAGTTCTGCCAATGTCTGCCCATTCTCTTTGTGCAGCCGGTCGAGAAGTAGCCGGCGGCTAGCGTCGGCTAGTGCCTTGAAAACCGCGTCGTTGTCCATGTCACAAAACGGAACCATTTAGTTCCGTATCATCTTAGGTAACCTATTGGTTGCGTGTCAAGCGCTTTTTCTTTGGGTCAGGAGCGGGTGGCCTGACGAATACCTGCAGTGAGTTGCAATGGGCAGGCGCTCATCCGCAAGCTTCGGCCGGCCGCCTCAATGCTCTAGAGCGGTCGATTCACCTGTGACTAATTTCCCAGTGGTCAGCGAGAGGGCTTTGCCACATTACGATTGCGCGGCGCGCTCCAGCTCGGCGAGGTCGAACTTGGTCATCTGCATCATGGCCTCCATGGCCTTGGGGTGGCGGATCAGCTCAAGGATGCGCGGAGCCCATACCTGCCAGCGAAGGCCGTACTTATCCTTTAGCCAGCCGCAGGCGATTTCGCTGCCGCCGCCTTCGAGGAGCTTCGACCAGTAAAGATCGATCTCCTGCTGGTCGTCACAGTGGACGACGAACGACACGGCATCGGTGAACGGGTGGTCCGGGCCGCCGTTGAGCGCGGTGAAGCGGAGGCCGTTCAGCTCAAAAGAGACGGTGAGGACGCTGCCTTTCGGGCCGGCAGCGTCGCTGGGATGGCGCAATTCATCGAGCTTGCGGGAGTTGGGGAATACGGAGAGGTAGAAATCAACCGCCTCTTCGGCGTTGTTGTCGAACCAGAGAAACGGCGTGATGCGGGGAGCGTTGCCAAGAGTGCTCATAGGGATTCTCCGGGAGACCGAATCGATTCGCAGCCAGATTACCTGATTGTGGCTTCCTGCTGCGGGGAAAAGTCCGCATAAATGAATCCGTCGCGATCCACAATTTCGCCAGACTCAAGCTCGATTGGCTTCGTGAACATGGGTCCGTCATAGACGCAAGAGTGAAACTCCCCCCGTTCGCCACACGGGTCTACTTGCGCAGGCAGATCGCGCAGCAGATCCGCGTCGAAATTGCGTCCTGCAAAGGCTGCGGGTAGTTGGCCCGAATCCACGCACACCAGCTTCGCGCGCAGGCCACCGTCGATCATTGTGCGGGCCAGTTCGTCGGTAGGAATCTCCCACAGAGGGAAGAGCGGTTCGAGTCCGGTGCCGGTCAACTGGCGTTCGCGATATTCACGCACGTCACGCAGGAAAAGATCGCCGAACGCAATGGCGTCGATGCGCTCGCGAACGGCGCGATCGCAGGCCTCAGTCATGCGTTGCTCATAGATTTCATTGGAACAAGGCCACGGCAGCGGGACGCTCCAGAGAGGCAGTCCGGCCGCGTCGGCCTGTGCCTGCAGGATGGAACGCCGTGTTCCGTGCATGGCGACGCGATCGAATTCGGCGTTGAGGGTGGTGAGCAAGCAGACGACGTTAATGCCGGGCTGCTGCCTGAGCACATGCAGTGCCCAGGCGCAGTCTTTACCGCTGCTCCAGGATAGAAGAACACGTTTTGTCATTGAGAACCGACCGTGCCAAGGAGGATTTCACTGCGCCGGATTATTGTCCGGCACAGGGGGGACATGAGAACAGCAGATTCCCTGCGTGGATGACAGACGAGAAAAGCAAAGGCAACTGCGGGTCCCTCGGGCCGCTGGAGATCACCCCACGGACCAGGACCTGTCCGCGGGGAACCTGATCGAAAGCGCGCGGCCTCTCGGGATGACACAGAGGTCAGGGTCAGGAGATTTTGGCCAGCATTAGCTGATCTCGAACACGTCCTTGCTGGCTGCTGCTGCGGCTTCGGCGCGCTCCATTACCTTTTGCGCGGCATCATAGAACCCTTGCGCCTGGGGACTCTTCGGTCCGGCGAGCGCCACGGGCAGGCCCTTGTCGCCGCCTTCGCGAATGGCGGGAATTAACTCGATGGAGCCGAGGAACGGCACGTTGAATTGCTTCGCGGTACGTTCGGCGCCGCCTTTTGAAAAGATGTCGATGACCTCATGGCAGTGCGGACAGGTGAAGTGGCTCATGTTCTCGACGATGCCCAGCACTTCCACGTTGACCTGTGCGAACATTTCGAGCGCTTTGCGGGCATCCTGCAGGCTTACGTCGCTGGGCGTTGAGACAACGACCGCGCCCGTAAGCGGAACCGTTTGCACCAGTGAGATGACCACGTCGCCGGTGCCTGGGGGCAGGTCGATGACGAGATAGTCGAGTTCGCCCCAGTTTACCTGCTGCAGGAACTGGCGAATGATCTGGTGCAGCATGGGGCCGCGCATAACCATCGGCTTATCGCCCGGCGAGATGTAGCCGATGGAGATGGTTTTGATGCCGTGAGTCTCATTGGGCTCGATGACATTGCCGGCGCCCACGCGGGGCGACTGGGTGGAGCCCATCATGAGCGGCACGTTGGGGCCGTAGATGTCGGCGTCGATGAGGCCGACGCGCTGGCCGAGCTTGGAGAGAGCGATGGCGAGGTTAACGGCGATGGTGGTTTTGCCCACTCCGCCCTTGCCCGATCCTACCGCAATGATTTTTGAAACTCCGGGCAGCGCAACGGGCTGCGGCATGGCTTGTCCATGTGCCATAATCGTGTTCACTCCTTCATTGAATCTGGTTCGCGCAGCCGATCGGCGGCAGCGGTGGGGAAACTATGCGGTGGCAGTCGCCTGCCTAGCGGCCTTGCGGCGCGCATGTTCGCGCTCGCGATGTTCGCGGCGCAGCAAAGAGTCATGGTAGCGGCGTTCCTCGTCGGCGGTGACGGGCTTGAG
>Ga0134128_10010881_pt1 | contig 10893 bp, 11 predicted proteins | sample KB31754_FD_96462 | JGI IMG/M metagenome (GOLD analysis project Ga0134128, IMG submission 96462) | Terrestrial soil microbial communities with excess Nitrogen fertilizer from Kellogg Biological Station, Michigan, USA - KB3-175-4 | ecosystem: Environmental > Terrestrial > Soil > Unclassified ...
GCTGCGGGAGCGTTTCAGTCTCGAACAGCACGCGTTCGGTTGATCCCGAGCTCGGCCGCCCCGGGTTCGAAGAGCGTCCGCAGAGCAAGTCACTGCAGTTGCCCTCATGAGCGCGCCTCTCGATATCGCCAGCGACGGACCGACGCAGGTCTGGACCGTCAACCCGCCCGAGCAGCGCATCACGAAGTGGACGACGCGCCGATGACACTCCCCCGTTTGGTGCCGCCCGCCAGCGTCGATGCCACGGCGACCGAGGAATTGCGTTACGAGGTGCGCGATTTTCTTACCGACCAATTGGTCGCCGGCGCCTTCACCCCGTCGGTCGATGCCTGGTTGACGGGTTGGGACGAGAAATTCACCGCCGCGCTCGCCGAACGCGGCTGGTTGGGCATGACGGTGCCGTCCGAATACGGCGGCCACGGGCGTTCTTTCCTGGAACGGTTCGTTGTGACCGAGGAACTGCTGGCCGAGGGCGCACCCGTCGCCGCGCACTGGATCGCCGACCGCCAGATCGTGCCCTCGCTGCTCAAATACGGCACGGAAGAACAGAAGCAAGAGTTCCTCCCCCGCATCGTGCGCGGAGAATGCTTCTTCGCCATCGGGATGAGCGAGCCGGACGCGGGCTCCGATTTGGCCAGCGTGCACACCCGCGCCACCCGCGTCGACGGGGGCTGGTCGCTGACCGGCAGCAAAGTGTGGACCTCAGGCGCCCACCTCGCGCACGCGTTCATCGCGCTCGCGCGCACCGCGCCGGTGGACGCGGCGAATCGGCATGCAGGGCTGAGCCAGTTCATCCTCGACCTGCGCGGACCCGGCATCGAGATCCGCCCGATCGTGTCGATGAACGGCGCCCACCACTTCAACGAGGTGATCCTGGATTCGGCGTTCGTCCCCGACGCCATGGTGTTCGGTGAGATCGGCAACGGCTGGCAGCAGGTGACCTCCGAGCTCGCCTTCGAACGCAGCGGACCCGAGCGGTTCCTGTCCACGTTTGTGCTGTTGGCGGCCTGCGCCGACCGCATGGCGTCAAACGCCATCCCTCGCGATCCGAATCTGGGGAGACTGGTGGCGCGCATCACCGGCTTGCATCAGATGTCCACCGCGGTGGCCGGTGCGCTGGAACGGCACGAACCCGCGGATCTACCGGCCGCGGTGGTCAAGGTGCTGGGCACCATCACCGAAGGCGACATCGCGGAATTCGCTGCCCTGCAGGACTCCCCCGACCCGAGATTCTCGGACCTGGTGTCTGCGGCCCTCGATCAGCGGCCCGGCTTTACCCTGCGCGGCGGCACCAACGAGGTCCTGCGTGGTGTGGTCGCGCGCGGATTGGGCATGCGATGAACGCCCGGCCTTCGGTTGACGGCGCGCTTGTCGACATGATGGGAGCGTTATTTTCCGAGTACCGCGAAAAGCGCCTGCCCGCCGGAACGGTCGAGCGCGACCCCGCCCTCTGGCAGCGCCTCGACGAACTCGGCCTGGCCCGACTGACCGGTGCGGAACAGCACGGCGGCAGCGGGGCAAGTTGGTACGAAGCGGCCGAACTCCTGGCCGCAGCGGTCAGGCATGGGGTCCGAATCCCGTTGGCCGAGCATGACTTATTGGCGTGCTGGCTTCTGGAGACCAGCGGGGTGCCCGCGGGCGACGCGGTTCGGACCATGTGCGTGCTCGACAAACACGGAACCGCGACAGACGTCCCCTGGGCCGCTTCGGCCGACCGGATCGTGGTCGTGTGGCGAGCCCAGGGCGGGCACCAAGTCGCCGACGTCGCCGCCGGGCAGCTCACGATCACCCCGGGTAGCAACCTGATCGGCGAGCCACGCGACGCGGTGGCCGCCGAACCGGCCACCCTGCAAGGCGTCCCGGTCACCGCAGCCCTCCTTACCCAGCTGCGGCTCAAAGCCGCCCTGGTGCGATCCATCCAAGTGAGTGCCGCCCTGGATCGGATCCTGCAACTGTGCATCGACCACGTGTCTTCGCGGGTCCAGTTCGGCCGCCCGCTGGCCAAGTTCCAGGCTGTACAGAACCTGATCTCCGATATCGCCGCCGAGGCCGCACTCGCGCGAGCGGCGACCGAGGCCGCACTGCACGCCGCGGTCATCGGCGACTGGTCGACGCCCGACGTGGCTTTCCTTGTGGCCGTGGCGCGTTCGTGTGCCGGCCACGCGAGTTCGGTGGTGGTACGCAACGCCCACCAGGTGCACGGCGCGATCGGTACCACCCGTGAGCACGCCTTGCACGAGTTCACCCGGGCCGCGCTCGCATGGCGTTCGGAGTTCGGTTCGGTGCGGTATTGGGACGAACAGGTCACCGACGCTGCGCTGCACGCGAGCACCGGCGGACTGTGGAGCCTGATCACCGGGTGACACCGCCCGAGCGAGAACGAGTGTTCCACTGACCGGGCATCGGCGGTGCTACCGGGGCCACACCCGGTGTTGACTGACGCCATGAGCGACGACATCACGCTGCCCGAATTGCAGGAGTTCATCGCGTCCTTCTGGTACCACTACGACGAGGCCCACTACGACGAACTGGCGGCCAGCTACGCCGAGGATGTGCACTACCTGACCCGAAGCGATTCCGGCGCAAGTCCTTTCGAAGACCTGATGTCACCGGAGCTCAACGGCCGCGACGCGGTGATGGAATGGCTGTCCGAGCACCGCAAGCAGAGCCCCTACCCATTGCGACACCACGCCACCAACCTGTGCCGCACCGGCACCGACGGCGACGTCACCCGCGCGCGGTTTTACATCTTCGTCAACCAGATCGCCAACTTCGTGCCATTCGCGGTGTCCAGCGGCGTGGTCAACGTCGGCGTTCGGCGCGGCGCCAATGGACTGGAATTCACCGAGATGGACGTGATCCTCGACGCCACCAACTCGGTTCTGCTCTCGGAATTACACGCCGGAAGCGCCGCCGACTCGTAGTCATGGACGCTCGGGAAGCCTTCGGGGGCGGAGTCGCGGTCATCACCGGTGCCGGATCCGGCATCGGCGCCGGGCTGGCCCGGCACGCCTCCCGATTGGGCATGACGGTGGTGCTGGCGGACGTCAACGGGGACGCCGTCGCGGCCCTGCGCGACGAGTTGTCCGCGGCGGGTGGCGTGGCTCACGATGTCGTCTGTGACGTGCGCGACCCCGACGCCGTGCGCGACCTCGCCGACCGTGCCTACCGTGACGTCGGGCCGGTGCGCCTGTTGGTGAACAACGCCGGCATCGAACAGTTCGGCTACCTGTGGGACACGCCGGTGGCCAACTGGCAGCGCATCATGGACATCAACGTCAGCGGTGTCTTCTACGGCGTGCGCGCGTTTCTGCCGAAGATGATGGCCACCGACGAGCCGGCGTGGGTGTGGAACCTGTCGTCGGTCGGCGGGGTGGTGGCGATCCCCTTGCAGGGGCCCTACATCGTCAGCAAGCACGCGGTGCTGGCGATGACGGAATGCCTGCGCCTCGACGTCGAGTCGGCCGGGCACGGCCACCACGTTCACGTGCAGGCCGTGCTGCCGGGCGCGGTGGTATCCAACATCTTCGAATCGGCGGGCGGGGTGGACGCGTCGGACGCCCCGGACGTCGCGGCCGCCGAGCGGCAGCGCGCGGCCATGCTCGGGATCAAGGCCGGGGCCATGGATCCCGTGGCCGCAGCCGAAACGGTTTTCGAGCAGGCCGCCGAGGGCCGCTTCTACTTACTCACCCAGCCATCCGTCGCGGCGGCCATGACCGAACGTGCGAACGTGCTTGCCGCGCAACGCCCGCCAGAGCTGAGACGATGAAGACTCCCGCCCTGGACCCCGACGCCGCCGCAAGGGTCGCCTCGTTCGGCGAGATCGCTCCGATGCGGCAACGGGGTTTGGCCGCGGTGCGCACCGGACTCGAATCCGCACCGCGGCCGCTGGACATGCCCGAGATGACCAGCGTCACCGAAACGCTCATTCCCGGTGCCGTCGACGGCGTCCCCATCCGGATTTATTATCCGACAGGGGATTCCGATGCACCGGTGTTGGTCTACCTGCACGGCGGCGGACTGGTGATGGGCTCCAACCACGCTTCGAGCCGCTGGCGCGTGAGCTGGCCTCGGCCTCGGCGGCCACCGTCGTGGCCGTGGACTACCGGCTGGCCCCGGAGTCACCGCCGCCCGCGCAGTTCGACGATGCCTACGCCGCCACCGAATGGGTGTCACGAAACGCCGGCGAATTGGGCGTCGACGCCGACAGGCTCGCGGTCGTGGGCGACAGCGCCGGCGGCTCGCTGGCCGCGGCGGTGGCGCTGGCCGCGCGCGATCGCCACGGACCGGCGATCTGTGCGCAGGTGCTGCTGTATCCCGGCTTGGACCGCGACATGTCCGTCGCCTCGATCGCCGCGCTGCCCGACGCACCGCTGCTCGCCCGCGACGACATCGACTACATGCACGCGCTGACCGACGGCGACGCCGGGCCGCCCACCGACCCGTATCTCGTCCCGGCGTACGCGGCCGACCTGTCGGATCTGCCGCCGGCCATCGTGGTCACCGGGGGCTGCGACCCGATCCGGGACTGGGGTGAGCGCTACGCGGAGCGGCTGCGCGACGCCGGCGTGCAGACCACCGTCACCCGGTATCCCGGCATGTACCACGGCTTCCTGATGCGCTCCGATGCCACCGCACGGGGCCGGCTGGCTATCGCGGAGGTCGGGGCGCTGCTGCGGGCCAAGTTTGCCCATCCGCTTCGGTTTGGCGTCCCGATCACCGGACAGCCGTCCCCCGCGTCGCGGTAACGCTGCGCACAATCAACCGATCGTGAACTGCAAAGGAGACAGCTGATGCTCACCGACGAGCGCCGGATGGAGCTTTCCGACGTGTTGCGGCCGGCCGCGCCACCCCGCGAAATCGACAACGTCTACACGGACGATCAGCGCGAGCGCCTGCTCGACGTGGTGCGCACCGAAGGCCCCTGGAAGCTGATCATCGCTCAACACTTCGCGTCGGCCGACGAATTGATCGCGACGATGAGCGGCGTCTTCCCCGAAGGGTTCACCCCGACGCTGGATCTGTTTCTCACTCCGACCTTCCGCGGCTATCTCGCCAACTACGGCGCGGTGCTCTACCCCGAACTGCACGACTGCTTCTATAACGCACGGTTTGTGGAGATGGCCAAGAGCTACTGGAATGCCGAATACGCCAAACCAGAGCTGATGCTGTTCAACATCAATGGGCCGTGCGCGAATCGCGATCCGGGCCACCTGGATTCACCGAGTTTCCGCGGCGTGCGGCACGAGAACGCACCGACGTGGCTCACCAGCGTGATGGGCAAATCCGGTCTGTTCGGCGACTACCTGATCAAGATGGCTCAGGTGATCACCTGGTTCTCGCTCGACTCGGGCAGCGGATTCACCTACTGGCCCGAGGGCCCACTCCAGGCGCCCCGACGCGTCCTGCCGCCGATCTACAACCGTGGCGTCGTGGTGCAAAACGAGATGATGGTGCATCGCGGTGAGGCGAACGGGCCACTGGACCAACAGATTCCGGCCGGACTGGGCTTCGACACGGTATTCACCGGTGATGCTGACGACCGCGACCACTGGCTGCTGAAGAACGGTGACGAGGTGATCGCGCGTCACCACACCCAGCAGTTGCGGTTTCTCGTGCATTGGTCGGCCGAGGTGTTCTCCGACTTCGACGAGTTGAAGAAGAACATGGAAGGCTCCGATGACCTGACCGTCGAGAAGGCCATCGACATGATGGTCGATGACCTCAAGGCGAAAGGCATCAAGCTCGACATTCCCAGCGAACCGCTGCACGATCCGGCGTTCATCAGCACGCTCAACGCCGCCTATGACCTTGGTGGCCCGGCCACCTACCCCGAGGAGGCCCCGATCAGCGCCTTCCAGCTGGCGTGACGGAAGGGGCCGCGCTGATGCAGCGTTTCGCCGATCGGCGGGTCATCGTGACCGGGGCCGGCTCCGGCATCGGGCAGGCCACCGTGGCCCGGCTGCTCGACGAGGGGGCCACCGTCGTGGCATACGACGTCTCCGCGGACGGGTTGGCGCGCACGGCGGCCGCCGCCGAAGATGCCGGTACCGCCAAACGATTGATCGCCGCGGTGCTCGATATCTCGGCCGAGGACGACGTCATCGCCGCCGTCGATGCAGCCATCGGCGACCTGGGCGGCCTCGAAGTGCTCGTCAACGCGGCCGCCATTCAGCGTTGCGCCCACACCCACGAGCACACGTCGGCCGACTGGAACGCCACCATCGCGATCAATCTGACGGGCACCTTCCTGATGACGCGGCAGGCCCTGCCGGCGCTGCTGGAATCCGGTCGCGGTGTGGTGGTCAACTTCACCTCCACCGCAGCGTCATTCGCCCACCCCTACATGGCCGCGTATGCCGCCAGCAAGGGCGGAGTGTTGTCGTTCACGCACTCGCTGGCGCTCGAATACGCCAAGCAAGGGTTGCGCGCGGTCAACATCCAACCCGGCGGAGTCTCGACGGCCCTGGCCAACAGCACGCTCGAGAAAATGCCCGACGGCTACGACCTCGGCTTGTGGGCCAAGCAAACCCCGTTGCTGCACGGAAAAGACAGCGAGATACTCGGCGACCCGAGCGCGGTCGCCTCGGTGATCGCCATGGTGGCCTCCGATGACGGTGCTTTCATCACCGGAACCGAGATTCGCATCGACGGCGGTGCGCACGCCTAGCCGCCAAAGAAGGAGTCCCCATGGTTTCCGATCGTCTGCAGCTTCTGTGTGATGAGCGTGACGTGGAACGTGCGCTCAACCTGTTCGCCCGCGCCATGGACGACCGCGACTGGGTGGCAATGGCCGAGATCCTTGCCGAGGATGCGCACGGGGATTTCGGGACAGGGCGGTTGGAGGGCAGCAAGGCGATCATCGAAACGATTCGCGGATTCCTCGACAAGTGCGGTCCCACGCAACACTTCTTGGGCAACGTCGTCATCGACGTCACGGGCGACACCGCGGTGAGTCGCGCCTATATCCGTGATGTGCACCTGAACGGGAACGCCGATCCGGCGACGCGCTTCTACACCATCGGCGACTACCACGACACGTGGCGGCGGCGCCCCGATGGATCGTGGTGCTTGACGGAGCGGGTCAAGGCCAATCGGGCTTACGTCGGAGCGCTCGACGTATTTGGTGACGGACTGTCCGTCTGACGCCTGCTAACGCACCACGACGGTGCTCGGCGTCCGCGGCGAGCCGAGCATGTCGCGGTGTGACGGCGGGCGGCGGCCGCCCTCGTCGGTGATGCCGTAGCGCTGCCCAAGTTCCGCCCCGATCAGCGCCTGCCCGCTCAGCTCCGCCAACCGCGGGTCGGAGAATAGCGCATCGATCAAATACCCGGTGAATTTGGGTGTTTCGGCATGTTCGGCCATCGCGGCCAGCCCCGCGGGATCCGCGCTAAAAGCGGCGCGCAGCTTTTCGGTCAGCAGAATGCCCATCCAGATCGACACCGTCGCGACCCCGGTGCCCTGGAAATCCACTGCCATGTCCGCGACCATCTTGTCGATACCGGCCTTCTGTGCGCCGTACGCCGGACCGTGCATGTAGCACACCGAGCCCGGCGATGACGTGAAGGCGATCAGACCACGGCCGGCGGCAACCAGCAGCGGTGCGGCGCACCACGACGCCACGTAGGACGATCGCAATCCCACGTCGAGCACGTCGGCCAGCTCGAGGGGCTTCTCCCAGAACGGCTTTGGGCTGACCAGTGCGTCGGAGATCGTCGCGGCGTTGTTGACCAGCATGTCCAGGCGCCCGCACTCGTATTGCACACGGTCGAACAGTCCTGCGACGGCGTCGTCGTCGCCGTGATCGACACGGACGGGCACGACACCCGGTGGAGTGTCACCGATGGTGCGGCCGGTCGCATACACCCGCCAGTCGCGGTCGGCAAGCGCGGCCGCGATACCGCGTCCCGCGCCCCGGCTCGCTCCGGTCACCACGGCAACCCGTTCCGCAGCACCCACGGCAATCAGACTACGGGGTCAACGATCGCCAACTCCCCTGTGGCGACGGCGAGCTGGATCGCGTCCCGTAGTGCGGCACACCCCAGGAACGGCCCGCGATGATGACCAGCCAGGCGCTCGGCCTCTTGGCGCTCGATACAGCGCGCCGAAGCGGACTCATCCCACTGCACGCTCGTCTGGTCCCAGCTGCTTTTGCGGGCCAACACCTCCGCACCGCATTCGCGGCACGTGATCGGGGCCATGGGCGTGTCGACCAGTCGGTCGTCGGTCCTGGCCGACCAGTCGAGCGCCATCACACCGAACCCGCCGCCTGAGCCGCCATGTTCGCCTCGACCTCCTTCATCCACGCCTCATACGGTCGGGTGGTGTCGAGTTCGAATTCGAAGCGGTCCACCATATCCGGCTGCACGTCGGCGGTGTCGACATAGAACTGCTGATACCAGCGGCGCAACTGGTAAACCGGACCGTCCTCTTCGACCAGGAGCGGGTTGTCGATGCGCGCCTTGTGCCGCCAGATTTCGACGTCCTGTTCGAAACCGAGATTGACGTAATCGCCAAGGGTGATCGCGGTCTGCATAGCCTGGTCGTCGGGCAGGGTATCCGACTTCTTCACGATGATGCCGTATTGCAGCACAAAGGAATTCGCATCGATCGGATAGTGGCAATTGATGAGGATCGTGTTGGCATCGCCATGCGCGTAGTGATACGTCAGGTCATCGATCATGAACGAGGGGCCGTAATAGGACGCGACCGATGTCGTGCCCAGCATGTCCGATCCGGTGCCGCCCATGTCCGGCCGGCTTCCACCGTTCATGTATTGGGTGGCCACGTGCCCCTCGAAGATGTTCTTGAAGTAGGTGGGCAACGAGCCGTGAATATAGAAGAAGTGCGCCATATCCACGACGTTGTCGATGATTTCGCGGCAGTTGCTTCCCACGACCGTGGTGTACCAATGCCAGTCGGTCCACTGGTCGCTGGTGGCGCCCTCGATGCGTGGGATCGTCACCTCCGGGGGCGCCGGTTTGCGCTCGGGGTCGTTCCACACGAACAACAGGCCGTCCTGTTGCAGGGTTGTCCAGGCCTGCGTGCGGGCCAGTTTGGGGGTACGCCGGCTGTAAGGCACCTGTTTGCATCGCCCGTCGCCGCCCCAGCGCCAATCGTGGAACGGGCACGCGATCTCGTCGCCCTTGACCGGCCCTGCGACAGGTCGCCGCCCATGTGCCGGCAGTAGCTGTCGAGCACGTTGATGGTGCCGTCACCGCTGCGGAACACGACGAGTTTCTGCCCGAATGCGTTGATCGCGTGGGGCTTGCCATCGGCGAAATCCCGGATCAGTCCCAGGCAGTGCCAGCCACGGGCGAAGCGTGTCGGTGCGGCCTGTGCTTCTATCAGCCGAACCTCGTCGACCTCGGTCTGCGACGTCATGAGCACGAGTCAACTCCCCCGTGCAGGTCCGTGGGCCCGATTGTTCCACTCATCAGGATGACTCTTCTGTGTCGCGCCGCTGCGGCTTACCGTTTCGGATGTGACGACGCGCAGCACGACTATCCCCGCCGGACTTCCCGTCGCCGACACAGCCGTTGATCTGCTTGTCGTCGGCTCGGGCACCGGCATGGCCGCGGCATTGGCCGCCCACGAATTCGGGTTGTCGGTGCTGATCGTGGAGAAATCGTCGTACGTGGGCGGCTCGACCGCGCGGTCCGGGGGCGCACTGTGGCTGCCCGCCAGCCCGGTGCTGGCCGAAGCCAACGCCGGCGACACCGCCGAGCGCGCCGGCGCCTACCTGGACGCGGCTGTCGCCGGATCGGCACCCGCGCAGCGATCGGCGCAGTTTGTGGCGCACGTGTCGGCAACCGTGGACATGCTGCGCCGCACGACGCCGCTGCGGCTGTTTTGGGCCCGTGACTATTCCGACTACCACCCCGAGGAGCCAGGCGGCAGCGCAGCCGGGCGCACCTGCGAATGCCGACCTTTCGACACCTCGCTGCTTGGCGACTACCGCACCCGGTTGGAGCCCGGCTTGATGGAGGTCAGCGTCCCGATGCCGACGACCGGGGCCGACTACCGCTGGATGAATCTGGTCACCCGGATGCCACGCAAGGGCATTTCCACGTATGGCAAGCGACTGGCACAGGGCGTGGGAGGCCGCATGCTGGGCCGGCGTTACGCCGCGGGTGGTCAGGGCTTGGCGGCCGGTCTGTTCACCGGAGTGGTGCGGGCCGGGATCCCGGTATGGACCGAGACCACGCTGGTGCGCCTCATCCGCGATGGTGATCGGGTGGCCGGCGCCGTCGCCGACCACGGCGGTCGCGAGGTGACGATCACCGCGCGGCGCGGCGTGGTGCTGGCCGCCGGCGGTTTCGACCACAGCATGGAGATGCGGTGGAAATTTCAGTCGGAGTCGTTGGGTGCCGATGTCAGCCTCGGCGCCGCGACCAATACCGGCGACGGGATCCGCGCGGGTCAGGAAATCGGCGCCGACATCGATCTGATGGATCAGGCGTGGTGGTTCCCGGCCGTCGCGCCACTGCCCGGCAAGGCGCCCGCGGTGATGCTGGCGGAACGGTCCCTACCGGGCTGCCTGATCGTGGATCAGAACGGGCGCCGGTTCACCAACGAATCGGCGGATTACATGTCCTTCGGGCAGCGGCTGCTCGAGCTGGAACGATCCGGCAGCCCGGTCGAGACGATGTGGATCGTCTTCGACCAGCAGTACCGCAACAGTTATGTCTTTGCCGCCGAACTCTTTCCGCGAATGCGCATCCCGCAGGCCTGGTATGACGCCGGAATCGCGACCCGGGCGGATAACCTCACCGATCTCGGCGCACAGATCGGCGTTCCGGTATCGGAGTTCTTCGACACGATGACCCGGTTCAACCACAACGCCGCCGCCGGAGAGGATCCCGACTTCGGCCGCGGCCGCAGCGCCTACGA
>Ga0134128_10010882_pt1 | contig 10893 bp, 10 predicted proteins | sample KB31754_FD_96462 | JGI IMG/M metagenome (GOLD analysis project Ga0134128, IMG submission 96462) | Terrestrial soil microbial communities with excess Nitrogen fertilizer from Kellogg Biological Station, Michigan, USA - KB3-175-4 | ecosystem: Environmental > Terrestrial > Soil > Unclassified ...
AAGGTCGCCGCGAAGCTCGCCGTCGGCTACACGCTCGATGAGCTCAAGAACGACATCACGGGCGGGCGCACACCCGCCTCCTTCGAGCCTTCGATCGACTACGTCGTCACGAAGATTCCCCGTTTCACGTTCGAGAAGTTTCGCGATGCGAACGATCGGCTCACGACGCAAATGAAGTCCGTCGGCGAGGTGATGGCGATCGGTCGCACGTTCCAGGAGTCGCTGCAGAAGGCGCTGCGCGGGCTCGAGACGGGCCTCGACGGCTTGACCGAGCAGATCGTGCCGGCCGCGGACAGCGAGCCCGGCGCGCCGCTCGATGAGGAGACGGCGAGCCGCCTCGAGTACGAGCTGCGCGCCGCCGGGCCGAACCGCCTGCTCTACACCGCCGATGCGTTTCGCGCCGGCTGGACGTTCGAGCGCATCGCCGAGCTCACGCGAATCGATCCCTGGTTTCTCGCGCAGCTCGAGGACCTCATCGCCGAGGAGGCACGCGTGCGCGAGCGCGGCATGAGCGGGCTCAACGCGGAGCGCCTGCGCGTTCTCAAGCGCAAGGGTTTCTCGGATGCGCGGATCGCGAAGCTCGTCGGCGTGATCGAGAAGGCCGTGCGCCAGAGGCGGCACGACCTCGGCGTGCGGCCGGTCTACAAACGCGTCGACACCTGCGCGGCGGAGTTCGCGACCTCGACCGCGTATCTGTATTCGACTTACGAGGAGGAGTGCGAGGCGGACCCGAGCGAGCGGCGCAAGATCATGATCCTCGGCGGCGGTCCGAACCGCATCGGGCAGGGCATCGAGTTCGATTACTGCTGCGTACACGCGGCGCTGCAGCTGCGCGAGGACGGTTTCGAGACGATCATGGTGAACTGCAATCCGGAGACGGTCTCGACGGATTACGACACCTCCGACCGGCTCTATTTCGAGCCGCTGACGCTCGAGGACGTGCTCGAGATCCTCGCGAAGGAGAAGCCCGAGGGCGTCATCGTTCAGTTCGGCGGACAGACCCCGCTCAAGCTCTCCCGCGCGCTCGAGGAAGCCGGCGCGCCGATCATCGGTACGACTGCCGAGTCTATCGACATCGCCGAGGATCGCGAGCGCTTCCAGAAGCTCGTGCGCGACTTGGGGCTCAAGCAGCCCGCGAATGCGACGGCGCGCACGGAGGAGCAGGCCGTGCGCCTCGCGCGCGAGGTGGGCTATCCGCTCGTCGTGCGCCCCTCGTACGTGCTCGGCGGACGCGCGATGGAGGTCGTCTTCACGGAGGAGGATCTGCGCGCCTACATGCTCGATGCGGTGCGCGTCTCAAACGACAGCCCGGTGCTACTCGATCGTTTTCTCGATGTGGCGATCGAGGTGGATGTCGATGCCGTGTGCGACGGCGAGGACGTGCTGATCGGCGGCATCATGGAGCACGTCGAGCAGGCGGGCGTGCACTCCGGAGACTCTGGCTGCTCGCTTCCGCCCTACAGTCTCTCGTCCGACATTCAAACACAGCTGCGCGAGCAGACGGCCAAGCTCGCGCGGGCGCTGCATGTCGTCGGCCTCATGAACATTCAATTCGCGATCCAGAACGGGATCGTCTACATCCTCGAGGTAAACCCGCGCGCCTCGCGCACGGCTCCCTTCGTCTCGAAAGCGACCGGGCTGCCGCTCGCGAAGATCGCCGCGCGCGTGATGAGCGGGCGCAAGCTCGCCGAGATCGGCGTGGGTGGGGAGATCGTGCCGCCGTACTTCGCCGTGAAGGAGGCGGTGTTCCCGTTCGTGAAATTCCCCGAGGCCGACCCGATACTCGGCCCGGAGATGAAATCGACGGGCGAGGTTATGGGCACGGGACAGACATTCGGGGAGGCGTACGCGAAGGCGCAGGCCGCCTCGGGCGTGACGCTCCCGCGCAAAGGAGTCTGCCTGCTGAGCGTTCGCGACCGGGACAAGCCGGGTGCGGTCGGACTCGCGCGCAAGCTCATCGAGCGCGGCTTCGAGATCGTCGCCACCACCGGCACGGCGCGCGTGCTCGCGGAGGCGGGCGTCGCCTGCCGGCGCGCGAACAAAGTGCGCGAGGGCCGTCCGCACATCGTCGATATGATCAAGAACGACGAGATCGATCTCATCGTGAACACCACCGAAGGCAAGCAGGCGACGCGCGAATCGAACTCGATCCGGCGCGAGGCCGTGCACCGGCGCGTCACCTACTACACGACGCTCGCCGCGGCGCTCGCGACCTGTGAGGCGCTCGATCACCTCGATGAGGTCGATGTGCGCCGGCTGCGCGATCTGCACGAGGAGGCGCGGCGCGCATGAAAAGGACGCCGATGACGCTGCGCGGAGCGGAGGCCCTCCGCGCGGAGCTCAAGCGACTCAAATCCGAGGCGCGGCCCGGCATCATCAAAGCGATCGCCGAGGCCCGCGGTCACGGCGATCTCTCGGAGAACGCCGAGTACCACGCGGCGCGCGAGCAGCAGGGCTTCATCGAGGGCCGCATCAACGAGATCGAGACCAAGCTCGCGAACGCGGAAATCATCGATCCGAGCAAGCTGCCGAACACCGGCAAGGTCGTCTTCGGGGCGCTCGTCGAGCTCGAGGATCAGGACGAGGGCGTACGAGTCATCTACCAGATCGCCGGCGAGGACGAGGCGGACATCCGCGCGGGGCGCATCTCGATCACTTCCCCGATCGCACGCGCCCTGGTCGGCAAGGTCCAGGGCGAGGTGGTCGAGGTGACGACGCCGAGAGGCCTGCGGTTCTACGAGATCGTGACCGTGCGATACGAGGGATATGAGGGATGAGACGCGCGTCATGTTACATAACGCGCTCGTCCCGTACAGTCCCATGAACCTCGGAGAGCACGCCTGAAGCCGGGGGAGCACGCCGCCGATCCTTTCGTGCGGCGCGCCAGGGCCGAGGGGTGGCGCTCCCGCGCCGTCTTCAAGCTCGAGGAGATCGATCGGCGGGAGAGGCTGCTGCGGCCGGGGCAGATTTGCATCGACCTCGGAGCGGCGCCAGGGGCCTGGAGCCAGTACGCCAAGCGTAAGGTCGGGCGCAGCGGGCAGGTGGTGGCAGCGGATTTGTTGCCAATCGAGCCCATCCCGGGGGTGGAATTCGTTCAGGGCGATTTCCGCGACGAGACGGTGCTCGAGGCCATCGTGGCGCGGCTGCCGGAGGGGGCCGCGGATGTGCTCCTCTCGGATATGGCTCCTTCCTTGAGCGGCATCGATGCGGTCGACCAGCCACGCTCGATGCACCTCGCGGAGCTGGCGCTCGAGCTCGCCGAGCGCGTCTTGAACGAGAATGGCGCCGCCCTCATCAAGACTTTCCAGGGCGCAGGATTTCAAGAGCTCGTGCACGCGGCACGGCAGCGGTTTGCGAAGGTCAAGCTGATCAAACCCGGGGCGTCCCGGGCCCGGAGCCCGGAGCTGTACTTGCTGGCTAAGCAGCGGGCGTTGGTGTAGGTTCGGGATAGGGTTTCGGGAGACGCGTCGACTTGAACGATTTGACGAAAAACATCCTCCTGTGGGTCATCATCGTCCTGGTGTTGCTTGCGGTGTTCAGCCGCTACATGCCGGTGGGCGGTACCACCGAGGAGATCCGCTACTCGACGTTTCTCGACGATGTGAAGGGGCACCGGGTGGACTCGGTGGTCTTCCAGGGCGACATGCTGTACGGGGAGCTCAAGGACAAGCAGCAGTTCAAGACCTATAACCCCGAGACCGACTACAGTGCTCTCATCGGTGAGCTCGAGAAGGCCGGAGTGTCGATCGAGGGCAAGCCGCCGGCGCATCCGAATTTCCTCATGCAGCTCATGCTGCAGCTCGCGCCCGCGCTGCTGCTGATCATCGTGTTCGTGTACATGCTGCGGCAGATGCAGGGGGCATCCGGAGGACGCGGTGCGATGTCCTTCGGCAAGAGCCGCGCACGCCTGCTGGGCGAGGATCAGGTCAATGTCACCTTCGCCGATGTGGCGGGGGTCGACGAGGCGAAGCAGGAGGTTGCCGAGATCGTCGACTTCCTCAAAGACCCCGGCAAGTTCCAAAAGCTCGGCGGGAAGATTCCGAAGGGCGTGCTGATGGTCGGCTCCCCGGGCACTGGCAAGACGCTGCTCGCCCGGGCGATCGCCGGTGAGGCGAAAGTGCCGTTCTTCACCATCTCGGGATCGGATTTCGTCGAGATGTTCGTCGGCGTCGGCGCCTCGCGCGTGCGCGACATGTTCGAGCAGGCGAAGAAGCACGCGCCGTGCATCATCTTCATCGATGAGATCGACGCGGTCGGCCGACACCGCGGCGCCGGCCTCGGAGGAGGCCACGACGAGCGCGAGCAGACGTTGAACCAGCTGCTCGTCGAGATGGACGGCTTCGAGGGCAACGAAGGCATCATCGTCATCGCCGCGACGAACCGGCCCGACGTACTCGACCCCGCGCTGCTGCGTCCGGGCCGCTTCGACCGCCAGGTCGTCGTGCCGCTGCCCGACGTGCGCGGTCGCGAGCAGATCCTGCGCGTGCACATGCGCCGGGTGCCGCTCGCCGAGGATGTGAAGCCCGCGCTCATCGCGCGCGGCACGCCCGGGTTCTCGGGTGCGGACCTCATGAACCTCGTCAACGAGGCGGCGCTCTTCGCCGCGCGCGCCAACAAGCGCATCGTGGGCATGGAGGAGTTCGAGCGGGCGAAAGACAAGATCATGATGGGCGCCGAGAGGCGCTCGATGGTGATGACCGAAGACGAGAAGCGCATGACGGCCTACCACGAGGCCGGCCACGCGATCGTCGGCATGACCGTGCCCGAGCACGATCCGGTCTACAAGGTCACGATCATCCCGCGCGGCCGCGCGCTCGGCGTGACGCAGTTCCTGCCCGAGCAGGATCGCTACAGCATGTCGAAGCGGCGCATCGAGAGCGCGATCGCCACACTCTTCGGCGGACGCATCGCCGAGGAGCTGATCTACGGGGCCGATGCGGTGACGACCGGCGCCTCGAACGACATCGAGCGGGCGACCGAGCTCGCGCGGAACATGGTGACGAAGTGGGGTCTTTCGGACAAGCTGGGACCGCTCACCTACTCCGAGGATGCGGGCGAGGTATTCCTCGGGCGCAGCGTCACTCAGCACAAGCAGGTCTCCGACGGGACCGCGCATGCGATCGATGAGGAAGTGCGCCGCGTCATCGAGAGCAACTACGAGCGCGCGCGCCAGATCCTCACGAGCTTGCTCGACAAGCTGCATTTGATGGCCGATGCACTCATCAAATACGAGACGATCGACGAGGAGCAGCTGAAGGACATCATGGCCGGCAAGCCGCCGCGCCCGCCGAGCGGCTGGGACGATACGCTCACCAACAAACCGCCGCCGACCAAGCCTGCGGCCGGCCAGCCGGTCGCGCCGATCGGCTCCCCAGCCGGCCAACACTAAGACCCGGTGCCAGCATTGGGGCCGGCGCTCCGCTGCGGCGGCAGGACGCTCGATCTCACGACTCCCGCGGTGATGGGCGTGCTCAACGTCACGCCCGACTCCTTTTCCGATGGCGGCCGCTTTTTCGATCCCGAGCGTGCGGTCGAGCACGGCATGCGCATGGCCGAGGAGGGTGCCGCGATCATCGACGTGGGCGGCGAGTCCACGCGTCCCGGCGCCGCGGAAGTTTCCGGGGCCGAGGAGATCGAGCGTGTGCTGCCGGTGATCGAGCGACTCGCGCGGCGAATCGATGCGATCGTCTCGGTCGACACCAGCAAGCCGGAGGTGATGCGCGCCGCCGCTTCAGCGGGGGCCGGCCTCATCAACGACGTTCGCGCGCTCACGGAGCCTGGCGCGCTCGCAGCGGCCGCAGCGACGGGCTGCGGCATCTGTCTCATGCACATGCGCGGTGAGCCCGCGACGATGCAGCGCGATCCGACCTACGCCGACGTGATGAGCGAGGTCAAAGCCTTTCTGCTCGCTCGCGTGCAAACTTGCGCCGCAGCGGGAATCGACGCCGAGCGACTCGCGATAGACCCCGGATTTGGATTCGGCAAGACCCTCACGCACAATCTCGAGCTTCTGGGGCGGCTTCCCGAGCTCGCGGCGACCGGCTTGCCCGTGCTGGTCGGACTCTCGCGCAAGTCCTCGGTCGGTGCGCTCACGGGGCGGCCCGAGGGCGAGCGGCTCGCCGGGAGCATCGCGCTCGCCGCGCTCGCGGTCTTCAACGGCGCGCGGATCGTGCGCGCGCACGACGTTGCCCCGACGGTCGATGCAGTGAGAATCGCAAGTGCCGTGAAAGGGACCCTATGACTCGCAAGTATTTTGGCACCGACGGAGTCCGAGGCCGTGTCGGGGAGCACCCGATGACGGTCGACTTCGCGCTGAGTCTCGCGAGCGCCGCCGCGCGCGTGCTCGCGTCCGAGGGAGGGCGGGTGCTCATCGGCAAGGACACGCGGCTCTCGGGCTACATGTTCGAATCGGCGCTCGAGGCGGGATTCGTGGCCGCAGGGGTCGATGTAATGCTGATCGGACCCTTGCCGACCCCCGGCATCGCCTATCTGACGCGGCGCTTCGAATGCCGCTTCGGTGTCGTCATCAGCGCCTCGCACAATCTGTACGACGACAACGGGATCAAATTCTTCGACGCGAGCGGCGCAAAGCTTTCCGACGAGCTCGAGGAGCGCATCGAGGCCGAGCTCGAGCGTCCGCCCCTCACGCGGGCCTCGCGCAGCCTCGGACGCGCGACGCGCGTGGACACCTCGCGCACTCTCTACCAGGAGTTCTGTGCCTCGACTCTGCCTGCCGGGGTGACGCTCGAGGGATTGAAGATCGTGGTCGATTGCGGCAACGGCGCCTGCTACAAAGTCGCCCCGCGCGTGCTCGCCGATCTCGGTGCAGAGATCGTGCCGATCGGCTGCTCGCCGAACGGGCGCAACATCAACGACGGCTGCGGCTCGACGGCGCCCGACCTGCTGCAGCTCACCGTCCCCGGCGTGCGCGCTAGTGTCGGGATCGCGGTCGACGGCGATGGCGACCGGCTCGTCATGGTCGATCACCTGGGACGCGTCGTCGATGGCGATCAGCTGCTCTACATCATGGCGCGCGCGCGCAAGCGCGCGGGCACGCTGGACGGGCCGGTGGTCGGCACGGTGATGAGCAACTTCGGCCTCGAGCTCGCGCTGCGCGCGGAAGGGATCGAGTTCCTGCGCGCCGCGGTTGGCGATCGCTACGTGCTCAGCCTGATGCGCGAGTCGGGCGGTGTGTTGGGCGGGGAGACCTCGGGCCACATCGTATTGCTCGATAAAACCACGACCGGCGACGCGCTCGTCAGCGCGCTGCAGGTGCTCACGGTCATGAAGCAGACGGGCAGGAGCCTCGCGGAGCTCGCCGCCGGCATGACGAAGTTTCCGCAGGTGCTGCTCAACGTGAAGGTGGCGCGCCGCTTCGATCCGAAGAGCGTGCCGAGCGTCGAGGCAGCGGTGCGGCGCATCGAGTCACACCTTGCGAACGACGGCCGCGTCGTGCTGCGGCCCTCGGGCACAGAGCCCGTGATCCGGGTGATGGTCGAGGGGCGCGACGAGCAGGCGACCCGCGCTTACGCGACCGAGCTTGCGGACATCGTACGCACCGCGGCGGAGTAGTAATGACGCGCCGGCACCGAGTCTGTATGATGCGCCGCTTTTTGTTATGAGCCGCACGCCCATAGTCGCCGGAAATTGGAAGATGCACGGCTCACGCGTGGAGAACGCGGAGCTCATCGAGGCTATCGCGGCGCAGTTTCCGTCCGAGCCGGCCGCGCAGTGCGTCGTGTGTCCGCCGTTCGTGTATCTGCAGGAGGTTGCCCGGCTGCTGCGCGACGCGGAGCTGCCCGCGGCGCTCGGCGCGCAGGATGTCTGCGCGGAGGGGCAGGGCGCCTACACCGGGGAGGTCTCCGCGGCCATGCTGCGCGATGTGGGGTGCACCCACGTGATCGTCGGCCACTCCGAGCGGCGCTCGCTCTACGGGGAGGACGATCATCTGGTCGCGCGTAAATTTGCCGCCGCGCAGACGCGCGGCCTCGTGCCGATCCTCTGTGTCGGCGAGCACCTCTCCGAGCGCGAGGCAGGCCGCACGCACGCAGTTCTCGCGCGCCAGCTCGATGCAGTGCTCGAGCTGAGCGGCGCGGAGGCGATGGGGCGCGCCATCATCGCGTACGAGCCCTGCTGGGCGATCGGCACGGGTCACAACGCGAGCCCCGAGCAGGCTGAGGATGCGCATCGCTTCATCCGCGGGCGTATCGCGGAGCGGGATGCTAAAATCGCGGCCGAAGTGCGTATCCTCTACGGCGGCAGCGTCAAGGCTGGCAATGCCGGTGAGCTGTTCGCTCAGCCCGACGTGGACGGCGGCCTGGTCGGCGGCGCCTCATTGAAGGTTCAGGAATTTCTTGCGATCCTCGCAGCGGCCGGCCGCTGAGGGTCCGTGTCACTCTCGATATGCTGCGTATAGCTCTGACGTTCATTCAATTCTTCAGCGCGCTCGCGATAGTCGGGCTCGTCATGCTCCAGCGGGGCAAGGGCGCGGAGGCTGGCGCGGGCTTCGGCGCGGGCGCTTCCGGCACCGTGTTTGGCGCGCGCGGCGCGGGCACCGCGCTTTCGCGCGCGACGGCGATCTTCACGGTCGTGTTCATGCTGAACAGCCTTGTGCTCGGCTACGTCGGCTCGCACCAAACCGAGCAGCCGAAGTCGATCTTCGATACGGCCGGTCAGACTCAGCAGCCGGCTCCGCATCCGGCACTGCCGCCCGTCAGCGAGGGCAAGCCGGTGCCCGCGCCTCGATCGAGCCCCACGGGCGCGAGCGGTGCGAATCAGGGCGGAGCGGCAGCACCGGCCGGCGGCGCAGCGCCCTCCGCGCCGTCCTCGCGTACGGTTCCCGCGCCGGCTCCGCCCGCGGGCAAGTAGATCCGGTTTCGTGCCGACGTGGTGGAATTGGTAGACACACTAGCTTGAGGGGCTAGCGCCGCAAGGTGTGGGAGTTCGAATCTCCCCGTCGGCACCAACATCGGGATCTCTCGCCACTCGTCCAAAGGTTTGGAACGTGAGCCGCGCGATCGCGGCGCGCACGCGCGGCGAGCTCGAGCCTCGAGTCGTGAAAATCCTGCCAGGAGCCAGCTATAATAGCGGGATGCCTGCCGACTACCTTCCGGTACTGATCTTTCTGATCATTGCCACGGCTCTTGCCGCGGTGCTGCTCACCCTCGGTACCGGCCTCGGGCGATTCTTCTCCCGTGCGCCGGACGATCGTGACAAGCTCTCGCCCTACGAGTGCGGCTTCGAGGCCTTCGAGGACACGCGGATGCGCTTCGATGTGCGCTATTACCTCGTCGCGATTCTCTTCATCGTCTTCGACCTCGAGATCGCGTTCCTGTTTCCGTGGGCCGTTGCGCTCAAGAAGATCGGTGTCTTCGGCCTCGTCGCGATGGGGATCTTCCTCGCGATCCTCATCGTCGGCTTCATCTACGAGTGGAAGAAAGGAGCCCTGGAGTGGGATTAGAGCCGGACGCTCCGGAGGGCTTTGCGCAGCGCGGATTCCTCACCACTCAGGTCGATACGCTCGTCAACTGGGCCCGCACCGGCTCGCTCTGGCCCATGACATTCGGGCTTGCCTGCTGCGCCGTCGAGATGATGCATGCCGGCGCCTCGCGCTACGACCTCGACCGCTTCGGAGTCGTATTCCGGCCGAGCCCCAGGCAGTCCGACGTGATGATCGTCGCGGGGACCCTCGTCAACAAGATGGCGCCGGCGCTGCGCAAGGTCTACGACCAGATGGCCGAGCCGCGCTGGGTCATCTCGATGGGCTCATGCGCGAATGGCGGCGGGTATTACCACTACTCTTATGCCGTCGTGCGCGGATGCGACCGGATCGTGCCGGTCGATGTGTACGTGCCGGGCTGTCCGCCGACAGCCGAGGCACTGGTCTACGGCATCATCCAGCTGCAGAAGAAGATCGCGCGAACGAGCACGATCGCGCGGTAGCGCGAGCGCGCGTTAGCTCGAGTAAGGAGTCGATCATTTGACCGAGCCGATCTCAGCTCTGGCTCAGAAGGTGGACGCGCACCTTGCGGGACGCGTGCGCCGCGTCCCCGCGCTCGCCGACGAGCTCGCCTACGAGGTCGAGCCCGGCGTGCTCACCGAGGTCTGCCGAACGCTCCGCGATGCACCCGAGCTGAAATTCGAGATGCTGATGGACCTCGCCGGTGTCGACTATCTCGAATACGGCATGGATCAATGGCAGACCCAGTCGGCGACGCGCACGGGATTTTCCCGGGGACGCACACCGTACGAGGAGGCCGAGCTGACCGCACCCGTCGGGGGCGCGCGCTTCGCGGTCGCCTATCAGCTGCTGTCGATCACGCACAACCGGCGCCTGCGGCTGCGTGCGCGCTGCGAGACCGGGACCGAGCCCGTCGTGGACTCGGTGACGGACATCTGGGCCTCCGCGAATTGGTTCGAGCGGGAGGCATTCGACCTCTTCGGCATTCTGTTTCGCGGCCATCCCGACCTGCGCCGCATCCTCACGGATTACGGCTTCATCGGGCACCCTTTCCGCAAGGATTTCCCGCTCACCGGCAACGTCGAGGTCCGCTACGATCCGGAGCGCAAACGCGTCGTGTACCAGCCGGTGAGCATCGAGCCCCGGGTGCTCGTGCCGCGGGTCATCCGCGACGACAACCGCTACAACCCGGCCCTGCGCGATGAGCCGACGGTACCCCGCTCATGAGTACCGTCGAGACCGCGCGGGGTAACGACATCGAGGCGCCCGGGATCCACGAGATCCGCAACTACACGATGAATTTCGGGCCGCAGCATCCCGCCGCGCATGGCGTGCTGCGCCTCGTCCTCGAGCTCGATGGGGAGGTCGTGCAGAAGGCCGACCCGCACATCGGACTGCTGCACCGGGCGACCGAGAAGCTCGCGGAGTCGAAG
>Ga0134128_10010883_pt1 | contig 10893 bp, 7 predicted proteins | sample KB31754_FD_96462 | JGI IMG/M metagenome (GOLD analysis project Ga0134128, IMG submission 96462) | Terrestrial soil microbial communities with excess Nitrogen fertilizer from Kellogg Biological Station, Michigan, USA - KB3-175-4 | ecosystem: Environmental > Terrestrial > Soil > Unclassified ...
CGGGTAGGACTCATCCGGCGGCAGCTGGCTGCGGTGCAGCCCGAGCAGAAGCAGCAGCTGGTTGCCGGTGTCGGCCACCGAATGAATCGCTTCGGAAAGCATGGCCGAGCTGCCGGAAAGCCACGCCGCCGCGAACTTTGTCGCGGCAATGGCGAGGTTCGCCGCGGTCGCCGCGTAGACGACCTTCCGCGAGTGGCTCGCGGTCCCCGGCAACAGCGTCTGCACGGACGCAGCGGCCGAGCTTGTGCTTGGCGGGGGCTCATTCCGCCTCGAGCCTGCCGGGTCGACCTGCATGCCGGCTCTCAGCAACTGCCGTGCTAGCACCGGTGCCGCACTCGCGACACCCGCGCCACGAACACGGCAATTAGGGCCTGGTCCGGAAAACGTGCACGGATGCGCGCCTTCGCCACGCTCAGATGCTTTCCCGAGGTGAGCACGTCGTCGAACAGCGCGACCACGGGCCGCAGCGGCTGCATGAGCTGCGTGCCATCGAGCTCCATGAGCCGCATCAGATCGGCGCGTCGCAAACGCTCGCCGCGGCGCTCGTGGTCGGGGTGCATAGCGCCGTTGTGACGGAGCAGCGGCCGGATGTCCGCATCCCAGCCTTCGAATGCGCAATTCAGCGCGCGCAGCAGCCGATCGCAATAGTCGTCATCGCCGGGCCGCTTCGAGGCGGGCATCGGTACGAAGGTCAGCGCCGTTTCGACCGCCGCTCGGCCAAATCCGCGACGCAGCGCCCCGGCGACAGTCTCGATCGCGCGCTCCTTGAACTCTCGGACGGCCGCTGAGCGGGAACTCGCGCGAATGCGCGCGGGCGAGCGCTTGAAGTCGAGGATGAGATTGTTGAAGTCGCCTGCACCCCAGCCTCGACCCGGCAAATATTCACCGAGGAACAGGCAATGATCGTCAGGCGCGAGCAGCCAGTGATCCCCGCGGCTCGTCTCATCGATCCAGGCAAAGGTCGCAAGGTCCGCCGCACTTTCAGATCGCGAGCCGCTCATCGACGTCCTCGATGGATCGCAGACGAAGCGCGCCTTGCCGGAGGAGTCGCTCCGGCCAGCCTAGGCTCGCATCGCCGCAGCACCGGTTTGACACGAAGAGCGGCCGACGCATCGTGAGCGCGTGGCGCGCGCAGATGAGTGCGCCCGAGCGATCGCTCGCCTCGACGATCACCACAGCGTCGGCGAGTGCCGCGAGCGTCGCGTTCCGGTCCCGGAAGAACTGGCGATTCGCGTTCATGTCCTGCCGCTCATAGCGCACCATCGGCACTTGGCTCACGACGAGGTGATCCCGTGCCAGCCCGCGTTGAAGGGCTGCATTGGCGCGCGGATACACGATGGTGAGCGGTGTACCCAATACGGCCACGGTCGAACCGCCCGCCGCGATGGCAGTGGAATGGGCGATCGAGTCAATACCTTCGGCGAGTCCCGAGATGATTGCGAGTCCGCTTCGCACGAGGTGTCGGACAAGCTGCTCGGTCAGCTCCTGTCCGATGCGCGAGGGGCATCGTGTACCGACGATCGCGACGGATCGCAGCTCGAGGAGGTAGGGACGTCCCTGGCAGTAGAGCACCTCGACGGGATGCGCTGCATCCCGAAGCCTCTTGGGGTACGAGCGCGTGCCGTGCACGAGCAGATCGAATGCGCCGATGTGCGCGTGTTTCGCGAGCGCGAGTGCCATCCGGCCATATTTCTCCGCCTCCGCTCGCGGGACGATGTCGGATGGCAGCGCACCGGGTCTCAACCGAAACAGCCGCGCCAATGACCTGAAGCTCGCCCGGTCCCGCATCCACAGCGCCTCGTATGCACGGAGCTCGAGGAAACGCCGAGCCGCGCGCGGTCGCGCGGCCGAGGTGGGAAATTGCAGCTCGCTCATGGGAAGATTGGAGCGCTTCGCCTGCGGCTGCGTCACGCCCCAAAACTCACCAAAGCGTCGAGTTTCGGCGGATTACCTGCCGATGGACTTCAGTTGGGCCTGCATTGCGCCCATTTTCGTAACACGTTACGATAAATAACATGGGTGCAAAGACTGAAAAGAAGCGCGGCCGTCCCAAGCGTCCGGGCGCTTTCAGCGCTGCGCAGCGCATGCGCCGGCTGCGAGCCCGGCGTAAGCGTGCGGGCTTGAAAGTAGTCTCGCGCTGGGTGCCGGCGGGTGAGGCGCCGGCGCCGGTCTACTCCTCGCACCGCCTCGCGGAAGCCCGCAGCCTCGCAATGCACTCGCTCATTGCGGAGCGGATCGCAAGTGATCCGCGAAAGCTCGAGATTGCCCGTCACAATCTAGAATCCTGGGCGAAGCGTCGGAGCGAGCCGCGGCCCCGGTGGCATCACGAGTGGCAGGCGCTTCTGAGGCGCCCCTGGCCAGAGATTGCTGCGCTGATCAGTGAGCCGAGCGAACGTGCGGCCCGGTTGCGGCAATCCTCGCCGTTCGCGGGCGTTCTGACGCCGCAGGAGAGACGCAGGGTCTATGACGCGTTTCGAGCTTGAGCACATCATTCGGGCGGCCGGTAGCATTGCAAAGGATTCGGAGATCATCATCATCGGGAGCCAGTCGGTTCTCGGGCAGTTTCCACGGGCGCCTGCCGAATTGCTGGCTTCCACCGAGGCGGATGTGTTCCCGCGCAACCACCCGGAGCGCGCGGACCTGATCGACATCCAGATCGGCGAAGGATCGACTTTCCATCAGGAGTTCGGCTATTACGCGCAAGGAGTCGATGAGCGCGCGGCGACGCTCCCGAGCGGCTGGCGCGATCGGTTGGTGCGCATCGACAATCCGAACACGAACGGCATCGCCGGCCTATGCCTCGAGGTGCATGACCTTGCCGTTTCCAAGTACGTCGCCGCTCGCGAGAAGGATCTGGAGTTCACGCGCGAGCTGGCCCGGCACAGGATGACCGAGCGGCAGGTGCTCCTCGAGCGTCTACACACGACTGAGTTGCCCGGGGTACACCGCGAGCTCGTGGCCGCGCGCATCGCGCGGGACTTCGCCACACGACGCGCCCGCAACACGAATCCGACGAGGCGGTGATCCTTCAGGCGGCAGTCAGCTCCCGCTCGCTGCTATGCTCGCGTCATGACATATCTTCAACAGGAATCCGACGAGGCCGTGGTCCTCGAACGCGGCTCGGGTATCGAGCCGCTCGCCTCCGTCATCTGGCTGCACGGCCTCGGCGCCGACGGCCACGACTTCGTGCCCATCGTGCCGGAGCTGCGGCTACCCGAGAAGATCGCTCCGCGGTTCGTGTTCCCGCACGCGCCGGTTCGCGCGGTGACGATCAACAATGGCATGCGCATGCGGGCCTGGTACGACATCCTCGGATTCTCGCGGGATGCTGCGGAGGACGAGGCGGGAATTCGCGCATCCGCCGCACTTGCTGACCACTTCATCGCAAAAGAGCGCGCAGCGGGGATCCCGGCACACCGGATCATCCTCGCAGGCTTCTCCCAAGGAGGTGCCATCGCGCTCTTTGCGGGGCTGCGCCAGGCCGAGACGCTCGGCGGCATTCTCGCGCTCTCCACCTACCTGCCGTTGCGCGCATCGCTCCCGGATGGCTTCGGTGCCGGCCGGCATGCTCCCATTCTGATGTGCCACGGCCGCTTCGACCCCGTGCTCCCGATGACGCTCGGGGAAACCTCTCGCGATCTGCTGCGGCACCACGGCTGGCGCGTCGAATGGAAGGACTACCCCATGCAGCACCAGGTCTGTGGTGAGGAGATCGCAGACATTTCCGCGTGGCTCATCGAGACGCTGCAAACGCCCGCCTGATTGAAATTACGCGGGGCGCATGAGGCCGCGCGAGCACGCCCGCCTACTGCGGCGCCGGCCCGCGCACCGATCTCGGCTCACCCGCCTTGCGGCTGCCGGCGGGCCAGACTCTCGGTCCATAGTGCGGGGATGGCCGGCCGATCTCGTACGCCCCGAGATCGGGCTCCCGTCCCGTGAAGCCGTCCGTGATGGTTGGGAGCCTGACTCCGGCATCGACCGCCCGCGAATGCGGCCGCAGCCGGAAGTCGAAATCCTCCGGATCATAGAGATGTTGTGGGTCGCTCTTGTCCGGTGCGCGCACGTTCCGAAACGCATCGAAGTCCACGAGGATGCTGTGCCGGTCTTCGCCGGTCGCGCGGCGATATTCCGCAAGCGTGCGGAAACGGCGGGTCTCGAGCTTGCCGAGAAAATCGGCTGCAACCCCGCTCGGCGGGGAGTCCCACTCGAACGCGTCCGCTGAGCCGGGTGCGAGCCGGAAGCCGTTGTAATCCGAGGAGGAGTAGCTCGTGTAGGTCCTCAACGCGAGCACCTGCGCCGACCATCCGTCCGAGAGGATGAGATTGTTGAGGAGGTGCACGTTGGATGCCGGCCCGAAGAAGCGCGTCTGGCCGATGAACGTATTTTGATAGAGCAGCACCCCGGCCGGGGTATCGACCAGCTTCAGATACCCACCCGTTGTCGTGTTGTAAACGACGTTTCGGTAGAAATACACGGGACCGCCGAAGATCGGTTGCGCGCTCAGAGCTCCGCCTGCCGAATTGAAGCAGCGGTTCTCGAAGACGCGAATGTCGTGCGCGCCGCCGTCCGCCTCGATGCAATTGTCCGCGACGTTGTAAATGTCGTTGTCGTAGATGTCGATCGAGACGGGCACGCGGTCGCGCAGTTCCTGCGGTGTGCCGTCGGGATCACCGTAAGTGTCCACGTCGATGCCGTCGTGCCAGTTCGCAACATAGTTGTGTGCGATCACGTGGCCCTGACCGTAGACCTTCACCGCGTACTCCGAGGTGATGAGCGCCGGGTATCCCGGGTATTTGGCCCAGACCTCCGGAGTGAACCAGCTCTGCAGGTGCTGCGGATCGTGTTTGCCGATGAAGACGTTGTCGGCAATGTAGAAGTCCTTCGAGCCCGACCAGCCGGCCTCGACGACGCGGCCGACGTTGTAAACCAGGCTGTGCTCGAGCGTGAATCCGCTCGAGCCCGCGATCCCTTTGATGCCGAGCTTGAAGGCGACGTTCGTATTGCGAACCGTGATGCCGTCGAAATAGTTGTAATTGCCGCCCATCAGATTGAACAAGTTGTCGCATCCGTCGCCGTCGAAGATCACCTCGCCATCGCCTGCGCTCTTGATGAGGATCGGCTTGTCGGGCGTGCCGCTTACGGTGAGATAGTACGTTCCGTCGAAGGGTGTTCCGTATGCCGCGATGCTGCGGTTGAATCCGCTGTAGACGAAGCGGTTGTCCTTGTAGAGACCGGCGTGCACGAGAATCGTGTCGCCGGGCTTCACGCGCGGCGCATTGGCGCGCGAGTGGTCCGACTCGTCGGATCCCAGGTAATACGCGGCGAGCAGCCCCGTGAAGGCCGGTTGCTGTTTCGGCCCCGTGTAACCGAACGGATAGACGTTGTACACGGTGCCGCCGCTCGGGGCAGTAAGCGGCTCCTTGCGGGTACGAACCGTGACGATTCGTACGCGCTCACCCTGCACGCCGTCGGGGTCGGCGAGCTCGAAGCGGGCTTCGTATGCCGTATCGGGCTCGAGATTGAGGATGCTCCCGGCGAACATGTCGGGTGCGACGTAGTGAAAGAAGTGATTGGGGCCGCCGTATCGCGGCAGCCCACCGAGGACCGACTCCCCCTGCAAGCGAAGAAGCGGCAGCGCTTCGTGCCACCGCGTTTCACCGACTCTCCGGTAGGAGACCTTCGCGGTCGCATTGCGGTCGGCATCCCCTGCGATGCGCCACTCGAAGCCGAGCGAGACGAGCGTCGGCGGCTCGACCCAGAAATCACCGGCGACAGTCGCGTTCTGCGGAGCCGAAGCCGTTGCAGCGTGAGCCGCGGCGGTCGCCGCGGCGCCCGCATCGCTCGCAGCACTTGCCAGGCCCACAGCACCTGCGGCACTCGCGGCGAGCAATACGCACGTCGAGGTGCGCACGGCCCGCGGCGCCGTCTCAAACATTGCGGACCGCCCGCTCAAAATCGATCTTCAAGTCCTCGCAGACCCTCACCGCGGTCGCGCGCCCGGCGCCGAACACGCCTCCACCGGGATGCTGAAAGGGCCCCACGAGGTAGAGCCGCTCGATGCCCGGGACGGTGTAGCGACCGAGCTCCGGTATCGGCCGGTGCGCGCCCGATTGATACGTCGTGGTCGCGATACCGTGCAGGTCGCCATGCACGAAGCTCGAGGAGGTGCGCTCCATGTCGAGCGGGCTGTCGCAGTGGTACGCGATGAGGTTCGCGGGCGTGAGATTCGGCAGGAAGCGCCGTGCATGTGCGAGCATCCGCTCGGCATATTCTCCCTTCGCCTCGTCCCAGGAGCGCCCGTCCCGGCGGACGTACGGCACATAATCCCAGGCATGTAGCGTTGCGGCGCCCGCGGGCGCGCGCGAGGGATCGAAAACCGAGAGCGATCCGAGTCCGACGAGCGGATAAGGCTCGAGCTGGCCGTAGCGCAGCTCATCGAATGAGCGCCTGAGTGTCTCGTAATCGTTCGGCAGCAGCTCGTTCATCACGGCGCGGATCGGCTCGCCCGCGACGGTGCGCAGCGGCTCGCGGAGCGCCGCATGCACCGTGATGCAGGCGTTCGGGGAGATCTCCGTCGCGGCCGCAGCCCCCGCAATGCGCGCATCGATCGATTCAACCATCTGCCCGAGATGATGTGGGTGGATGGCGCCGATGACGCACTCCTTCGCGCGGATCTCGCGTCCGTCCCGGGTGCGCACGCCACGCGCGCGCCCGCCCTCGACGAGCACCCGTTGCACGTCGACGCCGCTTTGGATTTCGCCTCCGTGATCGCGGATGAAGGCTGCGAGCGCCTCGGTGAGCTGCCCGCTGCCGCCTGCGGGCACGCCGAATCCGTACGCCTCGAGGAACCCGACGAACACGAACACTCCGAGCGCTGTCGCCTTCTCATCCGGTGAGACCAGGTTTTCGCCGGCGACGCGCGCGAAGTGCATGCGCACGCGGTCGTGCTCGAAGTACTGGCACAGCAGATCGTGGGTGCTCATCTGCGTCAGGCGCCAGAGTGTCCGGCCCTCCGGGCTCTGATCCATCATCGCGGTGGAAGCACCCATCGGGGCCGGCGCGCTGTAGAGCGTGGATTCGATCATGGGCCGCCAGCGGGCGGCCTCCTCGGCCAGCCGCACGTACGCCTCCGCATCGCGCGATGAGAATTTTGCGATGTCGGCGCGCGTCCGCTCACGGTCGCGGTACAGGGCAAGCGTCGCCCCATCCTCGAAAATCGAAAGCATCGGCACATCCGGCACGATGTACTTGAGCCCGTATTTGGACTTCAGGCCGAGCTCGTCGTTCTTGAGCAGCGGATTACCCTGTATGAAGATGTGCGCCATCGAATGCTGATCGTGCCGGAACCCCGGAACGGTCAGCTCGCGCGTGACGACGCCGCCTCCGAGCCACGCATTGCGCTCGAGCACCAGCACGCTGCGACCGGCGGCCGCGAGATAAGCGGCCGCCACGAGGCCGTTGTGTCCCGAGCCGATCGCCACGATATCGACGGACCTCGTCATTATTCAGCGCCCCTTCGCTCGTCCAGGCAGAGCGCGAATGTTACCAACTGTGACGAACGGCGGCTCATTGAACTTTCGACGGATTTGGCTGCCTTTCATCATGCATTTTTCCCGTGGGCCGGGTGTTCGGGAAGCTGTTTTCCGGTAGTCTTTCGACCTTCGATTCGAAGAGGACTTGAGTGGACGCATTGACTCAGCCGGAACAGCGGGAGAACGAGGCGCCGGCGGTCCTGCGGGAAGCCCCGCAGTCGAGCCCGCCGGACATCATTGAGAGTCCGAACGGTATCCCCGAGAACCCCGCCGGCCCGAACGGAGAGCCGCCCGACGGCGGCAAGCGTCGTCGGCGCATTGCCATCATCGTCGCGGCGGTGGTGGTGGTGCTCCTGGCTTTTTTCATCGTGAGAGGGCTGCATCGCGCTCCTTCGAGTGAGCGTGGCGGCGCACGTTTTGCACAAGGGTTCTCGGGCGATGAGGCGCCGATCGCCGTTTCTGTCGCCCAAGCCGCCACCGGCGACATCGCCGTGCGCATACCGGCGCTCGGCACCGTAACCCCTCTTGCGACCGTAACCGTCAAGACTCAGGTGACCGGACAGCTGCAGAGCATCGCCTTCAAGGAGGGGCAGCTCGTCAAGAAGGGGCAGTTCCTCGCACAAGTCGATCCGCGCCCGTACCAGGCCGCACTCGATCAGGCTCGCGGCAATCTGAGTCGCGATCAGGCGCTCCTCGCGGACGCGCAGCTCGATTTGAAGCGTTATGAGGATCTCATCAAGCAGGACGCGGTCTCCGGGCAGCAGCTCGATACCCAGCGCGCGACCGTCGCTCAGTACACCGGAGCAGTCGAGGCCGACAAAGGCCAAGTGAGCGCCGCGGCCGTGAATCTCGCCTACACGCACATCACCGCTCCGGTCACCGGGCGCGTCGGGCTGCGTCAGGTGGATGCCGGCAACTACGTCACACCCGGCGATACCAACGGCATCGTGATCATCACACAGCTGCAGCCGATCACGGTCATCTTCCCGGTGCCCGAGGACTACGTGCCCGATATCCAGCAGCGCCTCTCGCAGGGTGCGACCCTTTCCGTCGTGGCCTACGACCGAGCGAACCGCAAGAAGCTCGCGACGGGCAAGCTTCTCACGCTCGACAACCAGATCGACACCACGACCGGGACCGTCAAGCTGCGGGCGATATTCGACAACGAGGACGGAGCGCTCTTTCCGAATCAATTCGTCAATGTCGAGCTGCTGCAGAACACCCTGCACGACCAGCTCATCATTCCCGAGGCGGCAGTGCGCCGTGGCGCGCCGAACGGCGTCGTCTCGACCTTCGTCTATCTCGTGAAGCCCGACAACACGGTCACGGTACGGCCCGTGGTGCTCGGTACGCTCGATGGCGACCACGTCGCCGTCCAATCGGGGCTCGTCGCAGGCGATACCGTCGTCACCGAGGGCGGCGATCGCCTCCGCGACGGTGCGCGAGTTTTGCTGCCGGGCGCGCAGCCGAAGCAGCCCGCCGCGGCATCGACGGGCGAGCAGGGCCAGCACGCGGCCACGCGGCGCGGCCGACGAGGTGGATTCGGCGGCGGTGGGCGCAGATTCGGCGGCGGCCGGCCGCGGTTTTGACAGCGAGGGGGCGGACCGGCGCCGGCGGGTCCGCACACGATGAACCCATCACGCCTCTTCATCGAGCGCCCCGTCGCGACGACGCTCCTCATGATCGCGATCCTCGCGATCGGCTGCATCGCGTACGTCGAGCTGCCGCTTTCGGCGCTGCCCGACGTGGCCTACCCGACGATCCAGGTGCAGACGTTCTATCCGGGCGCGAGCCCGGATGTGATGACCTCCGCCATCACCGCGCCGCTCGAGAAACAGCTCGGGCAGATGCCCGGGCTCGATCAAATGTCCTCGACGAGCTCGGCCGGCGCCTCCGTGATCACGCTGCAGTTCGATCTTTCGCTCGCGCTCGATGTGGCCGAGCAGGAAGTGCAGGCCGCGATCTCCGCGGCGCAAGTGCTGCTGCCGCAGGACCTCCCGGCCCCGCCGATCTACACGAAGGTCAACCCCGCGGACGCTCCCGTGCTGACGCTCGGCATCACCTCCAAGGTCATGCCGCTCACCCAGGTCGAGGACCTCGCGGACACGCGCATCGCGCAGAAGATCTCGCAGGTCAAAGGGGTCGGCGTCGTCTCGCTGAGCGGTGGCGAGCGGCCCGCCGTACGGGTCGTCGTCAATCCGCGCGCGCTCGCGGCCTACGGGCTCAATCTCGATGACCTGCGCACGACGGTCAGCGTCGCCAATCAAAACGGCCCCAAGGGGACTCTCGACGGCCCGGCGCGCACGTACACGGTCAATACGAACGATCAGTTGATGACCGCGGCCCAATACGGGCAAATCATCGTCGCGTACCGCAACGGCGCGCCCGTGCGCCTGAAGGACATCGCAACGCTCATCGAGGGTGCGGAGAACGACAAGCTCCGCGGCTGGATGAACACGACCCCGGCGCTGATTCTCAATGTGCGCCGTCAGCCGAATGCCAACGTCGTCGACGTGGTCGATCGCATCCATCGACTGCTGCCCGTGCTGCAAGCGTCGCTTCCGGCGGGCGTCGAGCTCACACCCCTCACCGATCGCACCACTACCATTCGCGCCTCGATCTCCGATGTGCAATTCGAGATGGCGCTCGCGGTGGGGCTCGTGGTGCTCGTCATCTTCCTGTTCCTGCGCAACGTGCCGGCGACGATCATCCCGAGCTTGTCCGTGCCTTTGTCGCTCATCGGCACGTTCGGGGTGATGTACCTCGCGGGATTCAGCCTCAACAATCTCTCCCTCATGGCGCTCACGATCGCGACGGGCTTCGTCGTCGACGACGCCATCGTGATGATCGAGAACATCGCGCGCTACATCGAGCGCGGCGAGCGCCCGATCGTGGCGGCCCTCAAAGGCTCCGGCCAGATCGGCTTCACGATCATCTCCCTCACCGTCTCCCTGATCGCGGTGCTCATTCCGCTGCTTTTCATGCGCGAGGTCGTCGGGCGGCTTTTCCGGGAATTCGCCGTGACGCTCGCCGTCACGATCCTCATCTCGGCATTCGTGTCGCTGACGCTCGTGCCGATGCTCTGTGCGAAGCTGCTGCGTCCCGAGACCGCAGGCGCGGCGCGCGAGGGTCACGGCTCGGGACGCTGGTTCGCCGCTCTCATCCGCCTGTACGATCGCAGCCTCGGCTGGGTATTCAGGCACCAGGGCCTGACGCTCGGCGTGTTCGCCGGGACACTCGTCGTCACGGCGCTGCTCTACATCGATATCCCCAAGGGCTTCTTTCCCGTGCAGGACACGGGCTCATCCAAGGCGTCTCCTCCGCGACCCAGGGCATCTCCTTCGATGAGATGGCGAACCGA
>Ga0134128_10010884_pt1 | contig 10892 bp, 10 predicted proteins | sample KB31754_FD_96462 | JGI IMG/M metagenome (GOLD analysis project Ga0134128, IMG submission 96462) | Terrestrial soil microbial communities with excess Nitrogen fertilizer from Kellogg Biological Station, Michigan, USA - KB3-175-4 | ecosystem: Environmental > Terrestrial > Soil > Unclassified ...
ACGCCGGTTTCCGCCCCGCGCGAACTCATGGGCCAGGGCGAGGCCGCTGTTCGGCCGGGAAAATCATGCTCAATCAAGAGTCTAGCGCGAGAGAAATTCTCGCGTTCCACGCGTCACAGGAACGTTAGCAAGAATCACAATACCGCCCCTTTTCGGCCAATCGCCTGCCGCCCTGGCTTGGGAAAAGAGGACACTGCGTTGGTCCGGTTCTTTCGGTTTCGGATTCCTCAGCCCCCAGCCCCCCGGGATCGTCGGGGCCGGACCTAACGCAGGAATCCCACACTGGGCCAACGTGAGTTGGTCCTTTTTCTTTTTGTTTCAGCGCGTTTCTGCCGGCTCCCAACTCTCCCTCATCCTGAGAAGCGCGCCTCCCCCCGAACAGGTCGAGCGATCGCGAGGCCGTCGCGGGGTGCCAAGGACAAAGGGCGGCGTCTCGAAGGGATGACGGCCCAACGCATCCAGGCTCGGCTACATAGCATCCATTGCGCGAGAGATTAAACGCCGCTTGCTTAGTGCAGCAAGGTATAGGCCGCGCCCAGCATGGGGCCCGGCCGATCTCGGCTGCCGTCCTGGACATAGGCCACCGCAGCATCGACACCTTCATGCTCGACGCTGTCGAGCGGCACGCTCCAGCTTCCGGGATTACCGTTCCAGTCGCCGACCTTCACGAGGTTGCGCACCACGTTGTAGTAGGTCAATTCCTTGCCGCGGTTTTCACCGCGCGCGATCGAGATCGGAATCGCTTTCGAGATCGAGCAGATCCAGACCTCGCCGTGCAACGCGAGCGGCGGCTTTTTCGCCGCAGCGACCGACACGGTGATCTGTTTGCCGGATTGCGTCATCGTCACCGGGACTGACATCACGCCGGCTTCCTTGCTGGTGGTGCCAATCGCATTCTCGATGCCGGCAAGGTCGCTGCCGATCACATGTACCGATCCGTTGATGACGGCTTGCGGCGTATAGACCTCGCGGTCACCACGCACGCGCGAATAGGCTTTCTGGCGCGCCGAGAAGCGCGAATCCGCGAGCGTGTCTTTCCAGCCGAGATAATCCCAATAATCGATCGGCATGCTCATCGCGATGATCGACGGGTCCTTCGCCAATTGGCCAAGCACCTTGTCCGCAGGCGGACAGGACGAACAGCCTTGCGAGGTGAAAAGCTCAACCACTGCACGCGGATCGGCGTGGACGGGACGAATGACGGCGATGATGGCACAGATGCCCAGCGTGCTGGACCAACGTGAGATGAAATTATAGGCCATCGTCCCTGTCATACTCTACCACCGTACTTTTACGGGCGTGATTTGCCCCGAAATGCAAGGAGGCGGCCTTTTTCTTAGGCCGCCTCCAAATTCGTCGCCACTCACTTCGCGGTGAGCAAATCAGCTTCCACTCACTTGGCGGTGAGCGAACGATTGCATCGCATTATGCAGCGAGTTTGCGCAGCACATAATGCAGGATGCCGCCGTTACGGTAATAGTCGAGCTCGTCCAACGTATCGATGCGGCAGAGCAGCGGCACGCGTTGCAAATTACCGTCGGACGAGACGATTTCCGCCGTCAGCTTTTGCCGCGGCTTCAGATCGCCCTGCAGGCCGCGGATGGTTACTTTTTCGTCGCCCTTCAGTCCGATCGAAGACCAGGAAGTACCTTCCTCAAAGGTTAACGGCAGCACGCCCATACCGACGAGGTTGGAGCGATGGATGCGCTCGAAGCTCTGGCAGATCACTGCACGCACGCCGAGCAGGCGGGTGCCCTTCGCGGCCCAGTCGCGCGAGGAGCCGTTGCCGTACTCGGCACCGGCGAATACGACCAGCGGTACGCCCTCCATCTGGTACTTCATCGCCGCGTCGTAGATCGACATCTGCTCACCGTCAGGCCAGTGCTTGGTGAGGCCGCCTTCCGGAATATTGCCGTCGGCGCCCTTGAGCATGAAGTTCTTGATGCGGATGTTGGCGAACGTGCCACGCATCATGACTTCGTGATTGCCGCGCCGCGTGCCGTACTGGTTGAAGTCTGCGGGACGGACCTGATGTTCGCTCAGGAATTTGCCTGCGGGCGAGGTCAGCTTGATCGAGCCGGCCGGCGAGATGTGGTCGGTGGTGATCTTGTCGCCGAACATGGCGAGGATCCGCGCATCGACGACATCGCTGACCGGATCGGGCTGCTTCTTCATGCCCTCGAAGTAAGGCGGGTTCTGCACATACGTCGACGACATGTTCCAGCGATAGGTCTCGCTGTCGACCGTCTTGATCTTGCGCCAGTTGGTGTCGCCCTTGAACACGTCGGCGTACTTCTTCTTGAAAATCGGCGCCGTGACGTACTTCTTCACGAACGCGTTGATCTCCTTCGCGGTCGGCCAGATGTCCTTCAGGTACACCGGCTTGCCGTCCTTGCCTTCGCCGAGCGGCTCGGTCGCGAGATTCTTGGTGACGCTGCCGGCGAGCGCATGCGCCACGACCAGCGGCGGCGAGGCGAGATAGTTCGCCTGCACGTCCGGACTGACGCGGCCTTCGAAATTGCGGTTGCCGGAGAGCACCGCTGCGGCAACGATGCCGTTATCGTTGATCGACTTCGAAATCTCTTCCGGCAGCGGGCCGGAATTGCCGATGCAGGTCGTGCAGCCGAAGCCGACCAGATTGAAGCCAACCTTGTCGAGATCGGGCTGCAGGCCACTATTGGCGAGATATTCGGCCACCACCTGGCTGCCGGGCGCGAGCGAGGTTTTCACCCACGGCTTGGCCTTCAATCCCTTCGCCGCAGCGTTGCGCGCGAGCAGGCCGGCGCCGATCAAGACGCTCGGGTTGGACGTATTGGTGCAGGAGGTGATCGCCGCGATCACGACGTCGCCATGGCCGAGATCGAAATCACGGCCCTCGACGGCGTAGCGCTGCGAAGCCTCGGTCGCCTTCTTGTATTCGTTCGCCATCGCGGTCGCGAAACCCTCGGAGACCGAGGGCAGCGCAACGCGACCTTCGGGCCGCTTCGGGCCGGCCATCGACGGCACGACCTCGCCGAGGTCGAGCGTCAGCGTCTCGGTGAACACGGGATCGGCGGATTTGTTGGTGCGGAACAGGCCCTGCGCCTTGGCATAGGCCTGCACCAGCTTGACGCGATCGGCCTTGCGGCCGGAGGTTTTCAGATAATCGATCGTCGCGGCATCGACCGGAAAGAAGCCGCAGGTCGCGCCGTATTCCGGGGCCATGTTGCCGATGGTCGCCTTGTCTGCGACGGAGAGGAAGTCGAGACCAGGGCCGAAGAATTCGACGAACTTGCCGACCACACCCTGCTTGCGCAGCATCTGCGTCACGGTCAGTACGAGGTCGGTCGCGGTGACGCCTTCCTTGAGCTGGCCCTTCAGCTTGAAGCCGACCACGTCCGGCAGCAGCATCGACAGCGGCTGGCCGAGCATGCAGGCTTCCGCCTCGATGCCGCCGACGCCCCAGCCGAGCACGGCAAGGCCGTTGACCATGGTGGTGTGCGAATCAGTGCCGACCAGCGTGTCCGGATAGGCGACTTCGAACGTACCGGTCTTCTTGCCGACCGTCATCTTCTCCTTGCGGGTCCAGACGGTCTGGGCGAGATATTCGAGATTGACCTGGTGGCAGATGCCGGTGCCCGGCGGCACGACGGAGAAATTCGAGAACGCAGCCTGGCCCCATTTCAGGAACTCGTAGCGCTCCTGATTCTGCTTGTATTCCTCGACCACGTTCTTGGCGAAAGCCTTGTTGTCGCCGAAGAAGTTCACGATCACCGAATGGTCGATAACGAGGTCGACCGGCACCAGCGGGTTGATCTTCTCGGCGTCGCCGCCGAGCTTCTGCATCGCGTTGCGCATCGCGGCGAGATCGACGACCGCCGGCACGCCGGTGAAATCCTGCATCAGAACGCGCGCCGGACGGAATGCGATTTCGTGATCGAGTTTGCGCTTCTTCAGCCACTTCGCGACGGCCTGAATGTCCTCCTTCTTGACCGTGCGGCCGTCCTCGTTGCGCAGCAGGTTTTCGAGCAGCACCTTCATCGAATAAGGCAGCTTCGAAATCCCCTTCAGACCATTCTTCTCGGCGGCAGGCAGGCTGTAATAGACATAGGTCTTGCCGCCGACCTTAAGGGTCTTTCGGCTCTTGAAGCTGTCGAGAGAGGTCATGTTGAGGAATCCCAATTGTCAGTTATACCCGGTTTAGGGTATTATAACACCATCGGCGAAGAGCTGGCCGCAGCGCGCGATTGTGTGCTGCATCAAGTTCCGGCTTATAGAAGCTTTCTAACAACACTGCCATATCGAGAACCATCCGCGAGCGCGTGACAGCCATAAAATTCTCACGCGGTAGCATCGAATTTCTGAGGGCTGTAGAGGGACGACATGCGGCTCTCGGGGCGCGGCGTGAAATGTGTGCGGGGCGGCCGAGAGGTGTTCTCCGGCCTCGATTTCGAGGTCGGCTCGGGCGAGGTGCTGGCCGTGACCGGCCACAATGGATCGGGCAAGACCTCTTTGCTCCGGCTGGTCGCCGGGCTGTTGATACCCGCCGATGGGACCATCGCGCTGGAAGCTGGCGAAGCCGAGCTGTCGCTGGCCGAACAGGCGCATTATCTCGGCCACCGGGATGCGCTGAAGCCGGCACTGAGCGTGATGGAGAACCTTTCCTTCTGGCGGAATTTTCTCGGCGGCGAGGTTGCCGACGCGGATTCCAGCCTGAAGGCAGTCGGGCTCGACCATGCCACCCATCTGCCCTCGGCCTACCTTTCCGCCGGCCAGCGCCGCCGGCTCTCGTTGGCCCGGCTGCTGGCGGTCCGCCGGCCTGTCTGGCTGCTGGACGAGCCGACCGCCGCGCTGGATGCGGCCGGACAGGAATTGTTCGCCGGCCTGATGCGCGACCATCTCTCGCGCGGCGGACTGATTCTGGCGGCGACCCATGGCCCGCTCGGGATCGGCGCACGGGAGCTCAGGATGGGAGGCGCCCGATGACCGCACTGGCCGCCCTGATCCGCCGCGATATCCGGATTGCGCTGCGCGTTGGTGGCGGCGCGCTAATTGGCGTGCTGTTTTTCCTCAGCGTGGTCGTGCTGATGCCGTTTGCGGTCGGGCCCGACCTGAAACTGCTGGCACGGCTGGGGCCTGCGATCCTCTGGCTCGGCGCGCTGCTTGCCAGCCTCCTGACGCTCGATCGGCTGTTCACGGCCGACCATGAGGACGGCTCGCTCGACGTCATAGTCATGAGCCGAACACCGCTGGAACTCGCCTGCGCCGCGAAGGCGCTGGCGCACTGGATCGCCACCGGCCTGCCGCTGATCGTTGCGACCCCCGTGCTCGGCCTGCTGCTCAATCTCGACGGCCTTTCGACCTCTGCGGTCGCGCTGACCCTGCTCGCGGGAACGCCGGCCCTGACCTTCACCGGCATGATCGGCGCCGCGCTCGCGGTGACGCTGCATCGGGGCGGGCTATTGCTCGCCGTGCTCGTACTGCCACTATCGATCCCGGTGCTGATTTTCGGGGTTGCGGCGTCGGAAGCGGCGATATCGGGACCGCAGACTTTCGGCGCGCCGTTTTCGATCCTGTGCGCGCTGTCCCTGATCAGTTTCGTGATCGGGCCATTTGCGGCCGCCGCGAGCCTGCGACAGGGGCTGGATTGACCCCGATCAACTCTTCGCTCGAGTAGCTTCATGTCAATTGCTTGCGACGCCGGCTGCGACTAACAGGGTGCCATGACGCTCACCGAGCTTGCCAACCCTACCAAATTCCTGGCGCTGACCGCGCGCATATTGCCATGGCTGACTGGCGCGACGGTAATCCTGCTCGCGATCGGCCTTTATCAGTCGGCAACCGCGCCGGACGACTATCAGCAGGGCGCGACCGTGAAGATCATGTTCATCCACGTGCCGAATGCCTGGCTGTCGATGTTCGTGTGGGGCGTGATGAGCGTCGCCGCGTTGGGCACGCTGGTGTGGCGGCATCCGCTCGCCGATGTCGCGGCGAAATCCGCAGCTCCCATCGGCGCGGCCTTCACGTTCCTCGCGCTCGTTACCGGCTCACTCTGGGGCCGGCCGATGTGGGGTACCTATTGGGAGTGGGACGCGCGGCTCACCTCGGTGCTGATCCTGTTTCTGATGTATCTCGGCCTGATGGCGCTGTGGCGCGCGGTCGAGGATCCCTCGCGCGCCGCCCGGGCGGCAGCGGTGCTGACGCTGGTCGGCGCGATCAACATTCCCATCATCAAATTCTCGGTCGACTGGTGGAACACGCTGCACCAGCCGGCTTCCGTGTTCCGCATGGGCGGCCCGACGCTCGACCGCGCCTTCCTGATTCCGCTTCTAGTGATGGCCGTGGCGTTCACGCTGCTCTTCCTCACGCTGCACCTGGCCGCCATGCGCAACGAAATCCTGCGCCGCCGGGTGCGCAGCCTGCAGATGATGCAGGCCAATCGCCGCGCCGCCTGACATGTCGCTCGGTCCCTACGCATCGTTCATTGTCAGCTCCTATGCGCTGGTTGCACTGGTACTGGTGCTGCTGGTCGGCTGGATCGTGCTCGACTATCGCAGCCAGACGCTGCGCCTGCGTGAGTTCGAAGAGAGCGGCGTCACACGTCGCTCCGCACAGCAAGCGACGGAGCCGTCATGAGCGAGCAGATCACCACAGATGCCGCGCCACGGCGCCGCAGCTTCCTGATGCTGCTGCCGTTGATTTTCTTTGCAGGGTTAGCCGTGCTGTTCTGGTTTGGGCTCGGCGACGGCGATCCCTCGCGAATTCCATCCGCGCTGATCGGCCACCCTGCCCCACAAACTCCGCTGCCGCCGCTCGAAGGCCTCACCGCCAACGGCCAGGCTGTGCCCGGGCTCGATCCTTCCGTGTTCAAGGGCAAGGTCAGCGTCGTCAACGTCTGGGCGTCATGGTGTGTGCCGTGTCATGACGAGGCGCCGCTGCTTACCGAGCTCGGCAAGGACACCCGGCTGCAACTGATCGGCATCAACTACAAGGATGCGCCTGACAACGCGCGGCGCTTCCTCGGCCGTTACGGCAATCCGTACGGCATGGTCGGCGTCGACGGCAACGGCCGCGCCGCGATCGAATGGGGCGTCTATGGCGTGCCCGAAACCTTCATTGTCGGCCGCGAAGGCAAGATCGTGTACAAGCTGGTCGGGCCGATCACGCCGGATAATCTCGATAGCGTGGTGAAGGCCGAAATCGACAAGGCGATGAAATAGCCGCCGTCATTCCGGGGCGATGCGAAGCATCGAACCCGGAATCTCGAGGTTCCCAGATGCGCAATTGCGCATCTGAGGTCTGGTCCTTCGGACGATCCCGGAACGACGTAGAGTAACCTACCCCTTCTTGCGCAAGTCGCCTTCCGTCGCCTCGCTTGCTGCCAGCGATGACGGCTCGATGTGATAGCGCTTGACCAGCGGCATCTGCGTGAAGGCAAAGACCATGGTCAGCGGCGTCACGCCGAAGACCTTAAAGTTGACCCAGAAGTCGGTGCTCTGGGTGCGCCAGATCACTTCGTTCAGGACAGCCATCGCCGCAAAGAACAGCGCCCAGCGCAGCGTCAGGATGCGCCAGCCTTGCGGGGTGAGGTTGAACACCTGATCGAACATGACGGCGATGAAGGAGCGGCCGACCAAAAGGCCACCGCCCAGCACCAGCGCGAACAGGCCATAGATGATGGTCGGCTTGACCTTGATGAAGGTCTCATCATGCAACACCAGCGTCAGTGTGCCGAACACCAGCACGATGATGCCGGTGACGAGCGCCAATAGCGGCACATGCTTGGTCACGATGTAGGAGGCGATCATCGCCACCACGATCGCGACCATGAAAGCGCCGGTCGCGACAAAGAGGTGGAATTTGGCGTTGACGCCGAAAAACACCAGCAGCGGGCCGACCTCGGTCGCGAACTTGAACAGCGGATGCGGCTGGGTCTTGTCCATCAATCGTCCAATCCTGCGATCGCTTTCGCGAAGTCCTTTGCGGCAAACGGCGCCAGATCCTCGACACCCTCGCCGACGCCGATGAAATGCACCGGCAGTTTGTGCTTTTCGGCGAGCGCCACCAGGATGCCGCCCCGCGCAGTGCCGTCGAGCTTGGTCATCACAAGGCCGGTGACGCCTGCAATGCGGTGAAATGCCTCGACCTGCGACAGGGCGTTCTGGCCGACCGTGGCGTCGAGCACGAGTAGCACCGCATGCGGCGCCGTCGCGTCCACCTTTCGAATGACACGCACGACCTTTTCCAGCTCATTCATCAGTTCGGCCTTGTTCTGCAGGCGGCCGGCGGTGTCGATCAAGAGCACGTCGATCTTCTGCTCTTTGGCAGATGTCAGCGCAGTGAAGGCGAGGCCCGCGGAATCGGAGCCCTGCGCGCCGGCAATGACCGGTGATTTGGTGCGCTCGCCCCAGACCTTGAGCTGCTCGATGGCGGCGGCACGGAACGTATCGCCCGCAGCCAGCATCACCTTGCGGCCTTCCGCGGAGAATTTCGCGGACAATTTGCCAATGGTGGTCGTCTTGCCGGAGCCGTTGACGCCGACCACGAGAATGACAAAGGGCGAATGCGAGGTATCGATCACCAGAGGCTTTGCGACCGGCGAAAGCACCTTTTCGACTTCGGTCGCAACGACATTCTTCACTTCGTCCGCCGAGATCGCCTTGTCATAGCGCCCCGCACCGACGGCCTCCGCGATACGCGCGGCGACATCCGTGCCGAGATCGGCGCGCAACAGCACATCCTCGATATCCTCGAGCATGGCGCGGTCGAGCTTGCGCTTGGTGACGAGATCGGCAACGGCGGTGCCGAGCGACGTCGAGGTCCGCTTCAGCCCGCTGGATAGTCGCCGCCACCAGCTCAGTTTGGGGGTATCCGTCGTGTCATTCATTACGTGGGTGTGTTAGCCGTTTCGGTGCATAAACGAAAGACTTGCCATTGCTGGATGTTCCCCAATTGACCGCGGATGAAATCCTGGCGCGCGTGCTTCATCGCGACGGGTTGATGCTGGTCATCGACAAGCCGGCCGGGCTCCCCGTGCATCGCGGGCCCAAAGGCGGTCCAAATCTCGAGGCTTCCTTCGACGCGCTGCGCTTCGGCCTGCCGCGCCCCCCGGTGCTGGCCCACCGGCTCGACAAGGATACCTCCGGCTGCCTGGTGCTGGGGCGGCATCGCAAGGCAACCGCATCGCTCGGCCTGTTGTTCAAGCACGGCAAGATTGCAAAGACCTATTGGACCGTCGTCGAGGGCGGCCCGGCCGCGGACGAGGGTACTATCGACCTGCCGCTCGGCCGACTCAATGCGGAACGCGGCTGGTGGCAGAAACCGGACCCGCAAGGACAGCAGGCCGTCACCAACTGGAAAGTGCTCGGCCGCAACGGCGGCCTCACCTGGCTCGCCATGGAACCCGTCACCGGCCGCACCCACCAATTGCGCGTGCATGCGGCTAGCCAAGGCTGGCCGATCGTCGGCGACAACATCTACGGCAACGGCCCGCGCTTCGGCGAGCCGAGGTTGCATCTGCACTCGCGCGAGATCGGGATTCCGATTTCGAGGAACAAGGACCCGGTGCGCGTCGTGGCGCCGGCGCCGGAACATATGCGCGAGCGGCTGAAAGCGTGCGGATGGAATGGGGAGTAGGCGCGCTGTCGGCCCGGCCTCCGTTGTCGTCACCCGCGAAAGCGGGTGATCCAGTATTCCAGAGACGTTCGTTCTAGGATCGAGAGGCCGCGGCGTACTGGATCGCCCGGTCAAGCCGGGCGATGACGGCGGAATTACACAGTCAGTCGCATACGGTCATGGCCGACGATCGCAAGGCGTTGCACCGAACCAACAGCCTGCCCTGTAATTGCAACCGGAACGAAATGTTCGGTGCGGCCGGCCGTTCCGCTTTCGATCAAGACGTCACGCGTCGTGCCCACTTCGGACGCCAATCGCTTCTGCAAGGCCATCTCACCCGCCGCGCGAAGCCGCTTCGCGCGCTCCTTGATTTCGCTCCCCGCCACCTGTGGCATCCGCGCGGCTGGCGTGCCGGGGCGTGGCGAATAGGGAAATACGTGCAGAAACGTCAGGCCACATTCATCGACCAGATCGAGCGAGCGCGCAAACATCTCTTCCGTCTCGGTTGGAAAACCCGCGATGATATCGGCGCCGAACACGATGTCGGGCCGCAGCCGCCGCACCTGTGCGCAGAACGAGATCGCATCTTGCCGAAGATGCCGGCGCTTCATCCGCTTCAGGATCAGATCGTCGCCGGATTGCAGCGACAGATGCAGATGCGGCATCAGTCGCTCGTCATCGGCGATCGCATCGAGCAGGTCGGAATCCGCTTCGATCGAATCGATCGATGAAATCCGAAGCCGCTTCAGCTCCGGCACGTGACGCAGGATATTTTTCACCAAATGCCCGAGCTTCGGCGCGCCCGGCAGATCGGCACCGTAGCTCGTGAGATCGACCCCGGTCAGCACGATTTCGGCATGCCCCCGCGCGGTGAGCGCGCGCACCTGCTCGATCACCGCGCCCATTGGCACCGAGCGCGAATTGCCGCGACCATAGGGGATTATGCAGAACGTGCAGCGATGGTCGCAGCCGTTCTGTACCTGCACGAAGACCCGCGGCAGGCCGCTCTGAAAGCCATCGATGAGATGCGGCGCCATCTCTTTCACCGCCGTGATGTCGCTGACGGCAACCTTCTCGCTCGCATCGATATCGAACGCGGCGCACGCCGCGCGCCAGGCATCGCCTCGCATCTTGTCGTCATTGCCGATGACGCGATCGACCTCGGCCATCTCGGCAAACATGGCGCTCTGCGTCTGCGCCGCGCAGCCGGTGACGACGATGCGCGCCTGCGGCCGCTCGCGCTTCAGGCGGCGGATCGATTGCCGCGCCTGCGCCACCGCCTCGTTGGTGACCGCGCA
>Ga0134128_10010886_pt1 | contig 10889 bp, 6 predicted proteins | sample KB31754_FD_96462 | JGI IMG/M metagenome (GOLD analysis project Ga0134128, IMG submission 96462) | Terrestrial soil microbial communities with excess Nitrogen fertilizer from Kellogg Biological Station, Michigan, USA - KB3-175-4 | ecosystem: Environmental > Terrestrial > Soil > Unclassified ...
AGATCCGTTCGGCCATCGAGCGGACGGCCTAGCGCCTGCTCAGGACTCATGTAAAAAACGGTTCCGAGCACCGCACCCACAGTCGTGAGAAGCTGGGTTTCCGCATCTCGCTCCGGCGTGGGCGATTCGAGCTTCGCCAAGCCGAAGTCGAGCAACTTCACGTTTCCGCGCGGCGTAATCATGATGTTGGCCGGCTTGATGTCGCGATGAACGATGCCACGGGAATGCGCCGCATCGAGCGCGTCGGCGACCTGCGCGGCGATCGCGATTGCGTCGGACGACTTCAGCGCCCCCGATGCAATTTTGGTTGAGAGCGGCTCGCCTTCCACGTACTCCATCGCGAGATACTGAACGCCGCCCGCCTCGCCGATTTCATGTAACGCGGGGACGTTCGGGTGGATCAGCGTGGAGGCGATCCGCGCTTCGCGCAGGAAGCGGTTCATGCGGTCGCGATCGGAAGCGAGATCTGGCGGCAGCACTTTCAGCGCGACGTTCCGTTCCAATCGCGTGTCGGTTGCGAGAAACACTTGCGCCATGCCGCCCTGGCCGAGCCGGCTCACGATCCGGTAATGAGCGAGGGAAGAGCCGGGGCCAAGCGGATCGGGCATCTTCTTCTCGTTTATCACAAGGACTCTTCCGATTGCCCGGCACGTTCGCACGGAATCAGAATCTCGACGAAGAATTCCCTGTTCTTGGGGGCCGCCGTAAATCGCGATTCCGAGCCATAGCGCGCCTCCAGTCGCCTGCGCACGTTCGCGAGACCGATGCCTTGCCCATGTTTGGGCGCGGCGTCGGGATCGAAATCGTTGATGACCGTTAGGCGGAGATAATCGCTATCGACCCGGACCTCGATTCGCAGCGTCCCGCCATCGAGTAAAGTAGAAACCCCATGCTTGATCGCATTCTCGACCAACGGCTGGAGCAGCAGCGGTGGCACCAACAGGCTGTCACATCCCGGCACAATCTCGCGGGCCACGCGCAGCCGATCCCCGAACCGGATCTGTTCAACGCTGAGATAGGCAAAGGCCAGCGAGAGTTCCTGTTTCAACGGGATCAGCGCATGATCTCCCACAGCCAGCGTGCTGCGCAGAAAATCCGACAATCGAATGCACATGTCACGGGCGCGCGCGCCGTCCATTACGCACAAGGCGCTGACCGAATTAAGGCTGTTAAACAGAAAATGTGGATTGATCTGCGCCTTCAATGCCTTCAACTCAGCCTCGCGGGCGAGAATGCGCGCTTCCTGCGCGCGAGCCTGAAAATCACGGGAGGCCTGGGTGCTTAGGAGCACATAGTGGAACGAGACCGCCAGTAGATAGAGGATCACGCCAAGCCCGAAGACCAGCGGTAAGAGCCGGTCGAAACGGGCTCCGAGATCGGAAAAGATGCGCGAGAAGCCTAGGGAAAGCAGCTTGGCGAACAGAATCCACAGCAGGCCGCAGATGCCGGCCGCGAGGAGCAGGTGCGCACCGAGTCTCACCGTGGGCGTATCGAGCGGCAGAAACCGGCACAGATACCACGGCGAAAGGCAGATAAAAGCGTAAAACAAAGAAAGGGGGACCATCATCACAGTGGCTTCCTGCCATGACAATCCGCCTAACCGAGCCAACAGGAAACCGATGAACACACCAATCGGAATCCACTCGAGCAGGTAAAAAAGGATCCTGCCCTTGCTCTCGAGAAGGGGATGCATGGCCGCCGGGTTAGTTCTTTACCGAGACTCCGCCGAATATGGCATAGCCGTTTATCACCAGACGTGGAGCGTTGCCAGGCAACGGATCGCGAGGCGGCAGAGTCTTGTCCTCGAAACCGCCAAAAATTCCCACGCCCCGGATATCGACGCGCCACGATTCCGGAACCCTCAAATCGACGCCGCCGAAAATCGCGTTTGCCTCAATCACGGCCTCGCCGGCGGGCGGAATCGTGCAACCGCGGCTAAGATCGAGATCGACGCCGCCAAAAAATGCGAACAGATCGCCACCCTTAAAATCCGCCGAATCGACCCGGCGTTTCCCGCCGCCGAAAACCGCGAAATGACTCAGGTCGCCGCCTTTCGAAGTCGGTATCGCCGGGTTCCCGGACGCGCGCGCGGCCCGGCTTTCCATGTTGCGCACCAGAAGACTGATGCCGAAAACAATCAATAAAAGGGGCCAGATGAAAACGCCGATTTCTATGTGAACGATGTCGAGATTATCCACCAGCAAACCGGTGCCGACGACAATGAGAATCGCCGCCCAAAGGAGCGCGGTGGGACGCCACGGTTCAGTCAGGCGCGCCAAGCCGAGGACAATCAGCGCGGCGGGCCAGAACCGCCAGATGTCGTGAATGCCGGGAATATTCATGTTCTGCAGCAACAGCAGAACACCGACGAGCACAATCAGCGCGCCAATCACGACGCCCTTGTTGCCGCTGCCCTGACAGCCCCAATCCCGCCAATGCCGATGCCGATCCATGCCTGAAGCGTAGCAGGTCAACCAGCGTTACTTCGACGGGAAATCGGCGAATGACGGATGGAAACCGGTGAAGCGCGAGGGGTTGGCGTTGGCGGGCCGCAATGGCATTAAGGCCTGCCCTTCCGAATGAATCTGTTGGAGATTATCCTCAGGGAGAGCCCTATCTTGCGCAAACCCGATGGCCGTCCGGCATCACCGAGATCACGCACCCTTCAGCGCTCGTCTGCGCAACGGCGATCGCGGTCGTATCGCTATTCAGCATCGAATTAATTCAGATCGTGAGCAGCGAGAGCTTGGCGGCTGAAGTGTTTGTTGGCTACACGCCGGTGTTGCTCGGATGTGTCTCGATATGGCTCTGCTATAGGGGGTACCGGCGAGCCACGCGCAAAAGCTAGTTGTTGCCCACGCGGTTCTGTTGGCGCCATTCGCATTCAGTTATCCAGCATGGGTACTGTTTTTGTGACTGATGTTCGCGACAGGCCGTTATAAAGGACCGATGCCCTGACGGGCCGTCAGGGCTGGCGAAAGTTACGACGGCAGATACGAGCGCAACGGCTCAAAGAAAGCGCGCACGAAATTAAGGGCCGCGGAGGTTGCGGCGTCCTGCTGATTATCCGCGATCGGAACAACTACGCGAACCAGAGCGGTATCGGTGCGGTTGTAACGTAGCGCGTCGGCGACAACCCAGAACTTCGCGCGGTATTCGCTGGCCACCACGCGCCCGTGCGACTGATACCAATAAAGGACCGCACTCTTCGATTCGCCCTTCGCGACGATGTACTCATTGACGCGGACGGGCTCAGCCTCGCCGGGAACCGCGACAGAGATGATCGCCGACGTCGACGGAACCCAACCGGTTCCAGGCAGGCAATTCTTCGGCGAATGTGGCGTCTGGCCAGTGCGCTGGGATTTGAAGTAGGCGATATACAAATTCGCGACTTGCCGGGTGTTTCCCATTTCATAGAACCGGGTGAGATAGTCGTCGGCGCGTAGTTGGTCCTTGATTTCCTGTTCGATGACACCCGTCTGGACCAAGTGCCATGAACCGAGTTGCGCGGGGAAATCGCTCAGCGGACGCGTGAGAGGGACGGACTCGCCATGCGAGAGGCTGTAGAATGCCGCTATTTGCACTAAGAGCAGCACGGTCACGATGCGCGCGGAACGGGTTTTCAGAAATGCGGCGCCCTTCATGGTCTTTCACCTTGTTTGGCTGTCCGGTGTACCACCACCAAACGGTATATACGGTTCACAAGCTGATGGAAGCCGATCAGGATGACGAGCGCAACGAGAAACAAAACCCATCCTTCAAACAGGTGAGGAGCTCCCTCAGCGAGATCGGCGCGGTACTCGCTCATCATGCCGGCGATGGTGACGCGACCGGCGTTCGCGGCGATGGCGATCGGAACTGTCGCGATCAGCAGAGCCCAACGCATCCAGACTTTCTTGTCGAAGAAGTAGGCGTAAATCAGCGACAGGAACGATAAAGAGAGCAGCGAGCGGATGCCACTGCACGCATCGACAACGTTCAATGTCTGGCTGGGCAATTCCAGCAAGTTGCCCTCACGCACTACCGGAATGCCGACCCATTCCAGAATATGCGCGGCGACATTCGAAGCAAATAGCTGGAGCGGAAGGGTAATCTGGCTATAGATGATTCGCGGGATGGGAATCATGAAAAGCAGGAGCAACAGCGGGAAAGCCAGTTCGCGAACAGCTCGAGTGCCCCAGAGGAAAAGCAGCACGCCCACAAGAGAAATCAGGAAAGCCGTGCGGGCGAGAAATAGTTCGGCCCCGAGCGCCCCGACCAGCATTTGAAGCAGCCCCCAAACAATCACCGCGAGTCCCCAATAATTGGTTTTTGGCTGAATTTTCGCAAGTTCCGCCCGGCGCTGCCAAACAATATACCCCGCAATAACAGGGACAAAAAAACCATGCCCCATGTCTTCGTCCGTGGCCCATTGGGAAACGAGGCGCACAAGAACAGGCGCGTAACAGACGATCAGCAGCGCCCCGAACCAGGCGATGCTAACCCAGGGAACGGCCTCCCGGCGGGCGGTCTGGCCCTCGCCGGGGAGACTCTTCACGTAGGAACTCATGCGGGTGGAACCTTCTTCATCATACTCTAACGACGGCCGCAACCCGGTTTTGGAGACCCGCGAATAGTACTGGAGCGCAATGTCTACAATGAAGAGGAGTGCCAATTCGGGGGCTGTTGCTCTTTCTTCTTTCCGCCGCCGTCATTTGGTCCCAGGCGGGGATCATGCCGTTGCGGGAGATCCGCGCCGGCCAGCATGGCATTGGCAAAACCGTTTTTTCCGGCGATAGGATCGCGGAGTTTCAGGTCGAGATTCTCGGCGTGCTCGAAAATATGGGGCCAAAGCAATCTATTATTCTTGCGCGATTATCCGGCGGCCCTCTCGATTCGGCTGGCGTGATGCAGGGGATGAGTGGCAGTCCTGTCTACATCGATGGCAGGCTGGCCGGAGCCGTCGCGCTGGCTTTTCCTTTTGCGAAGGAACCGATCGCGGGCATCCGGCCTATTGAAGATATGCTGGCCTCGGGCGGCGCTCCGGTGAAACGTCGGATCGCGAGAATTTCGCCGTTAGGCGGGGACTTTACTGCCGCGCTGGCTCCGGCAGCCGGACTAAACGCTGAGTTAAACGCCGAGAAACCCAGGCTGGCGGATATCGCGACTCCAGTTTCGTTTCATGGATTCACGGCGCGCACGCTAGAGCAGTTCGAGCCGCAGCTTCACCGCCTGGGAATGGAGCCGCGGCAGGGCGTGTCGAGCGGTGGGCATATTGCGCCTGCAACAAATGGGGGCGCGGCGCTTCGTCCGGGCGACATGATCACCGTGCAATTAATGTCAGGCGACCTGAGCGTGGGCGCCGACGGCACCGTGACGGCGATCGATGGCAAGCGGGTCTACGCATTCGGGCATCGTTTCCTTTCCGCGGGCTCGACGGAACTTCCTTTCGCGCGAGCTGACGTAATTACGGTACTGCCGGATCTTTCATCATCCTTCAAGATCTCTTCCCCGAAGGAGTGGATGGGAACGATCACCGAAGATCGCAGTACGGCGATCTCCGGAGAACTGGGACGCCACGCCGCAATGGCTTCTCTCGCGATCGGCGAGCGGAGTTCCCGCGGAACGGACACGTACCACATGCAATTGGTGCGCGACCAAGTGCTCTCGCCGTTCCTCTTTCAGATGGCCGTTTTTTCGGTGCTTGACGCGACGGAGCGCAACATCGGTGTGGCGAGCTTTACGGTTCATGGCGAGTGCGATTTCGAAGGCGGCGCGCCGCCACTCCGGTTCGATAACGTGTTCTCAGGCGACGCGAGCGTGCCGCTGCAGGCTTCGGCCGCTCTCGCGGCTCCTCTTGCGTACGCTCTGAATGCGGGCTTCGATTCACTCCGCCCGGCAAAGATATCACTTTCAATCGATGCAGTCGAAAAGCGCAAAACCTTGCGAATCGCGCAGGTGATTCCATCCGAGCGAGTCGTGCGGCCAGGCGAATCATTGGACCTTGCGGTGCTCCTTTCTGGAGACGACGGCATAGAGATGACGAAGAAAGTGCGCTACACCGTACCGGTGGGCGCGCCGGCCGGTACGCTGCAAATCAGTGTTTCGGATGCAAGTTTAACGAACCTGCTGGAATTTCTGCAGGCGTTGGCTACGCCGCCCCGTTCAGCCGGACAAGTAATTTCGCTGCTGAACCGGCTGCGGCCCAACACGAAGGCGTTCGTGCGATTCTCTCGCGCAGAGCCGTCCTTCGACGTGGAAGGCTCGCAGCTTCCAGATGCGCCGCCCTCGCTCACGCTGGCGTTGACTCGCAATCAGCCATCTCCGCAACTGCTGCTCGCCAGGCCTTCCGCGATCGCCGAGATGGACATCGATGCGGGCGACTTTGTGGTGAGCGGGTCGAAGAGCATCTCCATTGAAGTGAAGGAATGAAGTGAGGAAATGAAGCGCGCCATCCTTTCGGCCATCGGCTTTGCCTGCATACTCCACGCGGCGTCCACCACCATTTGGGAAATGAATTCTTCAGCGGAATTCATACGCGGCCGGTTCTCCAATGCAGCGCTCGATACGGAAGGCAGATTGCGGCTGGCTCCCAAACTGACGCCGATTCTGACCCCGGATCAGGCCGCGATCTGGTGCTTAGCGCAAGCGCCGGACGGCTCCGTATACGCGGGGACCGGGCATCGCGGGAAACTCTATCGGGTAGACCGTTCCGGAGCTTCATCGGTAGTTTGGACCGCCGATCAGCCTGAAATCTTCGCGGTCGCGATCGATAAGAGCGGCAGCGTGTACGCCGCCAGTTCCCCCGACGGCAAGGTGTACAGGATAAGGAACGGAAAGGCGGAGGAGTTTTTCGCGCCGAAAGCGAAGTACATCTGGTCGCTCGCAATCGCTCCGGACGGGAGCGTGTTTGCGGGGACCGGACTGCCTGGGAAAGTCTACCGAATCGACGCGAGCGGAAAATCCGAGTTGTATTACGACAGTGGCCAGTCCCACGTGACAAGCCTGGCAATCGATTCCGAAGGCCGAGTGCTCGCGGGAACGGAACCGAACGGAATTCTGTACCGCATCGACAAGCCGAATCGAGCGTTCGCACTGTACAATGCGAGTCTGCCGGAAATCCGCTCGATTGTTCCCGCGGCGGACGGTTCGATTTATGTCGCGGCGATGGGCGGTGCGCTCCTGACTCGCATGGGAATGCAGCCTGCGACAGCAGCGGCGAGCCCTTACAGCATCACCGTCACTGCTTCGGCGGCGGGCGCGGCAGCAGCGGAACCGCCGACCGGCGATGCTCAGTCCGGCGCTGAAGTGAAGCCCAAGACTAGCGCACCCAACGCGCCTGTGACGCCGGCCGTAGTGCCCACCGCGTCGACCATCGAGACGCCCGGCGTCGAAAGGTCGGCGCTCTACCAGATTCACCCGGACAATACGGTGGATACGCTCTGGACTTCGAAAGATGAAAATCTGTACGACATCGCAGCCGCGAAGAATGGATCGCTCTTTCTTGCGACCGATGCGCAGGGGCGAGTCTACCGGTTCGGAAAAGATCACCGGGCGGAGTTGATCGCGCAGACGAACCAGGCCGAGACAACGCGTCTTCTACACACGGCAAACGGGTTGCTGGCGGCCACCGGAGATTCAGCGAAGCTATTCCGGCTCGATTCAGATCACGCCGCAAGTGGCTCTTATGAAGCGCCAGTACACGATGCGGGAACCGTAGCACGCTGGGGGCGCGTCACCTTCCGCGTGCCGGAAGGATCGGTTGGCCGGATTGGTTTCGAGACGCGATCCGGCAACTCCGCGCGGCCGGACACGACTTGGAGCGATTGGTCCGTGCCTGTCGCCGATGTCGCGAACAGCCGCATTCAAAGCCCCAACGCCCGCTACATTCAGTGGCGCGCGGAATTGAGTGGAGCGAATCCTGGGATCTCGGACGTTACGCTTTCGTATCTGCCGCAGAACCAGCCGCCGGTGGTTCGAAGCATCAGCGTGAACTCAACGTCGCAGGCCAACGCAACGGCAAAGCCGTCCCAGAGCTCTTCCTCGGCTACTTACTCAATCACGGTTACCGACACGGGAGAACCGAGCACATCGGCGCAGACTGTGGGGCGCGCATCGACTTCGCTAATCCAGATTAGCTGGCAGGCCGACGACCCCGACAATGACAAGCTGGTTTACAATCTATATTTTCGCGGCGAGGGCGAGCGCGAATGGAAGCTCTTGAAGGCGAACCTGCAGGAAAACAATTTCAATCTCGACGGCGACGCGCTCGCCGACGGCCGCTATCATTTCCGCGTGGTCGCGTCCGACCGCCTTTCTAACGATCCCAAGTCGGCACGCGAAGCGGAGCTGGTGAGTTCGCCGATTCTAGTCGATAACACGCCGCCTTCGGTTACGATCGCCAGTCATCGCCGGAGCGGGACGGATCTGGACGTGGAGGCCGACGCCCACGACGCCGTGTCGCCTCTGCGCCGCTGCGAATATTCCATCGACGCGAAGCCGTGGACGCTGGTGGAGGCCGCCGATGGCGTCACCGATTCGCCAAGCGAGCGATTTCCGATTCACATTGCGAATCTGCCGCCGGGCGAGCACGTTGTCGTCGTGCGAGTTTACGATGCCGCCGGAAACGCCGGCCTAGTGAAATTGGTGGCGCGCTGAAACTCCGCTCGTTCATGGCTAGTGTAAGTGGCCGTGACTGGATCGTCCTGCTCGCGGTCGCAGCTCTCCTATTCAACGCCTTAAGGGGCTTAGCTACGGGGAGTGCGATACTGTTCTACCGAACTGTAAATCGATCCGAAGATGGGTTCCTGTATTGGTCTGCCGTATGGGGTTCTGCGGTATTAGGCATAGCAACGGCTCTGGCGGTTGTCCTGTGAATGGCGCCCGATATTTCTTATGGCAAGTCAGAAATTCTGGTATAGGTCTTGTACCGTTCAGGCAATCCCTACCCCAACTCCGATGCCGAGTCAGAGAAATAACCCTTCAGGGTCAGAATCGCCTCGTCAAGGCGGCAACGATTCGTTCGCCTACGATCCGGCGGGCCGGCGCGAGTGGAAGCTGATCGGGCCGGACAACTTCATCAACACCGGCTCGGACAACGACGAATATTATCTGTACGACGTGGCGGGCCACCGGGTGGGACGTATAAGCTCACGGCGACATTCTACCCGCCGCAAGGGTCGTTCACGACGATCGAGCGGGACTACTGGTTCGGGAGCCGGCTGATCTACCGGTGGACGCCAACGGGAGCGGGAGCGGTGCTGCAGGACCGGCTGGGGTCGGTGCGCGCGGACTCGGGAACGAAGCGCTACGGCAGCATGTAGGGAAACGCCGTGATCCGCAGCTTCGCCGCGCCATATGGAATCAACGTGATCGATTCCAACGGCAGTTTTGAAACGACCGGACTCGCGGGCAGCGGGCCCGCCGCGTCGTCCACAAGCTGCCATTCCGGCAGACGTCGCCCCTTCGCGGAAATCTCTACCGGCGCCGTATCCTGCGCGAATGGCTGGCGCGCGACCGGTTTTTCGCCCACTGTCAGCGAGCGCTCCGGGTTTGCCGGATCGATCACAAGCGCGTAGTTCCACGGAGTAGCCGGGAACACTTCCCAATCCTTCGCCGGCCCCGTTTGCTTCTCTTCGCGCCAGCTTTCACCGATCTTGAGCGAATAGACGATCGGCCCGCGTTCAATCGCAACCGAATTGTTGTACCAGTGCGAAACACGCAGTTCCATGGGCAAGCGGATCTCGATCCTGTCGCCGTCCTTCCATTCGCGCGCGATTCGATGGAATGCGCCGGCTTCAACGCCGGTCTCGGCAGCTCCGTTCACGGAGATAGTTGCGTTCTCCGCCCAGCTGGGAATTCGCAATTGGAGATCGAACTGTTGCGGTTTCGCGGCATGGATGGTCATCGACACCGCTTCGCGGAATGGATATCCGGTCTCTTCGTCGATTGTCACTGGAACATTGTGGACCTTCTTTGTTACTTCACTCGGCGAAAACACGGCGGCCGCGAACCCGCCTTCTGGCGTTCCCATCCAGAGATGCGCGGCGAATTTCGGCCAGCCTTGGTGCATGTTCGCAGTGCAGCAGCCGAAGTTCGGCTCCAGTCCGAAAATGTTGGAGTCGGGACCGTTCGTCGTCCAGCGGCGATCCGACAGGCTGCACATCACCTGATTCGATTCCTGGTCGTACTGGTGCGCCCACATATCTGGACTGAAGGTACCTGGCAGAGCATTGAATGCGATCTTTTCAAGACGATCGCCTAGCGCGGGATTACCCAGGATCGCGAGATCGTTCTCGAGTGAGAACATCGCTTCCACCACGGCGCACAACTCCGTACCCTGCGAGGGATCGGTCCCGGCGTAATGCTCGTCGGAGCTGAAGATGCCGTTCGGTTCGCCGTCATAACGGTCGAGTTGATCCAGCATATGGCCAAGCGCGTCGCGATCCGAAGCATTTCCCGTAATCAGCCACCAGACAGGCGCTGTTTTCAAAGCCATCGCGTTGTTAACGCCATGCGTGGAGAGGCTGGATTCGGACCTCGTGACTTTGCCTTTCCATCGCAGATCCGCGAACTGCGCTTCCCATTTATGCCCTTGCTCGTGCAATTTGCGCGCGAGATCGAGCAGACTCCGGTCGCCGTTCCTGTTGTATAGCCAGATGAGACTCAACACTTCGTCCTGCCACCGATAATCGGCCCACGATTTCAGCGGCCGTTCATCGATGTGCTTTGATTGGTATGCGAAATATTTCTCCATCGCGGGAATTACACGGGGATCGCCGGTCGCTTCCTGATATTGCGTCAGCGCTTTCAGCATCACGAAATTCGGCCACCAGTCCGTGTTCTTCACTGGGCCGAGCCATCCATCGGGCTGCTGGTGATCGAGACTCCAGTCCATCCACTTTTTCACT
>Ga0134128_10010887_pt1 | contig 10888 bp, 11 predicted proteins | sample KB31754_FD_96462 | JGI IMG/M metagenome (GOLD analysis project Ga0134128, IMG submission 96462) | Terrestrial soil microbial communities with excess Nitrogen fertilizer from Kellogg Biological Station, Michigan, USA - KB3-175-4 | ecosystem: Environmental > Terrestrial > Soil > Unclassified ...
GGATAATAAGTTGACCCGGCCACGCTTTGCGTATAGTTCTGTTCATGGGGAACAAGTCCATGATCGAACCAAAGAGCTTGCAAAAAGCAATCGTCTATTTCTCGAATCCTGATAACTGCATTGCCTAGCATTATGTACTCCAGTATTCAGGTGTAACTTTGTTCTCACCGATCTTCTCGGCAAGTTTCTGCATGAATTTTGTTACATGCTTAAACACGCTAGATGCATAATCATGATCATATATTCCATCTTCCCGAGCGTGTGCTATATGCCTGCGCCAAGCTTCGTTAAATGCCCTAAGCTCTGATACTACTTCGCTATAAAAGCGCACTTGTACATCTTTAATTCCAGGATTCGTCCAATTCGATGCTGGAGCTTGCCTTAGGTCTTTTATTACACTATCTAAATGTCCAAGAATCGCTCCCCACTCTTGTTGATAGACAGGCTTATTTTTGAAAGCAGCATTGCGGTCAACAGCTAAAGCGCGAAGTCCAACCTCTGCGACTCTCATGAGATGAAAAACCCCGCCCGTATTGCATTCTGCCGAAAGGCAATTCCCAACTTCCATGAAATCATTAACCGCTGAAGGAAACGCATCCATGACTTCTTGGCCGATGACCGTCATGATCCCGGGATGTGGTTTATCACCTTTAAAATGCGAAATAAGATTTAGCCTGTCATCTGGAACCCTAATAAATTGTCTCTTTTGCAGTGCACCAATAATGTCCATTTGCAGGCGATGAACGATCTCAGTCGCAGATGAAATGTCCAGCAATGCTCGATTCCATTGATGTTTGGCGACAGATACGTCTCCAAGACAATCCTCAAGCTTTACAACTTTGAAAAGCATCTCCGCTTCGGTAATCGCCTGATCCATTCTTTGTTTAATAGAATCAGGCACAGGCTGACTGCCCTGCCCCCCAACCTTTGGCAATAATAATGAAAATTCTATTTGTGTAAACTTGTGAAGAATGTGAGCCAAGGAATAAACATCGAACAAATTCATGATTTCAAAAAGACTCCAAACGCGGGAATTACGATTTTCCACGCAGGATTCATAATCCGCCTGACCTTTGGGCGGGTCAAGTAAAGTATCGCCCTTTGTTGACTTCAGCCCGAATAATTCGCCACCACTCTCACAATCTTCCCATCCGGATTGAACTCCATGAACTCGCCCGACTTCGTCCCCCGCTGATTCGCGTAATAGAGAACGACGCTCGAGAGTCCCCACATGGTCTCGATCAGCTCAAATCTCAGCTGCGTGTGCGTCTCAAGGCCCTTCTTAAAATACGCCCGCAGCGCCTGTTTGCCCCTCACCGTGCCGCTCGGGTCATTCAACAAATTTGCCGCTACGGGAGACACCAGAACAACATCTTCCGCATAGTGCGTCAAAATGCGATCAAGATCGCGTGAATTCCAGGCCTCAATCCATTCCGCTGCAAAGCTGCGCGCTTCCTGTTCTGTGATCATAAGCAATTCAGATTTCCGGCTTTCCAACCCTCAGTAATTACTAGTATATATATGCGAAGTTCCCTGGCCAACGTGTGGTTGCCGGCGTCGATCCACAAAGAGCGCACAAAGTTTGCCAGAGATATCTTCTCCGTCAGCCCCGCCCAATCAAAGAAGAATACACGTGAAATGGATCAGCGCTTCGAACGTGGCAGTAAATGTTTATTGAGTGGTCCAGCATCCACTTCAATTTCTGAGTTTCGTGGAAATTCGACGTTTTCGCCGCGCGCAATGAAACGTACGTAAACCGTGCGGGCAGCGGCGGTCATTCCAACGACTCCAGCAAAAGTTTTGGAATCACTCGCAACCGACACAATTCGAGTGAGAAGGCCGAATCCGTTGCTGGCTGTGGCAGATCCCAGGAGGCTGGCATCTTCATCGGCAAATGAAGAAGTCGCCAGCAATCCCAAGGCGAGCGGAGCCATCAGGCCCTTATTAGAATCCGGCTGAACACCACCCTCGGAATCCAGTTTTAGGCTCCGGTTTTGCACGGCGTCCACTCCTGCAGGCACTCCCAAGACCGCTTGTTGAAATCCGGCAGGAAAATCCAAGCGATTAAAAGTGAACCGCAGCGCTCCTTTTCTCCCCCACATTTTCGCCTTCTTAGCGCGGAGCACTCTTCCCCGCAAAACTGCGCCTTGGGGGACCTCTACCTTGCCAGAAGAATCGAGCAGCGGCTCGGTGACAACTGCCGCCACAGCGTCATCCCGCTTGGCGTTCTTAGAATCTAGCGGGGTTGCCAGTCGGGCGTGCAGGATTGCTCCCTCTCGCATCCGGCTGGCCGTGCGCTTAGATGATGCACTCACAGCGAAATCATCCGGCTGCAGATCGCCCGGTTGCAGATCGTCCAGTTGCAGATCGTCCGGAATGCGTAAAAAACTAACGTCGTACTCCGTGCCTTCACTGAGAGACTGCGGATGCCATGGCAGTTGGCCATAAGCAATCCTTTTCAGGCGCTCTGCCTTACCTGGAGCGGCAACCAAGCTCAGCGCCTGGTGTCCTTGGCCCACGAAGTCCGCCCACGCGCGATGGAAGATTGAGTGATGCGACTTTGCACTGCGCCCAAAATGCATAACAGCGTTATTTTGGGAGGCGGGTACCGTAACAATCGGCAATTCCAGCCCACTCCGCAAATTCAATTCGCCAAACTGAATGGTGGCATTACGCAAGGGAGTGAAGTCACCGTGGCTCATGGCCCAAAGGCGCACGCGGCGCGAGACGGCGGAAACTTTGATTATTCTGCCGGTAATCAGTGTGCCCGTCGGCAGAACAAGCTGGTTCGCGCTGTAGAGCGGTTGAATGGTATGCGCACGAATGAACGCTCCGGATTTAACGCAGACCGAAGAATCCAGTTCTACTCGGACGGTCGGCTTGAGGGTGAGCTCCTGCGCAAGAGAGGATATGCACAAGCTCAACAACAAACAACAAAAGCACGAGAAACCAAAAAAGCCAGCAATGCGGGACATAAAGCGACAATACTTTTAAATATCATAGGCTGCCGCTGGAAATGCGTCTACATCTCCTCGGCCACGAAGTCATTGAATTTCCACCTTTTGCTGCCATTGCGCCACTTGCACGTTCCATCCCAACTCTTTAATCATTAAGTCGCGAAGCTGCGACGAAGCCGAAGGATCACCGTGAACGAGATACGTCACTCCCGGCTTGTTCCTAAATGTACGCAACCATTCAAGCAGCTCGGGCGGGTCTGCGTGGTCAGAGAATTGTTCGATCGCGGCAATCTGCGCGCGAATAGGAACCATTTCGCCAAAGATCTTTACTTCCGGTGCTCCACTTTTAATAGTGAATCCGCGTGTACCCAGGGCCTGGTAGCCAATAAAAATTACTGTATTGTCCGGATTGGGCAGCCGTTGGGCAAGATGATGAAGAACGCGCCCTCCGGTGGCCATGCCGCTCGAAGAAACAATGATGCACGGGGCGTGGGAGTCGTTGATCTTCTTTGATTCCTGCGCGGTGGAGGCAAAACTGAATCCCTCCCAGGTGAGCGGCGAGCCGTATTGGCGTATGAGCTGTTTAGTTTGTTCGCTATATTCTTCGGTGTGCTTCAGAAAGATTTGCACGGCTTTGATCGCCATGGGACTGTCACAGAAGACCGGAATCTTCGGAATTTGGCCGGCTTCCATCAGCTCTTTCAACATAAAAACGAACTTCTGCGTCCGTTCGATAGCAAAAGCCGGCACGACGACGCTTCCGCCGCGTTGCACCGTTTGCGTGATTACCTTTACCAGCTCAGGTCGCGGATCATCTTTCGGGTGCTCGCGATTCCCGTAGGTTGATTCCATAACCAGCACGTCCGCGGTTTCTCCCTCCTGCGGGCCGGAGTGGATGACTTTTCCGGGCGCGATATTCTGGTCGCGCATCCGGCCAATGTCCCCGGTAAACAACATGCGGCGCGCTTGCCCGCTGAGGGCGAGCGTAATCTCCACCATGGACGATCCCAGAATGTGCGCGGCATGAACGAAGCGAAATGCAAATTCCGGACTTAGCTGTTTTGCCTCACCAAATTGCACAGCCCGGAAATATTGCAGGCAGTCCTGCGCCTCTTCCAGCGTATAAAGCGGCAGCGCAGGACTGTGTTTCGACTTGTTGATCTTGTTGTAGAAGGCGGCGTCTTCTTCCTGCAGGTGGCCGGAATCGGACAAAACAACACCGCATAAATCGATGGTCGCCGGAGTAGCGTAAATAGGACCCCGAAAGCCTTCTTTCACCAACCTCGGAATCCATCCACAGTGGTCCAGATGCGCGTGCGTAAGGATGACGGCATCAATTTCTTTTGCCGGAATCGGCAGCTCCTGCCAGTTGCGCTCGCGCCATTCCTTTTGGCCCTGAAACATGCCGCAATCCACCAGGACCTGAATTCCGCCCTTGCCGTCGCCATCAAACGATGTATTGACGAGGTGTTTGGAACCTGTAACCGTGCCTGCTGCGCCCAAAAACTGGATATATGCCAAGGGTCCTCCGAACCAAGCAACTTACCACGGAGGCGCACGAGTTGACGACAAAAAGAAGGGCCCCGACCGGGGCCCTTCAGGAATACTAATCAAGCTAACAAGTTATTGGGGCTGAGTGCTTCCGTTGCCTGAGCCACTTTCAGCTCCCGCTCCAGCGCCATTGCCCATGCCGGAATGGTTCTTGCTCTTCATCTGGCATGTGTCAGAAACCATATCTACGCTGCTCACGTTGAAGGCATGGTTCGCACCCGCGCTCATTTGCCCATTGGCCGTGCCCGCCGAACCTTCCCAGGCTCCGTGGACTACAACCGTATGGCCCACGTGCGCCGATACATCCTGCCCAGTCAAAGCAATGTCCTTACCGCGCTTTGTCTTCAATACATATTGGCCATTCTGCTCCTCTACACAGCCCTTCATCTCATTCTTCATATGGTGACTTGGCGTCGTAGCGGCAGTCTGGTTACCCTCGGCATCAGCGGGATTGCCTTGGTTCAAGGGTGTCGAACCTTGTCCTGCCGCAGGTTGGTTTTGATCGGTATTCTGGCTCGGAGCGGTTGACGTTTGCGCAAATGAAGCAACAGCAAACAACAACGCCGTCGCCAGTGGAAGCATAAGTTTTTTCATGGATCATTTCCTCCTTGAAGATGCCTATCCTATGAACTATGCAACCGCCAGCCGGCCTTGCTGCGCGGTCATAAACGAAATGGCAGGTTCCGATCTTTCTCTTTTCTGAAGTACAGCTTTAATTATGGAATGCAAATGCTCGCCAGCACTGGCCTTATCGCAAAAGGCATCTACCAGCTTTTTCACTCCGTCCGGCACAAATGTGCTGCCGGAAAACAGCACCACAGGCAAAGAGGGCCAGTGCTGCTTTATGGTGGCGGCGACTTCGCCGCCGTTCATCTCCGGCATTTCGTAATCCACCACCACCGCGTCAGCTGTGCGCGAAGCCAGCAATTCCAGCCCTGCGCGTCCATGGGAAGCGGTGTGTATCCGGTATCCCAAGCTTTCGTATACCTTTTTGTAAAGCGCCAAACCTGGTTCGTAGTCGTCAATCCAAACCAGAGTAGGAGCGTTTTTCCTTGGCTCCTCCTGCCCCGCAGCCCGCGATTTTGCGCGCCCAGCCTTCGTGCGCGAAGCGCGCCACCGCGCAGGTTTTGACCACTTATTTTTTAGGCCAGACTTATTCACTACTTCAAACTAGGCCCGCTTCTGGCAGGAAACAATGAGTGGGAATCTGTAAGGCCATCCGGGCGTTGATGTAGTGTTCATAAGTGTTTTCATCAATAAGCCGCTGTGGAAAACTGGATCAAGTCCCAAAGTGTCTTGCCCTGAACAGCTGCTTTGTACGCACTCTTCAGGTTTTTGATAATCTAATTTCAACAATCAGGCTTTAACAATCAGGAGGAACCTGCACAATGTATCCAGAAATTATGGTCGTACCCATGCGCGAAGAACTGGTCCGTGTGGGGGTTGAGGAACTGCGCACTCCCGAGGAGGTGGATCGGGCAGTCGCCAACGCAGGGACTTCGATGATTGTGGTGAATTCAATTTGCGGCTGCGCCGCCGGACGTATGCGCCCAGCCGTGCGCGCCGCCCTGCAAAATTCCAGCCGTCCCGAAAAGCTTTTCAGCGTCTTTGCCGGCCAGGACGTCGCCGCCACCGAACGCGCCCGCACCTACTTCACAGGGTATCCGCCGTCTTCGCCCTCTATCGCCATCTTGCGCGATGGCAAGCTCGTGCACATGATGCAGCGCAGCGATATTGAGCATCGCGACGCAGCCGATATCGCCGCCGAGCTGAAGCGCGTCTTCAATAAGCTTTGCGCCCAGCCCGCAAACAATTAGATTACAAATCGAGCGACTAACGGGCGCCGACGAAATGCGCATTAGGGTTCAGATAACGAATCGCCGCCAGAAATACGCCTATATTTTCCTTCGCTATTCCACAGTATAAGGTGTGGTCGGTTACCGGGATAGCGCTGGGAGACGTGAAATGGCTTCCCCCGCTCAGTTCATACCCTCTATCGAAATCTATTTCGAGCGGCTCTCCTTCCGCCGCTATGTTTCTCCCCGGCCTATCCCATACAATGAGATGATCTATTTTCGTTACGTCCAAATTGATCTCTAGTGGCTGCGATGTCCAAGGGGTTTTATCGTTCTGGTTTTTTAGGCTGGCATAGAATCGGATGACACTGCCCGCCATTGTCGCTTGCTCCGGAGTGCCTATGTCAGAACGCCATTGGTTATTATTAGTTTTGTGGAAGAAAGTGTATTCGTTGCACCCACTCTGATGATCCGTCGAAGTGAGGCCAGAGCGGATAATCGTGAGCGCCTTTGGCCCATCCATAGCTCTCACTAATTTTTTATTGGCGTTAAACGTTACGGCATATTCACAGCCACCGATAAATAGACTCGAAATGAGCAAGGCAATCAACCCTGGAAAACATCGAGGACGGTGGGCTTGAGTTTTCATGACATATCCCTTTACGCGGAATTGGTCTATACGCACTCCAAGAACATCCGATCCAATAAACGTAATGTTTCTCCCGCACAGCGGAGCTAACTGCTTTCTATTCGAAAATCAGGTGGATCGGCATAATGTCCTTATTGCTTCGTGCATGTTGCTTATAAACGGCGATATATCCGTAGAGCGTTCCCTTGAAGTGGCTTAGAGTCATGTCGCGTGCTTCGACGAATTGCAACTGATTGACCTGATAAGCAGACCGAAATCCCTTCATTGCAGTAGCCTTCATCGAAGTCGCGTCTGAAAGTTCCGTGTTTCCATCATTCCATTTGTGTCCGCCGTAAACCAGGAGGACATCGCTATTCGGCTCTCTCGCACCCGTAAATGGTCCAGATAAACAAGACGCCTTATATCCACTCGGATCGGCTCTCATTTCAGGAAACGGCGATTGTGCAAGACACACATTCATCTGTTCGCCGTTATAGCCAATCTGAAAGCTGCTGGCATGCAGATGAATCTCAATGGTCCCGCCGGAGACCGATGCAGGCGCGAATTTTCCGTCTTGCACAACATAGAAATCTGCACCTTCACTGTTGAAAGTCAGTGGCCCATAAACCGCGTCTTGTTGATCCGATCTAGCCCCGTTTCCGTTCGAGGATGATGCATTTGTCGCCATCTTCGCCGCTGACGCTGTCTGGGCGGGGATGTCCGTAACCGCCCGCTCAATCGTCTTGCGATATTGGTCGGAGGCCTGCTGTGGCACGTTTTGTTCAGTAAGAGCGCAGTGCAAATAGCTGGCAACGATCTTCCTCCACGTTCCCGTAGCATCTTGTACCGGCAGAAGCTCTTGCTTAAGAGGTGTCTTGGTCAATCTCGCGGTCACAGCGTTCATCCCGTGCATGATCATGTATGTAGGATAGTAGCTCGGCGGTCCTACTTGTTGCACCCATCCGCAAAGGTAATCCCTGACGGAATTGTCAGCAGACACGGCACTGACCGCATTGTGGAACTTTTTCTGTGCCTCCGCAGGTATTGATTCGAACGTATTCCTCATCAATACCGTGCCAGCGTCGTGTGCCGTACTATCGGCGACGCGCAACATGTCAAAGCGGACCTCCATACCTGCCAGAGCGAACAATGCAACAGCACTTGAGTAGTCATTGCTTTGAATGCATGGGCCGATACTTCCGTAGAGTTCTGGCGGTGCGGATTGGCTGTTGACTTTATCGAAAGAAATGCACTGTGTCGGCGCGCTTGAGACTGTAGCAAGATTCGCGATAGGAGCATGGGAAAGTTCGGAAACTTGCGTTGTTTCCTGTTGTTCAATGAACTTGCGAAGGTCTTTCACCAGTCTCGACACGGCAGTATTCGTGCTCCAACTCCGCCCACTGTTCCTGGATTCCGACCACAAAATTCTCCGCGAGGAAGGCTGCACTACATCCAGCACAATGAACGTGGATCCCACGTCGACGCTTCCCGCCACACCCGGGGTAAACACCTGAACAGATTGTGTGCTCCCGGTCATATAAGCGCGAACGATCAAATCCGCCGACTTAGCATCGGGAGCCAGTGTGAATCGTCCCCATTTCTCAAATTCTTTGTGGAGCGGCTCCGCAAACGGAGTTGAATCCACCATTTCGGTTTTTATGAAGTGCTTCGTTTTGGGATACTCCACATGGCCCGAAATTAGGTAGACACTCTTCGCATGTGTGAGTACGCGTTGCAATTCAGGCGTCAGCGGTGGATTTTCCTTCGCGCTTGCCCCGCTAACAGCAGCAAGAAGACTCCACACCAGCAATATTGACCGTAAGCGTTTCATTGACTTCCTCAAGCAGGGTTATGTTTCTGGGGACACAGATAAGGAATACCACTTACAATCCATGCGTCGAAGATTACGAATGTCACGTTGAACAGGCTGTTCCGCTCTCCGCTGGAGATGCAGGAAGTTTTACGTAAGCACAGCCTCTTCTTCGCTGGCGGGATAGTCCAGTTTAACGCCTGCACGTCAGCAGAACATCCAGGAGCGGCCGTGGAAAATTTTCCGTTAGCCGTGGCAGGAATACGCATGCGCTCATTTGGGCCTCTACAGTATCTTCTGTAAGCACGGCCAATAAATTTCTGAGATCGGGAGTTTGGAATTTCAGCAGAAAATGCAGCTTCAAGTTAAATCCTCTAAATAGAACATCCTTTCTACAGGGCCCTGTAAGGTGTTGAATGCCGCAAAAATTGGCCCATGGCTTGCAATTACTTGGGAGCGCACACGTGCTCGGAGGATCTTCGGATGACAAAACGGGTTCAGTTTTACTGGCTTCTATTTAGCTTGGCCCTGATTTTCGGGCTGGCAACTCTAGGGGCCCGCGCTCAAGGCACTGCCCAGCAGCCGGGGCAGCAACCCATGACACAACCACAATCGCCGAACCAAACACCTATGCCGCCGGAACCGCCTGACCAGGCACAACCGCCAAACCAGGCGACACAGCCGGGCCAAAGTCCCAGCAGCCAGGCGACTGACTCTCAAGGCGGCCAGACTTTCACCGGGACAATTGTGAAATCCGGCGATAAGTATGTTCTGCAGGACACCAGCGGCAAAAATTACGATATTGACCATCAGGACGTCGTACAGAAATACCAGGGAAAACACGTGCGGGTGCACGGCTCTCTCGATTCGAATGGCAAGTTGATTCACATCCAATAGCTGTTGTTCACCCCAAAAAGTAAAAGGCCGGATTCTCTCCGGCCTTTTACTTTTGCAAAATCATTCTGCTGCGAAAACAATCCCCTGCCCAGGACGGCGACTATTCCACGCCCACAGATTTTCCCAACCATTCCAAATAGTCAGGCAGTCCGTCCTCAATGGCGATAGCAATGCACTCGGGAGTTTCGTATGAGTGCAATTCCTGAATGGTTGCGCGCACGCGGGGGAACGCCGCGCTGGTGGTTTTTATGATCAGCAGGGTCTCCTGATCGCTTTGTACTTTTTCCTTCCAGCGATAAATAGAAGTAATCCCTGGAACAATATTGACGCATGCAGCGAGCTTCCGTTCGACAAGGGCTGCGGAAATTTTGTGGGCTTCTTCGGGCGACCGTGCGGTCGTTAAGACAATCTTTTTGTCGGTCATATAAAATCAGTGGGCCTGCATCGGCAGGGTTAGTGTAAAGCATCAAAGTTTTTTGACCGGACCAACCAGAACGCAAATGACGACACAAATTAAGTTTGGCACATCAGGATGGCGCGGCATAGTGGCCGAAGACTTTACCTTTGAGAACGTCCGCCGGGCCGTGCATGGCATCGCGCGTTACGTAGTTTCGCAAAAGCCCGCGGGAGCGCGGGTAATCGTCGGACGGGACCCTCGTTTTCTGGGGGAAACATTCTGCGCCATGGCCGCTGAGATACTGGCCGCGCATGGAGTCACTTCGCTTGTTATCGCCGACGCAGCGCCCACGCCCGCGATCGCCTATGCAGTCGTTCACGAACATGCCGATGGCGCAATCAATTTCACTGCATCGCACAATCCACCGGAATACAACGGCATAAAATTTTCCACTCCGGATGGCGCTCCGGCACTACCTGAAGTAACCAAGCGAATTGAAGCGGAAATCGCAGCCGGTGATCACCAACCAACGCAAGTGGCCACCACAAGCACGGCAAAAACTTCCGGGCAACCACTTGACCCTCGCGCGGCTTATTTGCACCGCTTACGGGAAGCGGTTGACCTGGACGCTATTAAAAAAGCCGGCTTGCGCATCGCGTTTGATCCGCTGTGGGGCGCGGCCCGAAATTATTCCGATACCTTGCTGCGTGAAGCAGGGATTGCAGTAACCACGGTTCACGACTACCGCGACGTCCTTTTTGGAGGCCATGCGCCCGAGCCTGACGATCATTTGCTCGATGATTTGCGCAAAGCGATGGGCGAGACCACGGCGCACATCGGAATCGCGACCGA
>Ga0134128_10010888_pt1 | contig 10888 bp, 13 predicted proteins | sample KB31754_FD_96462 | JGI IMG/M metagenome (GOLD analysis project Ga0134128, IMG submission 96462) | Terrestrial soil microbial communities with excess Nitrogen fertilizer from Kellogg Biological Station, Michigan, USA - KB3-175-4 | ecosystem: Environmental > Terrestrial > Soil > Unclassified ...
CCGACAAGGCGAACGGCTGGCGCTGGCGCAGTTCGCTGACGCGCGACGACACCGGCGATGGCGCCTGCGAACTGGTGTACGTGCAGTCGCTCACCATCCAGCCGCGCTAGCGCATCAGCGCGTCAGGATGCGCTTCGGCTTGATCGGAAGCTTGCCGCGCCAGTACTGCAGCAGCACGAAACCGCCGATGGCGCCACCCAGATGCGCGAAATGCGCGACGCCCGATTCGTAGCCGCTGACGCCGAAGAACAGCTCCAGCAGGATGTAGCCGATCACGAACACCCAGGCCGGCATCGGGATCGGCAGGAAGATCAGGAACATCTTCAGGCGCGGATACATCACGCCGAACGCGACCAGCAACCCGAAGATCGCGCCGGAGGCACCAAGCGTCGGATAAAAACCATGCGTGTAGTAGTGCGCGACCAGCATGTGCGCGATCGCGGCGGTCACCGCGCAGAAGAAGTAGTAGAACGTGTAGTGTTTTGCGCCCAGCAAATGCTCGATGGGACCACCGAACATCCACAACGCGAACATGTTGAAGAAGATGTGCGACCAGCTACCGTGCAGGAAAGCGTAGGTGATGACCTGCCAGAACTGGAACCCCGACGCGATCACCTCGCCGTTCGGATACTGCACGAGTTGCGCATGGCCGATCGGCCACAGCGCACCGTAGGCAAGCAGCAACGGTTGCAGCGACGGGATCTGCTCCAGCAGGAAGATCACCACGTTGGCGATCAGCAACGCGCGCGTGACGGGAGGCAGGTCGTAGAGCATGGGCGCCCGAAAAGTCGTGGACGCCCAAGGGTACCGGCACAAACGGCCCGCGTCAGGTGTGCGCGGGCTCGACGCATCAAAACCGCTTCAGGAAAACGGCTTGCCGTTTTTTCTCGAGGTAGCCTTCGCGCAGGTAGAAACGATGCGCCCGCTCGCGCAGGATGTTGGAACGCACGCGCATGCTCGCGAAGCCCTGTTCCCGTGCCCAGGCTTCGGCGGCCGCCAGCAACGTACTGCCGACGCGTTGCCCGCGCGTCGTTTCGGACACGACCAGCGCGGCCAGTTCGGCGAACGGCTCCGCGATCAGCAGGCGGCGCGGTTCAATATGCGCAAATCCGCCCAATCCGCCCTGCGGATCGACCGCTACCAGCACCACGCCCGCATGGTGCGCGACGACGCCATCCAGCCGACGCAGAACGGTGGCCGCGTCCGCAGGATAACCGAGCTGGCCGGACAACACCGCCAATGGGATCGCATCGTCAGTGGTCGCTGCACGAATCAGCATTGGGGATGGCCTTTCGCCGTTCCGGCATTCCCCCGGCGCTTCGCGCCGCCCCCCTTCCCGCGGAAGGGGGTGAACTTTTCTTCCCCCTTCACTTGCGAAGGACGGAGCGCAGCGAACGCCCGCGCAGCGCGAAAGGGGATGAAGTTTCGTTTCATGCAAGCCTTTTGGGCTCAGGTCAGTCCCTGAGCACTCGCTCGTGCATGCGCAGCGACCACGCTTGCCACGACTTGCGAGACCTTCTTGCCGGTCGGGATGTGCAGGAACTCGTTCGGCCCATGCGCATTGGAATGCGGACCCAGCACGCCGGTGATGAGGAATTGCGCCTTCGGGAATTTCTCACCCAGCATGCCCATGAACGGAATGCTGCCGCCCTCGCCCATGTACGCAGGCGGCGCACCGAACGCTTCCTGCGAAGCCTGCGACACCGCGCCATCGAGCCAGTCGGAAAGCTTCGGCGCGTTCCAGCCGCTGCCGTCCTTTTCGAGCTTGAACGTGACCTTCGCGCCATACGGCGGATCTTTTTCCAGCAGGCGTTTCACGAATTCACCAGCCTTGCTGCCATTCGCCGTCGGCGGCACGCGCAGGCTGAGCTTCAGTGACGTGAGCGGTCGCAGCACGTTGCCCGCGCTTTCCAGCGGCGGCAATCCCGCCACGCCGGTGATCGCGAGTTGCGGGCGCCAGGTGCGGTTCAAGATCAGCTCGACGCGATCCTTGCTGACGGGCTGCATGCCGTCCTTCCAAGGGAACTTGTCGAACACTTCGTCGCCGAGGATCTCCGCGCACTGCTTCGCCTGCTCCATGCGTTCGGGCGGCACCTCCATGTAGAGTTCCTTCGGCACGATGGTGCCCGTGGCCGGATCTTCCAGCCGCGACAACAGCTCGCGGATGATACGGAAACTGTCGGGCACGACGCCGGATGCATCGCCCGAGTGCACGCCTTCGCTCAGCACCTCGACCGTCAGTTCGCCGCCGGTCATGCCGCGCAACGAGGTGGTCAGCCACAACTGGTCGTAATTCGCGCAACCGGAATCCAGGCACACCACAAGGGAAGGTTGGCCGATGCGCGGCGCCAGGTGGTCGACGTAATGCGGCAGGTCGTAGCTGCCCGATTCCTCGCAGGCTTCGATCATCACCACGCAGCGCGCGTGCGGCACGCCTTGCTCGTGCAGCGCCAGCAGCGCGGACAGCGAACCGAAAATCGCATAGCCATCGTCGGCGCCGCCGCGACCGTACAACCTGTCGCCCTTCAGCACCGGCGTCCACGGCCCGAGACCTTCGCTCCAGCCGGTCATTTCCGGTTGCTTGTCGAGATGTCCGTACAGCAGCACGCAGTCGTCGGCGCGCGCTGCGTTGCCCGAAGCGGGCACGTCGATGAAGATCAGTGGCGTGCGATTCGGCAGGCGCACCACTTCAAGCGTCGCGCCCGGCAACGATTCCAGCTTCGCGCGTGCCCACTTCTCCATCAAGGCGACCGCGGCATCCATGTGGCCATGCGCGACCCAGTCCTTGTCGAACATCGGCGACTTGTTGGGAATCCTTATGTAGTCGGTGATGCGGGGCACCACTTCGTCATCCCAGATCCTGCCGATGAAGGCGCCGGCCTTGCTGGCATCCATGGACGAACTCCTGCGAATAGGCAATAGCCCAGTGTAACAGCCGCCCGATCAGGCGATCCCCACACGCGCCGTCCGAATCGGCCGACACGCGGCTGCTCCGGTGCCTGACTGTGGCGCCGCCGCGGTCGCGGCATCCTGTTTTCACGCGCCGCATCGCCGGTGCGATCCATCCACCAGGGAGACCCGACATGTTCAAGCAAACACTCTGCGCGCTCGCGCTCTGCTTCGCCATGGTGCTGCCGGCCTTCGCCGCGACGCCCGTCAACGTCAACAAGGCCGATGCGCAAACCATCGCGACTTCGCTCGATGGCGTCGGCATCAGCAAGGCCCAGGCCATCGTCGCCTACCGCGACGCGCACGGACCGTTCAAGAGCGTCGACGACCTCGGCAACGTCAAGGGCATGGGCACGAAAACGCTCGAACGCAATCGTGACGCCATCCGCCTCCATGGCGGTACGTCCGAGACGAAGGCGGCAGCGTCGAAGCCCGCGCGGAAGAAGTCTCGCAAGCACTGACGTTCCACGGCTCCGGTGCCGCGGGTCTCGATCCGCGGCACCGCGTCCGCAGCGACACGCACTACACTGGCGCGCCTCCACCACCCGCGCGACCACCGTGATCCTGCCCCGTTACCGCATTGGCCCCTCCACCATTCCCGGCGCGGGCCAAGGCCTGTTCCTGGAAGAACCGTTGCGGCAGGGCCGGATCGCCGTCGCACCCGATGCGATCGATCGCACCTGGTCGTTCGCCGAAATCCTGTCCGATCCCGAACGCGCCGCGCAATTGCATACCTCGGTACGCTGGTTCGAGGACCGCTACACGCTGTCACCGGACTGGCCCGACGAGTGCTACGTCAACCACAGCTTCGAGCCGAATGGCTTGTGGCTGCTCGGCTTCATCTTCGCCGCGCGCGACCTGGAGGCCGGTGAGGAATTGACGGTGGATTACCGCCACCTGCTGGCGCCGGGACAGGAAGAGGAATTCCGCGACGCACACACGGGACAGGCGATCGTCGGCTACGCGTGGGACGAAAGCTTGTGTTCCGGCCTGGATGCGCTGCGCAAACTGATCGGCTGAATCCGAGCGCCGCGCCTCGCTATCATCGCGCGATGCCCACTGTGCAAGCCATTCCACGCGGCGTCCAGCGCGACGAACCCTGGGCCAACGGTGCCGGTATCACCACGGTCATCCTGCGCGAACCCGACGACGCGGACTGGCGGATTCGCGTGAGCATCGCGAAGGTGGAACAGGAAGGACCGTTTTCCGAACTTCGCGACACGCGCCGCACGCTCGTCCCGCTGGATGCGCCGATGACCTTGCGCTTCCCCGATGGCAACGAACGCGGTGCGGCCCGGTTCGAAGTACTGCAATTCGACGGATCACCCGCGCCGGTGGGCCTGCTGCCCGAAGGCGCCACCCGCGACCTCAACCTGATGCTGCGCGGCAATACGCGCGGCGAGGTGCTTGCGCGCACGCTGGTCGATGCGCTGCTCCTGCCCACCGAGCCCGGAATCCGCTGGCTCGTTTACCTCGATTCCGGCCGCGCCACCCTCCGCATCGGTGACGGCAATGGCGTGGCATTGAACCCGCACGACGCTGCGCTGGTCATACCCGACGGCACAACGGAGCGGGCGCTGATCGAAGGCGCGGGCGAAATCGTGCTGGTCAAGCTGTACGCTTGATATCCTTTCCACCGGGCAAGTGCAGGAAAGCACTTCCCGACACCATTGATCCCACGGGGCGCGACATGCGGATACTGGTAGTCGAAGATGATGCCGCCATCGCGGATGCGGTCTGCGCATCGCTGGAACGCGCGGGCCATGCAGTGGACCACCTCGCCAATGGCAAGGCCGCGATCGCCGCCTTGCAGGAACACGCCTTCGCGCTGGTGGTACTCGACCTCGGCCTGCCGGGCGAAGAAGGCAGTCAGGTGCTGCGCCGCCTGCGCGCCGCGCACGATGGCGTTCCGGTTCTGGTCATCACCGCGCGCGAAGAGCTGGACCTGCGTGTGCGCACCCTGGATCTCGGCGCCGACGACTACCTGGTGAAGCCCTTCAGCCTGGCCGAATTCGATGCGCGCGTGCGCGCGCTGCTGCGCCGCCAGAGCAATCGCGGCGTACCCATCCTGCAGCTCGGGCAAATGTCCATCGACCTCGCCGGACGTCGCGTGATGATCGGCGACCAGCCGCTGGACCTCACGGCGCGCGAATTTGCCCTGCTGGAAGTGCTGGCCTCACGCCACAACCGCGTCACATCGCGCGAGCACGTGATCGAAGCGCTGTGCACCTGGAACGACGCGCTCACCGACAACGGGCTGGACATCGCGGTGCACCGCCTGCGCCGCAAGCTCGAAGACACCGGCGTGCACCTGCGCACGGTGCGCGGCCTCGGCTACCTGCTCGAGTCCGGCGATGATCCGTAATCCGAGCCTGCGCCGCCGCCTTTTGCTGTTCGTTTCGATACCGCTGCTGGCGGTGCTCGTGTGCGGCGGCATCATCAACTACGTGATCGGGCTGCACTATGCCAACAAGGTGTACGACCGCTGGCTGCTGGACAGCGCGCAGGCGATCGGCGATCTGGTCAACAGCGACGCCGGCCGCAACGAGCTTTCCGACCAGGCGCGCATCCTGCTGCAGTTCTCGGTCAAGGAACGCAACGAGTTCGCCGTGCGCAGCCTGCGCTACGGCGTGCTGGCCGGCAACGACGACCTGCCCCAGCCCAGTCCGAAGGCGAGCCAGGGCAGCCCGGTCTTCACCGATTTCCTCGACCGCGGCCAGCCCATGCGCATGGCATCGGTGTTCCTGGCCAACAAGGCCGACCCCGGGGACGTGCTGGTCATCTCGACCGCGGAAACGATCAACAAACGGCGCGCGCTTGCGCGCGAATTGCTGGTGTCGACCGTTCCGATCGAACTGTTGTTGATCGTGGTCGCGATGGCGTTGGTCTGGCTGGGCATCAACCGCGGCCTGCGGGTGCTCGATCCGCTTGCGCATGAAATCCGGATGCGCGAAGCCGGCGATTTGTCGCCGTTGCGCACCCTCGACGCACCGCTGGAAGTACAGCCACTGGTCGCCACCATCGATGCGCTGCTGGGGCGACTCGACCGCATGTTGCGCCAGCAGCAACGTTTCATTGCCGATGCCGCGCACCAGTTGCGCACGCCACTGGCCGGTTTGCGCCTGCAGGCGGAACGCGCGCTGGCCGATCCGCGTCCCGAGACCGTGCGCGAAGCGCTGGCGCACGTCGAACGCCTGTCCGCCGGCACCGCACGCGCGGCCGGGCAGTTGCTGGCCATGGCACGCGCGCAGGCGCCCGATGAATCGCTCGGTGCGGCCACGCCGCTGGACATGGCAAAACTGGTGCGCGATGAAGTTGCGGCAAGGGTTCCCGACGCCCTCTCGAAGGGCATCGACCTCGGCTACCGCGGCCCGGAACAAGGCATCACCGTGATCGGCGACGCCGTGCTGTTGCGCGAACTGCTGGGAAACCTGATCGACAACGCGTCACGTTACGGCGCGCGCGGTGGAGCAGTCATCACGGTCGAACTGCAGCTCTCGGCAAACGGCGGCTGCACGATGGCCGTGCAGGACAACGGTCCCGGCGTCGCGCCGGAATTGATCCCGCGCCTGGGCGAGCGTTTCTTCCGCGCGATGGGCAATGGCCACGAAGGCACCGGACTCGGCTTGGCGATCGTGCGCGAAATCGCCGAACGCCACGGCGCGGAACTCGCGATCAGCAACCATGGCGATCCGCACGGGCTGCGGGTGGAAATCCGGTTTCCACCCGTCGCCGCATAATCGCTCTCGAAGCGGCTGTTGTGAAAAGTCAGGCCATGGATGGCCGCGGTGGAGCAGCTTGATCCGTAAACGGCCGGACGCACTTCAATCTCCGGCGAGGCAGCGATCAGGGATGATCGCATCAACTTCGATCATCGCGGGTGTAGATCACCCCGGCGTCCACGCGCACCGGAAAACTCGCGACCGGCTCCGTCGCCGGCGCTTCCTTCACTTCGCCCGTCCGCACGTCGAAGCGCGCGCCGTGGCGCGGACATTCGACCTCGAACCCGCACACCTCGCCGCCGGCCAATTCGCCGCCATCGTGCGTGCACACGTCCTCGATCGCATACAGGTTGCCCTCGAGGTTGTACACGGCGATCGCGGTGTCATCGTCCCACACGACCTTGAATTCGCCCGGCAGCAACTCATTCTGCGCGCAGACTTTCACCCATTCACCCGGCATCTAACGCTCCGTCCTCTGGCGCCAGTTCCTTGACCAGCCATTCGAAGCGCAAGTCGTCCCGCTTCGGGATGCCGAAGCGGGGATCACCATAAGGGAACGGCCGGTACTCGCCGGTGCGGCGATAACCGCGCCGTTCGTACCACGCGATCAGTTCCACGCGCAGGTCGATCACGCCCATGCGCATCGCCTTCGCGTGCCATTCCTCGCGTGCGACGCGCTCGGCTTTGGCCAGCAAAGCGCGGCCGGTGCCGTTGCCCTGCGCGTCCGGACGCACCGAAAACATTCCGAAGTAACCATCGCCGGCATGTTCACCGGAAAGGCGCTCGACCACGCAGGAAGCCAGCAACTGTCCGTCGCGCTCCGCCAGCAGCAGCTTCACGTCATCGCGTGCGATGAGCGCGGCAACTTCGCCGGCATCGGTGCGCTGGCCGTCGAGCAGGTCGGCCTCGGTGGTCCAGCCCACGCGGCTCGCGTCGCCGCGATACGCCGACTGGGTCAATGCAACGATGGCATCGACGTCCGACGCGGTGGCGGCGCGGAAACGCAATCCGCCCGCGCTCATGCCAGCAGCTTCCGCACGCGGCCGATTGCATCGACGAACGCATCGATTTCGGCTTCGGTGTTCCAGAACGCCAGCGACGCGCGGCAGGTGCCGGCGACCCCGTAGAACTGCATCAAGGGATGCGCGCAGTGATGGCCCGAGCGCACCGCAACGCCCTCCTGGTCGAGCAGCGTCGCCAGGTCATGTGCATGCACGCCCTCGACCAGGAACGAAATCACCGCGGCCTTGTGCGGCGCCGTTCCGAAGATGCGCAGCCCGGGCACGGCCTGCAGGCGAGGCGTCGCATAGTCCAGCAATGCGCGCTCGCGCGCGGCGATGTTCGCCATGCCGATGCCGGTGAGGTAATCGATCGCGGCGCCCAGCCCCGCGAAGCCGGCCGCGTTGGGCGTGCCCGCTTCGAACTTGTGCGGCGAATCGGCGAACGTGGTGCCGTCGAATGAAACCGTCTTGATCATCTCGCCGCCGCCGAAGAACGGCGGCATCGCTTCCAGCGTTTCGCGGCGCGCCCACAGCGCACCGGTGCCCGTCGGCCCGCACATCTTGTGGCCGGTGACGCAGTAGAAATCGCACCCGAGCGACTTCACGTCCAGCGGCAAATGTGGCGCCGCCTGCGAGCCGTCCACCAACAACGGGATGCCGCGCTTGCGGCATTCGCGCGCCAGCTCCTTTACCGGATTGATGGTGCCGAGAACATTGGAGACGTGCACCATGCCCGCGAATTTCACTTCCGGCGTCAACGCCTCGACGAATTTCCCGACGATCAACTCGCCCGATTCGGTGATCGGCGCGACCTTGAGGTGCGCGCCCGTCAATTTGCAGATCAATTGCCACGGCACGATGTCGGCATGGTGTTCCATCGCCGTCACCAGCACCGCGTCGCCGGGCTTCAATCGCGGCAACAGGTAGCTGTACGCCACCAGGTTGGTGGCCATCGTGGTGCCGGAAGTCAGCACGATCTCGTCGCGATGGTTGGCGCCGAGGAACGCTGCGAGCTTGTCGCGCGCGCCTTCGTACAGCGCGGTCGCCTCCTCGCCCAGTTGATGCACCGCGCGCGAAACATTCGCGTTGTGCTTGCGATAGAAATCGTCGACCGCTTCGATCACCTGCCGCGGCTTCTGCGAAGTGTTGGCGCTGTCGAGATAGATCAGCGGCTTGCCGTGCACCTTGCGCTCGAGAATCGGAAAGTCACCGCGAACCGCGGCCCAATCGACGGCCTGCGTGGATGCGCTCGTGGTCTTCGCGGCCGCGTTCACGCCGGCACCTCCGGAAGCTGTTCGGCCAGCAGCGCCTCGCAATGTTCACGCAACGACGCGGGTTGCATGCCATCCAGTGCGACCGAACAGAACGCGCGCACCAGGATGCGCCGCGCCGCTTCCAGCGGAATGCCACGCGAGCGCAGGTAGAACAGCACCTTCTCGTCGAGCTGGCCGACCGTGGCGCCATGATTGGCCTTGACCTCGTCGGCGTAGATTTCCAGCGCGGGGCGTGTGTCGATTTCGGCATCCGGCGACAGCAGCAGGTTCTTGTTGTAGAAACTGCCGTCCGCACCATCCGCACCGGGCTGCACCAGGATGCGCCCGTGCACCACGCCGCGCGCGCGACCATCGGCGACACCGCGCCACACGGCGTTGCTCGCCGAATCGCGACCACGGTGCGTCACCAGCACCTCCATGTCGGCGTGCTGGCGTCCATGCAACACGAAGGCACCGCGGCTGTCGAAGCGTGAATGCGCGCCCGCCAGTTCGGCGCGTATTTCGTGGCGCACCAGTTTGCCGCCCAGTTCCAGCGCGTGCAGTTCGAGTACCGCATCGTCGTGCAGGCGAACCTTGCTCCGGCGCAACAGCGTGGCGTCTGCACCGGCCTGCTGGATCACGGTCCAGTCGAGATGCGCCTTCTCGTGCACATTGATGTCGCGCACGATGTTGGTCAGGTGCCCGGTTTGCGCCTCGCCCACATGATGCTCGACGATCCGCAGGCGCGCACCCTCGCCCACCTCGACAAGACTGCGCAGGTGGAATGCCGCCGCGGCTTCGGCGGGCAGTCCGACGTGCACGATGTGCAGCGGTCCGCGAACCTCCACGCCGGGCGCGACGTTCAAGATCAACCCGTCCGCCGCCAGCGCGCGATTGAGCAGCGTGAACCCATCGTCGTCATTGTCCGCGCGCCTGTCCAGGAGGAAGCGCAGCGGCTCGGGCGCGTCGCGCAGCGCAGTGGCGAGCGATTGCACCGTCACGCCTTCCGGCCACGCGTCCAACTGCGAAAGATCCGCGCGGAAAGTGCCGTTGACGAAAACGGTTCGCGGGCCATGCGGCTCCGGCAGCAATGCCGCATCGACAGCCCGGCTGGACCCTTGCGCGTCGCCCGCCGCATAAGCCCGCTGGGCCAACGCGCGCAGCGAAGTGTATTTCCAAAGCTCGTTGCGCTGGTCCGGCAGCCCGCGCGTGGCAAAAGCCTGCAACGCCTCTGCACGTGCAGCATCCAGCCATGCCAGCCCGCTGCCGGGCAAGCGCCGTTGCCGGGCGGCGGCGTGCATCGACTGCGCGAAAGGCACGGATGTGGTCACGCGCCCGCCTCCGCAGGCGGGCGTTCGCGCACCCACGCATAGCCATGTGCTTCAAGCTCGCGGGCAAGCTGTGCATCGCCGCTTTCGGCGATCCGCCCGTCGGCGAGCACGTGCACGAAGTCGGGCACGATGTAATCCAGCAGACGCTGATAGTGCGTGATCACGAGGAACGCGCGCTCGGGCGAGCGCAACGCATTCACGCCCGCCGCGACCTGTTTCAGCGCGTCGATGTCGAGGCCGGAATCGGTTTCATCGAGGATCGCAAGACGCGGTTCCAGCACGGCCATCTGGAAAACTTCGTTGCGTTTCTTCTCGCCGCCCGAAAAGCCTTCGTTGACCGCGCGGTTCAGGAGATCGGGCGTCATGCCCAATTCCTTGACCTTCTCGCGCACAAGTTTCAGGAACTGCATCGAATCGAGTTCGGCTTCGCCACGCGCCTTGCGCTGCGCGTTGAGGGCCGCGCGCAGGAAATAAGTGTTGTTGACACCGGGAATTTCGACCGGGTACTGGAACGCCAGGAACACGCCGGCCGCAGCGCGCGCCTCGGGTTCGAGTTCAAGCAGATTCCCGCCGTCGAAGGTGACGCTGCCTTGCGTCACCTCGTAGCCGGAACGGCCCGCCAGCACGTTGCC
>Ga0134128_10010890_pt1 | contig 10887 bp, 8 predicted proteins | sample KB31754_FD_96462 | JGI IMG/M metagenome (GOLD analysis project Ga0134128, IMG submission 96462) | Terrestrial soil microbial communities with excess Nitrogen fertilizer from Kellogg Biological Station, Michigan, USA - KB3-175-4 | ecosystem: Environmental > Terrestrial > Soil > Unclassified ...
GCTCGTCAGAGAATCATAAAGTTCATCTCGGCCGCGTTTGCAAACCAGCAGTGACGTGACGACACGCGAGGGCACCATGGCAAGGACGTCGAAGCCGGCCAAGAGGATAGCCGCGCCGCCTCAGAAGGCCGCCGAGGCGCAACTCGCCGAGTTCCTCGCCAAGTTCTCGCCTGAGCATCAAGCGCTCGTACGGTCGGTGCGGCGTAGGCTGCTGCGGCGTTTCTCCACGGCGACGGAGATGGTGTACGACAACTACAATTTTTTCGTGATCGGATATTCGCCTACGGACCGCCCGTCGGACGCGATCATCTCGATCGCCGCCGGCGCGAGCGGGGTGGGGCTCTGCTTCATCCAGGGCGCGAAGCTCCCCGACCCGAAGAAGATCTTGATTGGCTCCGGAAAGCAAACGCGGTTCGTTCGGCTCGAGACGGCCGCAGTGCTCGACCGGCCGGAGGTCGGCGCGCTGCTCGACGCGGCGGAGGCCGGCGCAAAGTGTGCCTTCCCGACGAATGGTCGACCGCGTCTCGTGATCCGATCGGTGTCGGCCAAACAGCGTCCGCGGCGCAAGCCGGCGCAGAGGAGCGACTGATGCAATCACGCCGCGAATTCCTGATCTCGAGCGCCGTTGCCGGCGGCGCGCTGGCGAGCGGTCTCGTTCCGCGCATTGCGCTCGCCGGCGCCGACACCGGCCGCACTGCCAAGCCGCTCGACATTCTCGTGCTCGGCGGCACGGGGTTCATCGGCCCATACTTCGTGCGCTACGCCGTGGGGCGCGGCCATCGCGTGACGACGTTCACGCGCGGGCGGCATGTCGCCGAGCTCCCCGATTCGGTCGTGCACCTGCAAGGCGACCGCAATGGGCAATTGCAGGCGCTCGAGGGCAAGCGGTGGGACGCCTGCGTCGACGATTCGGCGAACGTGGCCGATTGGGTGCGGCAGTCGGCAGCGCTGCTCAAGAATTCGGTGCGCCGATATCTGTTCACATCGTCGACGGGCGTGTACTACCCATACCTACGCCGCGGGCTCGACGAGCGGGATGCGGTCCACACGGACCTCCGCGATCCGAAAGACGGATCCGAAGCGTTCGGCGTCGCCAAAGCGCAGGGCGAGCGCATCGTGCTCGACACCTTCGGCGACGGCGGGATCGTCGTGCGCCCGACGTACATCGTCGGCCCGAACGATCCGAGCGACCGATTCCCCTACTGGCCGGTGCGTTTGGCGCGAGGGGGCGACGTGCTGGCGCCCGGGCGGCGCGACGACCCGGTACAGTTCATCGACGTGCGCGATCTCGCGGCGTTCATGGTCCTGCTATTGGAGCACGAGCAATCTGGCATCTTCAACGCGGCCGGGCCAGCGCAGTCGATGACCGCGCACGAGTTCTACGAAGCGGCCCGGTTGGCGCTCGCCGCCGACGTCAGGTACACCTTCGTCGAGGACTACGATTTTCTCGCTGCGCACAAGATCGACGAGGCGATCCCCTGGGCCCGGCTGGCCGGCAATGACGACGGTATGATGAGCATCTCGGCAAGCAAAGGCGTGAACGCGGGCCTGACATTTCGCCCGCTCGAAGCAACGATCCGCGACACGCTCGCCTGGTGGCCGACCGTGCCGCCGGCGCGGCGCGCCAAGCCGCGGTTCACGATCACGCCGGAGATGGAGCGCACGGCGCTGGCCGACTGGCAGGCGCGGCGGCGTTGACCGCGGCCGTGTCGTCGTTCCGCGTGACGTACATCGGTGGACCGACGGCGCTCGTCGAGCTCGGAGGCGTTCGTTTTCTCACCGACCCGACGCTCGACCCGGGCGGGACCGACTACCCGACGCCGGCCTATACGCTCCACAAGACACAGTCGCCAGCCGTCGCGCCGAGCGCGATCGGCCGCATCGACGCAGTGTTGTTGAGCCACGATCATCACTTCGACAACCTCGACCACGCGGGCCGTGCGTCGCTGGCCGCGGCGCGCGCTACGTACACGACCAAGGTGGGTGCGGAGCGATTGAGCGGAAGGGCGGTTGGGCTCGCGGCCTGGGAGAGCGCCGACGTCGCCGCGCCGGGCGGTGGCCGCGTCCGCATCACGGCGACGCCGGCGAGGCACGGACCGCCGGGCGGCGATCGCGGCCCGGTCGTCGGCTTCGTGCTCGAGAGCTCGACGGCCGGCGATCCGATCGTGTACTTCTCCGGCGACACCGTGTGGTTCGCAGGCGTCGAAGAAGTTGGAAAGCGCTTCGACGTCGACGTCGCGATTCTGAACGTCGGCGCGGCGATGGTCGCGGCGGCCGGACCGCATCCTCTCACGTTCACGGCGAGCGATGCGGTCGCGCTTGCTCGGGCATGGCCGAGCGCGTCGGTCGTTCCGCTGCACTTCGAGGGCTGGACCCACTTCACCGAAGGGCGCGCCAAGCTGCAGACGGCGTTCGACGCGGCGAACCTCGGCGGGCGACTTCGCTGGCTCGAGCCCGGACGCGCGACGCCGATTCTCTGAGAGGCCCATTCGCTCCTGGCGCGCCGCCGAGTGACGGCGCTCACGGCGAACTTTTCGCGGCGCGTCGAGATTTTCTCATAGATGAACGCTCACACCTCGACCGCGCGCCGCGACCCCGTGGCGCGCGCGCCGTTTCAACACCGGGTAGACGCGGCACTGCTTCGGCCCGTCGAATGCGACACGCTCCGCCGGTTCGGCGGTCCGAACGACGGCGGGTACCTCGTACCGGCCGAGGCGATCGAACGCGCGTCGACGCTGCTCGCGTTCGGCATGTCGATCGACTGGAGCTTCGAGCGTGCGGCCGCGGCGCTCAACTCGCGACTGGCGATTCACGCCTACGATCACACGGTGCGCGGCCGGCGCTTCGTCGAGATGGGGCTGCGCAGCTCGCTCGTGACGATCGGGCGTACGCTCGTCGCCAACCGGCGCGGCGCGCGCGAGTCGCTCGACCGCGTCCGCCGCTCGGTCGACTACTTCCGCTTCTTTCGCGGCCGCGTGCGCCATCACCGGCGCCGCGTCTGGTACAACGACGATCGGGGCAGCGCGGCGATCGCCGGCATTCTCTCCGACACGGGGCCTCACGGGCCGCTGTCGATCTTCGGCAAGGTCGACATCGAGGGCTCGGAGTATCGCATCCTGCCCTATATCGCGGCATCCGCCGAGCTATTCACCGGACTGGTAATAGAGTTTCATGACACCGACATCTGCGCGGAGCTGCTCAACGCGCAGCTGGCGCGACTCCGCGAGTCGTTCGTCGTCGTGCACCTGCACGGCAACAACTACGGCGACATGAGCGTCGGCGGAGAGCTGCCGCTCAGCCTCGAGGTCACGCTGCTCAACAAGCGACTGCTGCCCGGCGAGCCGGCGACGTATCGCGGCCCGCTGCCCCGCCCCGGTCTCGACGCGCCGAACGATCCGCGCCGGCCCGACTACCGGCTCGACCTCGCGAGCCTCGACGCCCCGCCTGCCGGCGAGTCACTCTGCTGAAGGAGCGGCGATGCGAGCGAGCGCCGCGCGCGCCTCGCGGACCACCGGTTGCAACTCGGGATCAGCGGTTCGCCAGGCGTCGGCGACGAGGGCGTAGGCCGCGGCCGCTTCGGCGCGCTTCCCGAGCCGATCGAAGACGCGCGCCCGCTCCATCGTCCAGTCGACATCGTCGAAGCCGTTGCTGCAGGAAGTCGTGCCTGGCCACCGCCGCTCGAGATGCTGCTCGGCCTGATGATATTGTCCGGTGGCGACGAGGAGCGCGACGAGCGCCATCCGATTGTCGTACCAGCATTCATCGAGCGTGTCACGCGTCGTCGCCAACTGCACGATGGCCGACACGGTGTCACGTTGGCCGAGGGCGAGGAACGCACGGCCGGCCGCGACGTCGGCGCGCAGACGCGACAGGTCACCGGCCGTCCGCTGCCGCCGCTCCGCCGCCGTGAACACGTCGAGGTACGATCGGATCGACGCGGTGTCGCCGTCGGCGGCCCACCAGCGATAGAGTTTCGTCATTGTCGACTTCGACGAGCGCGACAGCACGCGGCGGAACTCGTCGCGCGCGCTGTCCGCCGGCACGATGCCGGCGCGCGCCAGGTTGAAGACGAGACCGGCGCGCAGCCAGTGCGCACCGGACGACGACAGCGCGAACGCTTCCCGCAGGTGACCGCGGAACTGCAACTGGTCGACGGCATTGGTCACGGCGCAGGCCGCGGCCGTTGGGTCCGGGCGTGAACCGGCGCTGCGAACGAGCATCGCACGCGCGAATCGAACGCCGATCTCGGCGCTGTCGGAAGCGTGCCGCAGCGTGGTCGAGACGACGCACAGCGCGTCGGCTGACGACGTGTCGACGAGACGCGCCATGTCCACCGCCGGCGCACGCGCGGGATCGAGTAGTGCGTCGGTCAGGCCGATGATCTGCGATTGCGGCCCGGTCGGCGCGAGCGCCAGATAAGCGCGCGTGTAACGGCGCGCACTCGGCGCGCCGTCCAGATACGCGGCAAGCGCTATTGGACGGACATAGGCCGGTGCGAGCGTCGAGTCGAGCGCGATCGCACGGTCGTATCGCGCCAGCGTGGCGCGGTCGTCGATCTCGCCGGGCATCATGTCGCCGTCGTACCGTGCACGCGCCTCGGCGTGCAAGAACGTGAGCTCGGGATCGTTGGGGTAGCGGCGCATCGCATCGAGCAGTGCGTCGCAGAGGCGCCGGAAGAGTTGCTCCTCCGGCGCATGATATGGATCGCGCAGACCATGCAGCCAAGCGAAGTACGTTTCCGCGGAGAGCGAATCGATCGAGGCGAGCAATCGTTCGCGCTGACCGAGCCCGCGCGGAAAACGTGCCGGCTGCCGCATCAGAACGTACGCGGCCGAATCGGGAATGTCCTTCGTGTCGCGCCACCGGAGCACGGCGGCCAGCCGATGATAGGCGAGCGCATACGTGCTGTCGAGCTCCAGTGCCCGCTCGAAGCGTGCCTGCGCCGAATCCCAGAGCGCAGCGCGATAGAACTGTTCGCCCTGGAGATATGCCTTGAGCGCGCCGAGCGACATGGTCGGCGACGACGTGGCGTGCGCGATGTCGATGCCGCGCGCCTTCCCGATCTCGCGCATCACGGCGACGGCGAGCGAATCGGACAGCCGATCGATCCGATCCGGCACGTCGCGCTGCTCGAGCTCGAGAATGGACTTCCCTTCCTTCACGTCGTAGAGGCTGGCGACGGCGCGCACCGAGTCGCCCGCGGCAACGAGACCACCGTAGAGGACGAGCCGCGCGCCGGTCGCTTCGCCGAGGGCTCGCGCCGAACGCGCGTCGGCTCGGCCGGTCCAGCGATGGACGACGACCGATGCCGGCACCGCGCGCAGAGCACCTGCACCGTCGAGGCTGCGCGAGATCACGTCGACGAGTCCTTCCTTCCACAGGACCAGCGACGGCGACGCGACATCGAACGGCGCAACCGCGACGAGATCCGGATCGAGCATGTTCGCCTGGCGCACGGCGCGCGCGCCGAGCAGCGACGCAGTGGCGAGGACAGCGACGATCCCGGCGGCGCCCGCGATCCGCCATCCCCGGCTCAATCGAGCCGGGGAAGCGCCGGCGAGCGCGTTCGCGAGCTCGGCGGCGGTCGCGAAGCGCTCGTCGCGCGACGGCGCCATGGCGCGCACGATGACCGACGCGAGCTCGCGCGATACATATAGATGTAACTCCGCCGGGTCCGGCGCCGCAGGCGCTCGCGCGATCGCCAGGGCGTCGTTCGTCGCGGCACGCGACAGCGGACGTTCGCCGGTGATCATCTCGTAGAGCACGCAGCCGAGCGAATAGACGTCGCTGCGTCCGTCGATGTCGGGCAAACCCTGCGCCTGCTCTGGGCTCATGTACGACGGCGTACCGAGAATGGGCAGCGTACCGGCGACGGCGTCGTCTGATGCGTGCGACGCGGCGCGCGCGATGCCGAAGTCGGCGATCACGGCGTGCCCTTCCTGCAGCAGGATGTTCCCCGGCTTGATGTCGAGATGAATGACACCGCGGCGGTGCGCGTAGTCGAGCGCCAGGGCGATCTCGCCGCCGAGCCGCACCGCTTCGAGCGGCTCGATGCGCGTCTCGCGGCGCAGGCGATCTCGAACCGATTCACCCTCGGCGAACGGCGAGACGAAGTAGAGCAGCGGCGGCTCAGTCGGCTCTTCCGACGGCACTTCGCCGGAGTCGTGCAGCGGCAAGATGTGCGGGTGCGACAGGCTGGCGGCGATCTCGATCTCGCGTGCGAAGCGCCCGCGGCCGATCAGATGCGCGACCTCCGAACGGAGTGCTTTGACGGCGACCTGTCGGCCGTGCTTGAGATCGTCGGCTAGGTACACCGACGCCATGCCGCCCCGCCCGATCTCGCGAACGATGCGATATCGGCCGCCGAGCAGCGCTGGCAGACGCGGCGACGATTCGGCGAGCAGCGGACCGTAGGCGACGGCCGCTGGCACCGTGAGCAGATCATCGCCGCGGTCGCACGACGCGAGGAGCGCCTCGAGCTCGCCACGGAGCGTCGGGTCGCTGTTGCAGACGTCGTCGAGAAAGGCGGATCGCGCGGACGGCTCGAGATCGAGCGCGGCGTCCAGCAGCGGCTCGATGGCGAGCCACCGCTGGCGCGAGAGCGACGGCGTCACCCGCGCACGGCAGTCAGCTTCGCCGCGGAGTGAGCCGCGGGCACGAGCTCGGCGAAGAAGCCGTCGGCGGTGAGAATCTGATGAAGCAACCCGCGCGCCTTGACCCAATCGCGGCGGACCGTGCGCACGGCGACGTGCAGCGCGTCGGCGGTCTCCTGCTCCGTCATGCCGCCGAAGAACCGGCACTCGACGACGCGCGCCAGGCGGCCGTCGATCGCCGCCAGGCGGTCGACCGCTTCGTGCAGCTCGAGGAGCGACTCGGTCTGCTCGTCGGCGACGTTCACTTCCTCGTCGAGCGTGACGTGGGCGTGCGGACCGCCGCGCTTCTCGGCGGAGCGCCGGCGGGCGCGGTCGACGAGGATGTGGCGCATGGCAACGGCCGAGACGGCGAGAAAGTGCGAGCGGTTGCGCCAGTCGGCGTCGGCGGCACGAGAGAACTTGAGATAGACTTCGTGTACGAGCGCGGTGGCCGAGATCGTATCGCTCGGCCGAACCGACAGCTCTCGGCGCGCGGCGCGGCGGAGCTCCTGATAGACGACGGGCAGAATCTGATCGAGGGCTTCGCGCTTTCCGGCGCGCAGCTCGGCGAGCAGCTCGGTGACGCTGGTCGCGTCGTCGGTGCGGATGACGGCGCGATCGGGTTCCGGCGTGAAACTCAACATGGTGGACATGAACGAACCATCGGGCGTAAAGTGGCGCGAATTACAGCGGAGGGTGCGGCTTCGCAATGACGACACGACTCCGACATGCGAGCCGTGCGGAGCTGTATGATTAACTAGTCACGCATTGACCGCAACGCCCTGATGCGCCTCAGCGAGTGAGTTGCGCGTAAGGCATTTGAAAACGATTTCTGTGAACGCAAAGCGGACAGCATCAAGTGTTTGTGCGCTGCGGTGCGACGTATCAGATGTTTGTCGCGCACGTCGTTCCGCGCGGTGACGAATCGAGTGGGACCACGGTTCAGCCAGGGCCTGGCCAGCGGGTGCGCCGGCGCGCACGGCGGCGCCTGTTTGCTGAACACTCATGTGTGTTCTCATATCACTTGCCACACTGCCCTATCGGCCGGCGGCCTCCGGCAATCTCGCGCGCGGGCGGCGGCCCGGCCCCATCCCTGGTCCTACCCGGTGCCCGAGGGACCGACGTAAGTTGAGCCTAGCGCAGATCCGCCTAGGGCGAGGTCCGTTCTCCCAACGCACATCATGGCAACGAGACGACGAATCACCGGCGTATGAACCGCGACGAGCTCCGCGCCGCACAGGCGCCGCTGAAGGAGAAGTACCGCAACGATCCCGCTGCGGCGCTCATCACGCTGCGCGCCAGCGGCGCGCTCGGCGCCGAGGTCTCGTGCAGCATCGAGACCGGCCGTGCGCTGGTCCAGGCGGGTTTGCACGCGGCGACTGGCGGATCGGGGCTCGCCGTCTGCTCCGGTGACATGCTGCTTCAGGCGCTCGTCGCCTGCGCGGGCGTCACCCTCAACGCGGTGTCGACGTCGCTCGGCATCGCCGTTCGCGGCGGCACGATCAGCGCCAAAGGTGACCTGGATTTCCGCGGCACACTCGGCGTGTCGAAGGACGCTCCGGTCGGCTTCCGCGACGTGCGTCTGCTGATCGACATCGACACCGACGCATCGCCGGCCGAGAAGGACAAGCTGCTCGAGCTCACCCAGCGATATTGCGTCGTGCTGCAGACGCTGCGCCAGAGCCCGACGCTCGAGGCGCGGTACGTGTGACCTCGCGCCGCGACTTCATCGAGCAAGCTGCGATCGCCGCAGCCGCGTTGGCCGTTCCAGCGGACGCCGCCGTAGTGCTCGGCGAACGACTGAGCCAAGCGAATGCGCCCCGCGGATTCGTCGATCTATTACGCGAGCCCGACATGGTGATGGTGCAGGACCCGTCGACGAACGTGACGCTCGTGCGCGCCGGCGAAGGACATTGGACGGGCAACGCCGGTATTGCCGTGGGAACCGAGATGCATGATGGCGCGCTTCGCGTATCGCTCGCCGCACCGACGACGCCGATCAAGCGCGTCTATCTCCGCTGGCGCGGTGCGATGAGCAGCGCGCGCCTCCTCCTCGGCGACGCGTGGGAGCGCGCGTACGGCGATCTCGAATGGCGCGGGTGGGTGCCCGATCGAGTGATGCCCTGGTATTTCGCTACCAACGATGGCGCAGTCACGAATGCGTACGGCGTGCGCACGTCGCCGTCCGCCTTCTGCTACTGGCAGGCCGACGAGGAGGGGGTGTCGCTCTGCGTCGACGTACGGAGCGGCAGCGCCGGCGTTGCGCTCGGGGATCGTAGGCTCGACCTGTGCGACATCGTTTGTCGCGCCGGACAGGCTGGAGAAACGTCGTTCGCGGCGCTCCATGCCTTTTGCAGGCAGATGTGCCCGGCGCCGCGACTGCCGAGCCATTCCATCTTTGGAAGCAACGATTGGTATTGGGCATATGGTAAGAACAGCGCCGACACCGTGCGTGCCGACGCGCAGCATCTGCTCGAGCTTTCGCCGTCCGGGGCGAATCGCCCGTTCGTCGTCATCGACGACGGATGGCAGCCCGGCCGCGGTGAAGACCATGCCGGCGCTGGAACGTGGGACCGCGGGAACGAAAAGTTTCCCGACATTGCGGCACTCGCCGCCGAGCTCACGCGATCCGGCGTTCGACCGGGCATCTGGATTCGCCCGCTTCAGGCGCCGGCCGACGCTCCGGATGCATGGCGCTCGCCGCGCGACCACAACGCGCTCGACCCGAGCGTGCCGGAGGTGTTGCACAAGGTCTCGGCAGACATTGCGCGCATTCGCGGCTGGGGGTTCGATCTCGTCAAGCACGACTACACGACGTTCGACCTGTTCGGCCGTTGGGGATTTCAGATGGGGACGGCGCTGACGCGCGACGGATGGACGTTCGCCGCGGGGAACACGCGAACCAACGCCGAGGTGATCTCGGAGCTCTACGCGACGATTCGCGCCGCGGCAGGCGATGCGCTCGTGATCGGATGCAACACGGTCAGCCACCTGTCAGCGGGACGATTCGAGGTCTGCCGGATCGGCGACGACACGAGCGGCACGGAGTGGGCGCGCACGCGCAAGATGGGGGTCAACTCGCTCGCCTTTCGCGGCCCGCAGCATGGGGCGTTCTATGTCGCCGACGCCGACTGTGCCGCGGTCACGACCGCTGTGCCCTGGTCGCTCGGCCGACAGTGGCTCGATCTGCTGTCGCGGAGCGGCACGTCGCTGTTCGTCTCGCTGGCGCCCGATGCGCTCGGACCGGCGCAGCGCGCCGATCTCCGCGCGGCGCTGGCGCGCGCCGCTACACACCAACCGCTCGCCGAGCCGCTCGATTGGCGCGAGACGGTCTACCCGCGGCACTGGCGCGCCATGGGTGCGACACACAGTTACGACTGGATCGCGCCCGAGGGCGCCGGGCTGCCGTGAGTCAGTCGGCGCGGAGCGCAATCGCTGGGTCGACGGCGGCCGAGCGCCGCGCCGGCACGACGCAGGCGACGAGCGCCGCCGCTCCCAACACGGCAGCAGCCAGCAGGTACACCGATGGATCGCGCGGCGACGTGTCGTAGAGCATCGATGCGACCCAGTGCGACGACAGCACCGCGGCCAATGCTCCGAGCGCGAGCCCGGCTCCCACGGCGCTCGACGCTTGTAGCCCGACGAGGCGCACGATGTCGGCCCGCCGCGCGCCGAGCGCCATGCGAACGCCGATCTCGTGCTGCCGCTGCGACACCCAGCAGGCGAGCACGCTGTACAGCCCGATGGCGGCGATGACGAGAGCCATCGCGCCAAACAGCGTGAACATCGTGGCGCCGAGTCGCCATGACCGCAACTGAGGCGACACCAGATCGGCGAACGACTCGGCCGACACGTACGGCATGTTGGGCGTCAGCGATTGCAGCTCGTGGCGAATGATTGGTGCGACGGCGTCGGGATCGCCCGACGTGCGGACGAGGAGTGCGCTCGGCGCCGATCGCGCGTCGGACAGGAACGGATGCGTCGGCGGAACGTAGAGCATCGCGCGATCGTCGTTCACGACGCTGAACAGCATGACGGTGTGCGCCACACCAACGATCGTCGTGCAGGTCGAGTCGTTGCCGAGGCGCACGCAGGTCCCGACCGGATTGCGGCCAGGCCAATACGCGTTCGCCACCAGTTGATTGACGATCGCGACGCGCGACGGCACGCGGTCCTCGGACGGCGTGAAGCCACGGCCGGCGACGATCCGTGCGCCGACCGTCGCGAAGAACTCACTCGGCACGACGCCGAGATA
>Ga0134128_10010891_pt1 | contig 10885 bp, 9 predicted proteins | sample KB31754_FD_96462 | JGI IMG/M metagenome (GOLD analysis project Ga0134128, IMG submission 96462) | Terrestrial soil microbial communities with excess Nitrogen fertilizer from Kellogg Biological Station, Michigan, USA - KB3-175-4 | ecosystem: Environmental > Terrestrial > Soil > Unclassified ...
AGGCTGTGCGGGTCGGCTGGGCTGGTGTCGTGCGCGCGGAGGCTGTGCGGAGGCTGGGCGGGTCGGCTGGGCTGGTGTCGTGCGCGCGGAGGCTGGGCGGGTGCTCGACTGGCCTCTGGGCGGCGGGGAAACGAACCCGCGCAAATCTTTCTGCCTAATAAATTTTATCTTTTATCAGGATATTAGGGCCAGGCGGAGGTCCTCGTCGGGGACTGAGGTCAGGCCGGTCAGGTCGATGCGGTCGGCGATTCCTCTCGCTGATGCGACGACGGCGGTCGCGTCTAGGCCCGCTGGCAGGGCACCGTTGTAGTCCGCGACTGCCTGGGCGCCGCGCCTGAGCAGGGCGGTCGCGCCTTGGGCGTTGCCGCGCCTTGTGTGGGTCAGGCCGACGGCGATCTGGGCCAGTCCCTTCCATACCTGGCGTTCGGCTGCTGGAACCGTCTTCCAGGCGGCTTCGAGTACCTCGTGGGCGTGAAAGGGACGGCCGTCGTCGATCAACTGCTGGGCCAGCGGCAGGATCTCGCCCGGATCCAGGTGCAGGTCGTCGCTGATGGTGGGCTCGCCCGCCGCGGTCCGGTCGAGCGGTCGGCCGAGGCCGTCCCTGGGCCGCGCGTTCTTAGGCCGGCCGGCTGCGTCGCGGTCACGGGTCGGCGGGGTGGTCATCGTTCCGGTTCTGGGTCGGCCAGCCAGGATCTCAGCTCGAGGTCGAACCGGTCAGGTGCCTCCTCGTGCGGGAAGTGGCCGGCGCCATCGATGAGCCTCCACCGGTACGGCGCGTCCACGTGGTTGCCGGCTCCGCGGGCGGTGCGAGGCCGGATGCAGGGGTCGAGCGAGCCGTGAATCTGCAGCGTCGGCACCTGGACCGGGCTGCGCATGGCCTTCGCATAGCGCATGCCGTCGGGGCGGAACCGCGACCTGAGCAGCCACCGGTGGTATTCAAGCGCCGAGTGGGCCACGGCCGGCAGGCATATCGCAGCCCGGTAGGTGTCCTCGGTTGCCGTATCCGGCCAGCCCGGTCCCGACCAGTCGGTGAGCAGTTCGCCCACGCGCTCGGCGTGATGGCGCAGCAACTGCCGCTCGGGCAGCATCGGCAGCTGGAAACCGAACGCGTAGCCAACGCTGCGGCCCTGGCCGAGCGGGTCGGACAGCACGGCGGCGCGGAGCCTCAGCGGATGGGCAGCGGCGACGATGCCGAGCCTTCTGATCACCTTGGGGAAATAAGCCGCCATGGTCCAGGCGATCATTCCGCCCCAGTCGTGGCCGACTACCACAGCGTTCGCTTCGCCCAAGGAGCGTATCAGCCCGGCCGCGTCTGAGGCCGCGGTGATCAGGTCATAGCCGCGCGGTGGCTTGTCGCTGCCGCCGTAGCCGCGCAGGTCGACCGCGACCGCGCGATAACCGGCCGCGGCTAGGGTGCTGAGCTGCCTTCGCCAGGTCCACCAGAACTGCGGGAACCCGTGCAGCAGCAAGACCAGCGGGCCGTCGCCATTTTCGGCGATGTGAAATCTGGTGCCGTTGGCGCTCACCGAGCGATGCGACCAAGGGCCGTCCAGGTAGATCGACGCCTCGCTTTGCGGGGTCGGCCGTGGGCTCGGCCGCATTGTTTACCCGATCTCCGCCGATCCGGTTGCATGGACGGCGTCGTCCCGCCGGATCAAGGCCAGATCATCGGAGACGGTACTGCGGGTCTTACGCAGCCCGCTCAGCCCGCGGAACTTCAGAATGCCGATCCCGACCGCGGCGACGGCAAGCAGAACGCAGGTCCCGGCCACGATCAGGAAGGCCGCCCAACCCCAGATGCCGGCCGCGATCAAGCCATAGGCGAAGGCGAAGCACAGCAGCATGAGGACCAGGCAGGCTACGAAGCCGGCGATGCCGAGCAGCACGCCACCGATTCCGAGTCGGCGAGCGTCCTGCTTCAGTTCGAGTTTCGCCAGATCCACCTCGAACTTGACCAGCGCAGTGATGTCGCTGACGGCGAGCGCGACGAGGTCGCCGAGAGAAGCCTGCGCGCCGTCGTTTTGGCTGCGCGCCGTAGGTTCGGCCATGTTCTTCCTCCCTTCTCGCTGTTGGGACCAGTCTCGCGCATGCGCACCCTCGCCATTGCGCTGGCTCCCATTACCCGCAAGCACGAATTTCGCGCCGATGCCGCTGGGCGGTCAGACTGCCCGGATTTTGCCAGTCGATATCGGCCTCGTCCCCTAAATATCGGCCAGGCATGGCTATATAGGTGCCGACCAGGCTAACGCCGCACGTTCGAGGTAGCAAAGTCGCCGGGCCAAAGGCGCCGGGCCCGGGGCGTGTGCCGGGTCCGGCGTGACGGGTCTCGGCGCGGGGCCTGCTTCGGGGGTTTGCCCTGGTCCAGGCACAAAGCGGGCGGCGCCCCTGCGGGACGCCGCCGCTGAGCCACGTCAGTCCGGGTTACCATGCGTGCACCTTCACTGCCGGCCAGGTCGCCCCGTCGTAGCGGACTACGACGTTCGCTTTACCTAGGCGTCCCTGTCTCGGCCGCCTCCCGCGGCTGGTCGCGCGTGGGTACCCAGTTGCCGTGTCGGGACCAGGTGGTCCTGCGTTCTTTTCTACGTCGGATCAGCCGGGTTGGGAAGCCCTAAGCGTAATCAATTCGTGATCTCTATTGCTCCTGCTGTTCACATGTCGCGACCTGCGGCAACGCAAGGCTGACGGCCGCCGCGGGCAGCGCGGCCGGCTCCTGCGTCTGCGCCGGCGTCAATTCGAAGGCCAGAACCGGCCAGCCTCGCTCGACGGCGATCTTGCGCAGGTGGCGGTCGGGATTGACCGCGTGCGGGTGACCGACCGCCTCGAGCATCGGCAGGTCGGTAACGGAGTCGCTGTACGCGAAGCAGTCCGCGAGCCGGTAGCCGCGCTCGGCCGACAGTTCCCTGATCCGGATGGCCTTGGCCTCGCCGTAGGCATAGAACTCAAGCTCGCCCGTGTAGATGCCGTCGGCGTGCCCCATCCGGGTGGCGATGATCCCGGTAGCCCCGAGCATGGTGCCGATCGGCCCGACCATCTCCTGCCCGGACGTTGAGACAATGATCACATCTCGCCCGGCGGCCCGGTGCGCATCCATCAGTCGCCGGGCCTCGGAGTAGATGATCGGCCCGATGATGTCGCCCAGATGGCTGGTGACGATCTCGGTCACCCGATCCACCGGCCAGCCGCAGCAGAGCTTGCTGACCTGATCCTTGATTTTTTCCATCCGCTTGTGGTCGGCTCCGCCGAGCCTGAACACGATCTGGGCCAGCGCGCCGCGCGCCGCCTGCACTCCGCTGATCAAGCCGTGCCGGTAGAACGGCGGCACAAAGGCCAGCGTGCTGGACCTAGAGATTAGGGTCTTATCCAGGTCAAAGAAGGCAGCGGTGCCGCCCGTTGCGGCATCGACCGTAGTGTCCATGACCGCCGAGCATAGGTCACCATGGTGAAATCCAATCTCGCATCGCATGACCGACTGGTAACTTTGACCCACTGCACGTAGGATTTCCTGAGTTACGGAACCGCTCTGTCCCCCCGGAGCCGGGCCGTACGGCGACCCCCGCTCTCCCCCCCGGCGGGGGTCGCCCCCTTTTCGGGGTCAGGCGCAGCGGCCAACAGGCGATCTAGCAGGGCAATCGCCCCCGACTTTGACAGCGGCTCGTTGCCATTGCCGCATTTGGGGGACTGAATACAGGACGGGCAGCCGGTACCGCACTCGCAGTCGGCGATAGCAAGTGACGTTGATCGCAGCCACTGTGCCGCCGCCGTGAAGCCCCGTTCGGCGAAGCCTGCCCCTCCGTCGTGCCCGTCGTAAACAAAAATGGTGAGCAGACCGGTCTGGGAGTGCGAGTCGGTGGACACCCCGCCGACATCCCACCGGTCGCACGACGCGACTAGCGGCAGCAGGCCGATCGCGGCGTGTTCCACGGCGTGCACCGCGCCGGGCAGGTCCACCCCGGCCGCCGCCAGTTCTTCCCGTTGCCCGGGCGCGATCGTCAGCCAGACCGCTCTGGTCCGCAGCGCCCGGCTGGGCAGGTCGAGCTTTTCATCGCCGATCGGCTGCCCGGTGTCCGGCTTACGCCGGGTGAAGGCCACCACCTGCCGCACGACCTCCACCTCACCGAAGTGCACCGATGCGCCACCCCAGTCGCTCCGGCGATGCTCGGCCGTGACCGTCAGCCCCGTTAGCTCCCGTGCTGAGGTGACGTAGCCGGGGTCGCCGGCCTCGACGAGCGCAACGCTGTCACCTAGATCCAGGCTCTTGACCAGGTAGATATCGCCCTGATGCGGATAGACGGCACCGGCGTGAGCGAGTACGTGCGCCGAGGGCTCATCCATCGTCCCGATCATCCGTCCCGTCGACTCCTCGACAATCCGGACCGGCGGGCCGCCCGAGCCGCGCAGGCTGGCCAGCGGCACGCGGCGCAGGCCGGTCAGGTGCCAGCGACCGCCCCGGTTCCGCAGCATGCGCCGTTCGGCCAGCTCGGCCACAAGCCCTGGCGCCGCCGATCCGAACAGAGTCAGATCGTCGCCGGCCAGCGGCAGCTCGGCCGCCGCGGCGCACAGGTGCGGACGCAGGATGTAGGGATTGGCCGGGTCTAGGACCGTCGCTTCCACCGGCCGGTGCAGCAGCGCCTGCGGATGATGAACCAGATAGGTGTCGAGCGGGTCATCGCGAGCAATCAGGATGGCCGCGCAATCCCGGCCCGTGCGCCCCGCCCGGCCGGCCTGTTGCCACAGCGCCGCCCTCGTGCCCGGCCAGCCCGCGATGAGCACCGCGTCGAGACCCGTAATGTTCACGCCGAGTTCAAGTGCGGGCGTCGCGGCCAGCGCGGTGATCGCGCCGCTGCGCAGGCCGTCTTCTAGCTGCCTGCGCTCTTCCGGCAGGTAGCCGGACCGGTAAGCGGCCACTCGGTGCGTCAGCTCATTGTCCCCGGCCTCGGTCAGCCTGGCCTTCGCGGCGGCCGCCGCCGCTTCGGCTCCGCGTCTGGACCTGATGAAAGCCAGCGCGGGGGTGCCCTCGCGCACCAGGTCAGCGAGCAGCGTGGCGGCTTCGGCGATGGCCGACCGGCGTACCGGCGCCCCCGCCACGCCGCGCGTCCCGGTCAGCGGTGGCTCCCACAGGCCGAACGTCATCGGCCCGCGCGGCGCCCCGTTCCTGGTCACCGCCTTCGCGGACGCCCCGGTCAGCAACTCGGCGCAGCTAGCTGGCTCGCTGATCGTCGCCGAGGCCAGCATGAACTGCATGGCCGGCTCGTCCGGTCCGGCCGGGCCGTAGTGGTAAGCAGCCACCCGGCGGAGCCTGCGCAGCACCTGGGCGACGTGCGAGCCGAACACGCCAGAGTAGCCGTGGCATTCATCGACGATGACGAATCGCAGCCGCCGGAAGAAGCCGCTCCACCGCTGGTGCTGCGGCAGCAGGCCGTAATGCAGCATGTCCGGCGTGGTGAGCAGATAGGTAGCGTGCCTGCGAGCCGAGGCCCGCTCAGAGAACGAGGTGTCCGAGTCGACCACGGCGGGCCGGAGCGGAGGGCCGAGATTCGCCCCGAGCGACCTCACCAGGCCAAGCTGGTCGGCGGCCAGCGCCCTGGTCGGCGCCAGGTACAGCGCGGTCGCTCCGTCCATGATCGCCGTCAGCGCCGGCGCGAGGTATCCGACCGACTTCCCTGAGGCCGTGCCCGTCGCCATGATCACGTTCTCGCCGGCCCAGGCGAGTTCGGCCGCCTCGGCTTGATGGGCCCAGGGCGCCGGTATCCCCGCGTGGCCGAACGCCGTCACCAGGGCGGCCGACATCCAGCCGGGCCACTCGACTCGCCGGCCCGGGCGCGCGGGCAGCCGCTCGACGTGAGTGAGCCGGCCCGTGGAGGCTCCTAGCTCCAGGACCTTGCGCACGCCAAGTGGCCTGCTATCGTCAGCGGAATTCGCCGGGTCATCGGCGGCGAGCTGATCCGGATCAAGCATGGTGCAAGAAGTTTGTCATCGGCAGGCCGGGTACCTCGAACCGTGATCTGGTATAGACATGAGTCTGGGCATGGTTGAATGCGCGACGGAGCATCTAGCCCGGCGCGCCGGGCCAGAACTAGCTGGCCGACGGCTGGGATAATGGATGCATGGCGCTGGAGGAATCTGTGGATCTGAAGCTGGATCACTACAACAAGGACGGCATCGAGATCGTCGATGTTGAAGGCGAGATCGATGTCTACACCGCACCTCGGCTGCGTGAGCTCCTGATCGACCTGGTGAACAACGGTAACTACCAGATCGTCGTGAACATGGAAAAGGTGGAGTTCCTGGACTCCACTGGTCTCGGAGTTCTTGTTGGCGGGCTGAAGCGGGTGCGCGCGCACGACGGATCGCTCGACCTGGTCTGCACCCAGGAGCGGATCTTGAAGATCTTCCGCATCACCGGTCTCACCAAGGTCTTCGGAATTCATGACACCGTGGATGAGGCAATCGCCAACCGGAAGTCAGAGAAGTAGCCGGCCGGGCTGCCGGCTGGCTTGGTGGCACAAGATGGCAACTGTCGAGGTTACCTTCACGCCGCTTCCCGCGCATGTACGCACAGCCAGGCTGGTGGCTACGGCGGTGGCCAGGCGAAGCGGCGTGCCTGAGTCTTTGCTCGACGAGGTTCGCCTCGCCGTCGGCGAGGCCTGCTCTCGGGCGGTGGAAGCGCACCGGCTGCATTGTCCGGCCGAGCCCGTCAGGATCGCGCTGACCGGCCAGGACGACCGCTTTGAGATCGAAGTCATCAACGCCAGCGCGATCGGTGCGTCGGCGCAAGGCCAGTCGGCCAGCCACTCCATGACGGCACCGGCCGGCTTTTCCCTGGCGGTGATAGCCGGGCTAGCCGATGATGTGCAGATCGTGGAGACCCCGCTCGGCACGAGCGTGAAGATGAGCTGGCCGACTTCGGGGTCACTTGCGGCGGGATCGCCCGCCTGAGGCGTATGGACCGGATAATGCGCGGGTCCGAGATTCCCGGTTCGGTCACCGTTTCGTCACGAACGGGTTGCGGCACTCCCCAGTTTCGGACCCGCTTGCGTTTGGCCGACTGAGAATGCGTAGACTCCGGCCACGCCGTGGCGACCTTGCGACGTGCCGCGATGTGGCACGATGAGCCAACATATCTGGCGACATGAGTCGTTTAGTCGAGAAGTACGCGGTGTTGCAAACAGCAGTGCGTGAAGTATCTAGCTGCGGGCAGCGCCGCCGGAGCGGACCGCTGAGCTGACGCGGTGCTTACGCCCCTCAAGGAGGATTGATGACAAGGCTCGGTTCCGTTCTCGCGGATGGAGCGGCCACCGTAACTGGCTCCAACGTGTCGTGGGTCGCCGTCGTGGCGGTGATCGCGGTGCTGGCTCTTGCCGTGGCCGCATGGCTGGTCAGGCAAGTGCTGGCGGCCGGTCAGGGCACAGCCAAGATGCAGGAGATCGCGAAGGCGGTGCAAGAAGGTGCCGCGGCGTATCTGCAGAGGCAGTTCAAGACGCTGGGCATCTTCGTCGTCGTGATCTTCTTCGTGCTGCTCCTGCTGCCCGCGGACAGCGAGTCGGTGCGGATCGGCAGGTCGCTCTTCTTCCTCCTCGGGGCGCTGTTCTCGGCGACGACCGGGTTCACCGGCATGTGGCTCGCCGTGCGCGGCAATGTCAGGGTGGCGGCAGCCGCGCGGGAGTCCGGCGAGCGGCAGGCGACGCGGATCGCGTTCCGCACCGGTGGCGTCGCGGGCATGTTCACGGTGGGGCTAGGTCTTCTCGGCGCGGCCGTGGTGGTGCTGATTTACAAGGGCAACTCCGCCGAGGTGCTTGAAGGCTTCGGCTTCGGCGCGGCTCTGCTAGCCATGTTCATGAGGGTCGGCGGCGGTATCTTCACCAAGGCCGCCGATGTCGGCGCCGACCTGGTCGGCAAGGTGGAGCAGGGGATCCCCGAGGACGACCCGCGTAACGCCGCCACGATCGCCGACAACGTGGGTGACAACGTCGGCGACTGCGCAGGCATGGCCGCCGACCTGTTCGAGTCCTACTCGGTCACGCTCGTCGCCTGCCTGATCCTCGGCAAGGCCGCATTCGGCTCGCTCGGCCTGGTCTTCCCGCTGATCGTGCCGGCTGTGGGCGTGCTGACCGCGATCGCCGGAATCTTCTTCGTCGCCCCCCGTAAGGGCGACCGCAGCGGTATGACCGCGATCAACCGGGGCTTCTTCCTGTCGGCGGCCTTCTCGCTGATCCTGGTCATAGCCGCCTCCTTCGTCTACCTGCCTGACTCGTTCGCCAAGCTCGGCAAGAGCGGCATCACCAATGCGGGCATCTTGCACCACTCCGGCGACCCGAGGGTCTTCGCGATCATCGCGGTCGTGATCGGCCTGGTCCTGGCCAGCGCCATCCAGCTGCTGACCGGCTACTTCACCGAGACCAACCGCCGCCCGGTCAAGGAGATCACCGACTCGGCCCGCACCGGCCCGGCGACCGTCATCTTGTCCGGCATTTCGGTCGGCCTGGAGTCGGCGGTGTACTCGGCACTCCTGATCGGCGCGGCCGTGTACGGCGCGTTCCTGCTCGGCGGCGGCAACGCGACGCTGTCGCTGTTCGCCGTCGCGCTGGCCGGTACCGGCCTGCTGACCACCGTCGGCGTGATCGTGTCGATGGACACCTTCGGCCCGGTCTCGGACAACGCGCAGGGCATCGCCGAGATGAGCGGAGACGTCGAAGGCGAGGCCGCTCAGGTGCTGACCAGGCTCGACGCGGTCGGCAACACCACCAAGGCGATCACCAAGGGCATCGCCATCGCGACCGCCGTCCTGGCCGCTACCGCGCTGTTCGGCGCCTTCCGCACCACGGTCGAGGCCGCGCTCGGACCCGCGGCCAATACGTTCAGCCTGTCGATCGACCGGCCGAACGCGCTGGTCGGGCTGATCGTCGGCGCCGCGGTCGTGTTCTACTTCTCCGGCCTGGCGATCATGGCGGTCGGACGTGCGGCCGGCCGGGTCGTGTTCGAGGTCCGCGAGCAGTTCAGGACCCACCCCGGGATCATGGACTTCTCCGAGAAGCCCGAGTACGGCCGGGTCGTCGACATCTGCACCAGGGACTCGCTCCGCGAACTGGCCACCCCCGGCCTGCTGGCCGTGCTGACCCCGATCGTGATCGGCTTCGGCTTCGGCTACGTGCCGCTCGGCAGCTTCCTGGCCGGCGCGATCGCGGCCGGCGTGCTGATGGCCGTGTTCCTGGCCAACGCCGGCGGCGCCTGGGACAACGCCAAGAAGCTGGTCGAGGACGGCATCCACGGCGGCAAGGGCTCTGATGCCCACGCCGCTACGGTCATCGGCGACACCGTCGGCGACCCGTTCAAGGACACCGCCGGACCGGCTATCAACCCGCTGATCAAGGTCATGAACCTGGTCTCGCTGCTGGTCGCCACCGCCGTCGTCCAGCAAGCACACAACACCGGCCTGCGGGCCGGCATCTCGATCGGCGCCTTCGCGATCATTGTCGGCTCGATCGTCGTCGCCAAGCGCCGCGCGACCGGCATCGCCCCGGCAGAGGCAGAGGCCCCGACCGACCCCGGGGCGCCGGCACCGTCGGACGACAGCGACAACGACGAGGAGACCACCAAGACCGCGGCGGCTTGAAATGCCGAAGGCGCGGGGGGTGCGGGAGGTCGGCCTCCCGCACCCCCGGCAGGCCATTGAGCGAGTTACCGCGCGTCGGCCTTTCCTCAGCAGCGACCGTACGTGACGATGGGAGCCATGGCAGCGCAACGGCAGCTCATCGTCATGCGGCATGCCAAGGCCGGCGAGCTACCCGGCGGGCCCGACTTCGAACGCGCGCTGCGGCCACGAGGCCGTAAGAACGCCGAGTCGGCCGGCGAGTGGCTGACCGGTCAGGGCCTGCTGCCGGATCTGGTGCTTTGCTCGAAGGCCAGGCGGGCCAGGCAGACCTGGCAGTACGTGGCGGCGGGCCTGACCGGTGAACCCGAGGTGATCATCGACACACGGCTGTACGAGGCCGACGCCGGGGATCTTCTCGCCATCTTCGCCGAGACCGACCCGCAGGTACGCAGCCTGATGTACGTCGGGCACAATCCGGCGGCGGCCGAGGTCACCGAGATCCTGGTCGCCGCTCCGGTCGCCTTCCCCACGTCCGCCATCGCGGTCATCGACCTGGCGGCGGACTGGACGCAGATTGCCGGCGGTGAGGGCGAGCTCGTCGCGTCCTGGACGCCGACGCCGCAGGCTCAGGCGTGATCGGCGCTTGCTGATGTCGCCACCAGTCCTGCGGCTGCGGGATGTATCCGTAAGCCGCGACCGGTCGATGCTGCTCAGGGACGTCAACTGGACCGTGCGCGAGGACGAGAGCTGGGTGATCGTCGGGCCGAACGGCGCTGGCAAGACGACCCTGCTCCAGCTGGCCGGCGGGCTGATCGAGCCGAGTTCAGGCCGGGCCGAGGTGCTGGGCGAGCGAGTGGACCAGGTCAGCCTGGCCGACCACGCCGACCACGCCGACCACGCCGACCTCGCTGAACTGCGCAGCCGGGTGGGAGTCGCCAGCGCGGCCGTCGCCGAGCAGGTGCCGCGGGCCGAGAAGGTCATCGACCTGGTGATGACCGCCGGGTACGGCACCCTGCGCCGCACGGCCGAGGAGTTCGACTCCTTCGACGTAGCCAGAGCGGTCGAGTTGCTCGACGCGGTCGGCTGCGCCCACCTGATCAGGCGCCGGTTCGGCACCTTGTCCGAGGGCGAGCGCAAGCGGGTGCAGATCGCCCGCTCCCTTATGGCCGACCCAGAGTTGCTCCTGCTCGACGAGCCCGCCGCCGGCCTGGACCTAGGCGGTCGCGAGGATCTGATGCTCAGGCTGGCCGCGCTGGTGCGGGACCCGAGGTCACCGATCTTGGTCCTGGTCACCCA
>Ga0134128_10010892_pt1 | contig 10884 bp, 9 predicted proteins | sample KB31754_FD_96462 | JGI IMG/M metagenome (GOLD analysis project Ga0134128, IMG submission 96462) | Terrestrial soil microbial communities with excess Nitrogen fertilizer from Kellogg Biological Station, Michigan, USA - KB3-175-4 | ecosystem: Environmental > Terrestrial > Soil > Unclassified ...
CCACCTCCGGGAGGAAGCCGTTGATACTAATATCATACTGATATCAGTTTTCCTCCGCAAGCTAAAGCTTAGGCGTGAAGCTATCGCCGCGCAGTGCCTGCTCGATGAGAACCACGGCCCGCGCGGTGCTCGCCATCCGCCGCCCCTCGGTCCGGTAGGCGGCGAGGACGGCGTCGATGGCGTGCGGCGGCAGTTCCTCGCCAAGCTCGCTGCGCGCCGTCCGGTAGCCGGCCCTGGCGCCCTCGACACAGGCCTGCGTGTGATGCCTGGCCATCGCCGCCAGCGCCGCCGGGTGCCGGCGCAGCACCCCGTGCAGGCGGAAGTCCGGCGGGACGACATCGAGCAGCCAGGCGATCGCGGTCGCCTCGAAGTCCTCGCTGCCCGGCGGATGCACTCCGGTTGGCCAGCCCGGCGGTATGTACGCAGCCATGGGCGGCAGCATAACACGCCATCGAACGACCGTTCGACTTCCGTGTACCTGCTGGGATTCGCTCAGAGTTGTACGGTCGGTTCTTGGTTCCTGGCCGACTGAGACTAATCACGGTGGCTGGCCAGTTCCCGCTAACGCCGCGCCGTGCGGTGCATAGATATGAACGTATTTGAACCAATGTGTTGGCGCCCTTGTGGTACTGGTAGATGCGTCGTTGCCAAGGGTTACAGCGCGAGGGAACGAGGCCAGCGTGTCCGATCTGAAGGTCGATTACGACCTGCTCGAAGCGTCGCATAAGGCCCTGACCAGCTTGGCCAGCGAGTTCGGCAACCTGCAGGCGAGCACAAGCGGCTACGACGGCGCGCTGGGGTCCGGGACCATCGCCGGGGCGATGGACAGCTTCGCGGGCAACTGGAGCTACCACCGCGACAAGCTCGTCGCGAGCATGAAGAAGCTTGACGAAATGATCACGGAGAGCGTCAAGCATTTCATGGAGACCGACAAGAAGGCCGCGCAGGAGCTTACCGGCGACGGGTCCAAGTAGTGACGACGAGGACGGACAGGGGTGATACCCGATGGGGCGTCCCACCGGGACGGCATGGCGGCCGCTTGGCCTGGACGAGGACCCGACCCCCGGCGACCCGGCCCGGGTCACCGATGAGGTCAGCCACCTCAACTCCGTGGCGAGCACGATCCTCGACCAGATCAGTGCGCTGAAGAAGATCGCGGACGACGGCAGCGACCCGCTCATCGGGCAGTACGCGGACAAGATCAGGGAATCGGCAGGCGAGCTCGTCGGCACGCTGCAGACAGTGCACGACCGGTACACGAAGGTGGCGTCGGCGCTGGGCGGCTGGGAGCCGGACCTGGTGACCGCCCAGGCCATGTCGCTGACGGCGCTGAACGAGGCAGAGGGACCCTACAAGCAGCTGCAGCTGCTGAACGGCCCCACGATCAGCGCGCCGCAGACGTCGCCGCCCACCCCGCAGCAGCAACAGGCGGCCGCCGACCACAAGGCGGCGGTGAGCAAGGCGCAGGGGCAGCTGAACGACGCGATCGGCGACCTGCACAAGGCGGTACAGTTCCGGGACGACCGGGCCAACTACTGGGCCGGCCAGATCAAGTCCGCCAGCCACGACAGCCTCAAGGACAGCTGGTGGGACAGCTTCAAGGACTTCATCGGCAAGTGGGCATGGCTGATCAAGGACATCTGCACGGCCCTGGAGGTCATCGGCGCGGTCCTCGCGATCATCGCCCTGTTCGCGACCGGGGTCGGCTGGCTCCTCATGGTGGCGTTCATCGTGACCGCGGTGGCCTTGCTCGGCCGTACCCTGCTCGCCGCGACCGGCAACGGCTCGTGGCTCGACGTGGCCCTAGACGCCTTCGCCCTGCTCACGCTGGGCCTCAGCGGCGGCATCTCCGGGGTCGGCGGCCTGGTGGGACGGGCCGGAACGACGCTGGAAGACGCGATCAAGGTCGGCGACTCGATCGTGGAGACGGCGCGCGACGCCACCCTCAGCGGAAAGGTAATGAGCATCCTCGGCAAGGGGACGGAAATCGTCAACAACATCGCCGAGTCGCTGAGCAAGATCCCGGGCCTGTCCATCCTGTCGAATGTGTTCGGTAAGGCCGGGGACATGCTTGAGGGCGGAGCCGACTTCCTGGCCGACTACCAGGACGCCGCCTACCCCCTGGCCAAGGACATGGTCGAGGGCCTGGAAGAAAAGTCCGCCGCGATGCGCGCGGTCCACGGCGGCGAGGACCTGGCCAACGACGTCGTCAAGATGAACGTCCTCACCAAGGCGTTCTCCGACTCACCGGAGATCACGGCCCTGGCCGGCAAGTTCGCCACCCAGTACAACACCGCGCGCGGTCTCATCTTCGGCGGCGCGGCGGCCAGCCTCGGCGGCGTCGGGCTGGCCGGCGTTCCGGTCTACGGCCCCGGTGACTTCGGTGCCGAGGACCCGGTGGTGCAGCCCTGGGATGTCAGCTGGTTTGACCGTGCGGACGAGGCACTGACCGCCGGCATTCCCGACTCGTTCATGAACGCGGTCGGCCACGCGGTGACCAACCCGGTCCCGTCACCGTCCGCGTTCACCTACAGCCTGTCGGCGATCCCGTGAGTTCCCCGCCCGCCAACTCCACGGCGGACCGGCAGGCTCAGGGCGCGCCGGGCGGTCGGCGGTCGGCGGGCTACTCGATCGTGCTGCCGCCGGGCTGGCGCCGCATCCCGGTGCGCTGGGATTCGAAGAAGGCCATCAGGGAGGCCGTCGACGAGGCCTTCTCCGTGCTGCCGAAGGACGCGCCGCCTGACAAGGTCGGCCCCTACCGCAAGGAACTCGAACGGTACCTCACCGAGTTGGTCAGGGACGCCAGGACCAAGGGAGGCATCGACCTGTACCTGCCCGTGCTGCCGGTCTACGGCGCGCCGATGCCCGCGTCGTTCGTCGTGGCCGACATCTCGGAGGCGCTGCGCCCGGCCGGTGAGGCGCCGGATCCGGCGCAGGCGATCGCGATGTTCGCCGCCGACAACGACCACGCGCGCCCGGTGACGGTGGACGGTGCGATGGGACTGCGCATCGAGAACACCGGCCAGGCGTCCCTGGAGAAAGGTGAAGAATTCGGTACGTATCAGGTAGATTACGTACTGTCAGTTCCCGGGGCCCGCGACCGGTGGCTCGCGGTCTACTTCGCAACCCTTGGCGGTGGCAGCAAAGACGACCAGGTCGCCGCGCTGCTGACCAGCTTGTTCGACGCGATGATGACCACGTTTCGCTGGGAGCAGGAAGCGCAGGGTGAACCAGCATGAGGCTAGGCCGAGGCCGTGGCGAGCAGCCGGATTCCGTCGGCGATCCCGCAGACGTGACGGTGACCAGCGAGATGGGCTGGGTCAAGGTCGACTTCGATACGGAGGTGTGGATACCGTGCCCGCACGTTTTCCCTGACGGCTACGACCTGGACTCGTGGGCGACGGCGATGGCCGTCGCCTGGTGGGAGCAATCGGGCCTGAACTACACCGGCGACATGACCGGCAGGCTGGCCACGATGCTCCGGATGGTCCACGGGGCCTACGAGCGAGTCCGGTGCCACCAGATCTGGATCTACCTCCGCGATCCGGGCATCCCGCCGCACCCGGTGTTCATCGGGATCTGGAAACAGGCCGGGGACCGGGACCGGCGGCTGCGACTGCTCACCGGCGCGGACGACAAAGCCAGCGCGCGCAAGCCCCAGGTTGCCGAGGTCACCACCGGGCAGCTGGGCACCGGGCTGCGCGTCCTGCGCCAGCAGACCACGGACAAGGGACGCCTCATGGCCCTGCTGAGCTATGCGTTCCGGGTCGAAGAGCACGAAACCGACCTCCAGGTGTTCACCAGCTCGTCGGACCTGCGCGCGCTGACGCTGGCCAGCGACGACATCGAGCGCCTCGTCCAGGGCATCACCGTGTACCGCAACACCGGCGAGCCACGGGTGACCGGGCCGTGAAGCGCTTCGCGGCAGCCATGAGGGACCGGCCCCGCGCCGTGCGCTGGCTGGCCGCGGAACTGATCCCGTTCGGCTGCTTGTTCGCCGGCCTGCTCCTGGCCTGGGCCGGGGCACCACCCGTTGGCTTTATCCTGGCATTCATCGGCGGCACCGCCGCTAGTTGCTGGTACCTCAACTGGGTACAGGACACCCACGCGGCCTGGGCCGTCCCGCTGATCTTGCTCATGCTCCCGGCCACGATCGTTGGCGACTGCATCTTCGGCCACCCCGTCAGCCATGGCCAGCCGCTCGTCGTCACCCCCGCCTACTGGCAGGCGTTCGGCGGCCTGCTCGCCGCGCTGGCGGTCACCGTGGCGCTGGCCGCCGCGAACGGCGAACGCCACCATGGCCGCTACAGCTACGTGGTCAGGCGCTAGCCACCAGGCACGGTGACGGTGATCAGCTTCCCGTCACCCGTGTTCAGCAGGCAACGACCGGGACGCGCCTGCTGCCCGATGAGGCCGTGCGTCAGCCGCACGCCGACCAGGTCGCCTTCCGGCAGGCTCTGCGGGGCGGTCAGGCACCCGCGCCGCGCCCGCTTGGCGTCCACCTGCCACCCGGAAAAGCCCAGGCAGACCCCGTCGGCGTCACCGCCGAACACCAGCGCCCTGCCGCAGTCCGCGCCGAGCGCGATGATCTTACTGAGCTCACCGCCCGCGTCGCAGTTCCGCAGCATCTCCGCGTCGTCGATCACCACGGCGCAGCGGTCGCCGGCCTTCGCGAGCACAGCGGCGAACTCCTCCTCGTCGATGTCGTCGCCCGTGAACACCCGGAGCACGCCGCCCTGCCCGTCGAGCGCCCGCAGCGGGGACGGCCGGGGCGCGGCGAGCACCACGGGCGTCCCCGCCGCCAGGAACGAGCGGGCCATGGTCTCCAGGATGGTGGACCGGCCGGACCGGGACGGCCCGGCCACGATGAACGACGGCACCCCGCCGGCCAGGTCGGGCCCGTACGCGGTGAGCTCGTCCCCGCCCACGCCCACCAGGCCCCACAGCGGGCTGGTTCCGCGCGCCGGCCGCATGTCCCACGCCTCGCCGAAGGTGATCCGCGACGGCAGCACGTCCACCCGGAACGGCCGCCGCGCAGCCGCCACCGCGGCGTCCCGTGCCGCGCACGAGGCGGCGATGTCCCGCAGCGCCGCCGCCTGCCCCTGACCGGTCGCGTCCGGGGCGAGCAGCGCCACCTGAACCTCGATGCCGGTCCCGGTGCGGAACGCCCGCCCCGGCGGCAGGTCGTCGGGCATGTCCCGTGGCCGCAGCCCGGCCAGCGCGTAGTCGTCCTTCTCCGCCAGCTTGAACACCAGCTTCTCCTCGCACAGCGCGGAGATCCGGCCGGCGAGCAGCGACCGGTCGCCGGTCATCACCAGGTGAACCCCCGCGCTCGCGCCTTCGCCCAGGATCCGGGTCACCACGTCGGTGAGGCGCCCCGCGTCGAGCTCGCCGAGCGTCGTGGTGAACCCCTCCCAGCGGTCGAGGAACACCACGATGTGCGGCAGCCGGTCATCGGGCCTGGCGACGGAGCGCTGCTCGCCGATGTCCGCGAACCCGCCGCCGGCGAGCAGCTCCTGCCGCCGGCTGAGCTCGTCACCCAGCCGCCGGAGCAGCCGGACCGCGCGCTCCGTCTGGGTGCGGGCGACGACGGCGCCGCAGTGCGGCAGGTCAGCGAGCGGCAGTAGCGCGCCGTTGCCGCAGTCGATCCCGTACATGTGCACGTCGGCGCAGGAATGGCCCGCCGCGAGCGCGCCGGCGATGGTGCGCAGCAGCTGCGACCGGCCGCTCCGCGGCGCCCCCGCGGCCATCAGGTGGCTGAAGGTAGCCAGGCTGATCACCGCGGGCCGCTGCAGCTGGCGCTCCGGCAGGTCCTCGATGCCGAACGGGGCGGTATTTTCACCCGCCCGCCCCCCCTCACCCCCGCGCCCCCACTGCTCCCCGTCGGCGGCCGGCCGGAGGTCGGCGAGCAGTACGGACTCCGCGAGTGCGGGCAGCCACGGGCTGTGCTGGGCGGGAATGCGCAGCCGCCGTACGGCATCCCTGATCTCCTCGACCAGCACCTTGAGGTCGGTGATCTCCTCTTCCTCGCGCGGCCCGGCCGCCGGCCTGGCCGGCTCCGGGCGTCCCAGGCCCGACCAGTCCACCCGGGCCAGCCACGGCCGGTCCGTGGCCGCCGCGCCCGGGCTAGCCTGCCCCAGGCTGGCTGGCCCTGGCGGACCGGGCCTGCGCCCGCCGACCCGTCCCGCCTGGAACGGGATCAGCGAGGCGTGCCCGAGCCTGACGTAGGCGCGGCCCGGCGTTGACTTGGCGATGTGCGCCGCTTCCTTCGCGTCGATCACGTCGGTGCTCTCGGCGGGGTCGGTGACCCGCAGGGCGATCCGCAGGTTGGTATTGGCCCGGATGTCGGCCGACACCACCCCGGAGGGGCGCTGGGTGGCGAGAAGCAGGTGGATGCCGAGCGAACGGCCCCGCTGGGCGATGTTCACCAGGCCGGTCACGAAGTCGGGCAGGTCCCGCACCATCGAGGCGAACTCGTCGATGACGATGAGCAGCCGCGGTAGCGGCTGTGCTAGCCCGGGGGAGCGACCCCCCGGACCCCCCGATGCGGGGGAGCGCCCTCCCGATGATGCCGGCCGCTGGCCGGTCCGCCGCTCCCGGTCGAGCAGGATCTGGTAGTCCTCGATGTCCTTGGCGCCCGCCGCCGCCAGGATGTGCTCGCGCCGGGTCAGTTCCGCCGACAGCGACACCAGGGCCCGCTCCACCTGGTGCGTGTCCAGGTCGGTGACCATCCCGACGGTGTGCGGTAGCTGCACGCAGTCCTTGAACGCGCTGCCGCCCTTGTAATCGACGAGCACGAACGTCATCTCGTCCGGCCGGTTGGCGACCGCGAGCGAGGCGACGATCGTCTGCAGCAGCTCGGACTTACCGGAACCGGTCGTGCCGGCGATCAGCCCGTGCGGGCCGTCCTTGCGCAGGTCGATACCGAACGGCCCGTCGTACGATTCGCCGATCATGGCAAGCGTGGACCGGCCGCCCGCGTTCCATCGTCCGACGATCGCCTCCGCCGTGGGCGGCTCAAGGCGGAGCACGTCGAGGAGCCTGCTCGCATCTGGCAGCCCGGCGGCATCGCCGTTGTCGCTGACGTCCCTGATCGGGGCCATCGCCCTGGCCAGCCTGGCGCACCAGCCGGGACTGACGTGGTCCGGCCGGACCTCGCTAATGGTGGCCGCCATCATCTGCTGCACGCGCAGCCCGTCCGGCGCGGCGACGGCCACCGCCTGGCACTCGGCGGGCAGCAGCCGCTCGTCGGCGTCCAGGCAGATCGCGAACACGCCCACCGGTGGTCCCTCGCGGAGCACCTGGATGGCCCCGGGCAGCGAGCGCAGCTTGCGCGAGCCGTCGAACACAACCACGATGTCGGCCGGGAACCGTGCCTGGCCGGCGTTCATCTCGCGCTGCGCCTTCTGCCGGGCGGCGATGATCGCGAGCAACTCGGCGATCCGCGTGGCCACCGATTCCGCGTCGTTGCCGATGAGCGCGACGCAGTTCTGTCCCGCGCTGGCCGGCCCCGTGGCCGGCCGGCAGTGCGGCAGCCAGCGCGCCCACTCCCAGCTCGCCCGGCCCGCCGAGTCAGTGAGCACGTAGATCTGCAGGTCGTTGGGGCTGTGCAGGGTGGCCGTCTGCGCCACGAGCCAGCGGCCGATCGCGTGCGGCGTGTCACCAGGGCCCGCGACTCCCACCACGCCGCGCTCGCGCAGCGGCACCGTCACCGGCGCGTCAGGGATCTGCCAGAAGACCTGCCTGCGGTGTTCGTCTTGCTCGGGATCGGTCAGTTCGACCGCCGACGGCAGGTCGGCGGTGCCCACGCGCAGCAGCAGGTAGTCGGGATCGGTGCGGCGGCGCTCCCACAGCCGGCGCCGCGGGCCTGAGGCGATCGAGAGCGCCGTGCCCGGATCGGGGCTGTCCGCGCGCCGGGCGACACGCTCCGCGTCGAGCGCATCTCGTGCGTCCCGCTCGATGCGCGCCTTGTGCTCGCGGTACTCGGCCATCCGCTTGGTGTGTGACTTGCGGCCGTGCTTGCGCTCGTTCACGTGGTTGCCGATCAGCATGACCGGGCTCAGCACGGACATAGCGAGCATGTAGACCTCGTGCATGAGGAAGGCCATCGCCACGCCAAGGAGCACGGGGACGACGGCCATCAGCACCGGGAGCGGCCTGCGCTCGCTGGCGGTCGGCGGCGCCGGCAGCCGGAACTTGGTGACCCGCTCCGGGGGGAGCAGCCGCGGCGGGCGGTTGAAGTCGATGCCGGTGCCGTCCTCGGACGGGTGCAGCGCCGCGTCCGGTGGCTCGTAGGGCCCCAGGCCGAGCAGTGTGGCGCCGACGGTGATCTGCTGGCCCGGCTGCCATGGCCCGGGTGCGCTCAGCGGCTCGCCTTCGAGCGCGGCCCGCACCCCCTGGTACGCGGCGACTTCGCAGCTGCCGCGCCGGTCGACGGTGACGTGCAGGGCGAGCTCGGGGACCTGGGGATCATTCAGCTGGATGGCGGCCGGCTGCCCGCTGCCGATGGTGGTCTCGCCGAGGCTCAGCCGGTGCACCGCACCCGCACCTGGCCCGCCGGCCACCCTGATCTCGACCAGGCCGGCCGGCTCGGGATACACGCAGCCCTCGGGGCTGCCGAGGCTGATCACCGACCCGTCGCGCAGCGGAGACTGCGCGAGGGAAAGGTCCGCAGGCACCAGCCGGTAATCGACGTAGAGCGGCGGGAGCGGCTGAGCCTGAGGGGCAGCCGCGGACATGGCCAGCGAGCCGTACGGCCGCGGGCCGGGGAACTGAAAGATCCTCGCCCCGCCGTTGGAGGGGTAACCCGGGGCCGGGTAGTCCGGGGCCGGCGCGAAGCCGCCGGCGGCGAACCGGTCGAGCTCGGCGGCGATCTCGCCGACCGCGGTCGCCGGGTCGGCGTCCAGGAGCACGTCCGCCAGCTGGCGTGTCGCCGGCGACACTACGGTCAGCGCCAGCCGCATGATCGTCCCTTCCCTGTCGTGCGTTGCTGCCCGGCGCATGGCGCCGATGGGCCGCTGACCACCTCTGCGGGGTCAGCGGCCCATCGGCGGTCGCGCCTGCTTCTAGCTCTTGAGCGCCGAGGCGAGCTGGGTGTCCGTCTCGTGGAACGCCTTGGCGGCGGAGTCCAGGTACTGGCCCATGCCGTTCAGTCCCTGGATCATCTTGGTGGCGCCGGTGTTGAACTCGGTGTAAGACGCCTCGAACTGCTTGCTTGAGCTGTCCGTCACGTAGCCGCTGGCCACCAGGTTGTCAATGAGCTTCTTCAGCGTGGCGAGGTCGCCCTCGATCTGGCTCTCGCCGTTGCGCAACTGGTTGGCCGCCGACTGCATGTCGGCATAGGTGACGTTAACGTTTGGCATTGCCGGCTTCCCTTCTCGGTTATTACTAGTGACTAGCTACCGCCGTTCCGCCTGCTGGCCCGGAAATCTCCGCTGGTCCCACTCCGCTTTCACCGCTGGCGCTGGCTTGGGTCTTGCCATACCAGAACCGCAGGATTGCAGTGGAGACGATATCCTCGCAACCGATTCGGCCTAGGAAGTCCGATAAATGAGGTGATTGCGGCTGGGTGCGCCGCGCCCGGGACGGTGAGGAGAGCCGATGACGTGGCCGTGGATCGTGGCGAGTGCCGCCGCTGGCCTCATCGCTGGTCCGCGGCTCCGGGGAAGTATCTTCTTCCGGTCCGTCGAACCAGGTGAACCACCGCGCCACCGCTGCCCGGCTGGTTTCCGCGAAATCGTGCCCGCCGGCCACCGCTGGCGCGCACTGCTGCCGGTGACGGTGCTGCCGGTGACGGTGCTGCCGGTGACGGTGCTGCCGGTGACGGGCCGCTGCCCGGCCTGCCGCGCCCGGATCGGCCCGGCCGCGCTGTCGGTCGAGCTGGCGGCCGGGCTGGCGCTCACGGCGGTGGCGGCCCGCGTCTCGTCGCCATGGGAACTGGCCGGGCTGGCCTGGCTGGTGCTCTTCGCCGTCCCGCTCGTGTTCATCGACATCGCCGTCCGCCGGCTGCCCGACGCGCTCACGGTGGGCGCCTTCGCCGGCCCGGCGGGCTTCCTCGCGGTCGCAGCGCTCACCGGCGGCCATCCCGGCCAACTCGCCAGGGCCGGGCTCGCCGCCGTCGCACTCTGCGGCTTCTACCTGCTCTTGTTCCTCATCAGGCCGTCAGGCATGGGCCTCGGCGACGTCAAGCTCGCCGCTAGCGTCGGCGTCGCCCTCGGCTGGCTGGGCTGGGAGCAGGTGGTCACCGCCACGTTCCTCGCGTTCGCCGCCGCCGCACTCTACGCGGCGGGCCTCCTGCTGTTCCGGCATGCCACGAGGGCGACTCAGTTGCCACTTGGTCCCTTCATGCTGCTCGGCGCGCTGGCGGTCATCCTCGCCTGACGTCTGCGCCCCGTGGTGCGCACGGGGGCGGAGCGCCGATGACCTTGAGTGTCGGGTGGTTACCCAATGATTGGTAGATGATAGGCGGTTAATCCCTTGTGTCGCTTATCTAAGCATGCGAATAAAACAAGCTAAAGCCGATCAATTACGTCAAGGACAATCGAGGTCAAGAAATACTGGCTCGTTACGCGGAGTGGTAATCAGCCAAAGGTTTCCAAAACCGCACAGTAAGTCCGTTGTGGTACGGTACCTTCCCCTTTGCAGCGGGTTAAGGTGCGGCAACGTCGCGGGCATCGCGGAACATGCACATTTGAAGGGTCACGCAGGGAGATACCAGTCCGATGGCAAGTGACCGGGGAACCCTAACGCGCTCGGGACTGAGTGCGGATCAGCAGGGCGCCTGGGGAGATCCGACCCCCGCGTCCCGCCGGAGAATGCAGAGCGCGCAGCGAGAACGCAAGCCGGCCCTGTTCGCCCTCGCGATCCTGCTCGTCGCGCTTGGCG
>Ga0134128_10010895_pt1 | contig 10884 bp, 4 predicted proteins | sample KB31754_FD_96462 | JGI IMG/M metagenome (GOLD analysis project Ga0134128, IMG submission 96462) | Terrestrial soil microbial communities with excess Nitrogen fertilizer from Kellogg Biological Station, Michigan, USA - KB3-175-4 | ecosystem: Environmental > Terrestrial > Soil > Unclassified ...
CGGAACGGTTCTGGGAGAACCTGACGGCGCGCCGCTGCGCCGCCAAGGAGGTCCCGGCGGGCCGCTGGCCGCTGGACCCGGCGAAGGCCTACTCGCCGGAAAAGGGCGCGGCCGACAAGGTCTACTCGCTCAAGGCCTGTTGGGTCGAAGACTTCGTCTTCGACCCCTCCGGTTTGGCTCTCGACAAGGGCTGGGCGCTGTCGCTGGACCCGGCGTTCCACTTCGCCCTCCACGCGGCGCGCTCGGCCGTGCTGGACGCGAAGCTCGCCGCCGGCGATCGCGAGCGCGCGGGCGTCGTGATCGGACAGCTGGCCTTGCCCACCGACGGCGCGTCGGCGTGGGCGCGAGAGCTGCTTCGGCCCGGCTTCGAGCGCGGCGCGCTCGGCCTGACGCCCTCGCCCGCCGCCGGACGAGTCCATCCCGCCGACCGCTTCGTCGCGGGACTGCCGGGCGGCGTGCTCGCGAAGGCCTTCGGCTTCGGCGGCGGCTCCTGGACGCTCGACGCGGCCTGCGCCTCGTCTCTGTACGCGCTCAAGTTCGCGATGGAGGAGCTGCGCGCGGGCCGCGCCGACGTGATGCTCGCCGGCGGCGTGTCCCGGCCCGAGAGTCTCTATACCCAAATGGGCTTCTCCCAGCTGCGCGCGCTGTCGCCGTCGGGCCTGCCGTCGCCCTTCGACGCGGCCGCTGACGGACTCGTCGTCGGAGAAGGCGCCGGGATGTTCGTGCTCAAGCGCCTGTCCGACGCCCAGCGCGACGGCGACCGCGTCCGCGGGGTGCTCGTCGCGGGCGGGCTGTCCAACGACGTCGGGGGCAGCCTGCTGGCACCGAACACCGTGGGGCAATTGCGCGCGATGCGCGCCGCCTACAAAGAAGCCGCGCTGTCGCCGTCGCAGATCGACTTCATCGAGTGCCACGCGACCGGCACGCCGACGGGCGATCCCGTCGAGGTCGCGAGCCTCAAGGCGCTGTGGGGCGAGCGCGGCTGGACCCCGGGGCAGTGCGCGATCGGCTCGGTGAAGTCCAACGTCGGGCACATGCTCACCGCCGCCGGCGCGGCCGGCCTGATGAAGGTCCTGCTCGCCTTCGAGCGCGAAACGATCCCGCCGAACGCCAACTTCGCGAACCCGAACCCGGCCGCGGCCCTCGAGGGAGCGCCGTTCGCCGTCCCGACCCAGGCCGTCCCGTGGGCCCGCCGCGACGCGAAGACGCCGCGCCGCGCCGCGCTGTCGGGCTTCGGCTTCGGCGGCATCAACGCTCATCTATTGATCGAGAGCGCCCCCGAGAGCCGTCCGGCCCCGCGGAAGGCGGCGCCCAAGCGCCCCGAGGCCGCGCACGTGCCGGTCGCGATCGTGGGCATGGACGCGCGCTTCGGCGCGCTGACGGGTCTGCGGGCCTTCCAGGAGGCCGTTTTCAATGACGCGGTCTCAGTCGCCGTCGACGCAGGCGACCGCTGGTGGGGAGCGGAGTCCTCCTCGGGCGCGGCCTTCAAGGGTAAGTTCCTCCGCGAGCTCACCGCCGACGCCTCGGCCTTCCGCATCCCTCCTAAAGAACTATCGGAGATGCTGCCGCAGCAGCTGCTCGCCCTGCAGAGCGCCGCCGCCGCGATCGCCGACGCGAGCCTGCCGGAGGCCGGCCGAGACCGCGCCGGCGTGTTCCTCGGCGCGGCCTTCGACATGGGGGTCACCCAGTACGACTTCCGGTGGACGCTCGAGGCGAACGCGGACGCCTGGGCCCAAGCGAAGGGCTGGTCCATGGACCCCGCCGCGCGCTCCTCGTGGCTCTCGTCCCTGCGCGAGGCCTCCGGCCCCGCGCTGACGGCCAACCGCGTGATGGGCGGCCTCGCCTCGGTGGCCGCGAGCCGCGTCGCGCGCGAGTTCCGCCTGGGCGGACCGAGCTTCACGGTCTCCGCCGAGGAGAACTCCGGCCTCAAGGCCGTCGAGGCCGCGGTCCGCGCGCTGCAGCGCGGCGAGATCGACGCGGCCGTGGCGGTGGCCGCCGACGCGGCCGGCGACGTGCGCGCGCTCGCCGGCGCTCACGCGCTCAAGCCGTGGTCGCCCTCGGGCCGCGCGCGTCCGTTCGACGCCGCCGCCGACGGCGCGACGCCCGGCGAGGGCGCGGCGGCGGTGATCCTCAAGCGCCTGGAGGACGCGCTGCGCGACGGCGACCGCGTCTACGCGGTGATCAAGGGCATGGGCGCGGCCTCCGGCGGCGGCTGCGACGACGCGGTGCCGACGTCCGCGGCCTGCGCCGAGGCCCTGCGCCGCGCCTACGAGGACGCGCGCGTGGACCCGAGCCGCGTGGGCCTGCTCGAGTGCCACGGCTCGGGCGACGCGAGGGAGGACGCGTCCGAGGCGCAGGCGCTCGCCGACGTGTTCGGCGTCGCGGAGGCCGAGCGGCCGCTCGCGCTGTCGTCGGTCAAGACGATCGTCGGCCACGCGGGCGCCGCGGCGGGCCTCGCGGGCCTTGTGAAGGCCGCGCTCGCGCTCTATCAAGAGATCCTTCCGCCCGGGCCCGAGATCGCGTCTCCGATCGCGCCGCTCGCCAAGGCTCGCGCCCGGTTCCACAGCCCGCGCCGCGCCGAGTACTGGCTGCGCAACCGCGCGATGGGGCCGCGCCGCGCGGGCGTGACCTCCCTCGGCGTCGACGGCGGCGCGGTGCACGCGGTGCTCCAGCAGTTCGAGCGCGACCCCGGCGAGGCGCGCGTCGACGACGAGCGCCGGCAGCCTCTGGGCGCGCGCGCGGAGGCGCTGTTCGCGGTGGAGGCGGATCGGACCGAGGAGCTGCTGCTGGGCCTCGCCGACCTGCGCGCCTGGCTGTCGGGCCAGGACGCCTCCGACGGGATCGAGGCGCTGGCGCGGCGCTGGTGGCTCAAGCGCGGCTCGGCGCCGGAGCGCAAGCTCGCCTGCGCTCTCGTCGCGCGCGACTGGAAGGAGGCGCTGGCGCTGGCGCGGACCGCCGAGGACTCGATCCGCGTGAACGCGGAGCGGCCGGTCGCGTCGGACCGGATCTTCCTGACGTACCGGCCGCCGCTGGGCGGGGACCTGGCGTTCGTGTTCCCGGGCTCGGGCAACCAGTACCTGGGCATGACGGCGGGGCTCGGCGCGCAGTGGCCGGAGATCCTGCGCCGCCAGGACGCGGAGAACGGCTACCTGCGCGACCAGATGGTGCCGCAGCGCATCGCGCCGTGGAGCCTGAGCTGGACGCCGGGCTGGGAGGCCGCGGCCGAGCGCTCGCTCAACGAGGACTACCACGCGCTGATCTTCGGCTCGGTCGCTCACGGGACGTTCACGAGCGACCTCGTCCGCTCTCTTGGGGTGGAGCCTTCGGCGGTCATCGGCTACAGCCTCGGCGAGACGGCCGGGCTGTTCGCGACGCGCGCCTGGACGGCGCGCGACGAGATGCTGCGCCGCATGAAGTCCTCGAGCCTGTTCACGAGCGAGCTGGCCGGGCCCTGCGACGCGGCGCGGCAGTTCTGGAACCTGCCCAAGAACGAGAAGGTGGACTGGGTGCTCGGCGTGGTGGACCGCCCGGCCGACGCGGTGCACATGGCGCTCAAGGGCGCGGAGCGCGCGGCCCTCTTGATCGTCAACGCCCCCGTGGAGTGCGTGGTCGGCGGCTACCGCTCCGCCGTCGAGAAGCTCGTCGAGGGCCTGGGCTGCGTTTTCCTTCCGCTGCAGGGCGTGAGCACGGTGCATTTCCCGGCGGCCAAGCTCGTCGAGAAGAAGTACCGCGAGCTCCACCTCTTCCCGACGAAGGCGCCGAAGGACATCCGCTACTACTCGGGCGCCTTCGGCAAGGCCTACGAGCCGACGCGCGAGAGCGCGGCCGAGTCGATCACGACGCAGGCGATCCGCAGCGTGGACTTCGCCGCGCTGGTGAAGAAAGCGCACGAGGACGGGGTCCGGACGTTCGTCGAGCTCGGTCCGCAGGGCTCGTGCACGCGCATGATCGGCAAGATCCTGGGTCCCGCCCCTTACTCGGCGCGGCCGATCGACGTGCGCGGCCAGGACGAGGTGTCGGGCGTGCTCAAGCTGCTGGCCTTCCTGCTCGCCGAGCGCCGCCCGGTGGATCTCAAGGCTCTGTACGGCACGCGCACGTTCTGCGTGGGCCACACCGCGCCGCCGCCTCCGCCGCCGAACGCGGTGTGCCTGCCGCTCGGCGGCGTGCCGAAGAAGGTGACCTGGTCGCCGGCGCCGTCCTCGCCTGCTCCGGCTCCGCGTCCTGTTGTGGCGCCGAGCGTGCGCATCCCTCAGCCTTCGCTGCCCGGCGACGGTCTCGTCGCGCCCGCGCCTCAAGTCGCTCCGGAGCGAGTTCGCGCGCTGCCCGTGTCGCCGCGACCGGCTCCTTCGATTCCCTCGACGGCGCCGGCGGGTTCCGCCGCCGAGCTCACGGTGCGCGCGCACGAAGCTTTCCTGCGCTTGTCCGAAAACTTCAACGCCTATCAGGTCCGCAACCTCTCCGAGCAGATCCGCCTCGCGACGGGACAGGGCGCGCCGCAGCCGCTGCTCGTCTCCGGGACCGCTCCCGCGATCGTCACGCCGGCGCCCGCGGCGCCCGCTCAACCCGGGCGGAAGGTCTTCATGGACCGCGCGGCTTGCCTCGAGTTCGCGGTGGGCAAGATCGGAGCGGTGCTGGGGGAGAAGTTCGCGCACGTGGACGCCTACCCGACGCGCGTGCGCCTGCCCGACGAGCCTTTGATGCTCGTGGACCGGATCGTCTCCGTGCAGGGCGAGCCGAACTCGATGAAATCCGGCAACTGCGTGACCGAGCACGACGTGAAGGCCGGCGCGTGGTACCTGGACGCCGGGCGCATCCCGACGTGCGTCGCGGTCGAGGCCGGACAGGCCGACCTGTTCCTGTCGGGCTATCTCGGCATCGACAGCCAAACCAAAGGTTTGGCCGTCTATCGACTGCTCGACGCGATCGTCACGTTCCACGACCATCTGCCGGTCGTGGGAGAGACGATCTCCTACGACATCTCGATCGACGGCTTCGGGCAGCACGACGACATCTGGCTCTTTTTCTTCCGCTTTGACGCGACGGTCAACGGCCGCCCGCTCATGAGCATGCGCAAGGGCTGCGCGGGCTTCTTCACGCAGGCCGAGCTCGCCAAGGGCCGCGGCATCGTGCTCACGGACGCCGAGAAGGCTCCCGTCCCCGGCAAGAAGCCGGCCGACTGGAAGGCGCTGGCTCCTTTCGAAGAGACGGTGAAGCTCTCCGACGCGCAGTTCTCGGCCCTGCGCGCCGGAGATCTCAAGACCGCCTTCGGCCCGGCTTTCGCGAATCTCCCGATCGGGAATCCCGAGACCTTGCCGCCGGGCAAGATGAAGCTCGTGGACCGGATCCTGTCGCTCGAGCCCAAAGGCGGGCGATATGGATTAGGCCTGGCGATCGGCGAGATGGACATCCATCCCGACGACTGGCACCTGGTCTGCCACTTCAAGGACGACAACGTGATGCCGGGCACGCTCATGTACGAATGCTGCCTGCACACTCTGCGCACGCATCTGATGCGCATGGGCTGGATCGGCGAGAAGGGGAAGGTCTGGCACGAGCCGGTGCCGGGCGTCGCGAGCCAGCTCAAGTGCCGCGGCCAGGTCCTGGCTTCGACGAAGAAAGCGCGCTACGAGCTTCACATCAAAGAACTCGGCTATAGGCCGGAGCCTTACTGCATCGCCGATGCTTTCATGTATTCGGACGATAAAAACATCGTCCAGATCACGGACATGACGGTTCGTTTGACTGGTACATCCCGTGGTGAGATGGAATCGCTCTGGTCAGCGCGCGCCGTGCCCGCGCCGAGCTCCCCTTCCGTTCGCCGCAAGGCGATCTACGGTCCCGAAAAGATCCGAGCCTACTCGAACGGAAACCCGTCGGAGGCGTTCGGCGATCGCTACAAGCCGTTCGACAGCGAGCGCATCTTGGCGAGACTCCCGGGACCGCCGTACCAGTTCCTCGATCGCATCGTCGAGCTCGAGGGCGCGCCGTGGGTTCTCAAGCCGGGCGCCTCGGCCGTCGCCGAATACGACATCCCGCCGTCCGAGTGGTACTTCAAGGAGAACTCCCAGCCCACGATGCCGTTCGCCGTCCTCCTCGAGGTCGCGCTCCAGCCCTGCGGCTGGCTCGCGGCCTACTGCGGCTCGGCGCTGACGAGCCCCATCGACCTTTCGTTCCGCAACCTCGGCGGCGTCGCGACGCAGTTCATCGAGGTCACGCCCGAGACGGGCACGCTCATCACGAAGGTCAGGCTCACGAAAGTCTCGCAGTCCGGGGGGATGATCATCCAGGGCTACGACATGGAGATGCGCGATTCTTCCGGTCGTCTGGTCTACAAAGGGACGACGGAATTCGGCTTCTTCACGAAGGAAGCTCTCTCGAACCAGCTCGGCCTCCGCGGCGCGAAGCGCCCCGAATACGGCTCGGGCGCGAGGAACCTTCCGCTTTCCGGCGGCCTGCCCGCTTTGCCCGGCCCGATGCTGCTCATGCTCGACAAGGTCGAGCTGTTCCCGGGCGGCGCGAAGAACCTCGGCATGCTCCGCGGCACGCGCAAGGTGAACCCCGACGAGTGGTTCTTCGCCGCGCACTTCTATCAGGATCCCGTCTGCCCCGGCTCTCTCGGCCTCGAGTCCTTCATCCAGCTCATGAAGTGCTACGCGCGCGACCGCTGGCCCGGCGCGGGACGCTTCGAGAGCATGATCCTCGGCAAGCCGCACCGCTGGCTGTACCGCGGCCAGTACACGCAGGTCAACAAGGAGATCGTCATCGACTGCGCGATCACCGGCGTCGACGACGCGGCCAGGACGATCACCGCCGACGGCTTCCTGACGCGCGACGGCCTCACGGTCTACGAGATGCGCGATTTCACATTGAGGCTAAATTGAGTTTTGCCTTGAGTGACACACTCGGTTTCGACCTCAATGAGGTTCATAAGCGTCATGCGGAGTTGTCTCCGGAATTTGGTTTTGAAAAATCGATGCAAATGCTTAATCGGCTCGGCGCATTCAGAACGAAGCACCTTGCAAGAATTAACGTGGACGGCGCATTCGATTTCGCCGTAAATGACCTGGGGTATCAGCTTCAGAGGTGCGGGTATTCTATTGCAGTATCTTACGCTTGCTTGGCAGAGGGATTGAGCGAATTCCAGCATCTTAACGAAGGTCCAAGTCGATATTTTCCCAGCAGAATTGATCGTCTTTTTTTCTATTACGTCGACGATAGCTATTCAAATCTATACAGCGCATGGAATGTCTTAGCGAACATTCTCGCGCTATTTTGGGTGCCAGGGTCTGCAGAACGGGTATATCCGACGTACATTTCGAAGCTTGCAACCCGGAGTGACGTTCCGCAGGTGCAGATAGCTAAGCTTTCGGCCTATATCAAAGCCGAGTTCCTGACTGAGATCGCACCGGTTCGAAACAAGGTCCTACATAGAGAATCCTCTCGGGCTCGGTACTTCATTGACCATCTTCGTTATCTCGACAATAGAGATCAATTGGAAGAGGCTCGGCTTGTGAGAGATTCTCAACCTGAAATTCTTCGGGGCCATTATGCACAGTTTTTGGCGGGGATTGATGCGGCTATCGAGCTGCTGCAGGCTGCACAGTAAGATGGCGGTAGCGAGTTAAACATGAAACTATTCTTATGCATGATGATCGGCCTGGGAGTAATTCAGACAATTAACGCTCAACAGGCCAGCGCTGGAGCCGCCCTGGCGCCGCAAGGATCGTTGTCAACTGCTCGCCGGTCGGATGATGCTCTGAATGAACTGAAGGTCGCTAATGCCGAGCATGACATGAATCTTGTCCGAACGATTACCCCGGTCCTTTCCGCCGTTGCCACGGCGGTAGCCTTGTTCGCGGCCGTGGTGACGATGGCATTCGTGACCATCGCGTTGTTTATCATCAACGAGCTGCGAAAACTCAAGAATGAGCGAAAGCTGAACGAGGACGCGCTCAAGAGCATTGCGGAGCATAGTCAGAGAATTGCGGAGATTTTGAAGCAGGTCGGAGAAGTGAAGCTCGAAATTCGGGACGCTTCGCTTCAGGCGCGTAGCAAAGTCGTGTCCGACGCGGAATATACCACGTTCATCAAGGAGGTTATCGGAAAGACCCCTACGGTGGCTTGGGTGAATTTTCTCAAGGATTTTGTTTGGCGGGAGAAGATATCACTAGATGAATTGAAGCCTGCCGTGCTCGATAAGAAGTTGCAAGACGAGATCGCCACCCAATATAAGTCCGCGCATGAGAGTGGTCTTGCTGGCCTCATAACCTATCCAGACATGAGCGCTCAAGAGAAGATCCGTTGGGCATATGAAATTCTGTCGAAGGGGAAGACGATTGCGAGTTTGCTCGATGAAGAGCGCCAGTACAACTACATGTTGGGTGGCATCGTCCAGCAGAACTTTGTGCCCGGGAACATAAATGTCACCACGGTCCTTGGCAATCATTGAGCTCCGAATTTGAGTAATGAAATATTCTCACGTTAGACTTAACGGGCTGGGTTATGAACTCGCACCTAATGTCATTTCTTCGGCTGAGCTCGAGCGGCGGGTCGAGCCAGTTTACCGCGGTCTACGATTCCCTCTTGGGCAGCTAGAAGCGTTAACAGGAATTCGTGAACGACGCTGGTGGGATTCAGGCTTTAGGCTCAGTGACGGCGCGACGCGCGCGGGAAAAAAGGCCCTTGCTCAGTCCGGCGTGAAGACGGCCGAGCTCGGCGCGCTCGTGTACGCCGGCGTCTGCCGCGACGGCTCGGAGCCGGCGACGGCCTGCGCGGTCGCGGCCGCTCTCGGCGTCGGGAGAGACTGCGCGGTTTACGACATCTCGAACGCCTGCCTCGGCGTCTTATCGGGAATCGTCGACGTGGCCAACCGCATCGAGCTGGGGCAGATCAAAGCGGGCCTCGTGGTCTCCTGCGAGTCGGCGCGGGAGATCAATGAAAGCATGATCGAATCCATGATCAAGACGCCGACCATGGAGCACTTCAAGCTTTCGATCGCGACGCTCACCGGCGGCTCGGGAGCGATCGCCGTGCTGCTCACCGACGGTTCCTTCGGGACGGAAGGCCACAAACTTCTTGGGGGGACGGCGCAAAGCGCCGCCGAACATTGGGATTTGTGCCGGTGGGAGCGCGACTTCATGCGCACCGACGCCACCGCCGTCCTGAAGAACGGCGTCGAGCTCGCGCGCGGGACGTTCCGCCGCTTCACGGAGGAGCTGGGCTGGGCGGCGGAGTCGATCGATAAGACCATCTGTCACCAGGTCGGCGGGCCTCATCGCGCCGCGGTGCTCAAGGCCTTCGGCGTGAACGAAGAGAAGGATTATTCGACGTACGAACACTTGGGCAATATCGGGACCGTGAGCCTCCCGTTGACGGCCGCTTTGGCCGATGAAAGAGGATTTCTCGAAAAAAGGGACAAGGTCGGATTCTTGGGAATAGGATCAGGACTCAACTGCCTGATGCTTGGTTGGGAATGGTAGCCGCATGAACGAGCTCTGGCGCTCCGAGTATCCATTCGTCGGCCGGCACCTCGACCTCGGCGGTCACCGGATGCACTATCTGGACGAAGGCCAGGGCGAGACGGTGTTGATGGTCCACGGCAACCCCAGCTGGTCGTTCTATTTCCGCGAGCTCGTGAAGACTCTCCGCACGACCCGCCGCTGCGTCGTCCCCGATCACATCGGCATGGGCCTGTCCGATCGTCCGAGCGAAGACTCTTATCGCTACACATTGAGGTCCCGCATCGACGACCTCGACGCGCTGATGGCGAGAGTCGCTCCGTCGGGTCCGGTCACCCTCGTCCTGCATGACTGGGGCGGCATGATCGGCATGGGCTGGGCCGTGCGCCACCCCGAGCGCGTGAAGGCCATCGTCGCCTTCAACACCGCCTGCTTCCGCCTCCCGCCGGAGAAAAATTTCCCAGGTCTGCTTCGCATCATGCGCGGGTCGCTCAGCGGCGTGCCCATCCGCGCCACGCGTCTCGCCCGTCGCTTCGTGCTCTCCACGTGCACCAACAAGCGCAAGCTCTCGCCCGCGGCTCAAGACGCTTATCTCTCCGTTTGCGACGGCTGGAAGGAGAGCCTCGCCGTCCACCGCTTCGTCCAGGACATCCCGCTCGCGCCCGGCGATCCGGCCTGGGACGTCGTCGTCGACATCGAGTCCAAGCTCGGCGCGTTCAAGGACACGCCTATGCTCCTGCCGTGGGGCCTCAAGGATTGGGTCTTCGACGAGTCCTTCCTGAACGGCTGGCGCGCCCGCTTCCCGAAGGCCGCCGTCCGGCCGTTCCCGGACTGCGGCCACTTTCTCCTCGAGGACGCGCCCGAGGAGCTCGTGCCCCTGATCCGCGAGTTCGCGGCGCCCGCGGTGTCCGCATGAGCGCCTCCGGCCGCGACGTCGCCTCGCGCTTTCTCGAGACCGCCCGCCGGCGCGCCGACGCCCTCGCGCTGATCCCGCCCAAGGGTCATGACGTGGTGAGCTTCCGCACCCTCGCCCGCGACGTCGACCGCCTCGCCGCCGGCCTGCGCCGCGCCGGCCTCAAGCCCGGCGACCGCGCGGCCCTGCTGGTGCCGCCCTCCCGCGACTTTTTCGCCTGCACCTTCGCCCTGTTCCGCCTCGGCGCCGTCCCGGTCCTGATCGATCCCGGCATCGGCCTGAGAAACATGGGCCGCTGTCTCGAGGAGGCCAAGCCCGCGGCGTTCATCGGGTCGCCGAAGGCCCACCTCGCGCGTTTCATAGGCCGCTGGGCGTCCGAAGCCAAGTGCTCGATCGTCGCCGACGGGAAGATCCCGGGGCTGTGGAACACCCGCGAGCTGCGCGGCATCGGCGCGCACGAGAGCTTCACCCCGGCCGCCCTCACCTCGGACGCGCCCGCCGCCGTTCTCTTCA
>Ga0134128_10010896_pt1 | contig 10884 bp, 7 predicted proteins | sample KB31754_FD_96462 | JGI IMG/M metagenome (GOLD analysis project Ga0134128, IMG submission 96462) | Terrestrial soil microbial communities with excess Nitrogen fertilizer from Kellogg Biological Station, Michigan, USA - KB3-175-4 | ecosystem: Environmental > Terrestrial > Soil > Unclassified ...
CGCTTTCGACCTTTACCAACCGGAAACCCAGCGCCGGATCGATGCCCTCACTCAATGCAATGTCGTACACGGCGGCCGCGAGGTCCGCCGGAATCTGATACTTGGCAGAGTACTCCATGACCTTGTTGGCCCGGTCCAGCTGCACCAGGACCAGGTCCGTTTCGCCGCGGGCGGCGGCGACTTCATCGTTGAGCGAGCCGAACTGACGAGCCAGTCGACTCGGATCCATCGCGGACTTGTGATCAGCCGCGCGGACGCGTTTGGTCCACCCGCCCAGGGCGCCGATTGCCAGCGCTCCGGCCACGAGCAGGGCGCCGCGCCAAAACAGCCGCTCGGTGCGCTCCTGCTTCATGGTCTTCCTACGGGTTGGTGACCTCATCGCTGTCCTCCTTATATGGGTAACCGGCCGGGTTACGACCGCTCGGGCCGGCGCCAGTCTCCCCGGGTTCCCCCGGTCTTGCTCACCAATCGGACGTCTTCGATAACCATTCCTCGATCCGCTGCCTTCACCATGTCGTACACCGTCAAGCATGCTACGGCGACCGCCGTAAGTGCCTCCATCTCGACTCCGGTGCGACCACTCAGCTTGGCCGTTGCCCGAACCCGTACACCCGGGAGCGAGGCGTCCAGCGCCACATCCACCAGCACCTGATCCAGTGCGAGGGGATGGCAAAGCGGTATGAGCTCTCCCGTCCGCTTTGCAGCCATCGTGCCCGCGACCTGGGCGACCGTCAGAACATCGCCTTTTTCGATCGCGTTCCCGGCTACCAGCTCGAACGCCTCCCTGGACATTCGGACGGCACCTTCCGCTTCCGCGGTGCGCTCGGTCACCGGCTTGCCTCCGACGTCCACCATTCGGGCTGCGCCATGCTCGTCCACATGCGAAAGCTTCACAAAACCTCCGCCAACTCCTCGCCCAGCGTCGCGAGCAGAATCTGCGGGTTCACATTACCCGCCGCAGCCTCGCGAGCCCCGGCCACGCGCTCGATCGCTCGAACCAGCGCAGCCGCATCCCTGCGATTACGCAGGGCCTCGGGCAAGGGGCGCCGCGGTGTCTCTCCGACGGCCGCCCTGGCGGCCTCGCTCAAGGTCTCGGCCAGCGCGTCGAGCATCGCTGTAAACTCCCCGCGGGCTGCCCATGGCGTCTGTCGGAGCGCCCGCTCCAGTCGCGCGGGGACTCCGGCCCGCCCGGCGACCGCCGAAGAGATCATCTCGTAGGCCGCCTGATAGGCGGCTCCGGCGATGTCGTCCAGCGCGATCGCCGCGCCTACCGATCCCTCTGCCAGCGCCACCCGGTCCTCGAGCGCGCGGCCATCCGATTCCGGGTGCCCGGCTGCCCGCAACACTTCGATCACCTCGGCGTCGCTCAGCCGACCCACCCGCAACACCACCGCGCGGGATCGGATCGTCGGCAACAGCCGCTGCGTGTCCGTCGTCGTGAGCACGAACAGCGAGTCAGCCGGCGGCTCCTCGAGCAGCTTGAGCAACGCATTGGCCGCTTCCTGGCTCGCTTCCTGGACGACCAATCGATCGGCATCGCCCAGCAGGAACACTTTTTTGTCGGCCTGCACCGGGGTCAACGCTGCACGCCGCTGAAGCAACCGGACACTGGCGAGCCCATGGCTCGCCATCGGGTCCGGCGGCTGGTAGAGACTCCTGGCCCGGCGCTCCTCGAGCGCCTGCCCAAGGGCCTCTGCCGCTTCCTCGACCTGCTTCTCGCGGTCGGCTGCTTTCGGCCTGGGCACCGGCACAAACCAGTGCAAGTCCGGATGTACCAGGCCGGCAACCGCCTTGCAGGTGCCGCACCTCCCGCAGGGCTCCTCAGTCCGCTCCGCGCAGAATACCAAGGCTGCGAGCCAAAGACCGAGGCGCTGCTTGCCAACCCCAGCTGGCCCCGTAAGGACGAGGACCTGGGGTAAACGACCAACCTGGAGCGCTCGAGCTAGCCGGCGGCGAGCGTCCCAATGGCCGACGATGAGGTGCATCGGCATCGGCGGAAGGTAGGGCAAGGATACCGGTTCCGGTAGGGTCAACGTGTGTAACATGTTTTTCAACAATAACTTATGTGATAAACCCTGCAGTTTCCCAGCGAATTGAGCGGTATTTCGCCGTCTAAATGTCAGCGAGTGCTCACTATCGGTTTTCATAATCGCGAGCATTCGCTCACACCAACCGCAGCAACAGCCGCTACAACCCGCACCCTCGATGTGGCGTGTCCGATACCGACAGTGTGACGCCAGTCACGGGTCCCTTGCGTCGCCCGGTGAACCTTCCGGTCGCCGAAACGGTTGACGGACAGGGTGGTGAACCCGAGATTCTCGGTCCGCTCGCAAATACGAATGACGACAGCTGCCTCAACGATGCTCAGTCCTCCGCCACGCCGCCTTCGCGACGCGGGCCGCCAGCACCCGGCCGTTACTCGCGTGGTTGACTATCTCGAAGCGTCCGCGGGCCCGGTATCGCTCGACTCGTTGGCAGGATTGGTTCAACTCAGCAAGTCGCATCTCGTTCGGCTGTTCCGAACTCAGATGGGACTCCCGCCGCACGCATACCTCCTGCGGATTCGGATATCACGCGCGTGCAGCTTCCTGGCCGCGGGGATGCCCATCGCCGAGGCTGCCCACGCGGCGGGCTTCGCGGATCAGAGTCATCTGACTCGCCACTTCAAGTACTATTTGGGTCTCACTCCCGGCGCGTACGTCCGATCGATGAGACCTGATCCCGTCGTGTCAGGCACCCCGGCAGGTTCGGTCGACTCGGCGCATGGCTAGCCCACGATTAGTTTTGGAACCGAGCCCCAGCAAGGGAGACCCGGTGGCGCAGCCGGCACACGCAACCGCGACGGCAGACACGCGGCGGATCGGCCGGACCACCTTACTGCGTTTGGTGATCTACTATCTGATCGCCGCGTTGGCCTTGCTGGGCCTCAAGCGCCTAGTCGCTCTGCTCCCTCCCTGGGTCGAGGGCGCCAGCGGGCCGTTTCCCGGATGGGCGGATGCGGGACTCCAGATGCTCAGCGCACTCGTCCTGGTGCTGCCGATGGCGCTGGTCTACGTGCGGACGCGTACTCGCCACAAGTATGACGCCTCACTGGTCCAAACCGTCATCGTTCTTCCAATCACAGTTGCGGCCGTCCTGATCGTGGTGCAAAACAGCCTGGCGTTGGCATTCAGCCTTGCGGGCATCGTCGCCGCGGTTCGTTTCCGGAACACGCTCAGGGAGTCGCGGGACGCGGTCTACATCTTTGGCTCGCTGGGAATCGGCTTCAGCACCGGCGTCCATCAGCTGGAGATCGCCTTCGTTCTCTCGCTCCTGTTCTGCGCCGTCGAGCTGACGTTGTGGAAATTCGACATTGGAGGCGCCGGCCACTTCGAGACCCTCTGCAAGTTCTGCGGCAGTGACACCGCGGCGGCCTCGGAGGTTGTAGGCGTACCGACGGGCGACGGCACCAATGGAGCGCCGGGCCCCCGCGATCTCAAGCTCCGGGTCTTCGTCGTCGATCCCGGTCTCGCCCGTCGAGCGCTGGAGCCCACGCTCGACGAGGTGGCCAAGCGTTGGGAATTCGTGGGCGCCGCGGAAGGGGAAGGGGGTCGTTATCTCGATTACATGGTACATCTCAGGAAACGCGGTTCGGCCGATCAGCTGAGCGGCGAGCTCCGCGGGCGTGGAGGCACCCAGGTGGTCAAGCTCGACATCGAGCCCGCAGCGCCGGAGCCGGCGATACCCCGTTGATGTCCTCGATCAGCACGACCACGTACCCTCCACCGCGGAATCCCACCACCCGTTCATGGGCTGGCTCGACGAAAGGTCTGACGCGGTGCCCTGTCCACGAGACCTCCGCCTAGGCGGACGAAGGAGTACCCTGGGGTTGCTCGGGCGCGCTGCTGTGCTGGTCGCGCTCGCCTCCTGCCGCAAACCGGCCGCGGCCGGTCCACCACCGCCCGCCGTCACCGTCCTCGCGGTTCAGCCTCAAACCGTGCCCGCCAAGTTCGAATGGGTGGCCCAGGCCGCCGCATCCAAGAGCGTGGAGGTGAGGGCGCAGGTGTCCGGCGTCATCGTCGCCCGGCCCTACGTCGAAGGCACCGACGTCAAGAAGGGAACGGTGCTGTTTCGGATCGATCCCCGCACCTACGAGGCGAACTACCAGAGCGCACAGGCCCGGGTGACCCAGAGCCGGGCAACTCTGGCGAACGCGGAGCGAAACCTGGCCCGGCTCAAGCCGCTGCTCGCCGACCGGGCCGTAGCGAAGAAGGACGTAGACGACGCGGAAACAGCTGTAGAGCAAGGACAGGCGGCATTGCAGGACGCCGAGGCAGCGGTACGCGCCGCTAAGAAGAACTACGATGACACGTTCGTCCGGGCCCAGATCGACGGACGCGCGGGGCGAGCGCTGATGGTGCTGGGCGCGTTGGTATCCGGGCCCAGCGACCTTCTCACCACAGTCGAGGAGGTCGACCCGATCTACGTCCTCTTCAGTCCCTCGGACCAGCAGGTCCTCACCTGGCGGCACGACATCGCCACCAAGCGGCTCATCATTCCACCGGGCGTGCTCGACGTGCAGGCGACCTTCTCCGACGGCAGCGTATTTGGGTACAAGGGCAAGCTCAACTTCATCGACATTGCGCTGCAGCCCTCGACCGGCGCACTCCAGCTTCGAGCGGAGTTTCGCAACCCGCAGCACAGTCTGTTGCCTGGCCAGTTCGTTCGGGCGCATCTGCTCGACGCAAAACGTACCGGGGCTATCCTGGTGCCCCAGAGGGCCGTGCAACAGGGCCTCAACGGCCCGTTCGTGTATTTGCTGGGCGAAGGGGATAAAGTCGCGGCCCAGGATGTGGTTGCCAGCGACTGGTCCGGGGCCCAATGGCTCATCGAGAGCGGTCTCAAGGCAGGCGACCGGGTCGTCGTAGACGGCACCCAGAAAGTCGCCGTCGGCCAGCCGGTGCGGACGTCCGTGTATAAGCCCGAGGCTGACACGACGTTTCGACCGCGAGGCGATACGGCGGTCATGGCTCCGCCGGCTGCCCCGCCGCCAATTCGGGAGTCGCGGAAGTGAGCGGCGTGCCCAACGCCGCCAGCGGCCAGCCCGAAATTCGTTACTTCTTTATCCGGCGTCCGGTATTCTCGGCCGTCATATCGATCGTGATCGTCTTGCTGGGGTTGTTTGCGCTCAGCACGCTCCCGATCAATCGCTATCCGCAACTCACTCCGCCGGTGGTACAGGTGACCGCGGTCTATCCGGGGGCCACAGCCGAGGATGTGGCGCAAGCGGTGGCGGCGCCCATCGAACAGCAGCTCTCCGGGCTCGACGGCCTGCTCTACTTCAAGTCAGCCAGCTCGAGTGATGGAACGCTGAGCCTGTCGGTGTACTTCGACATCTCCCGCAACGTCGATCTCGCGGCCGTCGATGTGCAGAATCAGGTCGCGGTGGCAGAGCCGCAGTTACCACAGGAGGTGGTCCGCCAGGGAATCGTCGTGAAGAAAGCCCAGACCGACATTCTCTTGGTGACGGCACTCCAGTCGGATGATCCGCGGTACAACGCGGAGTATCTCAGCAACTACTCGAAGATCTATGTCGAGGACGAGATCAAGCGAGTTCCCGGCGTGGGCGATGCCACGACCTTCGGGCAGCTGGAATTTTCGATGCTGTTGAGCCTGGACCCGGATCGGATGGCACAGCTGGGCCTTACGGTGGCAGACGTCTCGGACGCGGTGCGGGAGCAAAACACGACCAATCCTGCCGGGCGAATCGGCCGTGAGCCCGCGCCGGCAGGCACCCAGCTCACCATCCCCGTAACGACAGTGGGACGGCTCAAGGAACCCAGGGAGTTCGCGGACATCATCGTTCGGGCCCGGCCGGACGGGTCGCTCGTTCGGGTGAGCGACATCGGCAAGGTGACCTTGGGCGCCCGGAATTACGACCTGGTTGGGAGAGTCAACGGCAAGTCGATCGCGAACCTGCTGGTATATCTGCGACCCGGCGCCAACGCGCTGGACGTAAAGAAGGCAATGGTCGCCCGAATGAACGAGCTGGCGCGCACGTTCCCTAAAGGCGTGCGCTGGAGCATCGTGTTCGACACCACCCCGTTCATCACGGAGTCGGTCAAGGAGGTGGTGACCACGCTCTTCGAGGCGATGCTGCTGGTCACTCTCGTGGTGTTCATATTCCTCCAGAGCTGGCGGGCCACCTTAATCCCGGTGCTCGCGGTGCCGGTCTCGATCATCGGCACCTTTTTCGGGCTCCAGCTCCTCGGCTTCTCGATCAATCTGCTCACCCTGTTCGGGCTGGTGCTGGCGATCGGCATCGTGGTCGACGACGCGATCGTGGTGATCGAGAACGTCGACCGGATCATGGAGGAGGAGCACGTCCCCACCGCGATCGCGGCCGACCGTGCCGTCCGCCAGGTGGCCGGGGCCCTGATTGCGATCGTGCTGGTGCTCTGCTCGGTCTTCATTCCGGTGGCGTTTCTGGGCGGCATCACCGGCCTGATGTACAAACAGTTCGCCATCACGATCGTGGTGTCGGTCGTGTTGTCCGGGATCGTGGCGCTCACGCTCACACCGGCGCTCTGCGCGCTGCTTCTAAAACCTGAGCACGCAGGCCACAAGCCGCGCTTTTTCAACTGGTTCAACCGTGGATTCGAACGCCTCACGCACCGGTACGTCGGCAGTGTGCAAGTCGTGCTCGCCCGTCCCGCAAGATTCCTGGCCATCTTCGCGGTGATGATCGTGCTGATGTTCGTCGTGTTCCGGAGGGTGCCCACCGGGTTCATCCCTACCGAGGATAAGGGATACTTCGCCGCCATTGTGCAGCTGCCGGACGGTGCGTCGCGCCAGCGGACGGACGAGGTCGTCTCCAGCCTGGAACAGTTCCTGGGGAAACAACCGGCCGTGAGGAACGTGGTGTCGCTGATCGGCCTGAATTTCCTGCTCGGTGCCAATCAGACCAACTCGGCGACCATATTCGTGCTGCTGCAGCCATGGGGTGAGCGGAAAGGGGCCGCCAACCAACTCGATGCGGTTCTTCAAAAGACCAATGGCTTTCTCTTCTCGCTAAAAGACGCACAGGCCTTCGCGTTCAACCTGCCGGAGATCCCTGGTCTCGGCTCGACTGCCGGCTTGGAGATGAACCTTCAGGATCGCGGGGTCAACGATATTCGCCGGTTCGCGCGGCTGGCGGCCGACTTCACCAACCAGGCGAACGCCCTGCCCGAGGTGGGCGGGGTCCAACCGCAAATCCGGGTCAACGTGCCGCAGATCTTCGTGGACGTGGATCGGGCCAAGACCAAGGCGCTGGGAGTCTCGCTCACAGACCTCTTCCAGACGCTTCAGGCCCTCTTGTCCACGCTGTACATCAATGATTTCAACCTGTACGGCAAAACGTACCGGGTTCAGGCCGAGGCCCAGGCGCAATTTCGGGAAAAGCCGGAGGATATCGGGCGGTTTTACGTACGGGGTGGGGAAGGGGCAATGATCCCGGTCTCGACGCTGGTCCGCACCCGATTCCAGGGCGGTCCCAGCCTGGTGACCAGGTTCAACAGCTTCACCTCTGCGCTGGTTACCGGCGTCCCCAAGCCCGGCTACAGCTCCGGACAGATGCTCAACGCGATCGACCGCCTCATGACGAGCCAATTCATTCCGCAGGGGGTGGGCTACGCGCTGAGCGGGCAGTCGTTCCAAGAGCGGGAATCGACCGGGCAGGGCAGCGTCGTCTTCGTGCTCGGTATCGTCATGGTGTTCCTGGTGCTGGCGGCGCAGTACGAGAGCTGGTCGATCCCATTTGCCGTCATGCTCGGGGTTCCGTTCGGCATCTTCGGCGCACTGCTCGGGGTCTGGCTTCGGGGCATGCCGAACGACATCTACTTCCAGATCGGCCTGGTCGTCGTCGTCGGCCTCGCAGCCAAGAACGCCATCCTGATCGTCGAGTTTGCCAACGAGCTTCGGTCGCAGGGCCTCTCCGTTCGCGACGCAGCGATGCAGGCCGGTCGGGAGCGCTTGCGTCCGATTCTCATGACGTCGTTCGCGTTCATCCTGGGCGTCTCGCCGCTCGTGGTGGCGTCCGGGGCAGGCGCTATGAGTCGGCATTCGATCGGGACCGGCGTGTTCTTCGGGATGCTGTTCGCAACGACCATCGGGGTCTTCTTCATTCCGCTGTTCTTCGAGGTGATCCGCGGGTTGAGCGAGCGTGGCCTATTCTCGCGTCCCGCCCCGGTCCCGGCGCCGGCCGGCGCCGGTTCGTCCCCTACACGCGACCAGGAGCTTTGACCGTGAGGCGTGCTCTCCTTGCGGCGGCGGCCGCCGGGCTGGCCGGCGCCTGCGCCATCGGCCCATCCTACAAGCGGCCAGACGTCGGCACACCGTCAACCTGGCGGCCGGCATCGGCCACAGCTGATTCGCTCCGCCCCTTCTACGACTCCCTGCGAGCGAGCCGGGAGTCGACGGTGGCGGAGCCGACGATCGCGATCGACTCGATCGCCAACCTCAACTGGTTCGACCTGTTTCAAGACCCTGAGCTGCGGAAACTGGTCGAGACCGCGATCGGCCAGAACCGAGATGTACGGGTTGCGCTGGCGTCGATCTCGGAGTTCCGGGCCCAATACGGCGCGACCAGAGGGGCCCTGTTCCCCCGGATCGACGTGAACGCGGTCGGCGGGACCGAGCAAGGCGTGTTCGGCTCGTTGCCTGTCGCTACCAAGTTCGATGTTCTCAGCGCCACGGCCAACCTGCAGTGGGAGCTCGACTTTTGGGGACGAATCCGGCGAGCGACCGAAGCGGCGAAGTCGGATATGCTGTCGCGGGAAGAGAACCAGCGGGCGGTGATCCTGACGCTGGTGAGCGACGTGGCGACGGCCTATCTCGAGCTGCGTGAGCTGGACGTCGACCTGGAGATCTCCAAACGAACGCTGGCCTCCAACGAGGAGACGCTGCGCCTTGCGCGGCGACGGTTCGAGCAGGGTCTCATCTCCGAGCTCGACGTCCGCCAGTTCGAGTCGGAAGTGGCGAGTCCGGCTGCCCGGGTGGCGGATTTCGAGCGGCAGATCGTGCAGAAGGAAGACCAGCTCAGCGTGCTGGTGGGAAGGAACCCGGGTCCGATTAACCGGGGCCGCCCGCTCACCGAGACACTCGCGCCGCTTGCCATTCCGGCCGGCCTCCCGGCATCGCTGCTCGATCGTCGGCCGGACGTACGACAAGCCGAGCAGGATCTGCACGCGGCGATGGCCCGAATCGGGGTGGCGAAGGGCGAGCTGATGCCGAAGTTCACGCTCACGGGACAGTACGGCAGTCAGAGCCAGACGGTGAACGACCTGTTCAAGGGCTCGACCGAGATTTACCAGCTGTTCGGCGGGGTTTCGATGCCGATTTTTACTGGGGGACAGGTCGGCAAGCAGGTGGATGTGGCGCGGGCCCGGACGGATCAGGCCCGGTATCGGTACGAACAAACCGTACTACTCGCATTACAGGACGTGAACGACGCCCTGGTTGGCGTGCGCGCGACTCGGAACGTGACCGCTGCGCAAGAGCGTCAAACCGGAGCGCTTCGGGCGGCCTATCGCCTGGCCGACGAGCGCTATCAAAACGGAATCTCGAACTACCTGGACGTGCTGGACGCTCAACGCAATCTGTTCGCCGCCGAGCTGTCCTTGGCGGGGACACAGCGACAGCAGCTGGTCGCTGCGGTGCAGCTCTACAAGGCGTTGGGAGGGGGGTGGCCCAACGCTGCTGTCAACCCGGACTCGTCGCGCGCACGCTGACGAGGACCCCGCGGTCAAAACTGAAAGTAGAGGAACGGGGAGCTTCCGCTGCCCAGCATGACGGCGAGGCACGCGCCGAAGGCCGCGCTCAGGGCGATGGCCCGGCGTGGCCGCGGCGCCCAATCCCGATACAGATCGTTCGCGTTCGGTCCGGCCATCGCCCACCAGGCCGCGCCCGACACCAGGAGGACCATCGCCGGCACGTGTTCTACCAGGGCTCCGGCGGTTGGGACAAACATCTTGTGCAGCAGGGTCCCCGCCATCGCGAAGTCACGTGAGCGGAAGAGGACCCAACCCAGCAAGGCCGCCAGGAACATCCCGAGCTGACGCACGGCCTTCGGCAGGCGGTCCCACGCCGCGCCCCAGGCGCGATACGCGGAGAGCAACAGGCCGTGGTAGGCGCCCCAGAGGACGAAGGTCCAGCTCGCGCCATGCCAGAGCCCGCCCAGGAGCATCGTGATCATCAGATTGCGATAGGTCCGCCACTTTCCGTCGCGATTGCCGCCCAACGGGATGTAGAGGTAGTCGCGGAGGCAGGTCGAGAGCGAAATGTGCCAGCGCCGCCAGAAGTCGGACGGATCGAGGGCCTTGTACGGAGAGTTAAAGTTGATCGGGATGCGCAGGCCGAAGAGATATCCCAGCCCGATGGCCATGTCGCTGTAGCCGGCAAAATCGAAATACAGCTGGAAGGTGTAGCCGAGCATGGCCAACCATGCTCCTGCCGACGACAGGTCTCGGTAGTTGGCGAGCGCCGGATCCACAAACGCCGCGAGGCTGTCCGCCACGAGCACTTTCTCGACCAGCCCGGTGACGAAGAAGGAGACGCCGATGCCGAGCCAGCGGGTCCGATCCGCCCGGCCCAAATTGTCGAGATCTTCCTCGATCTGTCGGAATCGCACGATGGGCCCGGCGACGAGCTGTGAAAAGAGCGAAACGTAGGCGGAGAACTCGAAAAGGTTTCGGGTCGGCCGGATCACCCCTCGGTAGCTGTCCACGATGTACGTGATGGTATGAAAGGTGTAGAACGAGATTCCTACCGGCAGCACGATATTCCACGCCGGCAGCGCGACGCCGGCGCCGAAGAGATTGGCCAGGCTCACGCCGGACTGTACCAGGAAATTGGAGTACTTGAAAA
>Ga0134128_10010898_pt1 | contig 10882 bp, 12 predicted proteins | sample KB31754_FD_96462 | JGI IMG/M metagenome (GOLD analysis project Ga0134128, IMG submission 96462) | Terrestrial soil microbial communities with excess Nitrogen fertilizer from Kellogg Biological Station, Michigan, USA - KB3-175-4 | ecosystem: Environmental > Terrestrial > Soil > Unclassified ...
CTGGTGAACCGGGAGCCGTCAAAATTCCAATAGACGACCGATTGGCTATTTCGGCTATGGGCATTGCGGGTAAGCACAGTGCGTATTCACACCTTGCTACTTGCGAGAGGCTTTTTCGTGAGAGAGTGAGGGATACAGGGATTCGACGATGGGCGGGAATGGGTGAGATGGAATTGGTTGACAGGCCCCCTCGGATTACGCTGCGCTAATCCGGACCTACTTGAAGCGTAGCAATAATCAGGCATGCATCGGAAGCCGCCATAGGGCGCAATGCGCTTTACTTATGACATCCTGCGTTTCTACGTCTCAGTTATGTCGTGAGGGAGATGTTGAATCTGCCAGGGCTTCCTGGAGTTTTTTCTCCTGCTCGGGAGACAGGGACGTTCGCAGGACTTTGCCTTTAACGTCGGTGAGTTCCGCCAGAACCTTTTCCGGTTGCGCCTCGCGTACCAGAATGAAAAGCGCTGATGAGCTGACGGGGATGGTTTCACTCAACGACTTGATGAAATCATCGTCGATGCCGTAGTCGGCGAGAGAACCGGACAGCGCCTCTGTTCCGGCGCCGATTGCACCGCCCAATACAAAGCCGGCAATCGGATGCAGGAACAACAGTCCGATCAAGCCCCCCCATAAGCTGCCGGAAGCGAGCATGAAGCCGGTCGCTGCTGCGTTGATGGCAGGACTAATGCTCTGCTTGAGGTGGACCCTGCCGGCCTCGTCGCGGATGACGACAACGGCGTCCTCAAGATCTATCAGGTGTTCCTTTTTCAATTTGGCAAGTCTAAGCAAAACACGATCAGCTTCTTCGGCATCTTTAAAACCTACTACCACTAGCTCAGACATGTTTTTCTCCTGTCATAAAGTTTTTCTGTTTTCTGAGTTGATCCCGGGAAGAATCAATTTGCAGTGCCGGATCTGCGAGTAGTAAAACAGATTTTATGCCGCGCCTCCACTGGCGCTGATGTTCTGTCCGGTAACCCAGCAGGACTCTTCGCTCACCAGAAAGAGGACAACTCGCGCTATATCTTCCGGCTCTCCTACGCGCCCCAGGAAAGACATCGCTGCCATCCGTTTTATCGTTTCTTCGCTTTTTCCCGTAGTGAACATTTCCGTATTGACCGGTCCTGGCGAAACGATATTTGCAGTGATGCCGCGATCCCCAACTTCTCTTGCGAAGACGCGCGTCAGTTGTTCGACAGCACCCTTGCTGGCCGCATAGGCGCCATAATTGGGAAGCATCAGCCGTGTAACAGTGCTGGATAAACTCACCACGCGACCTCCATCCTCGAGCCGGACGGCAGCTTCCCGCAGAGCATAAAAAACGCCTTTCACATTGACCTCCAGAACGCGATCGAACTCGTCGTCGCTGATGTCAGATATCTTTCTGGACAGGAGCATGCCCGCGTTATTGACGAGAATATCCAGGCGCTGAAAACGGTCGATTGCGGCATCGAAGAGCCTGCAAACTTCAGCTGAATTGCTGACATCTGCTTTGATAGCAATTGCCTCTGCGCCTGCCTGCTGGATTGCGGTGCAGACTGCTTCGGCCGCTTCCCTATTTTTAGTATAGTTCACGACTACGTTTGCGCCCGCACCTCCTAATGTGCGCGCTATTTCGGCACCGATGCCGCGTGATGCACCCGTGACGATAGCGACTTTATTGTGTAGCGGTTTGTTCATTTCATTCTTTCATTATTGAGTCGGCGAGAAAACAATACGAACGTCATACCGGCGAAAGCCGGTATCCAGTGACGTTCGAAGCACGCCATTATTGGTTCGGGCTGGATTCCGGTTTACTGGATTCAGAGTCAGGCCAGGAATGACGAGATTCATAGTATTTTCTGGCCGGATCAATAGTTACGGATGAAGGCGCCGCTGTCCCTCTTCTGTAGCCTGATTCCCGTCTGCTCGTTTATTCCGCAAATTCAAATTGCAGGGAAAAAATTCCCGAATCTATTCTGCGGACTGATCTCCCAGTTGATCGGTAAAGTTCAATTCGATGCCATTTCCGGCAGGGTCTTTAAAGAATAACTGAGTGATGCCCAGCGCCGGTACCTGGCCTTTTCTGAACAGGATGTCGTGCTGTTTCAACCGCGCCTCCATTTCAGGGCGTCCGGCGCAGGTAAATGCGGCATGATCGAAAGTGGTCGATATATGGGTATGCCGCACTTCATCCGCGGCCGCTTCACTCAGATGAAGTACGCATTTATCGCCGGCATAAAGCCAGTACCCGAAGCTGTCGAACGGGGGGCGAAAACCCTGCGCGAGTCCCACTACATCGCAATAAAAAGCCTTGAGGCTATCAAGCAATTCTCGTGGGGCACGCAGATTATAGTGATTGAAGTCGATGACTCCCACGGCTCACTCCTTTGCTCCGCTTGCTTTCAGTAATTCTGCTACGTTACTATGGTTTTTGCTCAATGCCCACTGCAACGCGGTTTTGTCCCATTCGTTCCTTAGATTGGGGTCGGCGCCGTTTTTCAGAAGAACTCTTGCGGCTTCAACATGCCCGCCTCTCGCGGCCATCATAAGCGCAGTCGTTCCATTATCTGATGTTGAATTGATCGGCACACCTCCTTCCAGCAAGAGTTGGATGATCCGGGGGTGGCCCCCTGTTGCGGCATAAATCAGTGGATTCCATCCCTCATGGTTGATTTCCGCTCCCTTGATGTACAGTTTTCGGACAATATCTTCCAGACCGTGCAGGCTTGCGAGCATGATGGCTGTTTCGCCATAGCGGTTGCGAAGGTTGAGCCTCGCGCCGGCCTGGACGAGCAGATCGACAAGATCGGCATTTTTATGGCGGACAGCGGCCATTAAAAGCGTATTTCCCTGCTCATTGGGTGTATTCGGATCAGCGCCCTTTGCGAGCAGTTTGCTGATATCGGATGTATTATTGTCTTCAGCTGCCCAGCGCAAATCTTCATAAACCCCACCCATTGCATAAGGCTGCTGAGAGAGACTGGCAGCAAACACCAGACCAGCCATAAATAATTTTCTGGATGAATTCATAATTCAGGCCGCCTTGAACAAGTTGAAGAAGTTATCGGTCGTGATCCTGCCGACTTCTTCGATAGGGATGCCGCGCAGTGCTGCTATTTCTTCCGCGACGTTTCTCACAAACGCGGGTTCGTTTGTCTTGCCACGATGCGGCACGGGAGCAAGATAGGGTGAGTCCGTTTCTATCAATATCCTGTCCAGACTGATTCTTCTGGCCACATCCTTCAACGCAACGGCATTCTTGAACGTGACAATGCCTGAAAACGATATATAGAAATTCATTTCCATCGCCTGCCGCGCTACTTCCCAGCTTTCCGTAAAGCAATGCATGACTCCTCCCACCTTGTCCGCACCTTCCTCCGCCATGATCCTCAGTGTATCGGCAGCGGCTTCACGCGTGTGGATGATGAGCGGTTTTGAGCATTGTCGGGCAGCGCGGATATGCTGACGGAAACGTTCCCGCTGCCACTCGAGGTTGCCCTTGAGGCGGAAATAATCCAGTCCGGTTTCACCTATCGCCACCACCTTTGGATGATCAGCCAAAGACGCCAATTGTGCCGCCTGCGGTTCGGCGAGATTTTCATAATCGGGATGGACGCCGACCGAGGCGTATAAATTGGGATGGTTCTCGGCAAGAGTGCGGACTCGGGGAAAATCCTGGAGATTGACACTCACGCAGAGCGCATGACTGACATCATTTTCCCGCATTCGTGCCAGCAATTCATCCAGCCTGCTCGCGAGATCGGGAAAATCAAGATGACAATGGGAATCGACAAACATGGTGGAACCCGGTCAAAAAGGAGAAAGGAAGAAATGACGACAACAACAATTATTCCTCTGATCCAGGGATACTGGCTTATGGGCGTCAGTTGATTATCGCCGCTATTGATTCCAAATAATCGCTTAATCGAACATATCACACGGAAAAAAATCCCGATAGTAGGCACTGTATATTAACGCCTTCAATCACCGCCAGTGGGTGAATCGCTCTCACTCTGTCTCAACAGCAGTATTCAGGTGCAAAAATGACGTCACAGGTCTTAACTACCTGTATCCGGTACTCGCGGCCATAACGGCTGATTGCTTTCAACCCATTTTTGAAGCCTTCTCCGTGCAGAATCTCCTGCTGTTTTTATTTCCAGACGATCACAAATGGGCTTCCAGGAATTCAAATCTGCAACACCTTTTAATTCTTGAATACTGGGGACGCCGCAGAATTCGGAAAAAATCGTACGCTAAGGTTTTGATGTCTCATTTTTCCCCTTCCGGCGCAGCAGCGTCAATGCGGCATTGGCCTCGAATCGCCCAGCTTCCTCGATGTATCCTTGCACCGTGCCGTCGTGTCGCCAGCCACCTTGCCGCTTGATGTCCTTGAAATCAGCCCCGGATCGATGTGCGCTGGTGGCCAAGCCGCGCCGCAAGCTATGGCTGCTGAGTTCCGGGACGTATGCTAGATCCGCCGCTTTGGCACACGCCTCCAGAATATCGTTGATACTGCCGTCGCTCAGCGGATCGGTGCCGATGGCACCCCAGCGAGTGACGCGCCGGAACACTGCCCCCGAAATGATGTTTGCCGCTTCCAGCCAGCGCTTCAAGGCGCGAACCGGGCAGCATATTCCATCCGGACCGCCGTAGGGAATCGCCTTGCTGACACCTTCCCCTTCCTGGTCGGTCTTCGAGCGCGCGAGCGTGATCACTAAACCGTCCGTTTCCCAAGCCAATTCCTCCACCATCAGCGCGGCCAACTCGCTGCGGCGCAGCGCGCCGAAAAAGCCGATCTGCAAGAGTGCGTTATTCCGTATCGCAATCAGGGTGGTGTCCGGCTCCAGCTTGGCCACGATCGCTTCCAAGTCCTCAATTGGCAGCGCCTTGGCCTTCTTCTTCGGCTTGCCGTGGATGCGCGTGATGCCCTTCAAGGTCTTGCGCACGCTCGGATCGGCGGTCGGGTCCGGGAACCCCTGGAACGCATGCCATTGCGCTAGCGCCGTCAGCCGCAGCGCCAGCGTGCGCGGGTTCAGGAAGTCGGAATAAGCCAGCAGATACCCCAGCACTGCCCCCGAATCACAAGGCAGCGCTCCGCCCCAGGCGTAGAAATGCCGGATCGCCGAGCGGTAGGTGCGGCGAGTGTTTTCCGAGGTTGCCGCCGAGATAAAACGCTGGTGGCGCTCCCGCATTTCATGTTCGGAAACGAGCGTACCGGCGTTACGTTTTGACAGATTTCCCGACAAAACGACATTTTCCGGCTTCTTTTCTTCCATACCCATTTTTGTCGCTCACTTTCGTGGTTTTTGGCTGCGTTACACCAAGAGTGATGCAGAATTCGACATTAAGTCACGATAACATAAATTATCGCAATTATTATTCTTAAATTCATGTATATGTTTTTAACGTAATTTATCGTAATATTACGTATAACGTATTATATTACTTTATTTGAGGAAGACGTCATGGCCCGTGCCGGTATTCTGTATTCTCATGTCGCCCAAGCCGCCGCCCAACTGGTAGGGGCAGGCAAAAATCCCACTGTCGACAGTGTCCGCGAAGCCTTGGGCGGCACCGGCAGCAAAAGTACCATCGCGCCTTTTCTCAAGCGCTGGAAAGCCGAGCAGCAAGACACCATGGCGGCCGTTGAATCCGGCTTGCCGGCGTCGCTTCTCCAGGCGGTCACGGGACTGTACGAACATATGCAAGCCGAACTGACGCACAAGCTCGATCAAGCCAAGCAGCAGCACGCCGAAGAGCTTCACGCTGCAGGCGAACGCGAACAGCAGTTCAATGATGAACTGCAGGCCGCTTTGAAGACCAAGGCAAATTTGTCAGAGGATCTCGCTCAAACGCGCCGTGCACTAGCACAGTTACAGGAGGCGCATCACGCTCAGAGCCTGTCGCTCGCCACGGCTCAGGCGGAGAACGCCGGATTCCAACAGCGCTTGGCCGACCGCGCCAGCGAGGTGACGACCCTAGACCATCAACTGACACAGACACGCGCGCAGTTCGAGCACTATCAGGAAGCGACTGCAGCCCGACGCGCTGAAGAACGCCAAGCGTACGAGCAACGTATCGCTCGCCTCGAACAGGATTTGGCCAGCGCAAACCGGCAGACCGCTGTACAGCAAACGATGATTGGCCAGCAGGAAATCCGCATCGCCAATTTTACCGCCGAGTGTGACCGCCAGAATCAGGCCCTCCATGCGACACAAGAGGAATTGACAGCGGTGCGCTCGGCGCGAGACCGTCTTACCGACCAGGTTCGGGATTTGATGACAGCGAAAGACGACTTGGTCGCGCGATTGACAGCCGCACAACAGCAGCTAAGCGACATGCGGGCAGCGCTGGCAGCGCAAGAACAAGCATCCAGTATGCTGACCGACCAAGTGCGCCGTGCCGAAGAGCGCACCGATCATTTGGCGCAGGAAAAGCACACTTGGCTGCAGGATCGCGGCGCGCTCGAACAGCGTTTGTTATCGGCCGAACAGAAATTAGTCGCTCTTACCGGTTCAGCCACCACAGCGTAAAGTTGGCGAGATCGGTATGACGGGAATGCGCCCATCCCAAATTGGCCCCGACATTCGGCGAGCCATTCAGTTCGCGCAAGATCAAGACTGCATGGATATTGTCCGGAATGCTACGCAAGTAAGGCAGAAAGTCATCGACGAACACCACCGGCTGCAATTCCCATAGCGCCGCTGCCTTGGGGCTATCGTCGATTCCCGCATTATCCGTGGCGATCATGCGCTTGATCGGAAAGCGGCAATGTCGCAGATTCTGTAGACGTGCTTTGGCATATTGCGCCTCGATCGCGCTCACGCACACCGGTTCGTACCCAGCGTGAACCAGGTCGCAGCATGCGCCGACGGCGCCGGAGATGACTGGAGTCGTCGACCAGTAATGATGGTCGAAGCAAGCGCAAAATTGCGCCAACTCCTCGCCGTCAAGCCGGCGCACTTCCCAGCGGTCGATCGGCCAGTAGGTAAGCAGGTTGCGTACGACCGGCGGGACAGCGAAGGCCTTGGCCCAGGCTTGGACATACGCATTCAGAAACAGTCATGACAGGCTTCTGTCAGATCCTTTCTGTCAGCCGGCCTTGCTCCGATTCCTGGATTCCTCGGATAACACCGTCACATAGGAAAACAGCAGTTCTTCCAGAAATAATCTTGGATTGAGCGGATGCCGGGCAAGCTGCTGCGTTTTATCCAAGGCCCGCAAGTAAGCCGCCATTGAATACGGATCAAGCCGGGACGCCAGGGATTTTATTTGCGCGAGCATGTCCAGATGATAGCGGATCTTCTGTGCCATGCGAAAACTCATCAGATCGTAGCACCACTTTTGCAGCCAGTTGACCACCATGACAAGGTCGGATTTCTGCATTTCCTCCGCCAGCGCAAGCACGTTGAAACTTGATGGGGTGCTGATTTGCTGGATGAAAGCGCTGTGCCGCACAAGATAATCTTCGTTCGCGAATTCCAGTGCGGTCAGAGGAGCGTAGCCAGCCGAGGCCAGGCATCTTTCAGGCGCTTTGACACCCTGCTGTTTTAACCACAGTGCTGCGGAGGCCGCATCGGGGGCTGGCATGGCGATCTGGCGGCAACGGCTGCGGATAGTCGGCAATAAGTACTGCGCCTGATGCGTTACCAGTATGAACAACGTTTGGAGCGGCGGTTCTTCCAGGTTCTTCAGAAGGGCGTTGGCAGCAGCCGTATTCATGGTTTCCGCCGGATGGATCAGGATGATCTTATAGCCGTTCTGATGGCTGGTAATATTGACGAAGTCGCCTAGCTCCCGTATTTGCGAGATACTTATCTGCTTGCTGGGTTTTTTTGCGGACTTGCCGCTGCCGGTGGCCGGGTTCACTGCCCTGGAAAAAGATTGCGCTTCTGCCTCATCTCCGGGTTCCACACCCTCCTCGACGGCTCCCTCTCCTGAACCGGACGTGATCGCTTCGGGCTCGACAAGGCAGAAATCCGGGTGACTGCCTTGCTCAAACCAGTGGCAGCTTGCGCAGACCTCGCACGCCTTTTCTTCGACAGAGGGATTTTTACAGAGCCTGGACTTCGCCAGATAGCGGGCAAACGCAAGCTTGCCTAGTCCCTTTCTGCCTCGTAACAGCAGGGCGTGGCCCAGCGGACCCGCAAGTTTCCGCCATACTTCGTCCTGCCATCCGTAAATATTGCTCATGCGCAAATCGTTGCAATACTTTTTTCAACGGACCTCCTGACATCCTCCAGAGACTGGTTGGCGTCTATCACCCGTATTCTTTCAGGAAATTTTTTTGCCCGCTCCAGATATGCCTCTCGTACTCTCCGGAAAAATTCATCCTGTTCTTTTTCAAACCGGTCCGCCTGCCTGATGTTGCTGGTTCTCCCCCTTCCCGATGCGATAGACACATCGAGATAAAGGGTAACATCCGGCTGAAACTCACCCTGCACCCACCGTTCGAGTTCATTCAATTTCTGCAGGGACAATCCCCTTCCCCCACCTTGATAGGCAAAGCTGGCATCGGTGAAACGGTCCGATATTACCCAGTCGCCGCGGCTCAAGGCAGGCAGGATGACTTTGTCCAGATGCTCGCGCCGTGCGGCGAACATCAGCAGCGCCTCGGTCTCCGCATGCATTATTTGCCGGCTGTCGAGCAGGATGTCGCGCAACGCTTCCCCCAAGGGAGTGCCGCCGGGTTCGCGCGTGACAATCACATTTTTTCCTCTTTCCTTCAGGAAATGCTCCAACCACCGGAGATGCGTCGTCTTGCCCGCGCCGTCGATTCCTTCCAGCGTGATGAACTTGCCCCTCATTAGTGTGATGTCATTCCTGAAAATTATGGTACTGGCAATGCTATTGTTTGCAGGCCGGAAAGAAACGTCAGGCAGAACTTGATCTGCTTCGAGGCGAGTTTAACTTATACTTATGGAAGGTAATAGCTGCAAATCCATTTAACTGAGCTGGAGAAAAAGAAGCTGCAAGCCGCGAGCCCGGATAAGGGTAAACAGTTATACTGTTCCACAATGCGTACAAACACACAAAAGGCGCAAATACAAAAGGCAATCAGGAGTTCATTCATGACTGACGATATTGGAAGCGTATTCGCGCGCCGCGCAGTTTTATTTGCACTGGTGTTCAGCACCTCGATTTATAGCGTTTCCAGCGCCGCTGCTCAACAGGTGGAACGGAATCGGCAGGATAAACCACTAGCGGATTCGGCTGAGTCTGCCGAGTCTGTTTCACGTTCGTCGGAGCCGCCGTTGACGGAATTCCAGAAGATGCAACTGCACCACCGGCGCTATAGTGCTGCTGCCAATAACATGGCGCATTTGTTCAAGCTATTGAATCAAAAAATCCAGGAAGTATCTTTGGCGGCAAAGACCGTCGAAGCCAAGGACAATTCCCATAACAGGCGCCAGCTGGAAATCCGGTTACAGCAACTGGAAAATGCCCGCGTGGCTTATAGCGTTCAATATTTGCAACTGCAATCCCAGATGCAGAACGAATATCGCAATTATGCTGGGATCAGCAACGACCTGAAGACAAAGTATGATGGGCCTGCAAAGAGCCGGGGAGAGATTGTCCGAGATACCGGTAGTGCGATGAAGGCGAAACCCGACGTGAGTAAATCGGCTAAAGCCAAGAGTATGGAAGATAAGGATACAGGGAGTAATGCAAAGGCAAGCAAATTCCCGATCGAGGAGCAGTTTGCCACCGATTCACCTCCAAGGGATCCACGTATCCTGGATCTGGATACCAAGGAGGTCAGAGCCAGGCGCGAGGGGCGCTCGAAAATTGAACCCTCTGAGAACTCCCTGCCCCCCACGGAACAACCGTGAAGTCAGCGCATTCATCTTACTACCGGCTTCCGGTCGTCGAGCCCGCAAGTGCTTCCCGCAGTCTTTTTTCCTGATCAGGCGACAGGGTTGTTCGCAGGACTTTACCTTTAACATCCGAGAGTTCAGCCAGGATCTTTTCCGGTTGTACTTTGCGAGCGAGAATAAAAAGCGCCGATGAGTTAACAGGAATTGTTTCGGCTAGCGACCTTATGAAATCATCGGGAATTCCATAATCGGAAAGAGAGCCGGACAAGGCGCCCACACCTGCACCGATCATCCCGCCGATCAAAAATCCGGCTGCGGGATTGAGAAATACAAGCCCAACCATGGCCCCGAGCAATCCCCCTGAAAGCAGACCCGCCGATGCATCATAATGGGTCAGGTTGATGCTTTGTTTGAGGTTTATCTCACCCTTTTCATCCCGAATCACCACCACGGCATCATCAAGATCCAATAAATCCTGGCTTCTCAGGGCTCGGAATCTCCATAAAACTTCCTCAGCCTTTTGCGTGTTTTCAAATCCTATTACCACCAGATCGGACATGTTCTACTCCTTTCAAGCCTTTCCAAAAACCTCACTTTGGTCTTATGCTTCTTGTTAGTCATGGTATATCTCTCAAGATTAAAGGTGATCTCATCAATCAGCCTCACCATGCCCTCTCTTACTAAAAAAACCTTTGCACATAAAGACGGACACTACCATCTCCGATAATTAAAAAATAGTGTACTTTAAAAATCGTTGCTCTCTTTCCCCTTTCCCTTTCCTTCATCTCACTTTTCAGGTAAAGGATTTTTCAATTGTTGCTATAGGTGGGCTGCGGTTTGTCAAGTTTTAGCCCCATGCCCAGCAACTCACCGATTGCTCCCCGGTTAAGAGGGCAAGAAGTGGAGCCCTATAAAAAAGTTATCCACGCTACAATTTCACAAATTCTTTATGTAATTAAAACAGTTTTATCACACGACTTATGTTATATCCAATCGAGCCTCAGAAAATGATAGATCTGTAGGGGTGAGTTTATGTGTTGTTGTATCCGACTCGCCCGGCCACTTGTATTCGGAAAGAGGAA
>Ga0134128_10010899_pt1 | contig 10881 bp, 12 predicted proteins | sample KB31754_FD_96462 | JGI IMG/M metagenome (GOLD analysis project Ga0134128, IMG submission 96462) | Terrestrial soil microbial communities with excess Nitrogen fertilizer from Kellogg Biological Station, Michigan, USA - KB3-175-4 | ecosystem: Environmental > Terrestrial > Soil > Unclassified ...
AGCTCCCCATCCGGACCCCGGCGGAGGGGCAGCCGGTCTCGGAACCGGCCAAGGGGGCTAACATCCGGGCCGGGGAGCAAGGGAGGCGGGCCCCGGACCTAACCCTGATGGCTCGGGTTCCGAGGTGCAATGGCTGGTGGGGGCGCGAACCACCCTGCAAGCCGAGGGGATCGCCACCCGCGTGGTGAGCATGCCCTGCCAGGAACTGTTCCTGCGCCAGCCCCAGGCATACCGTGATGAGGTGCTGCCGCCGGCCGTCCGGACCCGACTGGCCTGCGAGGCGGCGGCGAGCGAACCGTGGTTCCGGTTTACCGGGCTCGATGGGACGGTGGTGGGCCTCGATCACTTCGGCGCCTCCGCGCCAGCGGACGTGCTATTCAAGGAGTTCGGCTTCACCACTGAAAATGTAACGAACCGGGCCAGGGCTCTGATCAAGAAGTAGGAGGAAGATTATGGCAGCCAATACCTTGCAACAGATGTTCGAGCACGGGCAAAGTCCTTGGATCGACAATATTACCCGCGGGATGCTCCAAACCGGCGAACTGCAACGGCTGGTGGATCAAGGCATCGTGGGCCTCACCTCGAATCCGACCATCTTCCAGAAAGCGATCAGCGGCGGGGCGGAGTATGACGAGGCGCTCCGGTCGATGGGTCGGGCGGGCAAGACGGTGGAGGAGATCTACGACGGGCTGGTCCTGGAGGATCTGGGGAACGCGGTGCGCATCCTGCGCCCAGTCTACGATCGGACCAAGGGCGGCGACGGCTTCGCCAGCCTGGAGGTTCTCCCGGAGTTGGCGCACGAGAGCGCCAAATCGATATCCGAGGGCCTCCGCTACTTCGGATATCTGAACGCTCCGAACCTGATGATTAAGATCCCCGGCACGGCGGAAGGCGTCCCCGCGATCCGGAAGCTGACCAGCGAGGGGGTAAACGTCAATGTCACACTCCTGTTCTCGCTTGAGAGCTACCAGGCGATCGCCACTGCCTATATCGAGGGGCTGGAGGATCTGGCTCAGGCCGGGAAGCCGCTGCACAACGTCTCGTCGGTAGCCTCGTTCTTCGTCAGCCGGGTGGACACCGCCGTCGACGCGCTGCTGGACCAAAAGGCCAAGGACGATCCGGCGCGGGCCGCCGAGTATCAGGCGCTCCGTGGGAAGGCGGCGATCGCCAACGCCAAGCTGGCCTACGCGGACGTTTACGAGCAACTTTTCAACGGCCCGCGCTGGGAGGCGCTGGCGGCAAAGGGCGCGCGGCGCCAGCGTCCTCTGTGGGCTAGCACCAGCACCAAAAACCCGGCCTACCGCGATGTCCTCTACGTGGAGGAACTGATCGGTCCCGACACCGTGGATACGATGCCGCCGGGGACGATCACCGACTTCCTGGACCATGGACGGGTGCGCGATTCCCTCCAGGATGACGTCGAGGGGGCGCGCGATATGCTGCGTCGTCTCAAGGCGGCGGGAATAGACATGGCCGAGGTGACGCGGAAGTTGCAGGACGACGGGGTCGCCTCGTTCTCCAAGTCGTTCACCGATTTGATGACCACGATCAGCGGCAAGTGCCAGGAAGTCCTGGCCCACGCGGGCTAGGACCGTGAGCGCACACGCTGGACGTGGTGTTTCCACGTCCAGCGTGTGCCTGTGTGTTTTGGTCGCGCCGGCGACCTGAGGGAGGTCATGTGCAAATCGCGATGATTGGCCTTGGCCGCATGGGCGGCAACATGGTGACTCGGCTGGTCCAGGGCGGCCACCAGGTGGTGGCGTACGATCGCAGCCCGGAAGCGGTACAAACAGCGGTCGACCATGGCGCTACCGGAGCCAACGCGCTCTCCGACCTGGTGAGCAAGCTGCAAGCCCCGCGCGCGGTGTGGGTGATGGTCCCGGCGGGCGGCCCGACCGAGGATACGATCAAGGAACTGGCTGGGCTGTTGTCGTCAGGTGACACGATTATCGATGGCGGCAACTCCAATTGGCACGACAGCATGCGCAGGGCCGCCGAACTGGAGCCCAAAGGGCTCCGGTTCGTGGACGCCGGAACTAGCGGGGGGGTCTGGGGCTTGCAGGTCGGGTAGTGCCTGATGCCGGTGCGCTCCGACGAGGCCATCGCCCATGTCTCCCCGGCCCTGATCACCCTGGCGCCCGAGGACGGATTCAAACACTGCGGTCCCGCCGGCTCCGGCCATTTCGTCAAGATGGTCCATAATGGGATTGAATATGGGATGATGCAAGCCTACGCCGAGGGCTTCGACATCATGAAGAGTTCCAAGGTGTTCCCGAATCTCGACCTGCCCGGAATCGCCGACCTTTGGGGCCACGGTTCGGTGGTCCGTTCCTGGCTGCTGGAATTGGCGGCCGATGCCCTGAAAAAGGATCCCGGCCTGGACGGGCTGGAGCCCTACGTGGAGGATTCCGGCGAGGGACGCTGGACCGTGCTGGCGGCCATGGACGGAGACGTGCCCGCCCCCGTGATCACCCTCTCGCTGTTCGAGCGTTTCCGCTCCCGCCAGGCCAATAGTTTCACTGACCGCATGTTGGCGGCGCTCCGCAATGAATTCGGCGGGCACGCCGTCAAATCGGCGCCCAAAAAGTAGCACATCAGGAATGGGACGTGTTGCCCGAACGTAGGTTCGGGCAACACATCCCATTCCTGATGTACGTTCCTGCCCCGCAAGGGGGAGGGAGGGGAAGGAAGAACCATGGCCATATCAATCGGCGTCTTGCGCGGACTGCAACAAATCTCCAACCAACAGGGCATCTTCACCATGGCGGCGATGGACCAGCGAGGGGCGCTTAAATCCATGCTCAATCCGGGGGGCGACGTGCCCTACGGGGAGATGCGCCAGACCAAGATCGACGTGGTCGGGGCGCTGGCCCCGCATGCCAGCGCCTTGCTGATTGACCCGGAATACGGGGCCGCTGAATGTATCGCGTCAGGGGCGCTCCCCGGCAGTTGCGGGCTGATCGTCTCGATCGAGAAGACCGGCTACACCCAGGACGGCAGTGGCCGTCTGGCCGAGTTGATCCCTGACTGGGGCGTGGTCCGGATCAAGCGCATGGGGGCCAGCGCCGTCAAGCTGCTGGTGTATTATCACCCGGACGAGATGGAGGCCGCCCGTAAGCAGCGCGATGTGGTCGCCTCCGTGCTGGAGGATTGCCGCAAGTACGATATTCCTCTGCTGGTGGAAGCGGTAGCCTATCCGCTGGCCGGCCAGGATAAGGAAAGCTTCGCCAAAAGCAAGCCGGACGCGGTGGTACGGTCGGCGGAGGAACTGTGCCCGCTCGGTTTCGACGTCTACAAGGCCGAGTTTCCGGTCGATCTGGCCTATCCTTTCGAGGAGGACAACCTGGGCGAGTGGTGCCGGAAGCTGGACGCCGCTACCAGCCAGCCCTGGGTCATCCTGAGCGCCGGGGTAGGGATCGACCAATTCGCCAAGCAAGTCGAGATAGCCTGCCAGAACGGCGCCTCCGGCTTCCTGGCTGGCCGGGCCATCTGGAAGGACAGCGTGAAAATTAAGGATCTCGACGAGCGGCGCGCCCACCTGCGCACCGAGGCGGTAGCCAATATCGAGCGTTGCAATCAGTTGGCAGTGAAGTATGCCACGCCCTGGCCCAAGAAGCTGGGCCATCCCAACGGCTTTGGCGACGTGGTGCAAGAGGGGTGGTATACGCGGTACGCGGGCCTCTGACCCGGACCCAATCTCCCGGAACGAGAGAAGTAGTCGCCGTGGGCGTACCCACGGCGACTACTTCTCTTAATCACTCTCCCGGAACATCGCGGGCGTTGCGCCGGCCATCGAGGCCCCAGGCGATGATGCGTGCGGGATGGATGCGGATCAGGGGCGCGGGATCCGTGATCGCCTCGGCGCGCCCTCGGATCTCGATCCCGCGTGGTTGCCAGGGTGGGAGCACGTCGTCCATGACGATGGCGGCGCGGCGCGTGCGGGCGATGTCGCGGAATTTCTTGGTGTTCGCCAGATCAATGCCGCCCACCTCGATGGTCTGATCCTCGGGGTTGAGACTCCAACCAACCGGAGTGACGTGGGGAGCGCCGTCTGGTCCCACCGTGGCGATGCGGGCAAGTAGGCGTTCGGTATGCAAGTACGTCAGTTCGGCTTCGGTAAATAGGTTCACGGGTGTACCTCCAAGAATCAACTATAGCCTTTCGGTTCGGTAGCAGCGAGGCCAGGGGCGAGGAATCTACCATGGTCATATCCTCGCCTGGGGCTCACGCCCAATCGTGGTGAGCAGGCCAACGATGATGACCGCGGCCACGATGTGCATGAGCAGCATGGTGGTCACGGTAGCCCCGCTAGCCGTGCCACCCTGCATTGTGCCGGCTCCAGCCTGGAGCGGGCCGCTGAAAGAGAGAAGCAGGCCAACCCCGGCCACGATCCGAAAGGCCCGAATGGGGCGGCGTACCCGCCGCGCGATGGTCGCCAGGACACCGGTGGCCACTAGCGCGCCGGTCACCGGCGCCGCGATAACGGGGCCTGGTTGCAACGGCTGATAGTTTTCCGGCACGGCTCCCACGGCGATGGCGAGGGTTCGGATCAGCATGGTACCGGCGGCGGCAAAGGCGGCTGCCAGCAACCCGGCACGCAGGAGGCGTTTGAGCATGATACGCTCGGTTTGGCGGTCCGAGGCGGCTGGCATCGACGGGGACGATGTAGATGTGGATGACATTGGGATGCTCCCTTCACATTATTGGCTAGCCAAGTTTTTCGATAAAAAAGAGTCTTCCCCGCGATCACCGGCGGGTCAGGTTATTTTGCACTTGCAGGAGCAGACGACGAAGCAGGATCCGCTCCTCCATGGTCAGGCTGGCCATTGCATGCCGCTCGACCTCATCCCATGCCTGGGCGACCGGTTCCTGTAGGGCGCGGCCACGGTCGGTCAAGAACACGCGCCATACTCGCTCGTCCTCGGGATCGGAACGCCGCTCCACCAGCCCGGCGCGTTCCATTCGCGTGATCGCCTTGCTCATGGTTGACAAGTCCAGATCGGCACACTCCGCGAGGTCGGAGAGTGACTGTCCCTCTTCGGTCCACAGGCGAAGCAAGGTCATTTCCTGTCCAACATGAAGACCCAGCGCGGCGAGTTCACCACCGACGCGGTTGCGGTGAAGCCGTCCGACCTGCGCCAGGACAAAACCGACAGTCTCCTGGATGGGCTTCATGCGCCTCCTTTGCTTGGCTGGCCAATCATATGTTTTCATAATAGGCGTGCGGCAATATATTGTCAATGGAGCTGGGATCCGGTGATAGGATCATTTTACGGACATGTTCTTCTTTTAACAGCCCGATAGCATAATCTCGCGTCTAGAGCAGGACACTCTGAGCAGATATACTCTACCTGATGATGCCGGTACGGTAGAAGGGGCCTGCTCGCATGCCCAGTACGTACTCGTCCATTTGGTTCGAGCTGTTCCTGGAGCCTATCCAACCCGTGAGGACTGCTGCCGAGGTCGCTTTCGTCGCGCGGCATCTTCCCTTGCCCACCTATCAGTCGGTACTGGATCTGTGCTGCGGCTGGGGGCGACATGCCGGCTTGCTGGCCGAACGCGGATACCAGGTTACGGCCGTCGATCGGGATCCCCAGGCCATCGCCGAGGCGCAACGCCGGACGGCCGGACGAGGCATTACCTGCCTGGTGCGGGACATGCGCTCCGTGGCTGATCTGCCGGCGCCATACAGCGCCGTCATCTGCCTCTGGCAAAGCTTCGGCTACTTCGATGAGGCAACCAACGCCGAGGTGCTGCGCCGGATCAGCCAGACGTTGCCTCCCCGCGGCCGCGTCATTCTTGACCTCTATCATCGTGCCTTCTTCGAGACACATCAGGGGATCCGAATCATCGAGCGCAACTCTCTCACGATCACCGAGCGAAAATCCATGCGAGGAGACCGCCTTACCGTCAGCCTCGACTATGGGCCTGGGCACGGCGCCGACATATTCGAGTGGCAGTTATATACGCCGGATTCCCTCCGTACCCTGGCGAACCGCTGCGGCTTCGCCTGCTTGATGGCGTGCTCGCGCTTCGATGATCGGATGCCCGCAACGGCGAACGACTCGCGTACACAGATCGTCCTGGAAAAGACCGAGGATCAAATGGTGAACAATGCGAATGGGAGAAATACATGCCCTGGATCGTAGGCAATACTGACGCCGAAAGTTACGACGCGGCATACGAGACCCGCGCCGCCACCGGCCAGAACGTCCACGGCGAGGCCGAATTCGTGGAGCGTCATGGACCACGCTCGGTCCTGGATGCCGGCTGCGGCACCGGACGCCTGGCGCGGGAATTGGCCCGCCGGGGCCTGGAAACCGTTGGCGTGGATCTCGACCCCCGCATGCTGGCGGTCGCCCGACAAAAGGCGCTGGACCTTGAGTGGCATGTCGGCGACCTGGCCGCCATCAACCTGGGCCGCACTTTTGACGCGGTGGTGCTGGCCGGGAACGTGATGATCTTCGTCACTCCCGGAACCGAGGCGGCGGTCTTGACCAACCTGGGCCGCCACTTGCTCCCCAATGGGTTGTTGATCGCCGGCTTCCAACTCCTCCCGGATCGCCTTGGCCTGGATCGTTACGATCTCCTGGCGGCGGAGGCCGGATTCACTCTTGCCGAGCGCTGGGCCACCTGGGACGAGGAACCCTGGCAGCCCGGCGGCGAGTACGCGGTCTCCGTGCACCGCAAACCCGCTGGCTAATTCATCTCGGCGGTCTCCACCCGATCTCGCCCCAGACGCTTGGCCCTATACAGCGCCGCATCCGCCTTGCGCATGAACTCGTCACGGTCGCAGACGCCCGCCATCACGCTATGGAGGCCAAAGCTGCATGTGACGTTTACAGAACCGCCCGCGAAGCGGATGGGCGTTCCGCCCACCGCCGCCCGAAACTGCTCGGCCCGCGCGAGCGCTGCCTGACCACCACAGCCCGGCAGCACGATCAGAAACTCCTCGCCTCCATAGCGGCCTACCTCGTCCGAACGGCGCACGCATGAACACAGCCGTCGGGCCGCCTCCCGCAGCACCGCGTCGCCAACCAGATGCCCAAGGCGGTCATTGATGCTCTTGAATTCGTCGAGGTCCGCCATGAGAACCGCGACGGGACGGCTGTCGCGCCGCGCCCTGGCGAGCGCTTTCGCCAGCAACTCGAAGATAGCTCTCCGGTTCCAGACCCCAGTGAGACTATCCTTGGTAGCCAACCGCAGGAGCGCGTCTCTTTCCGACCGCAGCCGGCGCGCCTCCTCACGGAGATCCGCGATCATCCGTTGAGCTTCTTCCTCGCGGGCTACCATCGGGCCGTCACTCTCCCCTACCGCCTGGGGATACTGCTTCAGGGTGGCATAGTCATCCTTCGCGGAACGGTTGAACTCCAGCAGGGTTTCGCGGGACGGACGGTCATCCCATGCCGCCACTCCGCCGCTCCGTGGGACGGACAGGTCGTGGCTTCCTCCATGCAACTCGACCCGCGGCACCATATCCCTGCTCCCTGGCTATCCGATGGCGAACCATCCGCGTCCGCTCGCTGCCCCCAGTATGCGCTGGAAAAACTCAATCCGCCACGCGGATCAGCAGGATTACCCACGTATATCGTATGCGGGATACAAACTCGCCGCTACGTGGTACCGTGAAATCGGCGTATCGCGGGCTCGGCAACCTGGTATGATCACCAGCGGCTCGCGAATGCGTACCCTTTGGGCTGTTGCCGCGAATTGGTGAAACACGGTGGCTGGAACAGGTGTGCCAATAGTCGGGGGCGCCCCATCCTTTGGCCTGAAGCTGAGGGAATATCGGCGGGTCGCCGGACTGACTCAGGAAGCCCTTGCCAATCGATCTGGGGTCAGCATCCGCGGGATCCAGGATCTGGAACGGGGGGTGTGTCTGCCCCAAAAGGGCACCTTGCGGCGTCTGGCCGCCGCGCTTGATCTGTCCGCCGAGACGGCGGCGGCGTTTACCGCCCTGGTCATTCCAGCCCCCCGTGGCCGTACCGCTCCCTCCCGAGACCGCGCCGTCGCGGACGCATCGCGTTCCGGCATCCCTCTCCCTCTGACTCCTCTGATCGGTCGTGACCATGACGCGGCCGCGGTGCGAGACCTGTTGAGCCGCCCTGACGTCCGCCTGGTTACCCTTTCCGGTCCAGGGGGTATTGGCAAGACCCGGCTGGCCCTGCGTCTGGCGGATGATCTCCTCCAGAGCTACGAGGATGGCGTGGTCTTCGTCGATCTGTCCACCGTCAGTGCCCCTCACCTGGTAGAGTCGGCAATTGGCCATGCCCTCGCGCTCGGTGACGTGGGAGGCAAGCCGTTATTGGCTCGCCTGCTCGACTTTCTCCGCGACAAACGAATGCTGCTTCTGTTGGACAACTTTGAACAGCTCTTACCGGCCGCTCCCGCGGTCGCGCACCTGCTGACGAGCAGCCGCGCGCTGCAGGTGCTGGTTACCAGCCGTGCGGCCCTTCGGGTCCGCGGCGAACATGTCTTTCTGGTGCCGCCGCTCGGACTGCCTCCCGTGGCGACGGCAACCGACGGCCTGTCACCGTACCCCGCCGTAGCCCTGTTCTCCCAATCCGCGCGGGCATCGCTCCCCGATTTTCAGCTGACCGCCGAGACTGCCCCAATCGTAGCCGAGATCTGCGCGCGTTTGGATGGGCTACCGCTCGCCATCGAGTTAGCGGCGGCCCGGAGCAACGTCATGACTCCATCGGTTCTCCTCCAACGCCTGGAACAGCGCCTCGACCTCCTGATCGCGGGGCCGTCGGATCTGCCCGAGCGCCAGCAAACGCTCCGCGGCACCCTCACCTGGAGCTGCGAGCAATTAGGCCCTGAAGCACGAGCGCTCTTCTCACGTCTCTCCGTGTTCGTCGGCGGATGGTCCCTTGAGGCGGCCGAAGTCGTGTGCTCGTCCGCGCCGGATGGGACCACCACCGATCCAGCAGGGGAGGGGATAGTTGGCCTGGAGGCGCGGCGTCCCGAACTGGCGGAGGTTCTGGAGGAGATCGTAAACCACAGTCTGGTTGTCCGTGATCTAGCGGTCGAGCAGTCTGGAGATAACGGGCGGGCGGCGTGGCGCTTCCGCATGCTCGAGACGATCCGCGAATACGCTCTCGATCGCCTGGAGGCCAGTGGCCAGGCGGAGGCGGCGCGGCGGCGTCATGCCCTCTATTACCTGGACATGGCCCTTACCGCCGAGCCGGAGCTGACTGGCCCGCGTCAAGCTTTCTGGTTTGAGCGTCTTAAGCAGGCGCACGACAATATACGGGCCGCCCTTGAATGGGCGTGCGTGGAGGACGCGGCACTTGGCCTCCGTCTAGCGGGAGCGTTATGGCGTTTCTGGAATACCCATAGTCACCTCAGCGAAGGGCGATGGCGTTTGCAGCGGCTCCTGGAGGCCCCGGGAAGCGCCGTACCCGAGGCCCTACCGGCGCGGGCGAAGGCTCTCTATGGAGCCAGTGTCTTGGCGAACGAGCAAGCCGACTATCAGCATGCGGCCTTGCTGGGGGAGGAGGCGCTTGGCATCTACCGCGGCCTGGACGACAAACGTGGCATCGCGTCCTGCCTCAACATCCTCGCGCTCGTTGCCCGCATCACCGGTGACCTCGCGCGCGCGACCACACTCCACGAGGAGAGTCTGGCGCTCGTGCGAGAACTCGGCGATCGGAACGGCATGGCGCGCGCAATAAACAATCTGGGCATCGTCGCAAGCGACCAGGGTGATTATGTGACGGCGGCCATGCGATATGCAGAGGCTTTGACTACCTATAGGCAGCTCGAGGATGAACAGGGCGTCGCGATCATGACTGTTAATTTGGCGGAAGCGCTGCGCTACCAGAAAGACTATGATCGCTCGAGCATCCTCTATCAAGAGAGTCTTATCATGCACCACAAGGTGGGCAACAAAGTCGGTACTCTTGCCTGCATCGAGGGGCTGGCGGCCTTGGCGCGAGCGACCGGAGATCCAGGGAAGGCGGCCCGTTTGTGGGGCGCCGCCGAAACCCTGCGGGCCAGGGTTGGCGCCGGGCTGCACGGGAATGACAAGCTCGATTATGATCGGAACCTGGCCGCCTTGCGAGACGATCTTCCGCCTGCCACGCTTGCCGCCGCCTGGGCCGAGGGCAGCCTGATGACCACGGAGCAGGTGGTCGCCTACGCCTCTGGCGGGACCGCGTGAGCCGAGGCATTGGCGGTGGAACGACGCGGGCAGCCGAGATTGGGCCAAGTCCGCGGTCTGGAAAGTGTGGGAATCCGCGTTGGCCAGTCACGCCTGGACTGCTACCATGCCTTTACGAGCCGCGATCGGGGTATCGATCCCCGCGGCCTACCGACTAGCAAGGGTCAGGTTTACCATTCTTCCCGAAATCATGGCGGGCCACCCGCCGGCGATGATTCCCCACACCGGGATCGACGCCGCCGAGATCTCCCGGATCGCCAAGACGGTGGACCGCTGGGGCCAGCGTTTTCTCGACCGTGTATACACACCTGCCGAGCAGCGATACTGCGGGCGGAAGCCGCACCGTCTGGCGGGGCGTTTCGCCGCGAAGGAGGCGATCAGCAAAGTGCTGGGGACCGGAGTACGCTACGTGTACTGGAAGGAGATGGAAATCCTCCCTGATCGGCGCGGAAAGCCGGTAGTATTTCTGCATGGGCGCGCGGCGCGGGTTGCCGCCGGCCTGGGGCTTGGCCCGATCTCGGTCAGCATTACCCATACCGGTGATCTGGCCCTGGCGGGTGCCCTGGGATTGGGCCAGCCAAAGGACACTGAGTGATGCGGGCATTGGTCAGCGCGGCCGAGATGCGAGCCGCCGAGGAAGAGGCGGCCCGGCGCGGTCTCACGTCCACCGCCCTTATGCAACTGGCGGGCCGCGGAGCCGCCGGCGTGCTGCTGGC
>Ga0134128_10010901_pt1 | contig 10881 bp, 4 predicted proteins | sample KB31754_FD_96462 | JGI IMG/M metagenome (GOLD analysis project Ga0134128, IMG submission 96462) | Terrestrial soil microbial communities with excess Nitrogen fertilizer from Kellogg Biological Station, Michigan, USA - KB3-175-4 | ecosystem: Environmental > Terrestrial > Soil > Unclassified ...
CGGGGCATCGATACGAAATTGAACACGGCGCGAATGGGCGTCGACCCGCGGATATTGCGCCTGCGGAACGTTGGTTTCGGCCGGGAGGAACGTACCCGTTGCGTCCGAGGGATGCCGCGCCTCATGCGACGCCGCCAACTCCCGCGACTCCGCCGCCTCGGCCAAGTGCGTGTTGAGCATTGCACCTCCGGCAATCACAGCCCCCGCGCCGCTTTTGAGAAATGTCCTTCGAGAGGAGGAGGTCGTCATACGATTTCTCCTAATGCCATTGCGCCATGCCGATACGGCCGCTCACTGCGGCAACATCACTTGGCCGTTCACGCGGAACTCGCCACTGACCGAAGGCGCCCCCGTTCCAGGCTGGCCGCCGCCGATGGAGACTCTGTAAGCCCCTTGCGGGACGATGATGTCCCCTTCGTCCGTGACCATGCTCAACTCGCGGGGCCGCAGGTGGAACCGAACGACCCGGCTGGCGCCTGGCGCCAAGCGGATGCGTTGAAATCCGCGCAGAGCCCGCACAGGCGCGCCCGCAACGTCGGGGAACTTCAGATACAACTGCACGACCTCGTCGCCGGCCACCTTACCGGTATTGGTGATGCGCACCGACGCATTCAGGGGTTGGCCGGCGTCGATCGGCGCCTTCGGCAAAGTCAGGCCGCTGTAACCGAAGGTCGTGTAGCTCAGTCCATACCCGAACGGCCAGAGCGGCTGCCCGGTGAAGTACCGGTAAGTGCGGTCCTTCATCGAGTAGTCCTCGAACTTCGGCAGCTGGCTGACATCCTGGTAGAAAGTCACCGGAAGGCGTCCCGCCGGATCGTTCTTGCCGCTCAAGGTATCGGCGATCGCCGCCCCGCCCTCCTCGCCCGAATACCAGGCTTCGAGGATCGCGTCGGCGTGAGCTTTTTCCCACTTCACCGCGAGAGCACTGCCGTTCATCAACACCACGACCAGGGGCTTGCCGGTGGCCGCCACCGCCCGCACCAGCGCCTCCTCCGGCTCCGGCATGTCGAGGTTGGTGCGATCGCCGCCGAGGAAGCCGGGCTCGTGGACCGGCATCTCCTCCCCTTCGAGTCGGCTGGTGATGCCGACGGCGGCAATCACCACATCCGCGTTCCTCGCCGCCGCGACCGCGGCCGGGTCGGGCGTATTGTCGACTGGCGCCCAGATGAGCTGCGCCTCGGGTTTCTGGCCGGGCCGATACCCGCACAGAACGTCGATCTTGATCCGCTGACCTTTCTCCAGATGCACGCGGCCCATGTTGGAGCCGGCGCTGTAGAGCAGCTCGACCAGCTCATCGCCCACCATGAGGCGGGAGAAGCCGTCGGCCTTTACGCCGAGGTAATAGTCTCCGCTCGCCTGCGGCTCGAGGAATCCCGTCCAGTACACCGCGAGGGGAGCCTTCCCTTTTACGGCCGCTGGCAGATTGTCCTCTCGGAGATCCACCGTGGGCTCGACGCGAGAGACGAGCGGCGCCGGTGGGGCTTCGAACCCCAGGCCCGAGCCGTACTGGGCCTCGAGACCCGGCTTACCCGCGGGCGTGGTCAGCACGGCCGTGGGCACCACGCTCCCATGGTTGGAAAGGAACTGAGTGCCGGGGACATACGTGATCTTCGCCTGCGGGAACGCAGCCTTGAGTCCCTCGAGCAAGCTCACAGTATGAGTGGGAGTGCCGTTGTAGTTGCCCAGGAGAACCGCGGTCTGATCCGCGAGCGGCCCGACGACGGCGATGCGCTTGACGGATTTGAGCGGCAGCACGCCGTCATTCTTCAGCAGCACCATCGACTCATCCGCCAGACGCCGGGCGAGCTCGCGATGCGCCGGGCTGGCGAGCTCGCTTTCGCGGATGTGGTCGTAGGGCACCATGGAAGGAGGGTCGAACATGCCGAGTCGGATGCGGGCCGTGAACAGGCGGATGAGCGCGGTATCGATGGCGCTGACCGGGAGATATCCCTGCTGAACCGCCTCGAGATACGGCCGGTAATCGCTGCCGCCCTCGCCCGGCGCGAAGCCGAAGCATTCGTTGTCCATGCCGCGCTCGAGCGAGAGGGCGGAGGCCTGCGGCTGCGTCGGGCGGAAGTGATGCCCGTTGAAGATGTCCTCCACCGCGCCGCAGTCGGAAACCACGTAGCCCTGGAACCCCCACGCGCCACGGAGAGTGTGCTGCAGCAGGAAGCGATTCGCGCACGCCGGTTGACCATTGATCGCGTTGTACGCGCACATCACCGAGCCCGCATGCCCTTCCACGACGGCGGCGCGGAAGGCCGGCAGGTAGGTATCCTCGATGTCGTGCTTGCTGACATCGACGTCGGCGAAGTGACGCGTCGGTTCCGGTCCGCTGTGTACGTCAAAGTGCTTGGGCGTGGCGATCGCCAGGTAGTAACGGTGATCCGAACCCTGCATTCCGGTGACGAACGCCACTCCCATTCGTCCGCTGAGGAAGGGGTCCTCGCCGTACGTCTCCTGCCCGCGCCCCCAGCGCGGATCACGGAAAATGTTGAGATTCGGGGCCCAGAAGTCCAGTCCGTGGAAAATAGTGGATTCCCCTGCCCGCACCGCCTGTGCATGAACGACACGGCCTTCGATTCCGATGTCCGCGGCCATCTCGTGAATTCCCGGCGCATCGAAGGTCGCACCGAGGCCGACGGGCTCCGGGAATTCGGTGGTGCCGTCCACCGCGACGCCGTGCAGCGCCTCGCTCCACCAGTTGTAAGCCGGTACTCCGAGCCGCGGAATGGCCCGTGCGGAATTGACGAGCTGCGAAGCCTTCTCCTCGAGCGTCATGCGGTGCACGAGGTCGGCCGCGCGTTCCTCCGCCGGTAAGGCCGCGTTCAAATAGGTGGGCCGGGTAGCATCGTGCGCACCGGCGCACATGGCGAAGAAACCCAGGGCGGACAGAAGCCCATTCAAAAGGCGACACTTCACTCGATCTCTCATAAGCTCACTCCAAGCCCCTGGTTCAACGGGCCGCGATGCGCAGCTCCCGCCCCTCGTACACGGCCTCGCCATCGACGACCGCCGTCGGCTCCTCACCCACGCCGTGCGCCTCCGTCACGACGACGAGCCGAATCCGAACTCGCTCCGGCACTCCGGAATGGTTCCCCTGCCCTGCGCCGAGCACTAGCGTCCGTGCGGCATCATCCCAGTGCAGACGCACTATCCGGTGCAGACCCTTCTCACAATCGTAAGCGTCCGCGGCGTCCGGGTACCATTCAAACTCACCGTTGGCGCCGGGGTAGACCCGGACTTCCAAAGGGTCCAATGGATCGTCGGCGTCCTGGGCCACCGGCCCGAACGGGACGATCGAGCCGGCACGCACGAACAGCGGAATCCGCTCGAGCGGCGCCGAAACCTCGATGGCATCGGTCCAGGACAGCTGCTTTCCCGTCCAGAAGTCGTACCACGCCGCGGCCTCCGGCAAATACACCGAGCGGCTGTCGGCTCCCGGCTCCGTAATGGGAGCGACCAGGAATGCTGGGCCGAACATGAACTGATCGCCGACGTCGCGCGCTCGGCGATCATCCGGACAGTCCACCGGCAAGCCGGGCGGCAAGCTGTGGTCATCGCAGGCCTCGCGCCAGGCCAGCGAATAGGAATAAGGCAGCAGCCGATAGCGCAGCTTGTCGTACCGGATGATCATCGTGGTCCGCGTTCCGTGGCTGAACGACTCATTCGTGTCCTTCACCCGATGCCGATGCGCGCATCGGCGATCAAAGCATTCCGGCCGGCGGTCCACAGGGAACTGGTAGGGGGAGAGTGAAGTCCACTGTCGAGACCGCCGGCCGGAAACTGCGTCGGCCTTCCGGGCGCCGAACCGCCCGGGAAGGCCGTCGCGCCACCCTACATCTTCGCGCGCACCCCCAGGGTGAGCGAGGGTCCGTACTCGACCACGTCCAGCTGCTGGTTGTCGAAGCGTCCATGGGTTCTATAGACGGCGTTGTTGAGGTTAAGTCCCTCGAAGAACACGCTGACGTGACTGTTGATGTCGTAGCTGGTGCTGAAGTCCACTTCGGTCGACGCATCCACGAACGTCGGCTCCGTGCCGAAAGTGCCGCCCGAGTTGGTCTGCCCGAATTGCTGCAGCTCATTACCGCGCCAGTTGATGGCCACCCGCGCCTGGAATCCGTTGCGCTGGTAGAACCCGACGAAGTTGGCCTCGTTGGACAGTCCCGGCACCGCGAACTGCTGCGTGAGCGCGTAGCGGTTGTACGGCGCGTTCGTGGCGACCAGGGTGCCATTGATCTGGAAGCCGAAGCCCCACGGCAGCATCTGCTGCCAGCCCGCTTCGACGCCGCGGATGTCGGCCTTCGGCCCGTTCAGGTAGGTCGTGATCGCCCACTGGGCAGGCTGCCCCGTCGTCGGGTCGATCACATTGTTGAGCGTCCCTTCGATCGTCTCATTGACCGGGAACTGCGTTACGTGCTTGAAGAAGGCATCGACCGACACGTAGTCGTTTCTGGCGTAGTACCACTCCGCACCCAGGTCGAAGTTGTTCGACAGGTAAGGCAGCAGACTCGGGTTGTTGTTGCTCGCCGCGAGAGATCCGACGCGCAATCCGGTGAGATTCACTGTCGGGTTGATGCGGTTCAGGGGCGGCTTGGTTTCCGTGCGGGAGGCGTCGAATCTCACTTTCAGGTCTGGCCGTACCATCAGGTTGAGGTCGAGGCTCGGGAGGAAGTAATGGTAGGAATTCGGGTATTCGAGGAATGTCGCGGGAGTGAGTGTATCGGTGAACGCCGTGTGGTCGGACGCCTGCACCGTGAGCGAGGTCGGCAGAGAGGCGACCCCTCCGGTAGTGACGTCGGTCTTGTCGTAGCGCAACCCGAGATCCGCCTTCAGCGTCATTCCGCCAAAGTCGAAGTTCTGCTCGGCGGTAATGAACGGGGAGTACGTCTTCTCCTGGATCAAGGTGGGCGAAGTCTTATTCAAGACCGGCGTCAGCTTACCGTCGTAGAAGGGGTAGCCGTTGGTCGGACCGTAGCCCGGATTGGCCGCTCCGACACCCAGACTTTCCTCATACGCGGTCACGGCATAGGGGTTGTACCACGGCAGAATCGGCGGCAACTTCCCGTTATTGGCGAATCCTGGAATGAACCCTGCCGTGCTGAACGATCCGGTGAACAAAGACGCCGGCAATGCCAAGCCACCCGAGTTGTGTGAGGCAGGGCCGTAACCGGCGAAGGCCTCCCACTCGTTGTTGCCGTTGATGAACGTCGTGGTCGAATACGAATTGCGCGTGTCGCCGACGAACTGCGCACCGAAGTTCAGCTTCAGGCTGTCATGGTGCCACGTGGCATCGAGCTTCGCCTGGTTCACCGTGTCGCGGGCGTAGGTGGTCCCGATGATAGCGACGTGCGAGCCGTATATGCCCGGCACGTAGACGTTGCCGCTGTTCTCCGGCCCGAAGGCGCTCGGATAGAGCAGGCCACTCGGACCGGTATTGACAACGCCACCGGTATAGCCGTTGCAGCCGACTGTGGTCTTTACGCCGTTTATGGTACAGGTGCCGTCGTTGCCTCCCGGCTCCGAGGGGCCGAAGCCGACGTCCTGGCCATAGCCGCCGTACTGACCATTGGGATTCTGCTGCATGACGGATTGGCTGGCATCCGCCTCTGCCGACCAGTTATCGCTCACGTCCCAGAGGACGTTGAGGCCATATGTGTTGGTCTTGACATAGGATGCGTTGATGCTCGCATCGAGGTCGGTGGGCGCCGGCCCCATGGTAAAGTTCGTGACGGTCCCATTTGCGTCCTGCTGCACGTTGCTCAACGCGCCGCCGTTGAACCAATTGGAGAAGCCACCGGCCTGGGTGATGATCCGGTCGTCCGCGTAGTCATCGTTCAACGTCACCATCACGGCATCGACCGGGTGCCACTGGAGCACCGCGCGGCCGTCTTTGCGCCGCTCGTCCGTGCGCTCGAGCATGAGCTGGTATTCCTGCTCGAACCAGCTCGGATTCGTATTCGTGGGGGTCGTCAGATTGCCCTTGTCATCGTACGTGCACGCCGGGCCGCCCGCCATCTGGCAGGAATTGAAGTGAGTGCCGACCCAGCCGACGTTGGACACATGGTGCGCCGTGACGTGGTGATCGGTGTAGTCGCCATCGAGAAGAATTCCGAGCTTGCCATCGGCGAACGTGTCGCTGAACAGAGCGCCGAACGCGGGCCGTATTCCGCCATCCAGCGTGTAATCGGTTTCCGATCCGAACGCCCTGGCCTGCATGCCGGGATGATCGAAAGGCTTCGGGTATTTGATGTTGAGCGTGGCGCCGATGTCGCCGGAAGAGAGGCTGAAATCCGGCGTCTTGTGCACGTCGATTTCGCCGACGAATTCCGCGCCGATCGAGCTGAAATCGATCGAGCGGCCACCGGTGCCGCCGCCGGCGACCGGCCGGCCGTCGATCAGCGTCTCGCTGAAGTCCGGGCCGAAGCCGCGCACGGTGACTCCGGTCGCGTTGCCGATGGTGCTATTGGTCTGCGACATGGAGTTGCCCCGGGACACCGAGACACCCGGGATGCGCTGCATCGCCTCGCCGATGGAGCTGTCGGGGAACTGGCCGATGTCCTCGGCGGAGATGGCATCGACCACTCCCAGCGACATCTTCTTGATCTGCAGGGCTCGCTCCAGCGAGCCGCGGATACCGGTGACCACGATCTCCTGCAGGGCCGCGGCGCTGCTGGTCGGCGCCGGCACACTCTGATTGGCCGTGGGGGTCGCCGCCTGCGCGACAAGTCCCGCTCCATCGGCCGGCAGCGACGTGCTGGCCGCCAAGTGCAGCTTGGCGGGGTTGCCTAACCGCTTGCGCGCCTGCGGCTTTGGTTTCGAGCTCACCCGAGGCGCCTTGGCATCATCCGTGCCAGCGCTCGAGGCATTCTGCGCATGCAGCACTCCGCTCACCGCGAAAGTGAGCGAGCCCAACGCCAGTCCCGACAGCGCGATCTTGGAAGGCGCGAAGCTCCTTGCTTTGTCGTCGAGTCGCTTCTTGCGGGCGTTTCTCTCGGTGTTACGCGAAGTCTTACGGCTCATCTGAATCCCCCTGTTAAAGTAAACGCGAGTGTTGAAGGCAAGCGAATATGACCGCCGCTGCGCGGCGCAAGATGCGAATGGCTGAGTTCCCCCTTGCGATGTCACGCCCTTCCAGTACGACGACTTTCTGGTAGCGCTACCGTGATGCTGGTAGTATTGTCTTAGTAAATCAGGGCCGTCAAGCGCGGCACGATCATTGTCTTTAGTTCGCTACAACAACAATATCCGACCGCGCTGAAACGCCTGAGTCGAGTGGTGTCCGTGTTTGATGTTGCGTAAGTAATGTCCGATGACGGAGAGGGGAGCCAGCGCCATGCGTCCATTCGGTACCGCGCGCGAGCTCGAGCAGCGAAGGCTGCTCGCGGTGCGTCTGCTCTCGGAGGGAATCCCGGCAGCCGAAGTGGCCCGTCGCACGCAGGTCGATGCGCGCAGCGTGCGCCGCTGGCGAGCCGCGGCGCGCGCGGACGGAGAGGCGGGCCTTGCGGCGAAGCCTGCAGGAGGCCGTCCACGGCGGCTCACGCCAAGCGACCTGACGCGACTGCGCGGGATTCTCATGGCTGGCCCGCAAGCGTCCGGAGTACTGGCCAGCCCGTGGAGCAGCGCCGAAGTCGCCAGCCTCATCCAACGGCGGTTTGGCGTCCATTACCACCGCGCCCACGTGAATCGAATCCTGCACAGCTTGGGGATCGTGCCCCGAAAACGATGCGCGCCTGCGCCTCGATGAGGCGCGAAGCACCCTTGTTCTTTTTTCAGTGCTTGCGAAAGTGAAAGGCTAGGACATGACCCTGCGGACCCTCATCGGAGATTTCGCGCCCGCGATGCGATCGGCAATGCTGGCGCTCCTTGCAACGATCACCGCCATTCCGGCGGCCCTCGCGCAGATGAAAACCGAGCTGCCTCCGGTCGTGCCGGGCGCCAAGCCGGTCACAGTGGAGCACATCAAGGTCCACAGCGCCGCCATCGCGGGAAATCTGGAGGGTGAGTCCGCCGATCGCGACGTGATCGTCTTCCTGCCGCCCGGCTACGATCAGGACAAGAGTCGGCGCTATCCGGTGGTGTATGCGCTGCACGGCTTCTTCATCGGCGCCGAGGAGTGGACTCACGAGATCCACGTGCCACAGACCATCGAAGGCGCCTTCGCCAAAGGCAGCAGGCCGATGATCGTCGTCCTGCCTGACTCGAAGACGGTCTACGGCGGCTCGATGTATTCCCGCTCCGCCACCACGGGCGACTTCGAGCGCTTCATCGCGCACGATCTGGTCGCATACATCGATGCGCACTACCGCACCATTCCCGAGCGCGAGAGCCGCGGCCTGGTGGGGCATTCGATGGGCGGCTATGGCGCCCTGCGCATCGGGATGCAGCACCCCGAGGTCTTCGGCAGCCTCTACGTCATGAGCCCCTGCTGCCTCTCACTCGACAGAGCGAAGCCCATGGATGCCGCAACCGAGAACGCCGTGCGGGCATTGAAGTCTCCCGCCGATTCCGCCGCACTGCCCTGGTATGTGCGTACACAGCTCGCGCTCGCCGCCGCATGGTCGCCCGATCCGAAGAACCCGCCTCTCTACCTGGATCTGCCCTACGAGAACGGAGTGGCCCAGCCCGGCGTGCTCGCAAAGTGGACCGCGAACGAGCCGCCCGTGTTCATCGACCAATACATCGACAACCTGCGCGAGTATCGCGCCATCGCGATGGACGTGGGCGATCAGGATCCGCTGCGCTTCGACGCCCGCAAGGTGCACGGGATCCTCGACAGCTACGGGATCGCCAACAGCTTCACCGTCTATCCCGGCACGCACACCAGTGCGGTCGCGTACCGCTTCCAGGATCACGTGATCCCGTTCTTCAGCCGCAACCTGTGCTTCGAGCACTGCCGTTAGGGGAGCCGACGAGCCGCATCCGCCTGAGTGTGCCCGACGAAACTCCTTGAACTTGTTGGCCAACACTCTCGGAGTCTACAGTACCGCCCGTTGAGTGGCGATTCGAACAACAACCAAGTCGAAATGGGGTAAAGGTCGCACGCCAAACCATCAGGGAGATTCCGGATATGAGAATTCTCAAGAGTGTCAGCGTGGCCTCGGTATGCCTATTGTTTCCCTTGGCAGCGGGCGCACAGACGTCGACGGTCAACTTCGGAACCACGTATCAAACGATACGCGGTTTCGGCGCCTCGACGGCCTGGACGGCGGTGCTCACCACTGCTCAGGCGAATGCGGCGTGGGGAACCAGCGGCAACGAGCTGGGATTGAGCATCAATCGGGCGCGCATCGATCCGGGCGGATCGGCCAACTGGGGCACGGAATTGGCCAACGCGCAGGAGGCCGTGGCGCGCGGCGCAATCGAGTTCGCCACACCCTGGACTCCGCCCGCTTACATGAAAACGAACGGCAACACGGTCGGAGGCAGCCTCAGTACCGGCTCTTATTCGGCCTTTGCCTCATACCTGGAGAGTTTCGTCACTTACATGGCCAATGGCGGCGTCAATCTTTACGCCATCTCCATGCAGAACGAGCCGGATTTCGTGCCCAATTACGAGGGATGCGGTTGGACGCCGCAGCAGATGGACACCTGGGTCGCGAACGACTCCTCCGTCCTGACGACGAAGCTGATGATGCCGGAATCGGCGAGCTTCAATTTTGCGCAGTCGGACCCCACGCTGAACGACCCGAACGCGGTCGGACACGTGGCCATCATCGCCGGCCATCTCTATGGCGCGACCATTTCCTACTACACGAACGCGGAGAATCACGGCAAGGAGGTGTGGGCCACCGAGCACTACCTGACCCCTTCGGGGGCCGAGCCGGCCATCGGAGATGCCATCGCGGCGGCGCAGGAGGTCAATACCGCGATGACCGTGGGCTCTTACAACGCCTATGTCTGGTGGTGGATCGCCCAGAATTCCGGCGGTGCGAACATCAACTACGGCCTGATCGACGACAACGGCAACCCGACGTACTATGGCTATGCGATCGGGCAGTTCTCCCGCTTCGTGCGTCCGGGTTCGGTGCGCGTCAGCGCGAGCAGCCCTGCCTCGGGCGTCGCGGTTTCCGCATACAAGACCAGCACGGGCGGAACGATCGTCGCGATCAACTCCAACGGAAACGCGGTCTCCACGACGTTCTCCCTTCAGGGGCTGTCGCCGGCCTCCGTGACTCCTTACGAAACCACTTCGGCCGGCGGCCTGATGCAGCAGAGCGCGGTCAACGTCAGCAATGGCTCGTTCACTTATGCCTTGCCGGCACGGAGCATCGTTTCGTTCGTGACATCGGGGAGCGGCTCATCGTGCGCGGCCAGTCCGAGCGCGCCCGCGAGTCTGTCGGCCATCGCGGAGTCGTCGAGCGGCATCAACCTGTCTTGGAGCGCGGTCACACCGCCCGCCAATTGCTCGATCGGCTCCTATATCGTCTACCGCAGCACGACGAGCGGCTTCACACCCTCTTCGGCGACCCAGGTGGCGACGACCAGTGGAACGAGCTATAGCGACACGGGACTGAGCGCCGCCACCACCTATTACTACCTGGTGGAAGCGGTGGACTCCGCTGGATCGTCGCCGCCATCCCCGCAGGCGACCGCGGCAACGACTTCCGGATCCTGCACCGTGACACCCAGCGCGCCTGGCAACTTGTCGGCAACGGCCGTCTCATCCAGCGGCATCAACCTGAGCTGGAGCGCCGTGACGCCGCCGTCCAACTGCTCGATCAGCTCGTATGCCGTATATCGCAGCACGACGAGTGGCTTCACGCCCTCTTCGGCGACCCAGGTGGCGACGGCCAGCGGAACGAGCTATAGCGACACGGGACTGAGCGCCGCCACCACCTATTACTACCTGGTGGAAGCGGTGGACTCCGCTGGATCGTC
>Ga0134128_10010902_pt1 | contig 10880 bp, 9 predicted proteins | sample KB31754_FD_96462 | JGI IMG/M metagenome (GOLD analysis project Ga0134128, IMG submission 96462) | Terrestrial soil microbial communities with excess Nitrogen fertilizer from Kellogg Biological Station, Michigan, USA - KB3-175-4 | ecosystem: Environmental > Terrestrial > Soil > Unclassified ...
CGCTCCTATGGCCTGCTGATCAGGCTTGATGGCGACTTCCGTCCGATCGCCAGCTTCCACAGCCGCGCGGACGGCGCGCGGCATGGGGAGACGAGTTGCCTGGATCTTGGCGGGCGCGTATTCATCTCCTGCAAAGGCGGCGATATGATCGTGATGCTGGATCCCGGCCCGGAACCCGGAGCTGCAAGCCGATGAGCACGCTGTTCGAAATGCGGGGAATCACCAAGGAATACCGCGGCGTCGCTGTGGTGAATAATGTCGACTTCACGCTCCTAAAGCGCGAGGTCCACGCGCTTCTTGGCGAGAACGGCGCGGGCAAGTCGACACTCAGCAAAATCGCAAAATCATGGCGGGCGTGGTCCAGCCGACCGCGGGAACTATGCTGTTCGACGGCCAGCCTTCATTGTTTCCGACGCCAGCGATCGCATTGCGCAACGGCGTCGCCATGGTGTTTCAGGAAACGACGCTCGCGCCGTCGATGACGGTCGCCCAGAATCTTTATCTCGGGGATGAAAGACTGCTGAACCGCCTGCGCGGCGTCTACATTTCGGCTCAGCAATTCCTGCAGGCGCTGAATTTCCATGTCGATCCCACGGCGACGGTCGCCTCCCCGGGCGCGGCGAAGAAGCAGATGGTGGAGATTGTCCGGGCGGTGCGGCACAAAGCCAGGGTCATTGTCTTCGACGAGCCGACCGCGCTGACGCCGGAGGAAAAACATCATTTCTTCGCGCTGGTCGAGGGGCTCAAGAGCCGCGGCGTATCGATCGTCTTCATTTCGCACGCCATCGAGGAAGCGCTTGCGATCGCCGACCGGATCACGATCCTGCGCGACGGCGAACATATCGCCGCCGACGCGACGGCGACGTTTGACCGAGATAAGATCATCCGCGCCATGGTCGGTCGATCGCTCTCCGGCGAGTTGTATAAGCGTCGCGAGCGGGAACAGATTCGTACCCCCGGACGACGGGTTCTCAGCGTGCAGGACCTGACCATGGGCAATACGGTCCGCAACAATTCCTTCTCCGCCTATGAGGACCAGATAACTGGCCTGTTCGGTCTGGTCGGCTCCGGCCGCTCCGAAACCGCCCGAATCATCGGCGGCATCATCAAGCGCGATTTCTTTCATGGCGGCGAGGTGCGTTTCGAAGGGAGATCCGCGCGCTACAGGACGCCGGCCCCCGCCGTCAGGGACGGGATCGTCTATGTCACTGAAGACAGAAAGCTGGAAGGCTTCTTCGAGACAATGCCAATCGCCGACAATTTGTATGCGGGACTGTTGGCTAAAAATCTCAACGCCGGCGGCGGCATCGCGAACATGGCCGAGATGCGCGCCCTCGCCGATACGTGGACGCAGACGCTGAACATTCGCGCCACAGACAAGAACGCCCGCGCCGTCGAACTCTCAGGCGGCAATCAACAAAAGCTGGTCATCGGCAAAGCGCTTCTACAAAGGCCGCGCCTTGTGATCTTCGACGAGCCTACGCGCGGCGTCGACGTTGGCGCCATCGGCGAGAGTCACAATTTCATCGATCGCATCGCCGACCAGGGGATGGCGGTGATAATGATCTCCTCTTATCTGCCAGAGATCGTGAATTTGTCGGACAGAATCCTGGTCTTCAGGCAAGGTCGGGTTGTGGAGGAATTCACTCCGGGCGACACCACCGAGGAAAACATCATGTATGCAGCCGTGCATTGACGGCGAATTTCTGCCGGCGGTTGGCACGCCCTGCGACAAAGGAGGACAGAGTCCGTGGAGATCGCTGGCGTCATCGAGGCGGCGCAGACGCTTATGGAGGAACATGAAGCACGATTGAAGTTTCATTCCCTCGCGAAAGCAGTCCCCGTCGCGGATATCGATACGGCCTATGCCGTACAGCGCGAATATGTGCGCCTGCAGAGCCTGAGCCGCGGGGCAGCCCCTATCGGCTACAAGGTTGGCCTTACGTCGCCGCGCATGCAGGCGATGTGCGGCGTCGAAACTCCCATTGCGGGCGTCGTTCTTGCCGACCGCGTTTACCGATCCGGCGTTCGCTTAGAGGGTTCGGATTATGGCAGGCTCGGGCTCGAATTCGAGGTGGCCGTGCGCCTGGCTCGCGATCTCGGCGGCGATGGGCGCCCCGTCGCGCTTACCGACGTCGCCGACGCGATAGACGCGGTCTGTCCGGCGATGGAGATCGTCGACGATCGCGCCTGCGACTATGCCAGTCTAGATGTCTTTTCGCTTGTCGCCGACAATTCTTGGAACGCAGAGATCGTGCTTGGCGAATTTCAGCGGCGTTGGCCCGATCTTGCCGAGATCGAGGACATCATTTCGGTCAACGGCGCAGTCGCCGATCGCGGGTTCGGGCGCGAGGTCCTTGGCCATCCCTTTCATTCGGTCGCGTGGCTCGCTGAACATCTGAGCGGAAACGGGACCGGTTTTCGCGCTGGAGATATCGTCATGACCGGAAACTTGGTGACGACCAGATTTCCGGCCGAATCGTGCAACTGCCGCTTCGAGTTGGCGCGACTCGGCAGGGTTGATCTGACGGTGGAGGTGTAGCGCGTTTCAACGACGCTTACCGCAGCGCTGGAGCCAGTCTTGGATTTGGGATTGACGCACGGCGCGCGCTGGTGGCAGGCTCGTTTCGAGGCCTGGGGAAACGATCGCCGTCGGAAGGCGCTCGAAAGGCGCAGCGGTTGCGATCTGCGCGCTTATGACGCCGCGCCTTGGGTAAGGCGAGTGAGCAACAGCGCGGCTATAATGACCCCACCGTAGATGATGTCGCGCACGCCTGCGGAGACATTGACGATCGCGAGCAAGGTTGTGAGCACAGTCAGGAAGATCGCGCCGATGATGGCGCCGCCGTATCCCCCCCGCCCGCCGTATATCGATCCGCCGCCTATCACCACGGCGGCTATCGACGGCAGCACGAATTGGTCCCCCATTCCCAAAAAGCTCGCCCCCGAATGACTAGCGTAGAGGACCCCGGCGAGGGCCGCCGCGAGACCCGAGAGCGCATAGACAACTATCAGAACGCGATCGTTGCGCACCCCCGAGAGAAAGCTCACCAACGGATTCTCTCCGACGCCTAGCAACTGACGACCGCCCCGGCTCGCCCGCAAGACGCCCATCACAATGATCGCCAATCCACTCCACAACAGCACCAGCACGGAAAGCGGGCCGATGTACCCCGTGGCGAAAAATCTACCCGCTTCCGCCACGCTTCCCGACGGGGTGCCGTTGGTGTAGAGTAACGTCGCGCCTTGCATAACGTTGTTCATTCCAAGAGTCATGATGATCGGCGAGATGCGAAACTTCGCCACGCCGACCCCGTTCAGCAGTCCCGCGCAGAGACCCGATGCAAGGGCCGCTGCCAGGGCAGGCAGCAACATGCTGGACTGGCCTTGCGACACCTGAGTGAAGACGCAACCGGCGCCAGTCATCGTCCAAGCAACGGAAAGGTCGATGCCGCCGCTCAATACAACCAGCGTCTCGCCGATCGCCACTATGCCGAGGAACGCGGCCAATTGAGCGATGTGCATGATATTGTTGAACGACACGAAGCCGGGCGCCAGTAGATTGCAGACGACCAGCATGAGCGCGATGGAGACGAGTCCGGTCAGCGGGGCCGCGCTCGCCGAGTCGAATTCGAGCAACATGCGGCGGCGCTCGACTCGTGGCGGCCGCGTCGTCTCGCTCATCGCCCCATCGCCTTCCACACCCAGTCCCGCACCGCCACCGAGCCGACGGCGGCGATCAAAATGACGCCGTCGATCAGGCTCTGATAAAAGTCCGACAAATCCGCGAAATAAAGCAGACTGCCGACAATGGTGAGGATCAGCGCGCCCATTACGACGCCTATCGGCGAGCCCCGCCCTCCGACCAGCGGCACTCCGCCTAACACCACCGCTCCGATGGAGGGCAAAATGTAGCCGTCGCCAACGATCGGCGAGCCCGCCATGGTGCTGATCGCAAAATAGACGCCGGCGAGCGCGGCCAAAAGTCCCGCCAACCCATAGGCTCGCAGTCGGAGCTCCATCACTATAATGCCGCTGGCCTCCGCCGCGGCCTCGTCGCCGCCGATCGCCCGAAGCTGTAAGCCAAATCGGGTTGTCATCACCCAGAGGCCGAACAGGCCTGACGCGACCAGCAACGCCAAGGAGGTCGGCAGCAAAGTAGAGCCCGATGTCAGCGCGGCCTGCAACCCAGCCGGCACCTCTCCTCCGGGCACCGGCAATACGACCAGCGCGACGCCGTCCCATACCGACATTGTCGCCAGCGTGACCACGATCGGCGACAGTTTGAAGCGCGCGATCAGCAACCCGTTGAGGCAGCCGGCGATCAGCCCGGCCGCCAGTACGGCTGCGATTGCCGGCGCAACGCCGAACGGAAACAAAACCACTGCCAGCGAGCCACTGACCGACATGATTGGACCCAGCGACAGATCGACGCCGCGCACCAGGACGACAAAGTATTGCGCCAGCCCCACAAGCACGAGCGGCAAGACATTTGTCGCCAGATTGCCGGCCTCGAAAAGGCTGTAGTGCCCGCCTTTCAAAACGATATAGACCGCGAACAGAAACGCGAAGATGCCAACCGATCCGGACGCCTCCAAATTCCGGGCCTCGGCCAACCAACGCATCATGAATCCGCCCTCGGCCTGAATGCGATGCCGACGATCGCCGCCGCCGATACTTCGCCGTCGGCCAGAACTTTGCGAATTTCGCCGTCCGCCATCACCAGAACGCGGTCGGCCAAACCCACCAATTCGTTGGTGTCACTCGAATAGAAAATTATCCCAACGCCCGTCTGGGCCAGTGCACGGATCAAATCGTATATCTGATGCTTGGTGGCGATATCGACGCCGCGTGTGACGTCGTCGAGCAGCAGCACCGCTGGCCCGGTCAGCAGCCACTTCTCCAACAGGACTTTTTGCTGATTTCCGCCACTGAGGGCGCGAACCGGCGTGCGGCCGCTGCGGGTGCGAATCTTCAGGTGCGCGATCGCGTCGCTGACAATGGCGCGTTCCCGGCCGAAGCGGATCAATCCGTGCCATACGCTCAACACGCCGAGCGCCAGGCAGGCATAGGTCATGTTGAAGGCGACGCTCTTATCGAGAAAGAGGCCCTCGCTCTTGCGCTCGAGCGGAACATAACCAATGCCTGCCGCAATCGCGTCGCGCGGTCGCCGTAGCCGCAGTGCCTGACCTTTGAGCGCGATCGATCCGCCGCGCAAAGGCGGCACGCCGAACAGCGCGCGCAATAATTCCGTCTGTCCCTGTCCGACCAGGCCGCCAAGACCCAGAACTTCGCCCGGCGCGAGAGTGAAGGACACACGCGAAAGCATCGAGCCTTCGAGATCGCGGGCCTCAAGCAGCACGCCATTTCGAGCCCCTCCTTTACGAGGGAATCCGCCACCCGCCTCGCTGTGGCCCGTCATCAGCGCAACCGCCTGCTCCTGAGACATCGCCGCGCAGTCGGCGACCTCGACGAGTTGGCCGTTGCGCATGATGGCGACCCGATCACAGAACGTCACGATCTCATCCCATCGGTGTGAGATGAACAGAATGATTCGGTTCGCGGCGCGAAGCCGCCTCACCAGGCGGGCTAGCCAGTTTACCTCGTCTTGACCGAGCGACGAGGTCGCCTCGTCGAGGACGAGCAGCACGGGGTCGCCCTCGACGGCGCGCACGATCTCCAGCATCTGTCTTTGGCCGAGCGGCAGATCACCCACCCGCGCGGTAGGAGAAATATTGAGCTGATGGCGCGCCAAAATCTCCGCCGCTTTCCGAATGCTGTGGCGCTTGTCGATGCTAAGCCAGGCGCGAGTCGGCGCGTGCAGCAAGAACAGATTCTCTGTAACCGTCAGGGCGCCAATCAGCGCCAGCTCCTGAAGCACGCTGCCGACGCCACGCGTCAGAGCATCGCTTGCGCCGCGCAACACAAGATTCTCTCCGTCGAGATGAATGCTCCCCGCGTCGGGCGCGACCATACCGCCTATCATCCGGATGACTGTTGATTTCCCGGCGCCATTCTCCCCAATCAGGCCAAGCACCTGACCATTCGCCGCGTCGAAACTCACGTCACGCACGGCGTGCGTCGCACCGTATCGCTTATCTATGCCGCGCACTTTCAGCATCTATCGCAGGCCTTCGTCCGCAGTCCGTCGAAACAGCATCTGATAATCTTTCTCGCTGCGGGTGGAGCGGCGTCCGTTCTTCAGAGGCGCGGGGACGGTTCCTCCGAGTTGCACGGTGCGCATGATGTGTCGCTCGAGGATCTGCGCGGCTCCGGCGACATCCCCTTTGCGTAGGGACGCTAGTATTTCGACATGCTCATCGAACGACTGCCGTCGAAAGGATTGACCGGCCTCGAACAGGCGAAAACGCAGCGCCTCGGCGATTCCGGAAATGAGCGAATACGCCTGCTCAAGGTAGCGGTTATCCGATAGCGTCACGAAGGCAAGATGAAAGGCGGTGTCCGCCGCAATATAATCGGCGGTGTTGCATTTCTTGCGGGCGTTCGCCATCTGCGCGATCGACGCAGCGAGGTTGTCGAGCAACTTGTCGGCGTGCAGGGCAAGTGCGTGGTTTATCGCGCCCGTCTCCAAAAGATATCGAAAGCTACTCAGCTTGCCGATATCTTCCGCCGTCGGGGCGCATACATAAGTTCCCGCCTGCGGAGCGATCGTGACCAGGCCTTTTTCCCGCAACTCGATCAGAGCGCTGCGCACAGGAGCCTTGCTCATGCCAAATGCGGCGGCCAACTGCGCCTCCGAAAGTGGCTCGCCGAAGGCGAGGCGCCCGGAAACAATCGCATCGCGAATCTGCGTCGCGGCTATCCTTGTCAAGGACACCTGTACGTCACCTCCCTGCACCCAACTACGGGCCGCCCGCGAGTCGACGACACCGCTGCACCGACGCGGGAACCCTAGCTTGCGACGTCGCTCTTGACAACTGATATTCTAGAAGATCAGATGGCGTCCTACGGCTCCGGTAGAGGGCTTTGCGGCGCACCTCCGACGCTCGAGGCGACGCGCCAAATGGAGAGGAGACAGCCGATATGGGCATCCGTCATCAGACCCTTCTATCCGCCGCAATTGGCGTCCTGATGTCATTTGGCGCGATAGGCCTAGCAGCCGCGGAGCAAAAGCCGTATCAGATTGCACTCAGCAATTCGTACATCGGCAATCAATGGCGAATTGAATCGATAAACCTGGCTAAGGCTTACGCTGCGCGTGCGCTCAAGGGCAGGGTCGTGCTTTCGGTCACTAGTTCTGGCGTCGAAGTGCAACGTCAGATCGCCGTCATGAACGACATGATCGCGCGCCGCGTTGACGCAATTCTGGTCAATCCCGCCTCTGAACATGGTCTCGACGCAGTCATCGCGCAGGCGACCGCGCGCAACATTCCGGTCATCGCCTTCGATCACCCGGTTTCCTCTCCAGACGCATATCGGGTGCATGTGGATTTTGCGAAGTTCGGCGAGCTTCAGGCGCAATGGCTTGCCGACGAACTGCACGGCAAGGGCGACATTATAGTGAATCGGGGGGTCGCGGGCATTGGCGGCGACAAGGAGATCTATGACGGCTCCATGGCGGTGCTGAAAAAGTACCCTGGCATTCACGTCGTTGCAGAGGTGTTTGGCAAATGGGATGACAGCGTCAGTGAGAGCGAAGTCACCAAGGCATTGATCGCACATCCCAAGGTCGACGGGGTCCTCAATCAGTACGGCTCTTATGGCGCGTTGCAGGCCTTTCTCAATTTGCATCGACCGCTCGTCCCGATGAGCGGCGACGATTCCAACGGTTGGCGCGTCGCGCTCTTGAAATACAAGGATCAAGGCTTGCGCGGCATTTCGGTTGGGGATCCTCCAAGCCTCGGCGCCTACGCGTTGAAAGTGGCTGTCGATATCCTTGATAAGAAGAAGGTCGCGCGCGATATCGTCGTGCCGATTCCCGTCATGACGTCGGACACCGCAAAAGTCGGCGTCAACGTCTTTCCCGACCTTCCCGCCGGCACTTATCCCGGTATCGATATTCCCGGCGCCGATCTTGGTCTGACGATGAATGACGCGATGGGCAAATAGCGCTCGCGATTGACCTGCATAGGGATCGACGCCACGCGCCGACCCCATCCATCCGTTTTGAAGCGCGGACCGAAAGTCATGCCCCAGTTACGCGTTATTGACCCACATCAGCATTTTTGGAAGCTGGACGCCGCCCAGGGTTATCCCTGGCTCACGAAGCGCCCTCTGGGGCCTAGCGTCGCGGGTGACCTCGCCCGTATCGCGCACGATTATCTGATCCCGGACTATCGCGCCGATGTCGAGGGCTTCAATATCGTCAAGTCTGTCCATGTCGAAGCGATCGCCGCGGACCCTGTCGAGGAGACCGCATGGCTTCAAGAATTATCAGACTCGCAAGGCTTTCCGCACGGCGCAGTCGTGCGGGTGGCCTTACATCAACCCGATGTCGAAAGGGTTCTGGAGCGCCAATGTCAGTTCAAGATCGTGCGTGGCGTAAGGGACATTCTTAACTGGCACAAGAACCCGTCGCTCACCTACATCGACCGCTCGGACCTGCTGACTGATCCTGCCTGGCTAGCGGGTTTCGCGCTGCTTCGGAAGTTCAATCTATCGTTTGACATGCAGCTCTATCCGTCTCAGATGCTGGATGCCGCGGCGGTCGCCCGGCGACACCCCGACATGCCGATCATCCTCAATCACGCTGGTATGCCGGTGGATCGCGACGCAGGCGGGCTGGAGCAATGGCGCAAAGGCATGCGCGCGCTCGCCGCTTGCGACAACGTGACCGTAAAGATCTCGGGCCTCGGAATGGTCGATTGGAACTGGACGACCGAAAGCATCCTGCCGTTTGTGCTTGAGACGATCGATTTCTTCGGGGTGGACCGCTCGATGTTCGCGAGCAATTTCCCAGTTGACAAAATCTACAGCGATTTTGCGACGCTCTATCGCGCGTTCTTCGAAATTACGAAGGGCTTTAGCGATTCGGAGAAGGAGAGGCTATTTCACGACAACGCCGAGCGGCTCTATCGCCTCTGAACATCGTGCGTCCAGAGTTCCGCTGCGCATAAGGAAAGTCCATGCCGAAAATCACGCGAGTTGAAGTCTTCCGGGTCGATCTGGCGGCTAAAGTGGCGCGCAGCGACGCTATCCAGGCCTTCAGTAAACAGGAAACGCCGATGGTCCGCATCTGGACGGACGATGGGGCCGAGGGCACGGGCTACAGCTATACGATCGGAACCGGCGGTTCGGCGGTCGTCGCGCTCATCCGCGACTACATGGCCCCGTGGCTGATCGGCCGCGACGCTTCGATGGTTGAGGAGATCTGGAAGAGCCTGTTCTTCTTCACACACGCGAATTCGGTCGGCGCGACCGTGAGCCTCGCCCTGGCTGCCATCGACGTCGCGTTGTGGGATCTGCGTTGTAAGCGGGCGAACGCGCCTCTTTATCTCGTCGCCGGCGGCGCGCAGCGGCGCGTGCCGGTCTACAATACGGAGGGGGGCTGGCTCAACTTCACAACTCAGCAACTGGTTGACCATGCGATCGAGGCGCGCGAGGCGGGTTTTCGCGGTTTCAAGGTTAAAGTCGGGCAACCCCATGTCGCCGAGGACGTTGCGCGTCTCGCCGCGGTCCGGGGCGCGCTTGGGCTGGATTTCGAGGTAATGGTCGACGCCAATCAGGCGTTCACCCTCTCTGAGGCGATCCGGCGCGCCAAGCGGTTCGAGGAGTTCGACCTCGCTTGGTTCGAGGAGCCGATGCCGGCCGAGGATATCGATGGGCACGTGCGGCTATCGCGATCGACGTCGATACCAATCGCGATTGGCGAGTCGCTGTACCACCCCTCGCACTTCCGCGAATATTTGCAACGTGGCGGTTGCTCAATCGTACAGGTGGACGTGGCCCGCATCGGCGGCATTACGCCATGGCTCAAAACGGCGCACCTCGCCGAAACATTCAATATGCAGGTTTGCCCGCACTATCTTATGGAGCTTCATGTCGGGCTTTGCGCGGCGGTTCCCAATGCGACATGGGTGGAGTTTATTCCGCAGCTAGACGCAGCGACCGAGTCTAAGATTCAGCTCGTCGATGGATATGCGGTTCCTTCAGATGAAGTTGGTGTCGGAATTAGGTGGCACTGGAAGGCGATTGACTCCATGAAAGCCGAATACACCGTAATCTCCTAGCGCTTTTGGCCGCTCACGGACTGTTCGCGCGCCGCGCGGCGCCGCCACCCTCCTGCTCAAGGGGCAGCTCGCCATCGGCCCCATCACGGCCGGCGTAGTTTGGAGCCGGACGCTCAAGCAGATCGCCCTGCACCTCTCCGGCGCGCGCAAGCGGCACGGGGTGCGAGATCCGCGCTTGCAGGAGCATACGACACATCTCGGCGTTGGCGTCCGCCGCTCCGCGCACCCGCCGGATCATTCGCAAGTGGCTCGGATAGTCCTGCGGCGCTATGCGTCCGCCGTCGAGGGTGACGAACGCCGACGCGCCGAGTTCCTTGTCCCGACGGAGCCCGAGATAGCGGATGGCGGCGCCATGCAACTCCATATCCTCGTGATGCGCGAGCGCTTCGAGTTGCTGCATGGTCATATCCAGCGTCGCGTCAACGCCAAAGCGCGGCTCACACAACCGCAGCAGTCTTTCCTGACGGCTCAAAAAGGCTCGATCGAGAAAGGCTCGGCGGATTTCGCTCAAGTCGGCGTCGGCCTCGCCAGCAAACGCGGCAGAGAAATCAACACCAGCAGCCACGCCGCCGTTGAGGTTGACGTCCATCACTTTCAACCAGGTCTGATCGTCCATGGTCTCCGCAGGGCGGTTGGAGATCGCGATTCCCGCGTTGTTGACGAGAATGTCGATGCGCCCGACGCGCTCAA
>Ga0134128_10010903_pt1 | contig 10880 bp, 7 predicted proteins | sample KB31754_FD_96462 | JGI IMG/M metagenome (GOLD analysis project Ga0134128, IMG submission 96462) | Terrestrial soil microbial communities with excess Nitrogen fertilizer from Kellogg Biological Station, Michigan, USA - KB3-175-4 | ecosystem: Environmental > Terrestrial > Soil > Unclassified ...
CCGAGATAGCCGTCGCCGTTCTTGTCCTGAACTTCCTTCATCTCCTTCACGAGATAGTCGGCTCGTTCTTTGAAGCGTTGATCGCCTGTCGCGGCGAACATGAGCGACACGCCTGAGAGATAATGACCGGCGATATGGCCGGTGAGATTTTTGCCGTCGCCGTCCCAACCCGGATAACCCTCGGCTTTTGGCTGCAAACCGGCGCGCTTGCGGTAATAGGCCATCATGCGATCGGGTTCGAGCTTGAGGAGGTACTCGGCGTCGAGATCCTGCGCGTGTTTCAGAGGACCGCCGGTGACGCGCACAGACGACAGCGGCAACGGCCGCGCAATGTCGGAGACGGCACTCCTGATCACTTGCGCCCGGACCACGCTCGTTACGAGAAGGACCACTAGCACCCCACCCAGAGTCTTAGTGTTCATTGAGCAGTTTCCTCCGAAATGCAGCTATGAAGGATACTTGATCTCAGCGATACAACTGTAGGGGTGTCACACCCAACGAACTGTCATAACCGCATGCGCCTCTTCAAACACTCTCCAATAGACTACTCGAATGAAAAAACTTATCAGCATCCTCATGACCTCAGTTCTATTGCTCCAAATTGCTCCGGCGGTCCCGGCAAAGTCGAAAGGCGACTGGAACGCGGTTAAAGCGCTCACGAATTCTTCGGTCGCGGTGAAGACGAAGACCGGTGAGACGCATTACGGGCTGATGCGATCCGCGGATGATTCGAGCATTACGGTCCAAATCGCCGATCGTGACGACTTCACACCTCAGGAGATCAACTTCCGGCGTGACGAAGTCACAAAAGTCTGGCGCGCAAGGTTACGCTTCGGCCAAAAGAACATCGCGAGGGGCGCATGGATCGGCGCTGGCGCCGGCCTTGGTGCTGGTTATATCGCAGCATTGATACACAGCGCGAGAGACCCGGGCGATCCGTTCGTCGGCGGTGGCCTCTTCATCCTTTACGGCGCCGCCGCTGGAGCTGTCGCTGGCAGGTTCTGGAAAAAGAACCACAAAAAGCAGGAGCTCGTTTACAGCACCTGAAGGTTTAACTATACGGGCTAGAACAAGTCAGGAAGAGGGGCTTGCCCAACTCTTCCGTCCGCAGTTACATCTGAACTTGCCTAGTCTCCTCAACCAGTCTAACGTAACGCCATCATGTGTGGCAGGTTTACACTCAAAACACCCGAGCGGGTAAAGTTCGAGCGACTTGTCAATACTTTCGACCTCGACAACATCATCCCTCGCTATAACATCGCGCCGACTCAAAACGTTCTCGCAGTCCTCGAGCGCGATTCGGTCCGTGAGATCACAAACCTGCAATGGGGCCTCATTCCCTTCTGGAGCAAGGAAGCAAAAGGCTTCATCAATGCGCGCGTCGAGACGATCGATCAAAAACCAACCTTCAACGAGTCGTTTCAACGACGACGCTGCCTCATTCCCGCAGATGGTTTTTACGAATGGGAGAGAGCCGGCAAAAAGATCTCTCAACCCTATTACTTTCAGATGAAGAACGGCGCACCGTTCGCTTTTGCCGGAGTCTGGGACCGCTGGAAACAGAACGGCAGCACGCTATACTCCTGCGCGATCATTACTACCACCGCCAATGAGCTCTTAGCCACAATTCACCATCGGATGCCTGTGATAATGCCGCCCGAATCACACGATCTCTGGCTGAATGAAGAGTCGAGAGCGGCGGATTTGAAGGAGATCCTTGTACCGTTTCCAGCCTCGGAAATGACCAGTCACGCAGTCAGTCGCGACGTTAACGATACAAAAAGTGACGGCGAGCAGCTTCTACAAGAAGTCGACCCAACCATAGGCGTCAATCTCAGACTGTTCTGATACAAAATTATTGTGCGGCCCAGGACTTTTGTGCCATCCTTGTAGCGGCCGTTCAACTCGCGCCAGCCCTACCCTCATAGAACCAATACTTGAATTCGAGAGGTCAATATGACGACACGTAAAACTGTTGGCTGGCTCGTGTTTGCCGCCCTCGTGGTGGCCTTTATCCTACAGGTGCCTCGCATCGCGGCTCGCGGCTACATACATCTCGGCTCTTCTTACTTCGCATTGAAAAGGTATGGACAGGCCGAAAAAGCGTACCTCCACGCGAAAGCCTTCGACGACGACTCATGTGCGGCATGCGGATTGGGAATGACTTACAGCGCCCTCGGCCGTCAGGACGATGCCGAGAAAGAATTCCAGCGCGCGATGCGTCTCAATCCCAGGGATGTTTGTGCCTACGCTCAGTCAGGCACGATGTATTACGATCGCGGCAAGTATCCGCAAGCAATCGCCGCCTTCAAACGCGCAGTCGAGATATGGCCGAGCTATGGGAGTTACATGCTCCTCGGCAATTCGTATGTGTACACGAGAGACTACGAACCGAGTGTTGACGCTTACAAGAAAGCGATTCAAATCGATCCGAAGAATGTGCGTGCTTACTACCAGCTCGGAATCGCGTACGACTATCAACAGCGATACGAGGAGGCGATCAAGGTCTATAACGATGTGCTGAAGATTGATCCCGATCACGAAGGGGCACGCTATTACTTAGCCATCGCTTACGCGGCGCGGCACAACAAACGCGCCGCACTCGAGCAGTATGAGATTTTGCGAAAGCACAACGCGGATTCGGCGGCTGAGTTGCTCGAAGCTATTCAGTTGGCGGAAAACAGGGAGAGAGGTAAAGAGCAACTCTATTTCGTTCCATTGAGTAATTTCTCGGTGGCTTCGTTAACCAAACTCGCGGACTCTATGAAGCAGAAAATCGGCATCGACGTGATTGTCACTCAGCCGGTTCCGTTCGCACTTGCCACAGTTGACAAGCGCCGCCAGCAGGTTATCGCTGAAGAAGCGATCAGTTTGATGAAGCTCCGCTATCCGGAAATCGCTTCAAATCCAAATGCGATTGTAATTGGTCTGACTGATGAAGACTTGTTCATACGCAGAGAGGATGATCAATACGCTTTTTGTTACAGGATGCTGAGCCGGTTCGCGGTAGTCTCTTCCGCGCGCATGGATCCGGCTAATTTCGGAGGTTCGGGTAACGAACTTCTGACCGAAGCTCGGATGCGCAAGATGCTTTTGAAGAATATCGGGATTCTCTATTACCGACTGCCCATGAATCACGATCCGAAGAGCGTGCTGTTTGAGGATGTTGATGAAGTAGCAGATCTCGACAAGATGAGCGAAGACTTTTAGACGCGGATTAACGCAGATCTGCGCGGATCCGCGTTAATCCGCGAACGCCTTTTGCGCGGCTTCTGTCAGTGCCGCGGACATTTGTCGATACGGAGCGGCGCCGTGACTGATTCTCGCGACGCCCAGTTGGGCCATCGTCCTGGCCGGTGGAGTATCCGGAAGGACGAGGATGTTTACCGGAAGCGTCGAACGCTCGCACAGTTTCTCGATCAACTCGGGATCTCTCAGTCCCGGTGCAAACAGTCCACTTGCACCTGCTTCAGCATAAGCTTCCGCACGACGCAGAGCTTCCTCCAACTCGCCTTCATTGTGCAGCGCTGGATACGTCTTCAGAAACACATCAGTACGAGCATTGATGAAGAACGGAATCGACGTGTCTTCAGCCGCTTCGCGAATCGCTTTGACGCGTGCCGACTGATCTTCAATCGTCTGCAGATCCCTGCCACCCATAATTCGATCTTCGAAATTGATTCCAACGGCACCGGCAGCAATCACGTTTCTTATATTCTCTTTCAACCCCGGAAGATCAGTCGCATAACCAGTCTCAAAATCGAGCGTGACTGGCAGGGCAACACTGTCGACTATCCGTTTGATATTTGCCAGCACCAGTTCCAGCGGAATCTTCTCGCCATCATCGAAACCATACGCCGCCGCTACAGACCAACTGCCGGTCGCGATAGCTTTCGCACCGGCTTGTTCCAACGTTCGCGCACTGCCGGCGTCCCAGATGTTGTACAGGATTACGGGCGAGCCTTTTACGTGGAGGCTTTTGAACGCCTCCGCTTTTTCTTTTTGGTTCATGATTGTGGTTGGGGGCGCGTGATTCCGAGTTTGCGGAGTCGATGATTGAGCGTCGTGCGATTCACGCCGAGTCGCGCTGCCGCTCCGGCTGGGCCACCGATCACCCATTTTGATTCGCTGAGCACTCGCAGGATGTGTTCGCGCTCGACAGATTCAAGAGTTGTCGCTCCGTTGGCGTGATTTGCAGGCCGCGTCGATTGCTTCAACTCCCCGAGTGGAATTTCCAAACTCGGCCCACGAGATAAAATCACACCACGCTCGACGAGATTTTGCAGCTCGCGAATGTTTCCCGGCCAATGATAGTTGACTAACGCAGCCATCGTTTCCTTCGGCACGCTCTCGATCCGTCGCTTCATCTGCTGCGCAAACTTATTCGCGAAGAAATGCACCAACAGCGGAATATCTTCCGGCCGCTCGCGCAACGGCGGCACATTGATCGGAAACACATTCAACCGGTAATACAGATCGCTGCGAAACTTCTTTTCTTCAACCATCTGCTCGAGATTCGCGTTAGTGGCTGCGACTACGCGAACATCCACTCGCAATGTACGCGAGCTGCCGAGCCGCTCAAACTCCTGTTCCTGCAACACACGCAGCAACTTCGACTGCAACTCGGGCGGAATATCCTCGACTTCATCAAGAAAGATCGTGCCCTGATGCGCAAGCTCAAAACGCCCGATGCGTCGATCGATCGCTCCGGTAAACGCGCCTTTCTCGTGTCCAAACAATTCGCTTTCGAGAAGTCCGGTGGGAATCGCTGCGCAGTTCACTTTCACGAGTGTTCGTTCGCGACGATCGCTGAGGTTGTGAATGGCGCGCGCGATCAACTCCTTGCCTGTACCGGTTTCACCGTAAATCAAGACCGTCGAATCAGTGGTCGCAACAGTCTCGACGTTCTGCAACACGCGCTTCAAGACCGAGCTCGATCCGATGATCTCCTCGAAGTTGTACTCGGTGCGAATCTCTTCCTCGAGGTAGAGCTTCTCCTTCTCGAGCTTGTTCTTCAGCGTTTCGATTTCGTTGTACGCAAGCGCATTCTCGACCGCAATCGCGACCTGTTTCGCCACCTGCTCGAATAACTCGGAATCTTCGGCTGAAAACGCACCTTCTCGCTTGCTCTTGATTGCGAGCACGCCGAGCACGCGATCGCGAAAGATCAAAGGCGCAGCGCAGCCCGACGCGAAATCGGAACAAGCCATTCGTGGATCGTCACTGTTTCGATAATCAATGACGACCGTTTTCCGGGTGGTGAATGCCTGACCAATCGGATTGCCTTCAAACGGAACAATTTTATCGGTGATGCATTTCCCGTCGTGTTCGGGAAAATCAAACGCCGCGACACGCAATTCGTTTTTCGTCTCATCGTAAAGCGTCAGCGCCGCAGCTTCGTGTGGCATAACCGGACTCATCGCAGACGAGATCGCTGACAGCAACTCGCGCAGATTGAGATTCGAGACGAGCGTGTTGTTGACTTGCAGGAGCAACTGCGAACGATCGCGTTCGCGCGCGATCTGCTCTCGTTGGAATTGTGCTTCGACGGCGACGGCAATCTGTCCGGCGACAAGCTGCGCGAAATCGATATCGAAATCGCGATAAGCGCCAACTTTATCGCTCCATAAATTCAGCGCCCCGAGTTTTTGATGAACCGTGCTCAAAGGGATGCAGCAGACTGATTTGATTCCCTGCTCCCTGATGATTTGCGCGGCGGGGAAACGGAAATCCTCATCCAGATTATCAATGCAGAGCGGTGTTTGAGTTTTCCAGACGTGGCCGTTGATCGAATCGTCAATTGAAACTTCCGTAGACTCCTTACCCACCCATCGAGCCGTGGCGCAGCCCTCCATGATGTACGAGCGCATCACATTGCGATGGTCTTCGTGCAGCATCACCGCCATATCGCGAAACGGAAAGAGATTCTCGAGACGACACGCGAGCTCGTGGAACAGTTCTGATAAATCGTGGTGCGAAGTGATGGCCTTCGACAGTTCTAACAGGGTGAGGAATTTCTGCGTTTGCTGATCGTCGGCCATGACCTGAACAGCGGGAGAATTCATGATTTGATTTTGCACCAAAAATCGTTTGGCCGCAAAAAGGCCTCGTGGCCAGGGAGTTGCATATGGCGCGATCACCATCGTGATTAGAATTACTGCTCAACAAGAATCATCAACGACGAAGCTCTTTCTCGAAGGCAAGCTGGCCGGGCGTTGCGTCGACGAATTGGACAAGTGCTGGCAGACGTGTCCATCAGATGAAGTAGCGGTACTGGTTGATTTGACGAATGTTAGTTTCGTCGATGACCACGGCAAAGAGCTTCTGGCTCGCATGCACAACAAGGGAATCAAGCTGTTTTCGACGAGCCTGATGACGAAGTGTCTCATCGAAGAAATCGAAAACACTGCTGCCAAAAGTGGCGACCACATATCGTCACCTGACCAGTTGTTGTCACCTCACCATCACCAAAACAAGCAAACATATTGAGAAATCCAAGTGGCAAAGCGCTTGCAATGTCATTGGACCAACATGAACCATTGGCACTGAGGTTTAGGTCGCACGGGACGATAGGCGCGTTATCCCGTGCTTCGGCGAGAGCAGGTGGTCCGGCGGGTCGAAGGTGGGCAGAACCCAAGGACCTCCTGCTCGGGGGGACCAACAAATTCACTTCAGCAAGCGCCGCATGGTCAGATAGCTCGGGAGGAAACAGCGGTGAGCCGTTTAAAAGGACTGCAGTCAGTTTTAGCAAAACACAAAATATTAACATCGGCTTTGGCGATCGTAGCGATCTTCGTAGTGGCGGCGCTGTTGGGTTTCGCACGCTCGAATAAACCAGCGGCAGCAGCGCCGCGGCCGCTCGAAGTCGAAGTTGTTTCCGTCGAGCAAACCAATGTGCCGATCTACAAAGAGTGGATTGGCACGACCGACGGAATGGTCAACGCGGAGATCAAGGCGCAGGTAACTGGTTATCTGCTGCGGCAGGACTTCAAAGAAGGATCTTTTGTCAGGAAAGGTCAGCTACTGTTTGAGATCGATCCGCGGCCGTTTCAGGCGGCAGTAGATCAGGCGAACGGGCAGGTGGCCCAGTTCCAGGGACAGCTCGAGCAGGCAACTTCGCAAGTCGCGCAAGCGGAAGCACAGCTTTCACAGGCGAACAGTCAGTTATCACAAGCACAGGCGCAGGTGGCCCAGGCTGAGGCAAACCAGGTGAAGACGCAGCTCGATGTAGACAAGTATCGTCCGCTCGCGGAGCAGAAAGCCGTTACGCAACAGGAATACGACAACGCGACGCAGGCGAATGTCGTTTCGAAAGCGCAGGTTGAGGCGGCGAAAGCCGGTGTTGAGGCAGCGCGCGCGCAACTTGCTCATGCGAAGGCGCAAGTGGGCACTGCCAAGGCCGGTATTTCGACTGCCAGGGGTCAGCTCGACAATGCGAAAGCCACAGTTAATACAGCCGTATTGAATCTCGGTTTTACAAGAATCACAGCACCGATCGACGGAATCGTTGGCATTGCCACCGCGCAGGTCGGCAATTTGGTTAACACGACGAGTGGTCCATTGACGACTGTTTCGACCGTCGATCCGATCAAGGTTTATTTCACATTGAGCGAACAGGAATATCTGGGTTACACGAGGCAGAGTGGTGTTTTGGACCATCTCGAGCTCGAATTGATACTCGCTGACGGGACGACGTATCCGGAGAAAGGCAAGTTCTATTTCGCGGATCGAGAAGTGGATCCGAAGACGGGGGCGATCCGGATGGCGGGTGTCTTTCCGAATGCCGGGAATCTGCTGCGACCGGGGCAGTACGGGCGCGTGCGTGCGGTCACGAGTGTGAAAGAGGAAGCGTTGCTCGTACCGCAAAGAGCGGTGACGGAGTTGCAGGGGATTTATCAGGTGGCAGTGGTTGAACCGAACAATCAGATCAACATTCGTGCGGTGAAGCTCGGTGAGAAGAGCGGGTCGCTGTGGGTTGTCGAGGACGGCCTTAAGCCCGGTGAATCGATCGTCGCCGAAGGAACACTGAAAGTCAGACCCGGGATGACCGTCTCGCCGAAACCGTATGTAACGAAATAGGAATTTCTCACGCAGCGGCACAGCGACGCAACGAGAAGAACGGATCTCGAATTTACGTTGCGACGTTGCGCCGTTGCGGGAGAAATGAAAACGAGTAAATAAATGATCTCGAATTTCTTTATCAAACGTCCGATCGTCGCGATTGTGATCGCGATATTGACCGTGATCACCGGATTGATCGCGATGTCGGGGCTGCCACTGGCGCTCTTTCCCGAGATACTGCCGCCGCAGATCATCGTCTCGACGAACTACACCGGCGCAGACGCGGTCACGATCGAGCAATCAGTCTCGACGCCAATCGAGCAACAGATGAACGGCGTCGACAACATGCTGTACATGCAGTCGATCAACGCGAACGACGGCAGCCAGCAGTTGATAGTCACGTTTGGCGTTGATACTGACGTCAACATCGATCAAGTCAACGTTCAGAATCGACTGGCCCAGGCCCAGCCCAATCTCCCAACCGATGTAAATCAATTCGGTTTGACGACGCGGAAATCGACGGGCCTGCCGATGCTCGTCTTTTCGCTCTACTCGCCGAATCAAACTTACGATTCGCTGTTCCTTGCGAACTACGCAAACATCAACATCAACGATGTTCTTTATCGCGTACCGGGCGTCGGCGAAGTAAGAGTCTTCGGTTCGAGCGACTACGCGATGCGCATCTGGGTGAAACCAGACGTACTCGCGAAGCTGGGCCTCGGCGTTCCCGATCTCGTGAACGCGGTCAAGCAGCAGAGCAACGTGAATCCTTCCGGCCGCGTCGGTGCAGCGCCCGCGCCGGCAGGAATGGAGAAGACGTACACGGTTCGCGCGCAGGGCCGTCTCGAAACCCCTGAAGAATTCGGCCAGGTCATCGTGCGCGCAAACACGGACGGCTCGGTTGTGCGTCTGAAAGACGTCGCCCGAATCGAGCTCGGCGCGCTCAACTATCAACAGAGCAACCGCATGAACGGCCAGCCGAGCGTGATCGTCGCCGTCTTCCAACAACCCGGCTCGAATGCACTCGCAACCGCGAACGCTCTCAGGAAAACAATGTCAGAGCTGAAGCAGCGCTTCCCCAGCGACCTCGATTCCGCGGTCGTGTTCGACACGACACGACCCGTAAGCGAGGGCATGAAGGAAACCGTACAGACGCTGCTCGAAGCGATGGTCCTCGTGATCATCGTCGTGTTTTTGTTCCTGCAAAACTGGCGCGCGACGCTGATTCCGGTCATAGCCGTACCAGTCTCGCTGATCGGAACATTCGCAATCTTTCCGTTACTGGGATTCTCGATCAACACGCTGTCGCTCTTTGCGTTCGTACTCGCGATCGGGCTCGTGGTTGACGACGCGATCATCGTAGTGGAAGCAGTCGAACATCACATCGAAGAAGGCAAATCGCCACGCGACGCAACGATCCAGGCGATGAAGGAAGTCGGTGGGCCAGTGATCGCGATCGCGCTGATCCTTTCGTCTGTGTTCTTGCCGGTCGCATTCATGGGCGGAATTCAGGGCCGGCTCAACAATCAATTTGCGACGACGATCGCAGTATCGATGTTGATCTCGGCATTCAACGCGCTGACGCTCTCGCCGGCGCTCGCAGCATTGCTACTTAAGCCGCGCAAAGAATCGAAGGGCGTGGTCGGCCGCTTCTTCGGTGGCTTCAATCGCGTGTTCGACAAAGTGATGCACGGTTATCTCAACTGGAGTCACGCAATACTTCGGAAAGCCGTCATCGGCGTCGTGATCATTCTCGGCTTCACTCTTGCCGATGCATTCATGGGATACAAGATGCCGACGAGTTTTCTGCCCGAGGAAGACTACGGTTACGCGATGTTGCACGTGCAGCTTCCGCCCGCGGCGTCGCTCGAGCGAACGGACCAGGTGCTCAAGAAAGTCGAGACGATCCTCGCGCACCAGGATGGCGTCGAGTATTACACGAGCATCGGCGGCTTCAGTTTGTTGAATCGCATTTCCGCGAGTTACCAGGGCTTCTTCTTTATGAGCTTCAAACCCTGGGACGATCGAACTTCGAAGGAGCAGCAAGCGCAGGCAATCATTCAGAAGATCAACGGCGAGCTGGCGACGCAGATTCCGGAAGGGATGGCGTTTGCTTTCATGCCGCCGTCGATTCCCGGTCTTGGCAGCGCGGGCGGCTTCTCGTTGTGGCTACAGGATCGTAGCGGCGGTTCGGTCGAGTTTCTCGATCAGAACGTGAAGACGTTTATGGCTGCGGCGCGTAAACGTCCGGAGCTCGCGGGAGTTATTACGCAATACTCAGCGGACGTGCCACAGGTTTTTGCGGATGTCGATCGCGACAAGGTGCTGAAGCAGGGGGTTGAAGTTGCAGACGTGTATCAAACACTGCAAGCGTATCTCGGCGGTCTATATCTCAATCAGTTCAATCGCTTCGGCCGGCAGTGGCGTGTGTTTCTGCAATCGGAAGGTGAGATGCGACGAACCGAGCAGGACATCGGCAATTACTACGTGCGGAACAAAGATGGTGAGATGGTGCCGCTGTCAGCGCTGGTAACGACGCGCAGCATCACCGGACCTGAATACACGAACCGCTTCAATCTCTATCGCAGCGCGCAGATCATCGGCGCCGCCGCGCCGGGATACAGCTCGAGCCAGGCAATGGCGGCGCTCGAAGAGGTCGCGCGTGAAACGTTGCCGCGCGAGATGGGTTACGACTGGGCTGATCTTTCGTACCAGGAGAAACAAACAACCGGCGCCGCGATGAAGTCACTCGCGCTGTCGCTGATCTTCGTGTTTCTGATTCTCGCTGCGTTGTATGAGAGCTGGTCGCTTCCGTTCTC
>Ga0134128_10010904_pt1 | contig 10879 bp, 10 predicted proteins | sample KB31754_FD_96462 | JGI IMG/M metagenome (GOLD analysis project Ga0134128, IMG submission 96462) | Terrestrial soil microbial communities with excess Nitrogen fertilizer from Kellogg Biological Station, Michigan, USA - KB3-175-4 | ecosystem: Environmental > Terrestrial > Soil > Unclassified ...
ACGATGTTTACGATCCGACCGATGTGATTGCCCAGCACGAGGTGTCCAAGGTGGTGGCCGACAGCAGCCTCAGCGTGTACGGCAAGATTCGAGCGTTGAGTGCCCTCGGCGTGTCACGCGCCGAAATTGCGAAGCTGCTGGGGAAGCGCTATCAACATGTGCGTAATGTGCTCGTTGCAGACGAAGAGAAGGTTCGCTCCGAATGAACCTTCTGCTCGACACCTGCGCGGCGATCTGGATCACCGAGGACGAGCAACTTTCACCGGTGGCAACACGCGAGATAAACCAGGCTGCCGCTGAACGCCGCCCGGTCTATCTCGGTCTGTATACGGCGTGGGAGCGGGCCATGCTCTCGGCAAAACACAAACTAACATCGCCGCTGTCGCCGCAGATGTGGTTCGATCGGTTTACGTCTCGCCCCGAGATTGAGGTGGTGCCTCTCACGAGTGATATCCTGATCGAGTCCTGTTTTCTTCCTGGCGACATCCACGGCGACCCGGCTGATCGTATTCTTATCGCGATGGCGCGCGCCCTTGACATGACCATTGTTACGCGCGACCGAGACATTCTTGCCTATTCGGGCCGGGGCCATGTCCGTGCCCTGCGATGCTAGTCTAAGGAAAATCCCATGACCGAAACGGTCAAGATCATTTCGCCGATCGACGGCAGCGTTTATGCCGAGCGGCCGGTGGCGGGTGCCGCCGAGATCGATGCGGCGGTGGCCAAGGCGCGTCACGCCAAACAGATATGGGGCGAGGTCACGGTTGCCGAGCGGGCAAAATTCCTCAGCCATTTCGTCGACGCGCTGCTCGGCAAGAATGACGAGATCGTGCCGGAACTGGCCTGGCAGATCGGCCGGCCGATCCGGTTTGGCGGGGAGAAGCGCGGCGTCGAGGAGCGCGCGCGCCACATGATCGCCATTGCCGAGGAAAGCCTCAAGCCGGTCGAAAAGACCGACAAGCCCGGCTTCCGGCGGATGATCACGCGCGAGCCGCTGGGCACGGTGATGGTCATCGCGCCGTGGAACTATCCGTTCCTGACGGCGGTGAACTCCATCGTGCCGGGGCTGATGGCGGGCAATGCGGTAATCCTCAAGCATGCCTCGCAGACGCTGCTCGTCGGGGAGCGCTTTGCCGAGGCGATGCATGCGACCGGGATGCCAGACGGGCTGTTCCAGAACCTCGTGCTCAACCATAACGACACGGAAAAGCTGATCGCCTCGGGCGCCATCGACCACATCAACTTTACCGGCTCGGTCGAGGGCGGGCGGCGCATCGAACGCGCGGCCGCGGGGACGTTTGCGACGCTTGGGCTAGAACTTGGCGGCAAGGACCCGGCCTATGTGCGGGCCGACGCGAATGTCGCCTATGCAGCGGAAAACCTGGTCGACGGGTCGTTCTTCAACTCCGGGCAGAGCTGCTGCGGGGTGGAGCGCATCTATGTGCATGCGGCGGTCTATGACAGCTTCGTCCCGCAATTCATCGAGCAGGCCCGCGGTTGGAAGCTCGGCAACCCGCTGGAGGAGTCGACCATCGTCGGGCCGATGGCGCGGCCGCAGTTCGCCGATCTCGTGCGCGAGCAGACGGCAGAGGCCCTGCGCAAGGGCGCGAAATCGCACCTCCGCTGGAACGATGCGCGCGACAAGGAGGGCTCGGCCTATCTTGCACCGGAAGTGCTGACCGATGTGAACCACCAGATGGCGGTGATGCGCGAAGAAAGTTTTGGCCCCGTCGTGGGCATCATGAGGGTGCGCGACGACGATGAGGCCGTAACGCTGATGAACGACAGCCCCTATGGGCTGACGGCGTCGCTCTGGACCGAAGACCTCGATGCCGCCGCAAAACTTGGCGCGAAGATCGAGACCGGCACGGTCTATGCCAACCGCTGCGACTATCTCGATCCGGGCCTCGTCTGGACCGGCGTCAAGGATACGGGCAAGGGCGGTGCGCTGAGCGAAATCGGCTACCAGAACCTGACGCAGCCGAAGAGTTATCACTTGCGCCAGCTCTAGGCGTCGCAATTGCAACACCCACCGTGTCATTCCCGCGAAGGCGGGAATCCATCTTCTCTTCCCACCGCCTTTGGCCAAGATGGATTCCCGCGTTCGCGGGAATGACGTCGGGGTCGGGGCGACGCAGAGCCAAAGGAGCCGCATCGTGCCCATCAAATCCAACTGGAATTACCCCACCTCCATCCGCTTCGGTGCGGGGCGCATTGCCGAATTGCCGGATGCGCTGAAAGCTGTCGGCATCAAGAAGCCGCTGCTGGTCACCGATGCGGGGCTTGCGGCGCTGCCGGTGACGCAGAACACGCTGAAACTGCTGCGCGATGCCGGTGTAGATGTGGGGCTTTTCGCGGACGTAAAGCCCAATCCGATCTCGGCCAACGTCAATGCCGGGGTCGAGGCGTTGCGGGCCGGCGGCTATGACGGGGTGATCGCCTTTGGCGGGGGTTCTGGGCTCGACGTGGGCAAGGTGATTGCCTTCATGGCCGGCCAGACCCGGCCGATGTGGGATTTTGAGGATATCGGCGACTGGTGGACGCGCGCCGATCCGAAGGGGATTTTTCCGATCATCGCGGTGCCGACGACAGCGGGCACCGGTTCGGAAGTCGGGCGCGCCGGGGTTATTACCGACGAGACGACGCACACCAAGAAGGTGATCTTTCATCCGCTGATGATGCCGAAAATCGTCATCGTCGATCCGGAGCTGACGGTCGGCATGCCGCGCTTCATTACGGTCGGCACCGGGTTCGACGCGTTGGCGCATTGCCTCGAAGCCTATTGCGCGCCCGGCTATCACCCGCTGGCTGACGGCATCGGCGTTGAGGGCGTGCGACTGGTGTTCGAGAACCTGCCGAAGGTCTTTGCCAACCCCAACGACATCGACGCGCGCGGCCATCTGATGAGCGCCGCGGCGATGGGCGCGACGGCGTTCCAGAAAGGGCTCGGCGCCATCCACGCTTTGTCGCATCCGGTGGGGGCGCTCTACGACACGCATCACGGCATGACCAATGCGGTGTTCATGCCCTATGTGCTCAAGGCCAACCGCTCCGCGATCGAAGCTAAAATCGTTCGCCTCGCCGCCTATTGCGGTTTTGAGCCGAGCTTTGATGCGTTCCTCGCCCAGGTCCTCGATCTGCGCGGGAAACTCGGCGTGCCGCACACCCTGCCCGAGTTCAAGGTGGACGCCAGCAAGCGCGACCTCATCGGCGACATGGCGATCGTCGATCCGACCGCCGGCGGCAATCCGATCGAGCTGACCCGCGAGCGGGCGCTCGACATTTTCGACCGGGCGATGGACGGGCGGCTGTAGTCAGGTTCCCCGGCTCTGCCTTGTCCCCCTGTGGGAGAAGGTGGATCGGCCGCTAGGCCGAGACGGATGAGGGGTGGGCCACAAAACTCTGTGCTTGTGGCCCACCCCTCATCCACCCTACGGGCACCTTCTCCCACAAGGGAAGAAGGAAGATATGGCACGACCACGGACCCACCTGGTCCCCTCTTGCATATGCCCCCGCCCTAAGCCCTCATGGTGAGCTTCTCGAACCACCAGGGCCGGCGCTGAGGTTGTGGCCCATGGTTCGACAAGCTCACCATGAGGTGCGGTATTTGGCCACCTCCGGCTAAACGCTGCTACCGCCGCTCCACCACGGCGCGCACAGTCGCGGCGCTGCCACGTTCGAACAGGGAGCGGAGGAGCGCCGTCACCGTCTCGCGGAAAACTTCGTTCTGCGCGAGGTCGGTGCCGAAGACCTCGGCGACCGTCAGCATGCCGACTGTCAGCCGGATCGGCTCGCCCTTGGCGCCGTCGGCGATGGCGCGGAGGCGTTTGGCCAGCGGGTCCTTGACGTCGATCGGCTCGCCCTTTTCGTCGATACCGGTGACGTAGCGCATCCAGCCCGCAACGCCGAGCGCCAGCCGGGTGATGGAATCGCCGTTCTTCAGCCGATCGCGGATCGTCCCGAGCAGGCGTTGCGGCAGCTTCTGGCTGCCGTCCATGGCGATCTGCCAGGTGCGATGTTTCAACGCCGGATTGGCGAAGCGAGCCAGCAGCTCATCACGATATTTGAGGAGATCGACGCCCGGCATGCGCAGGGTCGGAATCACCTCAACGCTCATCAGGTCGCGTGCGAGGCGGGCGAATTCAGGCGCCTCCATGGCTTCGGATACATACTGGTAGCCAGCGAGGTAGCCGAGATAGGCGAGGCTCGAATGGCTGCCGTTGAGCATCCTGAGCTTCATGCGCTCAAAGGGTTCGACGTCGCGCACCATTTCGACACCGACAGTCTCGAAGGGCGGCCGGCCAGAGGGAAAATTGTCCTCGATCACGAACTGGGTGAAGGGCTCCGTCATGATCGGCCAGGCATCTTCGAGGCCGATGAGCTGGCCAACGGTCTCGCGATCGGCGTCGGTCGTCGCCGGCACGATGCGGTCGACCATGGTGGAGGGGAAGGCCACGTTGCCACGAACGTATTCTGCGAGCTCGCCGGAGCGGAGCTCGGCAAAGCGGGTGACGATGCGCGCGGCGGTCGCCCCGTTCGACGGCAGGTTGTCGCAGCTCATCACCGCGAACGGCGGCACGCCGGTGCGGCGCCGGCGTTCGATGGCGGCGACAATCAGGCCGGGGGCGCTGATCGGGTTTTCCGGATCGGCGAGATCGTGGACGATATCTGGGTGCCGCTCATCCAGCCGGCCGGTTGCCGGATCGTGGCAATAGCCTTTCTCGGTGACCGTCAGCGAGATGATGCCGATCGCGGCATACGCCATCAGATCGAGGAGGCGCTGCCGCTCGCGATTGGCATCGAGGATGCCGATGATCGAGCCGATAATCTCGCACCGGGTGCCCGAAGCATCGCGCACGGCGACAGTATAAAGCCCGTCCTGCGGGGTCAGCGCGTCCTTGGTATCCGGCCGCCTGAGGCTTGCCCCGACGATCGCCCAATTCGGCGACGAAGCCAGCATACGCTCGACATAGACGGCCATATGAGCGCGATGAAATGCGCCGATGCCCAGATGCACGATCCCCGGTGTGACGCCGGCACGGTTGTAGGCCGGCTGCCCGACCCCCGGCGTAAGCGCGTGGAGGTTGGCGGTATTGAGACGCTGCATGAAAAGGCTTTCCCCAAAGACTCCCGGCGCGGACCTTAATGGAGCGTGCCCGGCCGGGCTAGAGCCAGTTCCCGACGGTTTGCCTCAAACTGGCGACAACCAGCTTACCGTTGCGAACAGTCCACATCCCCGGCATAAGCACTGCCGAGCAGGCGGAGGCAGATAGTGACACACCGGTTCGTGAGCGTCGGCGAGTGCATGATCGAACTCTCGGGCGGCGAAACGCGCCAATACCGGATGGGCTTTGCCGGCGATACGCTCAATACCATCTGGTATGCCCGCGCCCGGCTCGGCGGCGAGTGGACCACCGACTATGCGACCGCCCTCGGCGAGGACGCCTATTCCGGCGAAATACGCGAATTTCTGACTGAGCACGGCATCGGTACCGGTCACATCCAGACTATTCCCGAGCGCCGGCCCGGCCTTTACATGATCCGCCAGCAAGGCGGCGACCGGCATTTTACCTATTGGCGTGAAAACTCGGCGGCGCGGCTGCTGGCGGAGGAGCCGGCGGCACTGACGGCAGCGTTCGCGGGCGCCGATCTCGTCTATTTCTCCGGCATCACGCTGGCGATCCTGTCGCCTCGCGCCCGGGGACGGCTGCTCAAGGCAATCGTCGCGGCGCGCAATGCCGGCTCGCTTGTCGCCTTCGACCCGAATGCGCGGCCGGCACTGTGGAAATCCGTGCCGGTCATGGGCGTGGTGCATACGGTGGCCGCTTCGCTCAGCGACATCGTACTGCCGACCTTTCCCGACGAGAAGGCGACCTTCGGCGATACCAGCCCGGCGGCGACGGCCGCGCGCTATGTCGAACTCGGGGTTCGCGAAGTGGTGGTCAAGGATGGCGGCGAACCTGCCCATCTGAGCTTCGGCGACCAACACGAAGTCATTCCGGCAATCGCCGGCGAAGTGGTCGACGCCACGGGGGCTGGCGATTCCTTTAACGGCGCCTATCTCGCCGCGAGGTTGACCGGCGCCGATCCGGTCGAGGCAGCGCGCGCGGCGCATCGCGTGGCAAGTGTCGTGATCGGGCATCGCGGCGCGCTGGTCGATCCGGCGCTGCTGGATTAGGCCTCGAGAAAATCGAGAATCAGCCGGGCGACCAGCTCCGGCTTTTCGGCGATCACTCCATGTGTCGCGCCGGGGACAATGGCCAGTTGACCGGCGGGCAGCGCCTCGAACATCGAGCCGGTGTGCGCAAGCGTGATCATGTCGCGATCGCCTGCCATGACCAGGGCGGAATGGGGAATTTGCCGCAGATCGTCGGGTCGCAGCGTTGGCTCCGTCAGCCACATTGCGATGACGCGCTCGCGAACGCTCGGCTTTCCGTTTGGCGAACTTTCAGCCCCGGGCGCGCGTGCGGGGTCGGGATTCGACGGTGGGTCGCCCACGCCTACGACGCCGTCATGGTGATAGTTGGCGCCGATCGGCACCAGACGACGCACGAGGTCTGGACGCTTGATTGCCAGCAGCAGGGCGATGATTCCGCCGTCGCTCCAGCCGACCATATCGATCGGGCCGACACCATAATGCTCGATGACTGCGATGGTTTCCTCGACGAACTCGTCGTAGTGAAACGCCTCGCCGGTGTCTGCCGTCCGCCCGTGGCCACGGCGGTCGAAGGCGAGCAGGCGATGGTTCTGGGAAAGCGTCGCGCCAAGCGGCACGAGCAGCTCATCGCTGTTGCCCAAGCCCCCGTGCAGCAAGAGCATCGGCGATCCGCTTTCGCCCAGGTGCTCGACCCAGATTGGCCGCCCGCCGATGTTCACGTAGCTGGCTGAGGTACCCTCCATGTCAGAACATCCGGTTGGTGGTTTCGGCGAGGTAGGCAGTCTCCTCGGGCGTCGATTGCCGCCCCAAGGCGGCATTGCGCTTGGGGTAGCGGCCGAACCGGCGCAGCACGTCGAGGTGCTCGGCGGCTGATTTGGCAAAGCCTTCGCCGGTAATCAGCGGCTGCGCTGCCTCATGGATGAGCAGCGACTCGGAGTGCATCAGCGGCATGTAGAGGAACATCCGCCGCTCGATGCGTAATGTCAGGTCGTGGCGGCCGGCGATGGCCTCCTGTGACAGCGCCACCGCCATGCCGTCCTGGGCGAAGGCCCGCGGGTCGTTGCGGTAGAGCTGCCGCGAGAACTGGTCGAGCACAATGATCTCGGCCAGCCGCCCCAACGCATTGCCGCGCCAGGAGAACCCTTCCCCCTGCGCCAGCCGCGCGTGCGTTTCGGCGAACCGGCCGGCGATCTCGCGATCAAATTCGGGCTTGGCGGCCCACCAGTCCTCGCTGCCGTGCTCCTCGAACCAGAATCTGATGATTTCGTCAGGCTCGTTCACGATGGTTCTCTCATTGGATGACAGCGACGGGCGCGCCTTCAGTGTTTGTTTCCGGCTTGCCCGTAGAGTTTGCGATTATTGCGGCCAGCAGGGAGCGAATACGGTGCGCCTCGTCAAGCTAACCGGTGAGGATGGCGCCATTTACGTCAATCCTGAGCACGTTGTCGCGGTCCGCAAGGCGCTCCGCGACACGCGCCTCGAAACCGTCAACGCCCAATTCACGGTGAAAGAGGAGCCCGCCGTGGTGGTGCGGCTCCTCGGCGCCGAGGAATTGGCCATCGATATCACCCCGGCGCTGGCTGGCCTCACGCCCTAGCTAGACGGTGATGATCGCCTTGATAAGGCCGGCGCGCTCATGCGTCCAGACCGGCATGTCGACGGGGACCCGATCGAGCGTCGTTGCGTGGCTCGCGAGCTTCTCGGTCGGCACCAGACCCGCGGCGATCGACGCCGCGACGTGGTCAAAGTCCTCCTTGGTAGCGTTGCGCGAACCGCGGACGGTGAGCTCGCGCCGATGCACTTCCTGGTCGGGCCAGACGAGATCGCCCTTGATGACGCCGACGAGCGTGTAAGCGCCGCCGCTGCGAACGTGGAAAAGGCTCTGGTTCATTGCGCGGATCGATCCGGTGGCGTCGAACACCGCATCGAACCCGGTGCCCTTTCTGGCCTTGAACGCCTCGCCTTCGAGTTCATCGACACCAACGGCAGCAAAGCCGAAGGCACGGGCCGCCTCGAGCTTGTCAGCCGCGGCATCGAGCAGCGTCACGTCGGCGCCGGCGATTTTGGCAAAAAAAGCGACGCCCAAACCAATCGGACCACCGCCAACGACAAGCGCCCGGCTGCCCGGTTTCAGTTCGGTCGTCCGCCGCACGGCGTGCGCGCCGATCGACAGGAACTCGACCATCGCCGCATCACGCAGGCTCAGGCCCGTCGCCGGATAGAGATTGAGTTCGGGCATGACGATTTCCTCGGTCATGCCGCCGTCCGAATGCACGCCAATGACTTTCAGCGTCTCGCAGCAATTGGTCTTGCCTTCGAGACAGGCCGGACAGTGATAGCAGGGCAGATAGGGATTGATGACCACGGGATCGCCCGCCTTGAGAGTCGCGCTGCCATTTGCGTCGGTCACCACACCCGACAATTCGTGGCCCATGATGCGCGGATATTCGAGGAACGGGTGGGTGCCTTCGAAAATATGATAATCGGTGCCGCAGATGCCGATATGGCGGATTGCGACCCGCGCCCAGCCCGGTTGCAGGACCGGCCGTGGGATGTCAATCAGCGCCAATTCGCCGGGTGCGGCGCACGAAATTGCTCGCATGGGAAGCTCCTCGATTCCTCATTAGCCTAAAGGGCAGGCCGAAAAGCGCCGTCTGTCAATTTCTACCGAACGGTAAAAAAGTCGATTGCGCGAGCTGTCTTTTATCCATAAGAATTCACTTCGCCTAGCGGAGATCGGGAACAAATCCGGCCGCGACGGCGATGCAAAGGGAGAAGCAATCATGACGTCGAATCTGTTCGGCCGTCGCGCAGTCTTCGGGCTGTCGGCCGTCGCTCTTGCTGCCGGCATGCTCGGCATGTCCGCACCGGCCCGCGCGGCCGATGTCACCATTCCGGTGATCGTGAAAGATACTACATCGCCCTATTGGCAGATCGTGCTCTCGGGCGCCTGCCAGGCCGGCAAGGACCTTGGCGTTAACGTGCCGCAACTCGGCGCGCAGTCGGAATCCGACATCAACGGCCAGATCTCGATCCTCGAGAATGCGGTCGCCGGCAAGCCCGCCGCGATCGTTATCTCGCCGACCGAGTTCAAGGCCCTGGGTGCGCCGATCGACGCAGCTGCCAAGTCTGTGCCGATCATCGGTATCGACTCGGCCGCCGACTCGAAGGCGTTCAGCTCGTTCCTGACCACCAACAACGAGACGGGTGGCCAGATTGCCGCCGATGGCCTCGCTGCCGCCATCAAGGCCAAGACCGGGGCGATCAAGGGCGATGTCGCGTTGATCAACTCGCTGCCGGGCGTGGGCTCCCTTACCGCCCGCGACAAAGGCTTCACCGAGCAGCTCGCGGCCAAGTATCCTGACCTGAAGCTCGTTGCCACCAAGGTTGCGGACGGTCAGGCGACGACCGGCCTTAACATCACGACGGACCTGTTGACCGCCAATCCGAACCTCGTCGGCATCTTCGCCGACAACCTGATCATGGGCGAAGGCGCCGGCCAGGCGATCGCCGAGAACAAGGTTGCCGACAAGGTGGCGCTGATCAGTTTCGATAGCGACGACAAGACCATCGGCTTCCTCGAAGACGGCACGACCGCTGGGCTTCTCGTGCAGGATCCCTACCGCATGGGCTATGATGGCGTGAAGACCGCGCTGGCCGTGTCCAAGGGCGAGAAAGTCGACGCCAATGTCGACACCGGCGCCAATCTCGTGACCAAGGCCAACGAGAGCGATCCCAAGATCGCGGCGCTGATCCACCCCAAGCTGGACTGCAAGTAAACGAGCACCGGATCGCCCCCTGTCAGGTTTGACAGGGGGCGCATTTCCGTGCGTGCATGTCCCCGAGGCGGAGGTGAACGATGACCATTCCCGACGTCGCGCCGGGCGCCGATGCCGCTCGCAGCGGCGAGCACCACGACGGACCAATTCTCGAGCTGCGCGGGCTCACCAAGAACTATGGTCCGGTGCTGGCCCTCAAGCCTGCCAACCTCGCCTTCAACCGCGGCGAAATCCACGCCATCGTCGGCGAGAACGGCGCCGGCAAGTCGACGCTGATCAAGCTGCTCACGGGCGTCATCCGGCGCACGGGCGGCGAGGTGTTGTGGAACGGCAAGCCGGTGGGGCTCGACACCCCGCAGGAAGCCATCGATCAGGGCATCAATGCGGTGCACCAGGAAGTGGTGCTTTGCCGGCACTTGTCCGTCGCCTCCAACATCTTCCTCGGCGACGAGAAGGTGAAGTACGGGCTGATGCAGAAGCGCGCGATGACGCGTGACGCGCAGCGCATCCTCAACGACATGGGGTTCAACCTGCCGGCGGATGCCGAACTCGGCAGCCTCACCATCGGCCAGCAGCAGCTTGTGGCGACGGCCCGTGCCTCGCTGCGCGGCACGAAATTCCTGATTTTCGACGAGCCGACCGCCTATCTCACGAGGCAGGAGGCAGCGCAGCTTTTCGCACTGATCCGGCGGCTGCGCGACCAGGGCGTCACCATCGTCTATATCAGCCACAGGCTGGAAGAGGTGTTCGAGCTGGCCGACCGCGTCACGGTGCTGCGCGACGGCAATCTCGTCGGCACCCGCGACATCCAGGATACCAACGAGAACGAACTCGTCGCCCTGATGATCAACCGCTCGATCGAGCAGATCTACCACAAGGAGACGGTGCCGTTCGGCGAGCTTCTGCTCGAAACCAAAAGCCTTTCGGGCAAGGGCTTCGAGGA
>Ga0134128_10010905_pt1 | contig 10878 bp, 13 predicted proteins | sample KB31754_FD_96462 | JGI IMG/M metagenome (GOLD analysis project Ga0134128, IMG submission 96462) | Terrestrial soil microbial communities with excess Nitrogen fertilizer from Kellogg Biological Station, Michigan, USA - KB3-175-4 | ecosystem: Environmental > Terrestrial > Soil > Unclassified ...
ATGCCGGAAGGGCCTTGAGGCTGCGCGCCGCGGGCAGAGCATCCACCACAGGCAAGGCTTAACACCGCCAGGGCCGAAATTGCCGCCAGCCCTGCCCGCCGCCCCCGCAATTGGGCCGATTGCGAGTGCTCCCTTAGTAGCAGCGAATCCATTTTTGCGGTTCCTCTACGAAATGCGCGCCGGGGGGCGTGCCGTCCGATGGAACGGAGCCCCTGAGGCTGTAGGTAGAACTATACAGCCACAGCCAAACATATACAGATGTCAGGCGGTGAAGTTGGACTCGAAGCTTTCAGGAAGGATAGACCAATGAGGGCCAAATCCGGAGAATGTCCCGGAGTGGAGCGCCGAAGTTAACGCTTAGCGCTTACTGCGGGGTTTGGTGGCTTCCTGCATCTGCCGTTCTTCGGCTACGACTGCCACGTACAGCAGGCCGAACGCCAGAACCACCATCATGAGTACGAGTGCCATGTCGTCACCATAGTAGCGGACACCAACCTCGCCAAGATCACCGTCGTACTCACGGAGTAATACCACCATCGTGCTATGGCGGACGTCGGACCGCGGACGTGAGAGGTCAAACCGCGGAGAATAGGGGGGCCGAAGTCCGAGGTTTGGCGCCCGACGTCTGTACTCCGCCGTCTGCTACATTATTGCGGATCATGAAACCTGCCCGCAGTTTTGCCAGCGACAACAATGCCGGGGTTCACCCCGAAATTCTGAAAGCCGTCGGCGAAGCGAACCGGGGCCATGCGGTGGGCTATGGAGACGATCCCTACACCGCGTCCGCGGTGCAAAAATTCAAGCAGCGTTTCGGCGCGGATATTGAAGTCTTCTTCGTTTTTAATGGCACCGCTGCCAATTGCCTGGGCCTGAAAGCGCTGACCAACACTTATAACGCGGTGATCTGCGGCGAGGCCGCGCACATCTATACCGACGAATGCGGCGCTCCAGAGAAATTTACCGGATGCAAGCTTCTTCCCATTCCCGTAACCAACGGCAAGCTTACAGTCGAAGCTGTCCGTCACGCCTATCATGGCATCAATGACCCGCATCACGTGCAGCCCCGCGTCATTTCCATCACGCAGGCCACTGAGGTGGGCACTGTCTATCAGCCCGGCGAAATAAGAGCTCTGGCCCGCTTTGCGCACGAACGCGGCATGTTCCTGCACATGGACGGGGCCCGCATCGCAAACGCTGCTGCCAGTTTGAGGCAGACCCTGCGGCAAGCCACGCGGGACCTGGGGGTGGACGTCCTCTCCTTCGGAGGGACCAAGAACGGCGCCCTGGGAGCGGAAGCCGTGGTTTTCTTCGACAAGAAGCTGGGCAGCGACTTCTTATACTTGCGCAAGCAGGGCATGCAGCTGGCATCCAAGATGCGCTTTATCTCCGCGCAATTTGATGCCCTGTTTACCGCCGATCTCTGGTTGAAGAGCGCGCAGCATGCCAACCGGATGGCCCGTCTACTACAGAAGGAACTGGGCAAGATTCCAGAGGTAAAGATCGTTTACAAAGTGGAAGCCAACGGAGTCTTCGCCAAGATCCCACGGCCTGCCATTGCCAAACTGCAAAAGCGTTATTTCTTTTATGTGTGGAACGAGCAGCAATCGGTGGTGCGCTGGATGTGTTCGTTCGATACGACCGAGCAGGATGTGAGGCAGTTCGCTCAGTTTGTGGGGAAAACCGTGAGGGCCTAGCGGCGGAACACCAGGTGCCGTAACTTTTCCGCGCCCCAGGAATCTCATTGGAGCTACACTGTCGCTTTCGCTTGTGGAGGACGGGCGTCCCGCCCGGCGCCCATCGAACTGCGCAACTGGAAAATGGAGACGCGGACCGATTCTCGTAAGTTCAAGAAGGTCACACGCCGCGAGTTGCTCAAGCTGACTCCGGTGTTGGCCATCGGTGCATTCGCCATTCCTCCGTTGCAGGAACCTCTGCTCAAGACCGGACTGGGCTTCAGCGATTGGGCTTCCGCACTGCTGTTTCGTTCCCGTCACATGGCTACCACTTTCTCTGACTCCGAAGTCGCCCCGTTTGAGAAGTTCCCGATCAACGGCTATGACGTGGCCGATCCCGGAGTTGATCTGGACAAGTGGACTCTGACTGTAGCCGGATCTGTACGGAAGCCCGGAGACTATAAGCTAGAGCAATTTCAGGCTCTGCCCCGGGTGCGTCAGAACACGCGGCACGTGTGCGTGGAAGGCTGGGATGTCATCGGACGTTTCGGCGGAGCGCGGCTTTCGGATTTCCTGCAAATGATTGGCGGCGACACCACGGCCCGCTTCGTGTATGTCGAATGCGCGGATGACTATTACGAATCGCTGGATATGGCGACCGCCCTGCACCCGCAAACTCTGCTGTGTTACGAGATGTACGACCGGCCGCTGACGCGCGAGCACGGCGCTCCGCTGCGCTTACAGATTCCCACCAAGGTGGGCTACAAGCAGGCAAAGTATTTGACCAGTCTGAGCGTCACCAATGTCCTGACCCGGGTGGGGTACTGGGAAGACCAGGGCTATTCGTCATTCTATGGACTCTAGAGTTCCGCCGGGGAAAACGCGCATGCGTGAAGCGGTCATCGAAATCGAGTCGGCGAAGACCGGAGAAGTGGAACAGGCTGCCTATGAACATCCCTGGGCGGTGCGGTTCTCGCATTGGCTGAACGCGGTCTCGCTGCTGGTGATGGTAGCCAGTGGCTTTCAGATATTTCGCGCCTTTCCCAGCTTCGGGGCGAAAATCCCGCAGAAGGATTTGTTGCACTGGCCCCAGTCGTTCGCCCTGGGAGGATGGCTGGGCGGCGGCCTGCAGTGGCACCTAACCTTCATGTGGATCTATATCGCGACCGGCCTTTTCTACCTCGGTTATCAAGTGTTCAGCCTGAATTATCGCCAGGTGCTGTTCACTCCGCAGGATATTCGCGGCGTCTGGCCTATGGTGCACTACTACTTTTTCTTTGGACCTAAACCGGCCGTCCGCGAGGTTTACAACCCGCTGCAGAAGCTGGCGTACACGTCAGCCGTAGGACTGGGCGTTTTGTCGGTCCTGACCGGGCTGGCGGTATGGAAGCCGGTGCAGTTTTCCTGGCTGGCCTGGATGATGGGCGGGTTTCACTGGGCCCGAATCTGGCATTTTGCGGTGATGTGGGCGATTCTCTTCTTCCTTCTGGGACACCTCATCATGGTCGTTCTGCATGGCTGGAATAATTTCGCCTCCATGGTTACGGGATGGAAGAAGAATCCTGAATATCTTGAGTGGTAAGCGGTTCCAGGGTGGGGATCATCTAGAAAGCCCACTCTGAAAAAGGCGGCATCCTGAGCTTGCGAAAGATCTGGCGTAGAGCGGATCAGAGGTGGGCCGGCAACCTTGCCGATGCGCGCAAGATTCTTCGGACTCGAGTCTCCGGGGATGACGCCTTTGATGAAGCGCGACTTTTGCAAGACTACCTCCAGTTGCTGCGACGAATAACGATTGCCGAGAGACCCGCCGATGCAGGCGAAGATAGCGAGCCATCCCTCATTGCCCGCATATGCAAGGGAGAGCCCTCCCTGTTCGCCAGGCTGGTAAAGCCCTACGAACGCCGGGTCTATGCCATCGCGCTGGCCCTGTTGCGCAATGACGCTGATGCGCAGGATGTGGCGCAGGAAGCCATCCTGAAGGCCTTTGCCAATCTGCGGCGGTTTCGCGGCGAGTCAAAGTTCAGCACCTGGCTGATCCAGATCACAATGAACGAAGCACGCATGCTCAGGCGCAGGCAGCACGCCGAGCGGTTCGAGCCGATTGCCGGATCGCAGGATCAGGATGAAGAAGGCGCCTACACTCCGCGGGACTTCGCCGACTGGCGGGAAATTCCGTCCGAAGCTCTGGAACGAACAGAGATCCGAGATCTGCTGGCCAAGGCACTGGCCAGCCTGGCGCAGAAATATCGGGAAGTATTCATTCTGCGCGACATGGAGCAGATCAGCATCGAAGAAACCGCGGAGATTTTGAAACTCTCGATCGCCAGCGTCAAGACGCGTTTGCTGAGAGCAAGGCTGATGCTGCGGGACATTCTGGCGCCCGAGTTGGCAAATGGCTGGTTCAGCCGTGCGCCCTTCGGGAAGGGGAGCAAGCCATGGTAGTCAGTTGCGAACAGGTCTGGCAGGAAATCTCGAATTATCTCGACGGTGAGGTCACTCCACAACTCCGAGCCGCGATGGAGGCGCATTTTCGCGAATGCAAGCACTGCACCGCAGTTTTGGATGGGACCAAAAACATTGTCCACTTATATGCCGATGATCGTTTGATAGAATTGCCCGCGGGTTTCAGCGCACGCTGGCAAAGAAAGCTGGCCGAATCCATGCCCAGTCCCCGGGGAACAGCCTACGGATGGCTGATCGCAGTGGCCGCCCTGGCCCTTATTTCGGGGAGCTTCGCGCTGGCCAGGTTCGACTCATTCCCGCCTAGCCCATTGCGTTCCTACCATTCTGAACCCGGCGTCGGCGTTCCGCCGGAGATGATGGTAGCGATTGCATCCGACGGCAATACGTTTCATGTCCCGGGGTGCAAGTATCTCCACCAGCATGAGGGCGGGGGGGAAGTTCGCCTAGTGGCTGCGGCTGAAGCAATTCGGGAAGGATATGTCCCCTGTGTACGGTGCCTGCGGCGGTACTTAAATCGGTGAGTCGGTTGTCGCCTTCAGTCTGCAGATTCCCTAACCGAGCCTAGTGGGGGACGGGCGTCATCGCCCGTCGAGCACAGGCCATTGTCTGACGGACGAGGACGCCAGGTCCTCTACAAAACTTTCCGCACCGCGGGTGGGTAACGGAAATGTTCGCCATCATCCGGAAAAGCACCAAAAGACCCACCCTGTCTCTCCAAGAAACGGAGAGATGAGGGTGGGGCACCGCCTTTCCGCGGGGAATCCCTCTGGCTACTAGTCTCAAGCCGGGAATAGAATGATTCTTACAGTGGTTCATAGTTTGTATTTTTGGAGGTGGAGATGTTTAGTCGTAGAAGTTTGCCGGCAATTCTGGTGGTTATGGCCTTGGTTGGCATGGTGCATGCCGAGGATCGGGTCCAGTCTGAGATAAAATTCGTGGCCCACAACAAGGCAGAGAAAACTGCCGGCGTCTGGGTGGACGGACAATACGTAGGCTTCGTAAAGGAACTGACCGGCGACAAGAAGATCGTGTTGCTGCCGGGCAAACACGATGTGGTGGTGCGCCAGGCCTGGTACAAAGATTATGCTGAGCAGGTCATCCTTGAGCCTGGAAAGACCAGTCTGATCAATGTCTCGCTGGTGCGGGACGAGCATCCGAATACCCGCGAGGCGACCGGGGAATTGAAGATCTCGGCCACACCGACCCGGGCCGCAGTCTTCGTGGACAATCAATTCGCCGGGCACGTGGACGAGTTCGACGGAGCCGGGAAGGCAATGCTGCTCACCCCGGGCCGCCACAACGTCCGCGTCGCGCTGCCCGGGTATTTGCCGTTTGAGACGGTAGTGGACCTGCGTTCCCACCAGAAACTCAAACTGCAAACTGATCTGGTAAAGGGAAGCATTACAGAAGCCGGTTCGCTGGTGAATCAGCCGGAAAAATAGCCACACTTGAGAAGAGCATCACGCTTGCCCGTTACGATTCTGGTGATCCTTACTATCGGGATCGTCGGCGTGGTGCTTTTCCGGGTGGCAGCCAGCGGAAGGCCCCACAGCGTTCTGCTGAAGTGGAACCCGCCGGATCCCAAGCCCGGCGTGACGGTAACGGGCTACAACATTTATCGCAGCCAGCTCGACGGAACTTTCAAGCCGATTGCTTCCGGCGTGACCACTCCCAGCTACGTCGATCACGACGTTCGCAACGGAGCCGCCTACCGCTACTTCGTCAAGGCTGTCGATACAGCCGGTCATGAAAGCCCGCCTTCGGATCCGGCCTCGGCAATAATCCCGTAAGTCGGCCCTGGTGCAGAACTCTAACCATTTCTGAAATAAGTGTCGCGAGTGTCGATCCCCCAGCCTCTCGTTCGACGTCTAAGTAGAGCCGGGAAGCGCGGCTCCAAATCATAAAATCATATCGAGGAGACAAGACAATGCGATTCATGGTGATCGTCAAGGCCGACAAGAATAGCGAAGCGGGTGTGATGCCCAGCCGGGAACTCCTGACTGCGATGGGGAAGTTCAACGAGGAGCTGGTGAAAGCCGGCGTGATGCTGGCGGGTGAGGGGCTGCACCCAACCTCGAAAGGCAAGCGCGTGCGGTTTTCTGGCGGGAAGCACACCATCATTGATGGGCCGTTCACCGAAAGCAAGGAACTGATTGCCGGCTTCTGGCTGTGGCAGGTGAGGTCGATGGACGAAGCCGTAGAGTGGCTCAAGCGCAGTCCCTTTGACGGGGGCGCCGAGATCGAGATTCGCCAGGTGTTCGAGGCGGATGACTTCGGCGCCGAACTGACTCCTGAACTCAGGGAGCAGGAAGCGCGCCTGCGCAAGCAATCCGCCGCAAGAAAGTAGCGGGGGCCCCAGCCTCGTCGTTCCGTACTTTGGAATGCCAGGGTGGGCGGAATTTCCACGGAAGGTTGATTTCATTTTCGAGACCAAGACCCCGCCCTGTCTCTCCAAAAAACGGAGAGACGAGGCCGGGCCACCCCTCGAGAGACGGGGCCACCTTATGGTTTTCGCCCGTATCCGGCATCTTCTGCCGCTAGCTGGGAGAAGGCTGACCAGTCGAGGGACTCGCCGCCGTGGGCCAGCAAAGTTAGAAACCGGTTGTAGATCAGGCTGGCTAGCGGCAGAGGCACGCGCAGCGTTTCGGCGGCGGCGAGGACCAGGCGGTTATCTTTAAATCCCAGAGGAGCCGCAAAACCGGCGGGCTCGAATTTCTGGTCGGCGATCAGTCCACCGTAGGTCTTGTAAACCGGCGCGTTGAAAAGCGTCGAGGTCAGGAAGTCAACATACTGATGCTGATCCAAACCCGCCTTGCCCACCAGCGCCATGGCCTCGCCCAGCGCCTCGATCACTGAAGAAATCAGAAAATTGCCGCTGAGCTTGACCAGAGTCGCGTCGGAGGGATTGTTGCCGAAGCGAAACGTCTTTTGTCCGATGGCCTCGAGAAGAGGCATGCTGTCGTCAACCGCATCCGGCGATCCCGCGACGGCGACGAAGAGCCTGCCCGCAGCCGCTGTGTCGGGCCGGCCAAAAACCGGCGCTGAGACAAAACGCTGACCATTTGCCGCATGCGCCGCCGTCATTTTCTCCGAGAGCGCCACGCTGATGGTGCTCGATGAAATGTGGATTGCGCCCTTACGCAAGATATTGACCACGCCTGCATCATCGAAGACGACGGATTCGACCGCATTGTCATCCGCCAGCATGGTGATCACCGCCTCACCCTGGCATGCGCCCGCCACCTGGGAGGCGGGGCGCGCACCTTGCTGTACCAACTGCTGCGCTTTGCTGGGTGTGCGGTTGTAGACCGTGAGCTCGTGCCCGGCCTTGAGTAGGTTCGTCGCCATGCCCGATCCCATATTCCCCAGCCCGATCAATCCGACTTTCATTTCTTCACCTCATTAGTTCTTATTCGACGCGATTCGATCATGACATATCGCGCCGGATGCCTCACCCTCGTCGTCCGTTTTTGGAACGACAGGGTGGGTGGGATCACCACGGAAGGTTGCTTTCATCTCCGACTACAAAAACCCCGCCTTGTCTCTCCAAAAAAACGGAAAGACCAGGACGGGGCACCTGGCGGAATTCGGAGCGGTAGCGGACAGACACGGGCAGCGGCATGGTTTAGAAGGGGAAACAGCGGCGGCGGCGGACAGACCGTCGCACTCTGCTCTTAAGGCAAATGCAGTGATCGAAACAAAACAGCGTTGGCTCGAAGTCCAGCAGTCAAAGTTGAAGCTTGTCGGCAGGCGAATTGCGCTTGCTGTGATCTTTTTTCTTTTCAGAGAGACGATCCGTTTCCTCGACTAACCTCCTGCCGTACCTCCTTCCTGCGGTTCGCGCGCCCTCAGATTGCGGAGAACTGTACGGTTTTGACGCTTGAGACCGTGTCGCCGGAAGCGACTTTCCACGCCCGAGCCTGGACGATACAGATCAGATGAAAGATTAGGAACAGCGGCACCAGCAACCTCGGAATCAGGCTTAGCGGCAACACGGTCATGGCGACCATCGAAGGGCCGTGCGGACTGAGCAGGCGGGCAGTCGTACCCAGGCCCACCGCCGTGACCAGGTCCGTGATTCCAAGCACTTTGCCAGAGGATAAAGCGGTTGCGACGCATAGGACCGGCCAGCTTCCAGGCCGCGAATGCGGCCGTCGCCCCGATTGTCATGTCACCGTATCCCGCAGGCAACGCAAATATAGCCGGAAGAACTCCGCGAGCCTCTAAGAGAACGAAACAGAAGCCAACAATTCTCCAGGTTTACGCCAATGTCAGAATTTGCGGGTTCAACGATAGCGAACTTCCGGAATTTCTCCGACGCGGCAAACCACGCCGAGAATGCCAGGACCGGCGTCGCGGCAGCGACTGCAACTGCGATACTGAGACGATTCGCGTCATTCTTGAACCAGAGCAGGTCCGACGCGATCAAGGCAAACGCGAACCAGGCGACAACCAGGCCAGCGGAGAATTTTCCATTACTCTTCACAGTAGGTCTTCATAACGAGTCTCCGTGCCTAGTTACCAGGTCCGTGACCTGATGTGTGATTTCCAAAAGGTTATTCCAGGCGGGTTCTCCCAACTGACGACGCAAGCGCGTTTGGACTCTCTCCCAGGCAGGCAGAGCACGTTTGAAATGGGCTTCTCCGGATCTAGTCAAACGCAGCCAGCGTTCCCGCCGGTCTTTGCCGCGACGTTCTGCGATCCAGCCCTCTCTGGCCATGATTCGGAGAGTTCGACTGAGTGTCGTACTGTCGATCACGAACATTTCGCTGAGCTGGCTCTGCGTCACTTCTCCGGCGAGCGTGAGCACCTGCAGGATGGTGAACTGGGTGGCCCGCAGACCCACCGGTCGCAACGCGTTCTCATAGAGTTGGGTAAGGGCGCGAGACGTCCGGCGGAAGTTGGCGCACAAGCACGGCAGTTTCGATGTGGAAACATGGGCCAGCTATTCATCAGGAGCACAAAAATCTCGGTCGAGAAGGTGGTCCCGTTGCCTGCGGACGCATACCGCTGAACATGCGCCGGCTGCGTCTCCGATGATTCCAGGAAATCTTCATCGCATTGTCGATTTCGCCGGTTCTCGTTCGACATACAAGTGAGCCCAGGAAGAGTGCTTCGGGAGGCGGACATGGCGAGACAGCACAACACCTCACAGAACATCAAATCGGTCGCGGGAAGTGTCCTTGCCGGGTTGGGGCTTCATATTCTTTCAGGGAATGTGGCTGGCGATCTGGCCCGGTTAAACTCCGCACTTGGCATGCCTGTGGGGGAGGCGCTAGGAGTGCTGTCCTCTGTCACTTTGGTGGCCTCAAGAAGTGCGCAGGCCTATGCTCTTGATCAAAAGACGTTCTTCGTCGACCTGCTTCAGATGCTGGCATCATTCTGGCCTCTGCTTCTCGTCATCGTGGGAACCATCTTGTTGCGGGATGCTTTGGCAGATAAAGTTAATGAGGTGCCGGCACCTGACAAATATCTCCAAAATAAATATTTCGGGAAGACAGATATAGGATGTCGATTTCGCTGCCCGTCGTTCGACGCATAGATAGAGACCAGATCCGACCGGTCAAGAAGGTTCGGAACTCGGGACCCAACCAACACTCATAAGGAGATCTAAACATGCGATTCATGATGATCGTCAAGCACGCCGAGAAGCAGGGCCCTCCGCCGAAGCAACTGATGGATGCCATTGCGAAAATTGCCGAAGAAGCGTCCAAGGCCGGCACGATGCTGGGTAACGGCGGGCTCGGCCCCACTGCGCTCGGCGCGCGGGTCCGGGTTTCGGGCGGGCAGGTGACGGTGACCGACGGGCCTTTCACCGAGGCCAAGGAGGTGATCGGCGGCTACGCGCAGTTTGAGTTGAAGTCGAAGGAAGAAGCGGTGAAGTCGGCGGTCGCCTTCATGGAACTGCACAAAAAACACTGGCCGGGCTGGGAGGGCGAGACCGAGGTGCGCCAGATGTTCGGGCCGGAAGACTTCGCCGACTGCGCTCCCAAGGCTTAGAAGCGGGGCCTCATTCGTTCGCTGAAGTGCGGGATTCCAAAATCGCACGAGTACCCCACCCTCGTCGTTCCGTCTTTGGAAGGACAGGGTGGGTGATGGAAATCAACCACTTACACGGAAGTGTCAATAGCCCCGCCCTGTCTCTCCAAAAAACGGAGAGAGCAGAATGGAGCGCCCTTCGTCTCCCGGCTTGCGCTGACGAATCAAAGATGATGTGATCGTTGGCAGTGCCCTCGAGCGACATCCATCGTGCGATAGACGCGGTCTGGAGGATCGAGTCGCCGCGACTCATTGCCGGCCTCACTCGGATCGCGCGCGATGTCGGCGTGGCAGAGGATCTGGCACAGGACGCTCTCGTCGCCGCGCTCGAGCAGTGGCCGGAGTCAGGCGTTCCGGATAACCCGGGCGCCTGGCTGATGACGGCCGCCAAGCATCGTGCGATCGACCACTTCCGCCGTAACACGCGGCTAGAGCGCAAGCACGAAGAACTCGGTCGCGACCTGGATGCCCGCCAGAGGAACACGGGCAAGGTCCAAATGAACGACATCGAGGCAGCCCTCGACGATGACGTGGGCGACGACCTGCTGCGCCTGGTGTTCATCTCCTGTCATCCCGTGCTCTCGACCGAGGCACGGATTGCGCTCACGCTGCGCCTGCTCGGCGGTCTCACGACCGACGAGATCGCGCGAGCGTACCTCGTCCCGGAACCAACTGTCGCCCAGCGCATCGTCCGAGCCAAACG
>Ga0134128_10010907_pt1 | contig 10878 bp, 9 predicted proteins | sample KB31754_FD_96462 | JGI IMG/M metagenome (GOLD analysis project Ga0134128, IMG submission 96462) | Terrestrial soil microbial communities with excess Nitrogen fertilizer from Kellogg Biological Station, Michigan, USA - KB3-175-4 | ecosystem: Environmental > Terrestrial > Soil > Unclassified ...
AAATACGTCAAGAAATAGGCTGAGCTTTACCGCCCCCGCGCGCCGTGCTACCGTGCTCCTCTAGTTTGTCTAGCTGAGAGGGAGCCCATGGCACCCGACGCTCCGAACCCGCTGCTGCCCGGCACGCTCGACATGCTCATCCTGAAGACTGTCGCGCTGGAGCCGATGCATGCCTTCGGCATCGGCGTACGGTTGACGCAGATCAGTCGCGGCGTGTTCCAGGTCAACGCCGGCTCGCTCTTCCCCGCTTTCCGCCGGCTCGAGCGTGACGGCCTCCTGAAGTCCGAGTGGCGGGAAACGGAGAACAATCGCCGCGGCAAGTACTACTCCCTGACCCCGCGCGGCCGCCGCGCCCTCGAAGCCCAGACCGAATCCTGGCAGCAGCAGTCGCGGGCGATCGATCGGATCCTCGACGCCACGCCGGAGGAGATCTGATGCGCCTCCTCAACCGTCTGGCCGGCGGACTTCGTGCGCTCTTGCGGCGCAGTCGCGAGGACGAGGAACTGGACGAGGAGCTGCGCGCGTTCCTCGCGGCCTCGATCGAGGCAAAGGTCGCCGCGGGCGCGACGCCGTCGGACGCGCGGCGCGCGGCGATGCGGGAAATCGGCAGCCAGGCGGCGGTGAAGGACTGGGTCAAGGACGTCGGCTGGGAGGCCTGGCTCGAGACGTTCGCGCGCGATGTCGGCTACGCGTTCCGACTGCTGCGGCGCGATCGCCGCTTCGCCTTTGTCGCGGTCGTCACGCTGGCGCTCGGGATCGGCGTCAACACCGCGATCTTCACGCTCGCCGACGGGATGCTCTTCCGTCCGCTCCCCTACCGGGATCCGGACCGCCTCGTACTGATTCAACCGTACAACCCGAAGACGGGGCAGGTTTACGGGCGAATCGATCGCGTGGACGTCGAGGAGATCGAGGCGCATCACTCGGGACTGGCGGGTCTCGCGCTTCTCGAGACGGGACCAGGCTATACGTGGCTGGGCACCGATGGCACCGACGCGATCGGCACCGTCACGACGACGTCGAACTTCCTTGGCGTCCTCGGAGTCGGCGCGGCGCTCGGCCGTCCGATCGCGCCCGGCGACGAGCGCATTGAGCCGCGGCCGGTGATGCTTGCCTACGACGCGTGGCAGCGGCGGTTCGGCGGCGATCCCACCGCGGTCGGCAGGACGATCGCTTTCAACGAGCGTACGCTGCAGATCGTCGGCGTGCTGCCGGCTGACTTCCTCCTGCCGCCCGAGTCCGGCGTCTCCGGCGGCGATCTGCTCGTCCCCGAACCGCCGGATCCAAACGAAGTCGGCAACCCGCGGGCCGGCACATGGGCTCCCGTCGCGCGGCTGAAGCCCGGCGTCAGCGTCAGGGCGGCGCAGGCCGAGACCGACCTGCTGATGGCCCGCATGCGGACCGCGTATCCGAAACTCGGCGCCGAGCGCGCGCTGCGCGTCGCTGATCTGCAGTACGGCTTGTTCGAGCTGCTCCACCCCCGGCTGTGGCTGCTCATCGGCGCGTCCGCGTTCGTAACGCTGATCGCGTTCACGAACCTCGCGAGCCTGCTGATGGCCCGCGGCGCCGCGCGCCGCCAGGAGATGGGGATCCGCGCCGCGATCGGCGCCAGCCGAGGGCGTCTCGTGCGGCAGCTCCTCGTCGAAAGTGAAGTGATCGCGATCCTCGGCGCGATCGCCGGGTTCGTCTTCGCATCGTGGATCTTCGAGCTCCTGGCCGCGCGCGTGCCGCAGGGCTCGTTTCTCCTGCTGCCCGACCGCGTTGATGCGCGCGCGCTCACGTTCGCGATTGCCTCGGCGCTCGCGTGTGGCGCGGTGTTCGGCGTGCTGCCCGCGCTGCGCGTGTCGAAGACGGATCTCGAAGGCGCCCTGCGCGGACGGCTGCGGCTGTCGGCCCCGGGCGCGGGACGCGCCGGAGCCGCGCTCGTCACCGCGGAGGTCGCGCTCGGGCTCGTGCTGCTCTGCGGCGCGGCGCTCATGGCCAACAGCCTCGTCCGCGCGCAGACGGTCGATCTCGGCTACGAGCCGTCACGTACCGTGGCGATGTCGCTGTTCCCGCCGGTGGTGCGGTATCCCACGGCGACGCAGCGCTACGACTATTGGATGGCGGCGCTCGATCAGGTCCGCCGCCTGCCGGGCGTTACCGCCGCCGGCGCCATCGACTACCTGCCGGTAGGCGGCGTCGCTCCGCCGCTGGGGCTCGGCGCCGCGGCGCCACGCGGCAGCGGCTTGTGGGGAGTGACGGCGGACTACTTCGCCGCCATGCAGACGCCGTTCGTCGAAGGCCGAACCTTCACGGCGCGTGAGGCGGTGGGCGACGTGCCGGTCGCGATCGTCAACCAGACCGCGGCGCGATTCTTCTGGCCGGAGGAGCGCGCCGTAGTCGGGCGCGTGCTGCGGCTGGAAAAGCTGCCGCCGATGCAGATCGTCGGCGTCGTGAAGGACGCGCGTTACGGATACGGGCGCGAGGCCTCGCTGTCGGTCTACCGGCCCTCCAGTGCGGCGCAGCGCATGCTGACGATCGTCGCGCGCGCGAGCGGCGATCCCGCGGCGGTCGCGGCGCTGATGCGGACGGCGGCTCAGCGCATCGATCCAAAAATCGTCGTCCGGATGCCGCGGACGATCGAAAGCGTACTGCAGCAGGGGCGGTTCGCCGACACGCGGTTCCAGACAACGCTGTTCGTGCTCTTCGCGGCGCTCGGCTGCTGCCTCACGGCCGTCGGCGTCTACGGCGTCATCGGCTACTGGGTGAGCGGACGGACGCAGGAGATGGGCATCCGGCTCGCGCTCGGTGCGAATCCGCGCCGGCTGCAGGGCCTCGTGCTGGCACAGGCGGCGCGTCCGCTCGCCATTGGCGTGGCGCTGGGCCTGGGCGGCGCGTTCGTGCTGACCCGGCAGCTGCAGAGCCTGCTCTACGGCATCACGCCGCACGATCCGACGACGCTCGCCGGCGCGACGGTCCTGCTGGTGCTCGTGGGGCTGGCGGCCGCGTGGCTGCCGGCCAGGCGTGCCAGCCGCGTCGATCCGCTCGTCGCGCTGAAGGCCGAGTGACGGCTGCCGCGATCGTCGCGGCGACCCTCGGACACGCGCTCGTGCTCTACGCCGTGTCGGCGCCGTGGCTGGCGCGGCTGCGGCGCGCGCGGGCGCCCGTCGAAGCGCCCCCGGACATCCACGTCGCGCGCATGCGGTTGTACCAGCGCGTCGTCATGCAGCAGGCCGTCATCGTCGGGACGATCGCCGTCATCGCGATTCTCGGACGGCTGCCGCTGGCGCGTCTGGGCCTGACGCTGCCGCGTTCGTGGTGGCTGAGCGGCGCGCTCGCCGCAGCCATCGGCGCAGCCCTCGTGTGGTCGGCGATTCGCCTGCGGCGGAAGGCCGCGGCCGACCGCGAGCAGTTCCAGCATCGCGGCGCTGCGGTGCTCCCGGAATCCGCCGCCGAGCGGCGCTGGTTCGCCGCCGCCGGCCTTGGCGGCGCGATCTCCGAGGAGCTGCTGTTCCGCGGGTTCCTCTTCTATTACCTCAGCGTCTACCTGCCCGCCGCGACCGATCCCGTGAAGGTCATCTTGAGCTCGCTCGTCTTCGCCGCCGGCCACCTCTATCAAGGCTGGCGCGGCACGGCGATGTCGTTCGCCGTGAGCCTGGCGCTGGCCGCGCTTTACGCACTCAGCGGCAGCCTGCTGCTCCCGGTCCTCGTCCATGTCGCGGGAAATCTTCGCGGCGTGCTGATCCTGCGCCGCACGCGCTCGCCGTAACGTTCGCGCCCGCTCGCGCACCATTCGGGTCGAGGCACCCGAGCGGTCATGTCATTCCCGGTCAAGGCGTACCACAACGGCGACGACGTCTTCCTGCTGTGGCGTCCGGCGGCGGCCATCAAGGACTGCCGCGGCTTCGCCATCGAGAAGAAGCTGAAGGATCGCGCGCCCGAGATCCTGCCCACCTGGATGGGCTTCGAGCACACGAAGTGGAAGAAGGGGGACAGCAAGCCCTCCACGGTGTGGCCGGTCCAGAAGTACTCCTGGGTCGACTTCTCGACCCGCGACGGCGACGTCGTCCAGTACCGCGTCATTCCGATGGTCCGCAAGAATGGCACGCTGCGGCGGCGCAACGATCTCGCCAGCGCCTGGACCGACTGGATCCGCGTCACGCCGGAGGTCTCGGACGGCTTCTCCTGCTTCTTCAACCGCGGCATCGTGGCGTCGCAGTGGGTGCAGCGCCTGCTCGGGCCGTCGCTGGGCGTCGCCAACCGGCGCAAGACGCTCGACACCGTCATCGAGGACCTCGATCACCCGGCGCGGCGGAACATCCTGGCCGGCCAGCTTCGCGACGGGCTGCGGTCGCTGCTCGCCGGCGCGAAGAAACACGACCGCCGCGTCGAAGCCGCGCTCTTCGAGCTCACCGACGACGAATTGATCGGCGATCTCGCGTCGCTCGGCGGCAGGGCGCGCGTCGTGCTCGCCGACGGATCGACAGACGACGGATCGGACGAGAACGAGCGGGCGCGCGCGGCGCTGGCCGGCGCCGGCGTCACCGTCTGCAACCGGATCACACACAAGAAATACCTGGCGCACAACAAGATGGTCGCCGTCTACGACAGCGGCACGCCGCGCTGGGCATGGACCGGCAGCCTGAACTGGACGGCCAGCGGCCTGTGCGCGCAGGCCAACAACGGTATCCTCATCGACAGCACACCGGTCGCGACCCACTTCGCCAGACAGATCGATCTGCTCGCGGACTGCAAGGACGCGTCAACCAACGCGCTGGCCACGTCGAACTCGAAGCCGAAGGACGCCAGGGTCGGGGATTCCCCGGTCCGCGTGTGGTTCACCCGCACGGTCGGACAAGTCGATCTGAAGGACGCGATCACGCTGATCGAGCAGGCGCGCGACGGCGTGCTGTTCCTGATGTTCATGAGCGGCTTGAAGGACTCGATGCTGAAGGCCATCCTGGATCGGCAGAAGAACAAGGATTTCTTCATCCACGGCGTCATCAGCCAGCAGCCGCCGGAGGCGGTGGCGAAGAAGCTCGAGAACAAGAAGAAGCTGACGCACGAAGAAGCGATCGCGAAGCAGGTGGCGTTCATCCACCGCGGCGAGCGCCTGCGCTACGCTCCCGACCTGCTGCTGCCGATGGCGCGCGAGAAAGCCACGGAACAGTGGTTCGACGAGTTCGTCAAGAAGAACGGCGCGCACGCCATCGTCCACTCCAAGATCGTCGTCCTCGATCCCTTCGGCGACAAGCCGATCGTGATGACCGGCTCGCACAACATGGGGACGACGGCGTCGAAGAAGAACGACGAGAACCTCGTAATCGTCGAGGGCGACGGCAACCTGGCCGCTGCCTACGCGGTCAACATCCTGTCGATCTACAACAACTACCGGTGGCGGTTCCGTCTCAACCAGGGGACGAAGTTCACCGGCCTCTACGATCACGATCGCTGGCAGACGTCCCAGCTCAATGGCGCTCCGGGGAAGGAGCTGGCGTTCTGGGGGCTGAACGCCTGACGGCAGCGGCGTCCGCGCGGCTCACCGTATCGTGATGCTTCGCAGGTTGAGCGTCTCGAACGTCGCCGCCAGTTCGTCGACGACGGCGTCGTTCAGGGCATTGACCACGGAATTCCTCCCATGGCCCGGTCTTGTCGGGGCACACCGGAATTGTGCGATCAAGCAGGATCACCAGCGGAGAACCACGCCAGCCGTCCGGGCGCGCCAGAAGCTTGTCGACTTCACGTCGGACCGTCTGGCCAAGCACGGCGCTCACCACTGGCGCATCATCACGTGCCGGATCCTTCGCTACTTGCTGCGAGGGTGCCAGCAGCATCAGCGAGATCAAGAAGCTCACCATAGTCGTCAGCCGAAGCCGCGGGACAGCCCGATTACAGCGCTGAGAAGCGGCGGCGGACGACGCGTCTCTCGCCGTTCTCGTCCTCGATCAACTCGTGAGTCGCGCCGGGCGGCAATGATCCGTCGGGGCGGCGCTTCGCCGCCTGGCCGTTGGCGATCAGCGACTCGACGAACGCGGCTTCGTCGCGGCTCTTCGCGGGTTGTGCCGGGCGCGTGCGGGACGAGGAACGCGTAGCGGACTTGCGTTTCGCCATCGCACTCTCGTCAGAGATGGCCGCCGCAGTGGAAGCGGACGCGCTGCAGCGTCTTCTGCCCTCCCACCGTCCGGATGCGATGGGTGACCCGAGGGACGGCGCGGTTCGACGGCGACGCCGGGGGCACGCCGTCGAGATCGAGCTGGCCGTTCTGCACCAGCGAGTCCACGAACGCGTGGACTTCCCGCTCGGTGGTCGTCGCGTCCGGCAGCTCCCCCATCACCGCGGGACTGCCGCCGGAATCGCCGATGAGCACCGGCACCGACGTCACGGCCGACACCCCGCGCAGGCGGCGATGCACCGGCGTCAGCGAGACGCGGCGGGTGTGGAAGACGCAGGCGAAGCGGCGGCCGCACAGCTCCACGGGACGGACGGTCAGTCGATCGCCGCGCCCGGCGCGCAGGCGGCGGGCGAGGTCGCGGCGCGTGGACGGCTTCAACGCCGCGGCGCGGCCGAGCGACGGCGCCCCGCCCGCGAGGACGGCCGCGGGAGCGAGCAGCGCGTTCGAGCCGAGCATGACGTTGTGCTGCTGGAACGCCAGGCGGATCGCGTCGCGGTTGCGGCCGGCGTTCCGCTCGTCGTCGGCCAGCGTCATGGCCCGGCCGACCGCCTGGAAGAAGCGGGGCGCGATCAGCGCGGTCTTCGCGCCGGCCACGAGCAGCGCCCCGGCGGTCCGGGCTGACGTGAGCAGCGTCGCTTCCGTCCGGCTCGACTGGGCCGCGAAGATCCGGGCGATCAGATCGTAGAAGCAGCCGCTGAAGATCATCCCGAAGCTGTGCACCTCGTTGATCAGCGCGCCCGGTCCCCCCGTCGCCGGCAGCGTTTCCGGGATCTGGAACTGGAACGTGTTGAACGCGTGGCGCGGCTCCGCCGCGTTGTGGTTCGGCACGAGCCGGCGGATCGCCTCCGACAGGTTCTCGGCCGTCGCCTCGACGAAGTTCGCTTTCTTCAGCGTCGCCGTGACCGCCAGCAGCTTGACGCGCGTATCCCGGTCGCTCAGCGCGGTCAGCACCGCCATGCAGTCGCCGAACGACTCGTGAAAGGCGCCGGTCTCGAGAAACGCCGCGTCCCACAGGTCGGAACGGATGGAGTCGAGCAGCCCGTGCCCCACTTCGTGCGAGACGACGTCGGTGCTGGCACCGGAGTAGTACGTGGTGCCGCTGACCGCCTGGTGGAAGAACGAGAAGCTGGTGCGGTCGTAGTAGGCGTTGAGGTCGACGCCGGCGTCCTGGCGCAGCGCCAGCCGGCGGCGGTTCCCCTGCCAGCGCGTGATGTTCCCCGCGACCGCCTCCCACGCGTCCACGGCCGACAACGCAGCCTCGCGGCACTGCCAGAACAGGAACCTCGCCGTGCCGGGCGCGGCGATCCCTTCCGACTGCGTGTTGGCGAGCGTGAAGTCGGCGCGCGTGGACGGCCGGTTGGCGTGCTTCGCCTGGACCCGCAGGCCTGGCGCCGTCGATCCCGCGGAGGGATCGTTGGGAATGAAGTTGATCGACATGAGGGGAGCCCGGCCTCAGCTGCAACGTGGGCCGAGACCGGGCTCGTGGATTGTGCGCGCGCTACGCCGCGGTCGCCTTCTTGGCCAGGACGTCGCCGAACACCGTCACCGCCTTCTTCATCTCGTCCATCGTGCCGTAAGAGATGCGGCAGTGCGTCTTTTCGAACGGCGGGAAGTCGCGCGCGACGAGGACACCCTTGGCCTTGCAGGCCTCGCGGAAGTCCTTCGCCGGGCGGCCGATGTTGACGAACATGAAGTTGGCCTGCGAGTCGGTCGGCTTCATGCCGCGGTCGGCAAACCACTTCATCGTGAAGTCACGGACGTCCTTGTTCCGCTGGCGTTCGGTGGCGACAAACGACGGGTCGCGCTGGATCGCGGCGATCGCGGCGCGCATGGCGAGGACGTTGAGCGAGCTCGTGCCCGACCCGGCGTCCCATTCCGCCATCTTCTTGATCGTCTCCGGATGCCCGACGGCGTAGCCGATGCGGAGTCCGGCCATCCCGTAGGCCTTCGAGAAGGTGCGCGCGACGAGCACGCGCGGGTTCTCGACCGCGATCGGGATGTGGGTGTCGTGATCCGGATCGGTGACGTAGTCGAAGTAGGCCTCGTCGACGAGGACCGTCGTATCGGGGGACTCGCGGCTCACCCTCGCCAGGAACTCGCGCGTCGCCCGGGCGCCGACGTAGGTCGCCGTCGGGTTGTTCGGGTTGCAGTAGAAGACCAGACCTGCGCCCTTCGCCGCGGCGGCGAACTTGTCGAGGTCGATCTTGAACTCGGAGTCGAGCGCGACCGGACGGACGGGGTGCCCCATCATTTCGGCGTAGCCGGCGCACTCCTCGTAGGTCGGGATGGTGCCGACGAGCGCCTTGTCCTTCGCGGTGAACAGGTGCGTTGCGGAGCGGAGGATCTGCGTCGAGCCGCAGCCCAGCACGATGTTCTCCGGCTTCACGCCCTGCTTCTTGGCGATCGCCTCGATGAGATCGCGCGAGCTGCCCGAGTAGCGGCCCGGCGTCGCGCCGGCGGGGCCGAACGCCGTCTTGACCGCGTCGAGCACCGCCGCGCCCGGACCGAGCGGGTTCTCGTTGCTCGACAGGCAAATCATGCCGGGGGCCACGGCCTCGAGCGTCGGCTCGAAGGCGGCCCACAGGCTGTTCTCGCGGCCGCGGGATCCGATGTAGGCGGCAGCGCCGGAGACCAGGGACGTCTGGACGAATCTGCGTCGTGTCAGCATGGTTCCTCCTACGCCCTTCCCTTGCCGTCGCCGGTCGACGTGGTGTTGGTCTTCAGCGCCGTGCGGAAGACCTCCACCGCCTTCTTCATCTCGTCCATCGTCCCGATCGAAATGCGGCAGTGCGTCTTCTCGAACGGCGGGAAGTCGCGGCCGACCATCACGCCCGACTTCGCGCACGTGTCGCGGAAGTCCTTGGCCGGGCGCCCGATGTCGACGAACACGAAGTTGCCCTGCGAGTCGGCCGGCTTCGTGCCCATGTCCTGCAGCGCCTGCACGGTGAAGGCGCGCACCTCGGTGTTGCGCTTGCGCTCGTCGTCGATGTGCTGCGGATCGTTCAGCGACGCGATCGCCGCGGCCGTGCCGAAGACGCTGACGTTGTACGGCATCTTCAGCTTCGCCAGCGGCTTGACCGTGTCGGCCATGCCGATCGCGTAGCCGATGCGCATGCCGGCCATGCCGTAGGCCTTCGAGAAGGTCCGCGCCACGAACACGTTCGGCGTCGAGAGCGCCAGCGGGATCGCCGTCTCGTACGAGGGGTCGGTCACGTAGTCGTGATAGGCCTCGTCGATCAGGATCACCGTGTCGGGCGATCCCTTGCGGATCCGCTCGACCATGTCGGCCACGGTCTTGGCGCCGTGCACGGTCGCCGTCGGGTTGTTCGGGTTGTTGAAGAAGACGAGACCGGCCTTGTCCTTGATCGCCGCCGCGATCATCGGCTCGACGTCGAGCCGCATCTGCGAATCGACCTTCACTTCGGTGATCGGCAGCTTGTAGCGCTTCGCGTAGCCGGTACAGTTCTCGAAGGTCGGCAGCGCCGTGACCAATGACTTCGACTCGGAGACGAAGGCGCGCATCGCGCTCTTCAGGATCTCCTGCGAGCCGGCGCCCATGACGACGTTCTCCGGCTTGACCTTGTACTTGGCGGCGAGGGCCGCCACCAGGTCGGCGTCAGCCGGCGTGCTGTTGAACGGGTAGCGCCCCGCCTCGGGGAACTTGCCGAGAATCGCGTCGAGCGCGGCCCGGCCGGGGCCGAGCGGATTCTCGTTGCTGCTGATGCGGATCTCATCGACGCCCGGCGGCAGGACGGGACGAGCCCGCTGCCCCTGCGCCTGCGCTTCGGCAAGATGCGCTTCGAGGCCGCGTGCGGACAGGAACGCTCCGGACAGGGGTCCGGCGTCCATTCCGACGAGCCGAAGGAAACCACGGCGCGATACCGGCATGTGAGCCCCTCCTTACACAACCAGTAGGACGATCGCGGGATTCTACTACCGAACGGGGTCGATTTCGACGATTACCTCGACTTCCACGGGGATACCATTGGGGAGTGTCGCCATGCCCACGGCCGAGCGGGCATGCTTGCCGCGCTCTCCGAACACCGCCACCATCAAATCTGAATAGCCGTTGACCACGGCCGGTTGCTGCGTGAACGCCGGGTCGGAGTTCACCATCCCGAGGACCTTGACGATCCGCCGCACCCGCTTGAGATCGCCAAGCTCATGCTTCAGCACCGCCAAATGAGCAATCGCGACCGACCGCGCAGCCTGGTAGCCCTCGTCGATCGTCATGTAGGGGCCCAGCCGCCCGACGACGTCCTTGCCGTCGCCCAGCCGTCCGACCACGTCCTTGCCGTCCTTTTGCAGCGGGCCCTTGCCGGCAAGGAACAACAGGTTGCCGGTGCGGACCACGTTGACGTAGTTGGCAATGGGCGCGGCCGGCTCGGGGAGCGTGATGCCCAGCTCCTTGAGCTTCGCTTCGGGATCGCCGGCCGGCAGGGCGGCGTCGCCGCCGCGCTGCTGCGCCTCCGACGCCTCGAACCGCGACGCGAGGGTGTAGATACCGAGCCCGACGACGATCAGCGTCGCCCAGAACAAGAGGGACTTTCCCGCCTGACTCATGTCGTCTCTCCTAACTCACGAAGTTTGCGCAGCGTCATCCCGAACGCCTGCCGTCCGGCCTGCGGGTCGTAGACGATGACCGGCGTCAGCCGGCCGCGGATCCGATGCGGGTTCACGCGCGCGTACGCCATCAGCCGCGTCGCCAGCGAGTGACGCGGCCC
>Ga0134128_10010908_pt1 | contig 10876 bp, 11 predicted proteins | sample KB31754_FD_96462 | JGI IMG/M metagenome (GOLD analysis project Ga0134128, IMG submission 96462) | Terrestrial soil microbial communities with excess Nitrogen fertilizer from Kellogg Biological Station, Michigan, USA - KB3-175-4 | ecosystem: Environmental > Terrestrial > Soil > Unclassified ...
AATTTTCTCGACCCGCAACATTTCCTGGATCTGGTACCGTATGGTCAACTCATCCTCGAAAATGAGCGTCACATTTTCGCCCAAATGAACTTTGCGGTTTTTTTTGTGTGCCATCACCTCGGCGCGAAATTCCTGCCGTGCTTTGGCATAGGCCTCCAAGGTCATCAAACTGTCACGGGTTATCTGAGGCATGATTTTTTTAGTTGCGTAATTCCAAATAATAAAAAAATAAAAACGCTTTCGGTCGAAAACCTATTCGATTATGCATTGAGCCGTTTAATCAGGATCAAAGACCATAAGCGATCCGGATGAGCGTTAACGGATGCTGCTTCTGCGCCCTGTTTTCACCCATACCCTGCTGAATATGACGGCCGGCAATGGCACAGTCAGAGCTGATGTAATCCGGATCCGGGGCGGCCATCTGCTTAAACACTGGCTTGCCGATTTTCATGGAATCGGCAAAGTGCTCGCTTTTGACTCCCCAGGTACCATCATGGCCGGAGCAACGTTCCACCACGCTCACCTTGGTACCCGGAATCATTTGCAGCATGTCCCGAGTCTTCTGCCCAACGTTCTGCACGCGCAAATGACAAGGAATGTGGTAGGAAACATTACCCAGCGGCTGCTTGAAATCGGTTTTCAGCAGACCGTCCCGATTACGCAACATCAGGTACTCGAACGGATCGAACATGGCTGCCGCTACTGCTTTCACATCCTCATCCTCCGGAAACATGAGCGGCAATTCCTGCTTATACATAAGTGTGCATGAAGGTACGGCCGTGAGTATCGCATAGCCTTCCTTCGCCAGTTTCGCGAGAGGAGGAATATTCACTTTTTTGAGCTCGCTCACCGCATCCAGATCACCCAGTTCCAGCTTTGGCATCCCGCAACACGCCTCTTTTTCCACCAGACGTGCCGGAATTTCATTGTGTTCGAGTACTTTCAATAAATCATGCCCGATACCGGGTTCATTATAATTCACATAGCAGGTGGCATAAATCGCTACCTTCCCAGATGTTCTCGCACCATCGCGCACTTCATAAGAGGAATTGACCCTGGCATGCGAGCGAAACTTATGGCTGTCATAATCGGGCAGTATGCGGTCAGCGTGAATACCGAGCATGCTATCCATCAGTTTGCGGACGGCTGGCGTCTTGTTTGCGGCATTCATAGTCTGAACCACTACCGGAATGCTGGCCAACTTCCCCATGAGATCGGTGCTGGACAGTAATTTGTCACGGAAACCGGTTTCGCCTTTCTTATACTTGACCGCTTTCGCACGCAGCATCAGATGCGGAAAATCCACATTCCATGGATGGGGCGGCACATAAGGGCACTTCGTCATGAAACACATGTCGCAAAGGTAGCAACGGTCAACCACCTCCCACAGATTCTGTTTCTCCACGCCATCCAGCTCACCGGTGGCACCGTCATCGATAAGATCGAATAATCGCGGAAAAGCCGTGCACAGATTGACGCAACGGCGACAGCCATGACAAATGTCAAAGACGCGCTCCATCTCCTGAAATAGCTTCGGCTCGTCATAAAAATCCGAATTTACCCAGTCGAGCGGATGCCGCTTTGGAGGTTCCAGGCTGCCTTCTCGGGTAGTCATGGCAAAGTGGAGGAGAAAACAGGGTTAAATTGCAGAACAGAACAGATCGACCGGATTTTGCGTTCTATCCGGTCGATCCGTATTTATAACTAGGCTTAATCGGCCAGACTATCCAAAGCCTTCTGAAAGCGGTTGGCGTGAGAGCGTTCAGCCTTGGCCAGCGTCTCGAACCAATCGCCGATCTCATCAAAACCTTCATCCCGCGCTGACTTGGCCATCCCGGGGTACATGTCGGTATATTCGTGGGTCTCCCCGGCAATAGCTGTCTTCAGATTGTTGCGGGAGGAGCCGAAAGGCAGACCTGTAGCGGGGTCACCACAGGCTTCCAGATATTCCAGATGACCATGGGCGTGACCGGTTTCACCTTCAGCGGTGGAACGAAACACCGCCGCCACATCGTTTTGACCTTCCACATCCGCTTTGGCTGCAAAATAGAGATAACGGCGATTAGCCTGAGATTCTCCGGCAAAAGCCGCTTTCAGATTTCCTTCAGTCTGTGACCCTTTAAGTTCCATAATGCTTCCCTCCTATATAACGTAATTGACAATCAAGTTAATCGGGGAATTCCTGACAATTTCCAGACAACTTGAATTCCAAGCCAGCTTGGCGTCAGGCCCAACTAAACTATAAGAGACTATCGGAGGGCTCCTGGCTTGTCAACTGCACACCCAAGCTATGGGTTATCATGGTGGCATGGAACAACAAATCTTTGCACATTTGGCCGGACCTTCATGAGTGTTGGAGCAGTCCTTCACCACTTATGTAATCAGATTCTGGGGCTTTCCGGCAACCCAGGCCTCGATATTATCGATTAACTGACTGGCAAGAGATTGCATCGCTTCATCTGAAGCCCAGGCCACATGGGGGGTCAGGATAAAATTGGGGCAGCGCAAATCGAGTAACGGATTACCGCTCCTTGGCGGCTCGGCAGTGAGCACATCAAAGCCCGCCCCGGCGATAAGACCTTCGTCCAGCGCCTCAACCAGCGCCGCCTCATCAACCAGTCCGCCACGCGCAGTATTGATCAGCAACGCGCTGCGCTTCATTTTTCGCAGTTCGTCAATGCCGATCAGATTCCGCGTTGCCGGTGTCAGCGGGCAGTGCAGGGAAAGAACATCCGACTCGGCGAGCACCTGATCGAATGGTGTGAGCATCACATCTTTTTTTCTAGGCGAGAAATGGTAGGAAAATAATACGCGCATGCCGAAACCGCGGGCAATAGCGGCGGTTCCCTGACCGATGGCACCCTCGCCAACGATGCCCATGGTTGACCCATACAATTCAGTAATAGCGTGCGTGAAAAGGCAAAATTGCTCCGACTTCTGCCAGGCTCCTTGCTTGATCTCTTGCCGATACGCCAGCAAATTCCGGCGTAGCGCAAGCACCAGCGAGAACACATGTTCCGGTACGGTATGAATCGCATAATTGCGAATATTCGCCACAGCGATGCCGCGCTTCCGGCAAGCCGAAATATCAATGCCGTCATACCCCGTTGCAGTAATTGCCACCATTCTCAGCCTGGGCAATTGCGCGAGGGTTTCGTCGCCAAGTTGCACCTTGTTGATGATCGCCAGGGTCGCACACCGCAGACGCGGCACGATCTGATCAGGGGACGTGTGCGCGTATTCTTCGTAAGTATGTTCAAAGCTCGGCCGGCGCACTCTCGCCTTGATCGAATCCCGCTCCAGAAAAACTATATGATGGCTCATTCATCTTCCCTCATTCGAACCATGGAATCCACGGCATCCGATAGGCCGCCTCCGGCAATGAAAGGCAATTTCGACAATGTCGATAGTGCCGGAATAAGCCATGTTACTCCCGATTCATTTTTGCGGAAAACAGGCTGGCGGAAACAATCATCGCACCGCCGATCCATTCCCTGACTGCCAGAGCCTCATCAGTCAGAAAATACGCTGCAACCGCCGCGACCACTAGTTCAAACAACATAAGCACGATAGCTCGATTCGCCGGAACGAGGGTGAGGCCATATTGCATCATTATGCTCAAACCAAATACCACTATTCCCAATCCCAGCAGAAGCATGTAAGAATCCGCGGAAAAATCGCTCAGGTCGGGTAGATCATGCAGGAGCAGGCTGTAAATAAGCCCAAGTAGTGTTACGCCCATCCATACCGCCACGGATTTCAATTGAATATTATGATATTGATCCTTGCGGCTCAGTACGTTGGACAGCGCGAACATGAAGCCGGCCGACAATCCCATCCAGTCGCCGCGAGACGAAGGCAGCGAAAAACCGCTTTCAGACTGCCACAGCATGGTCGCCGCACCGGCTAACGAAAGGACTATGACCAGATAGCCATGCAGGCTCAATTTTTCGTTCAACAGCACGCGTGAAAACAGTATTGTCCACAGCGGCGCGAGATAAAACAGGAGCAGCACGCGCATGACTTCGCCATGAATCACGCCAAGCACATAGGCGAGATTGGTCCAACCGGCACACAATCCGATACAGAGCAATAAATGCACCTTATTGCCCCATATTCCCGGTTCTCGCAGATAATTGCGGAACACCGCCAACCCCAGCAGCAAGGCAATAAAATAAGTAATCGTGGTTGCGATTGATCCGCTTATCTCCGCTTGCTCCAGCAATCGGTAGGGATACCACAGCAACCCCCAGATGGCTGCGCCGCCAAGCAAGGCAGCAACCGGAAAAACATTTTTCCTGTTATGTTTATTTTGTATGGTTAACAAAACGTTCGCCATTTATAATTCAGCTTCGATCTGGGAAAATACCAGTCCCGCCAGCAGCCTGTCCCACACCACAAATAAATTGAATTCCAATCTCGACCGTCTGCAGCCTTATCCCTTCCAGAAGCTCAACAAGTTGTTCAAGGAGCTCACGCCGAATAAAGCGTTCGCGCCCATCAATCTGCATATCGGCGAACCCAAGCATGCAACGCCCGATTTCATTTGCAATGCCCTGACAGATAATCTCGCGGGAATGGCGCATTATCCCACAACGCTCGGCGCCCGATCCCTGCGTGCCAGCATGGCCGCGTGGCTCGTACGGCGTTATCGCTTGCCTGCCATAGATCCGGACGCGCAAATTATCCCCGTGAACGGCAGCCGCGAAGCATTGTTCTCCCTCGCCCAGGCAGCGATTGATTCATCTCTTTCACAAGCAGCGGTGGTATGTCCTAACCCGTTTTACCAGATATACGAAGGCGCAGCGCTGCTGGCGGGCGCCACGCCCTATTTTTTGAACGCGCTGCCAGAAAATAACTTTATCCTCGATTATGCGCAGGTACCGAATGATATCTGGTCGCGTACGCAACTGATGTATGTCTGCTCGCCCGGCAATCCTACCGGCAGCGTAATGTCGATGGATGAATGGCGGAAGTTGTTTGAATTTTCTGACCGGTACGGATTCATCGTCGCAGCGGACGAATGCTATTCGGAGATTTATTTCGACGAAGCCACGCCTCCTTTGGGTGCACTGGAAGCTGCCCATCGTCTCGGCCGCGAAGGCTATCCCCGGCTGATCGTGTTCGGCAGCTTGTCGAAAAGATCCAATGTGCCGGGTATGCGTTCCGGATTTGCCGCGGGTGACGCAGCGATACTGGAGAAATTCCTGCTCTATCGCACCTATCATGGCAGCGCAATGAACCCGGCGGTACAATCGGCTAGCGAGGCGGCGTGGGATGACGAACTTCACGTTATTGAAAACCGCCTCTTGTACCGGGAGAAGTTCGCCGCGGTCACGGGGCTGCTCGCGGGCACTCTCCAGGTCTCCATGCCGGAGGCGGCCTTTTATCTATGGATAAAAACACCGATCAACGATATCGAGTTCACCCGGCAGCTTTATCGCGATTATAATGTAACGGTTTTACCCGGCAGTTATCTGGCACGCTATGCTCATGGGGTCAACCCCGGGGAAAACTTCATTCGTGTCGCCTTGGTCGCACCGCTGACAGAATGTGTTGAAGCAGCCGGACGTCTAAAAATGCTGATATCCGGTTTACAGCACGCCGACAGACCTGAACTCACAGGAACATCCCGCTGAAATAAAGAAAAATCAAGGAAAAACCATGGATCAGCTCCAAAGTACCATAGAAGACGCGTTCGAACGCCGAGCCGATATTACTCCGCGCAATGTCGAGGCCAAACTCAAGGAATCCGTTGCGCAGGTGCTCGATATGCTCGACAGCGGCAAGCTGCGGGTAGCGGAAAAAATAGACGGCCGGTGGAATACGCATCAATGGATCAAGAAAGCAGTATTGCTTTCCTTTCGGATCGAAGACAACAGCTTCATCAAGGGGGGTTTTTCCAATTATTTCGATAAAGTGCCCTCCAAATTTGCGGATTACAGCTCCAAGGATTTCCGCAACGGTGGCTTTCGCGTTGTGCCGCCCGCAGCCGTGCGCAAAGGCTCGTTCATCGCCGGCAACGTGGTACTGATGCCCTCTTATGTCAACATTGGCGCTTATGTGGATGAAGGCACCATGGTTGATACCTGGGCCACGGTCGGTTCCTGCGCCCAAATCGGAAAAAACGTGCACCTGTCCGGCGGGGTGGGCATAGGCGGTGTGCTCGAACCGGTGCAAGCCAATCCCACCATCATTGAAGACAACTGCTTTATCGGTGCACGTTCCGAAATCGTCGAAGGCGTGATTGTCGGAGAAAATTCAGTAATCTCGATGGGTGTATACATAGGCCAAAGCACCAAGATTTATAATCGTGAAACGGGTGAAACAAGCTATGGCCGTATTCCGCCGGGATCGGTCGTAGTTTCAGGTAATCTGCCTTCCGTGGATGGGAAATACAGCCTTTACTGCGCGATAATTGTTAAGCAGGTGGATGCTAAAACTCGCGCAAAAACAGGAATCAACGAGCTTTTGCGCGGGATTTGAACGCCCTTTTATTTTCGGGAAGATACCCCCCATGAACAATGACACGCTGGCTCTTGCACAATCGCTGATTGCCTGTCGCTCGCTTACACCATTCGATAATGGCTGCCAGGAGATCCTGATCAATCGACTCGAAAAAATTGGCTTCAACATTGAAAGAATCCGCTGCGGCGAAGTGGACAATTTATGGGCACGGCGCGGGACAAGCGCACCGCTGTTGTGTTTTGCCGGTCACACCGATGTCGTGCCGACCGGCCCGCTGGAAAAATGGGACAGCGACCCCTTCAAGCCCGAAATTCGGGATGACAGGCTCTATGGCCGGGGGGCAGCCGACATGAAAGGATCAGTTGCGGCATTCATCACCGCAATCGAAGCTTTCGTCGCAGAACACCCCGATCATGGCGGCTCGATTGCCCTGCTCATCACGTCGGATGAAGAAGGTGTTGCCGTGGACGGCACCGTCAGGGTGGTGGAAGCCCTCAAGGCACGTAACGAGCCGATTGAGTACTGTATCGTCGGTGAGCCCACCTGTGTGGATACGCTGGGTGATACGATCAAGAACGGCAGGCGCGGCTCCCTGTCCGGAACTTTGACCGTGAAAGGCATACAAGGCCATATCGCTTATCCTCATCTGGCAAAAAATCCCATACATCTCGCCGCCCCCGCTATCGCCGAGCTGGCACAAACCAAGTGGGATAACGGTGACGAATATTTCCCGCCCACCACGTGGCAGATCTCCAATATCAGTGGTGGCACCGGAGCTACCAATGTAATCCCCGGTGAAGTCACCATGCTGTTCAACTTTCGTTTTTCCACTGCCAGTACGGTCGAATCGCTCCAGGCACGAGTGCACGGGATTCTCGACCGGCAAAACATCGATTACGACTTGCGCTGGGAACTCTCCGGCAAGCCCTATCTCACCGCCGGGGGCAGCCTGGTGCAAGCAATAAGCGGCGCAATCAAAACTGTGACGGGAATCGAACCGCAGCTTTCCACTTCCGGAGGAACTTCCGATGGACGTTTTATTGCCGACATCTGCCCGCAAGTGGTGGAGATGGGGCCACGCAACACTACCATCCACAAAATCAACGAATATGTGGAAATAAAGGACCTGGAGCAACTGCCGGAAATTTATCGGCTCACGCTGGAAAAGTTGTTGCTGAAATAGTCATCGGGCACGCGAATATAAGGTGCGGATAATCCGGGCGTATTGTTTATGGTTCCGGCAAGCCAAATCCATGAAGTAGAATAATCTGATCGTCCGGCAGGGTGGACAGAGCGAAGTGCGCCCGCCGTAAATAACACAAGAGGTATGACTTACAGGGCTGAAATAGGGACAAGCATTCATGTACAGCGAAGCCAAAATCCAATTCAGCACACTTCGCGATCTGCTGCGCTTCGCGGTGAGCCGTTTTAACGAAGCCGGTCTTTTTTTTGGTCATGGCTTAACCTCGGCGTACGACGAAGCAGTTTATCTCATCCTGCACATCCTGCATCTGCCGCTCGACCAGCTCGAACCGTTTCTCGATGCGCGCCTCACCGCAGCTGAACTGGGGCAGGTACTGCACATTATTGAACGCCGCGCGCTAGAGAGAATTCCCGCCGCGTATCTCACTAAAGAAGCCTGGTTGGGGGATTTCAATTTTTATGTGGACGAGCGCGTGATCGTACCGCGCTCATTCATCGCCGAATTGCTACACGAGCGACTCGCGCCATGGGTCGAAGAGCCTGATGGCATCCATTCCGCACTTGATCTGTGTACTGGTTCGGCATGCCTCGCAGTGCTGCTTGCCTACGCGTTCGGAAACGCCATGATCGATGCCACGGATATTTCGCAGGAAGCGATGGAAGTCGCCCGAAAGAATGTAAGCAGCTACAATCTGGAGCATAAAATCAATCTTGTCCAATCTGACCTGTTTGCTGAATTGCCAGGACGACGCTACGATCTCATTATCAGCAATCCACCCTATGTCAGCGCAGCATCAATGGCAGCGCTCCCCGAAGAGTATCACCATGAGCCGCGCAACGCCTTGGCGAGCGGGGCAGACGGACTGGAGGCAACTCGCACGATACTTCGCGGCGCAGCAAGCCATTTAACCGATCAGGGATTACTGATCGTCGAAATCGGCCATAATCGTGAAACCTTGGAACGAGCCTTTCCTCAGACACCTTTTACCTGGCTCGAAACCAGCGCTGGGGACGAGTTCGTTTTTTTGTTGAAACGCGAGCAGCTTCCTCGATAGTTACGCTTGCTGAATCAATAGGCAGCAACCAGTTCCAGCAGACGCTTTATTTCCGCCTCATCCAGCTCCATCCATTTTCCACGCTTCAGACGCGGCGGTAAATTTATGGGGCCAAAGCGTACCCGCATTAAGCGGCTCACCATCATTCCCGCTGCTTCAAACATCCGGCGCACTTCGCGATTCCTGCCTTCCTTCAATATCACCCGATACCAGCGATTGGAACCCTCCCCGCCTTGATCCGACAAGTGATCAAATTTTGCCAGCCCATCATCCAATTCGATGCCGGTGGTCAACTGCGCAGCCACTTCCGGGGTAAGCCGCCCCATGATCCGTACCGTATATTCGCGCTCGACTTCGAAACGGGGATGCATTAACCGGTTCGCCAATTCTCCGTCGGTGGTAAAAATCAGCAAACCGCTGGTATTATAATCAAGCCTGCCGATGGATATCCATTTGGAGGATCGCAATTGCGGCAGGTTGTCGAATACCGATGGACGGCCCTCGGGATCATCCTGACTGACAATTTCTCCCTCCGGCTTATGGTAAAGCACAACTCTGGGCAAGCGGGTTTCGGATTTGAAGTGAATCGTGCGCTTCCCCACCCGCACGACGTCATGCGGCCCTGCCCGGGCACCGATGGCCGCGACCTTTCCATTTATCGTCGCGCCACCGGCGGCGATCAGTTCCTCCATCTCACGCCGCGACCCCAGCCCCGCCTGGGCCAGCAACTTCTGAAGTTTGTGCGTGTCCGCCGATGAGGGGACCGGCGCAGAAACAAGGCCTGCACCAATGGCATTTGATGCAGGTGCCTTTTTCCTTATCGGTTTTGTGGGTCCGGTCGGCCTGAATGGCCTAGGTCTCATCTGTAGTTCACCTTTAAAGTTTTTTCAGGGTTGTTAAAAACAAATAGCGCATACACACGCCCGAGTCAAATTTCTCTACGCTCGAGCACTGCCTGCGCCAACGTGCCGCTGTCCACGTGCTCCAACTCCCCACCTACCGGCAATCCACGTGCGATGCGGGTAATTTTGATTCCCTTCTCATGCAGCAGTTCACCGATATAATGAGCAGTCGCCTCGCCTTCAACGGTGAAATTGGTGGCGAGCACGACTTCCCGCACCAAGCCGTCCTGGGTGCGCTTCAGCAATCGATCAAGATGAATTTCCCTGGGGCCGACGCCATCCAATGGCGAGAGTCTGCCCATCAGCACAAAATACATGCCTTTATAGCAGTGTGCCTGTTCCATCATCAGCAGATCGGCAGGCATTTCCACCACACACAGCAGTGCCGCGTCGCGCCGTTGAGAACGGCACAACTCGCATACTATTTCCTCGGTAAAATTATTGCACTTCTCGCAATGCCTGATATGTTGCAACGCATAAGCGAGCGAATTGGCGAGCCGCCGCGCCCCGGCATGATCACGCTGCAACAGATGATAAGCCATACGTTGCGCCGACCTGGGACCGACCCCTGGCAAACAGCGTAACGACTCGATCAGGTCTTCGAGACTGGCCGCTGTTTTCATTGTAAATGAAAGGGAAGAAAAAACCCTGCAACACGCAAGTAAGGACAACTTTCACGAAGCACAGCAAGTGCTTCGGCCGGACCATTATGGCTCAAGTAAATCTTCCACAATTAAAATGGTAATTTCATGCCTGGCGGCAGAGCCATTCCCGAAGTCAGGCCCGCCATCTTTTCCTGTGTGGTGGATTCCACCCTGCGCACTGCGTCATTCACCGCTGCGGCGACCAGATCCTCAAGCATGTCCTTATCATCGCCAATCAGACTATCATCGATGGTAACGCGCTTAACGTCATGACGGCAGGTCATCACTACCTTGACCATACCCGCGCCGGATTGGCCTTCCACTTCGATCGAGGCCAATTTTTCCTGCATATTCTTCATGTTCTCCTGCATTTGCTGAGCCTGCTTCATGAAGTTTCCCAAGCCGCCTTTCATCATTTTTTGCCTCCGCTATTGAATGGGTTTGATCGAAGAAACGATCAGTTTCGCATCGAAATTCTCCACCAGTTCTTTCACAAACGGGTCCGTTTCGATCGCTGCGATCGCTCGTGATTGCTTCTCTTGTTTTGCACGATTCTCCAGTTCCTCAGGAGTAATGCCCGTGACGATTCCGACAGAGAATTTTA
>Ga0134128_10010909_pt1 | contig 10876 bp, 6 predicted proteins | sample KB31754_FD_96462 | JGI IMG/M metagenome (GOLD analysis project Ga0134128, IMG submission 96462) | Terrestrial soil microbial communities with excess Nitrogen fertilizer from Kellogg Biological Station, Michigan, USA - KB3-175-4 | ecosystem: Environmental > Terrestrial > Soil > Unclassified ...
CCACGAGTGGGTAAGGCCCCCAGCCAGACGACTGGGTTGATAGGCCGGAAGTGCAAGCACCGCAAGGTGCTCAGCTGACCGGTACTAACAGGCCGAGGGCTTGGCTCTTTAACCAGACTTTTACTGCATCGCGTTCACTGTGCGGTTCCCGAGCTACGGCCGGGAGCCTTAAGGCCACATAGCTCAATAGAGTTGCGGCGGCCATAGCGAAAGGGAAACACCCGGTCCCATCCCGAACCCGGAAGTTAAGCCTTTCAGCGCCGATGGTACTGCGAGGGAGGCCTCGCGGGAGAGCAGGACACCGCCGGAACACCATTCAAAGAGGGCCGACCCGCCAGGGTCGGCCCTCTTTGCTTTCGGCCCGCTTGCCAACGCGGTCGGTGTCGCCGACTGCATACGAGGACGTCGATTACGTGAGCGCTAGCGCTTCGGCCCCCGCGTCGTATTCGTAGATCCACCGCCGGTCGACCAGCTGGCTCCCGGAGCTGTCCCAGCCGGCGCCCTGGCGCCGCGAGGCCAACTGGACGCGCGCCGTCCGGTCGCGTCGCAGCTGTTCGTATGCGGCAAGCGCACGCGGCGCGCCAGCCGGACTCGTACTTGCGCCAAGCAGCGTGGCGAGCGCCACCCCGTCCTCGAGGGCCTGGTTAACGCCTTGGCCCACGTGCGGCAGCATCGGGTGCGCCGCGTCGCCGAGCAGCGTCAGCCGCCCGCTGCTCCACCGGGGCAGCGGCGCACGGTCATACATCCCCCACTGGAACCCGCTGCCGCCCGGCCCGCTGATCGCGGCGATGACCTGCCCGATAGCCGGATCCCAGCCGGCGAAGTGCCCGGCGAGCGCCACCGGGTCGCCGGCTGCCGACCAGGACTCGCGGATCGCGGTATCCGACGACACGAATCCCACGTAGTTCAGCAACTGTCCTGCCCGTACCGGGAACACAAGGAAATGCTTACCCTCGCCCACCCACATTTGCATCGCGTCGGCCGGGCACGCCTCCTGGCGCGGCACCAGTCCCCGGTAAGCCACCACCCCGGAGAACACCGGCTCGGCAGGAGCTACCACGAAGCCCTGCAGCACCGAGTGGATGCCGTCCGCGCCGATCACCACGTCGGCGGTGGCGGTGGTCCCGTCGGCGAAGACGGCCGTGGCGCTGCGGGCATCCTGGCGGAAGCCCGTACACCGGAACCCGGTCCGCACCGTGCCGGGCGGCAGCTGGCCGGCCAGCAGCCCGAGCAGGTCGGCCCGGTGGATGCCGACGTTCTGTCCAGGCACGGCGAACTGATAGAGGTCATGCTGCATCGCCTGCCCGTCGAAGAGCCGCAGCTGGGCCGCCGCGTAGCGTGAGCCCGCGCGCCTGATCCCCTCGCCGGCGCCGAGCCGCTCCAGCATCCGCAGGCCATTCGGCGCCAGCGACACCCCAGCGCCGACCTCGGTCAGCTGCTGTGCCTGCTCATACACCTCGACATCGATCCCGGCCCGCGCCAGCGCAACCGCCGCCCCGATCCCGCCGATCCCGCCGCCGACAATCACCGCCCGCAACGCCATGTCTGTCATGCGCCTCTCCCGCGGGCCGCTTCGGCATATCCGTCATGTGGCACTGTACGACCTCGCCGCGATGGCCGAATGGGACCGCCCCGTAGGCATCGGTTCCCCCATCACCGTCGACACCACGATCCCCGCTGACATCCACGCCCTCTCCGGCATCGTCCGAACTGCCCTCGACGACCATTGATGCGTTCTCCCTGTGCCGACCGGGCCAATGATCACGGTAACTCTTATTTCAACGGAAACTTCTACCCGGATCGAGGTGTTTGTTTCCGCCAAGATAGAAGTTTCCGTGATCATCCCCATATGTGATAGATAACAGCAAGAAGTGCTGATACGTCGAAGCCTTCTGAGGATAACAGCAAGAAGCGCGTAATCGCATTCCTGGCCAGGCCGCCGCCGGATAACGTCTCATTCTGGCTCAAGCCGTTCTGCTTCGTCGGCACCAACCCCGGTTCTGGGCGTTCGGCCGAGCCGCCGGCACTGAAGCCAGTACTGAACCACCGTCGGCGTCGCTAGATGCCTGGCAGGAAGGAACCGTCCAACCATGCCGAATACCGTCACGCTGATCAGCACCCAAGGACGCTACCCGCCAGGCAAACCCGGCTCACAGCGAGTTTCCGGCGAACGGGCAGCACAAGGACGAGACATGACAAAAGGGCTGTAAGGTGCCAACTTGACGGTTACCGCGGCGTTTCCTCCCGACGGGGAGTTCAGGACCCTGGCGGAGATCCACGCGGCGGCGCTCGCGCGCCTGCCGAGCGACGCGGCGGTCTACCTGGAAAGCGGCGCGGGCACCGAGCAGACGCTGCGCGACAACCGGGCGGCGTTCACCCGCTGGGTGATCAAGCCCACGCCGATGACCGGCGTCGCCGACCCGAAGACCAACACCGAGTTCCTCGGCATCCCGCTTTCCGTGCCGGTACTCACCGCGCCGTTCGGCGGCGACGCGCTGTTCGACCGTGACGGCCATCTCGCGGTGGCCCGTGCCAACGCCGCGACGGGGATCGCGTCCATCGTCCCCGAGGTCGGCAGTTTTTCCTGGGAGCGGGTCGCGGCGGCGGCACCAGCCGCCGCGCGCATCGCGCAGCTGCACCCCTTCGACTCCTTCGACGCGTCGGTCGAGCGCATCAAGGCCGCGGGCTACGACGTGCTGTGCGTGACCGTGGACTGCCCGGTCATGGGCTTCCGCACCAGGAACAGGGCGGAGCGGTTCCGCTTCGACCCCGCGGTCTGGGCAGGCAACGTGCTGCACGACGGCTCACCAAGCGTCGCCGCCACCTACGGCGCCAAGGTCGTGCCCGCCTGGACCTGGGACCAGCTCGCCGAGGCGACCGCCAGGCACCGGCTGCCGTGGATCGCCAAGGGCATCCTCACCCCCGAGTCCGCCGAGGCCGCCATCGGTGCGGGCGCGGCGGCGATCCTGGTCTCCAATCACGGCGGACGCCAGGTGGACCCGTCACAAGCCAGCCTCGACGCGCTGCCCGCGATCGCCGCCCGGGTGGCGGGCCGCGTGCCCATCCTGCTCGACAGCGGCGTGCGCACCGGCGCCGACGTCTTCCTCGCGCTGGCGCTCGGCGCGAGCGCCGTGGTCATCGGCCGCCTCGCCGCCTACGGCCTGGCCGCGGCGGGCGAGCACGGCGTGCGCCGCACCGTCGAGCTGCTCGCCGAGGAACTGCACATCCTGATGACGCTGGCCGGCGTCCCCTGCATCGGTTCGCTCACCGCCGCCGCGGTCGCCCGCCGTCCGTAGCAGTCCGCCCGAGGCGACGGTTGTTAGTGTTGGCTGCGTGCCTAGGACAATCGCGACGAACACCGTGGTCGGCGCCGACGAGCTGACCGCCTTCATCAGCCGGCGGCATCACGCCATCGTGATCACCACACGGAAGGACGGCGGCCCGCAGGCCTCGCCGGTCACCTGCGGCGTCGACGAGCAGGGCAGGATCGTCATCGCGACCTACCCGGAGCGGGTTAAGACCCGCAACGCACGGCGCGACCCGGACCATGTCAGCGTGCTGTTCCTGTCCGACGACTTCGGCGGGCCGTGGGTCCAGGTGGACGGCACCGCCGAGGTCCTCGACGTGCCCGAGGCGGTGGAGGCCCTGGTCGACTACTACCGGTCGATCTCCGGCGAGCACCCGGACTGGGCCGAATACCGGCAGGCGATGATCACTCAGGGTAAGTCGCTGATCCGGATCACCCCGGTCCGCTGGGGTCCGGTCGCCACCGGCGGCTTCCCCGCCCGCCTGGCCGACTAACGATTTCATCCTGCCGCTGCCAGTTGACGCGGCAATACCCTTGTGACTGGGTATCCCAGGGTGTATGGGCAGTTCAGGCAGCACGGATACGGCGCCGTCGGCTGACGGCGACCGCGCCGGAGGTCAGGCCCGCGGCACAGCCGCGAAGACACCAGGGCGGCTGGAACGGGCCGGCCGGTGGAGCGCGAGGCACGCATGGCGGATGGTCGTCGCCTGGGTGATCATCCTCGTCGTGGTTACGGTAGGTCACCGGACGTTCGGCGGCACCTACAACGACGACTTCTCCCTGCCGGGCTCGGCCGCGGCGCAGGGTGCCGCTCTGCTCAAGGCCCACAACCCCGGGGCGGGCGGGCAGAGCGGACAGCTGATCTTCACCGTGCCAAGCGGCTCGATCACGGCGCAGCAGACTCCGGTGGAGAACGCCGTCGCACAGGTCAGGAAGCTGTCACACGTGCTTGCCGTCAGCGATCCGCTGTCGCAGGCGACCACGGCCAAGAACGGGAAGACCGCCTACGCCACGGTTAACTTCGACGTCAACCCGGTCAGCCTCGGTACCGATTACGTCACCCAGGTCGACAACGCGACGGCGGTCGCCAGGTCAGCCGGGGTCGCGGTCAGCTACGGCGGCCTGCTCGGCCAGGCCGCTCAGCCGAAGACCGGCGACCTGCGCTCGGAGCTCATCGGCATCATCGCCGCGATCATCGCGGCGCTGCTTGGGTTCGGCAGCGTCATCGGCGCCGGGCTGCCGGTCGTGACGGCCATCATCGGCGCGATCGCCGGTCTTGGCGTGCTCGGCATGCTCGCCGCGGCCACCACGTTCGCCTCGGTGTCGCCGACGCTCGGCGTGATGATGGGCCTGGGTGTCGGCATCGACTACGCCCTTTTCCTCGCCACCAGGCACCGGCAGCTTGTCATGGACGGAGCCGACCCGGCCCGCGCCACGGGCGCCACCATCGCCACCAGCGGCCGTTCCGTGCTGATCGCGGCCGCCACGGTGATCATCGCGGTGCTCGGCCTTTACGCGTCGGGCATCTCGTTCATCGGCAAGCTCGGCGTGGCCGCCGCCGTCGCGGTCGCGGTCGCGGCGCTGTGCTCGGTCAGCCTGGTGCCCGCGCTGCTCGGCCTGGCCGGCGGGCGGATCGACCGGTACCACGTCCGGCGGCCGGTCGCGGAGGCTCCCGTTACCCGGCATCAGTCCGGCACCGACTTCTGGCGCCGCTACGCCCACCGGATCGGCAGGCACCCCTGGCTGGCCATGTGCGGTGGCGTGGCCGTGCTGCTGGTGCTCGCGATCCCTGTGCTGTCGCTGCAGCTTGGTCACATCGATGCGGGCGCCAGCCCGGAGAGCTACTCGAGCCGCCAGGCCTTCGACGCCATCAGCGACGGGTTCGGGGCCGGTACCAACGGGCCGCTCACCGTCGCGGTCCAGCTGGACAAGGCCAAGACGAGCACGTCATCACAGGTCAGCGCCCTGAGTTCGGCCCTGAGCGGTGCCCTGGCGAAGACGGCCGACGTTGCGTCTGTCGGCCCGGTGCAGCCGAGCCCGGATGGCGCCGTGCTGTCCGTCAGCGTCATCCCCGCCAGCCGGCCGCAGGACGCCGCCACCCGTCAGCTCGCGAGCACCCTGCAGGACACGACGCTGCCCCGGGCGCTCGCCCCGTACGGCGCGACCGGGTATGTCACCGGCTCGCTCGCCGGGCAGCTGGACTTCGTGGAGATCGTCAGCCAGCGACTGCCAGTGATCATCGGCGTGGTGATCGCCGCGGCCTTCCTGCTCCTCCTGCTGAGCTTCCGCAGCCCGGTCCTCGCGCTGAAGGCCGCGCTGCTCAACCTCTTCTCGATCGGCGCGGCCTACGGCGTCATCGTCGCCGTTTTCCAGTGGGGGTGGGGCGGCTCGCTGCTCGGCGTCTCTGGAAAGGTCCCGATCGAGTCGTATGTCCCGATGATCATGTTCGCCATCGTGTTCGGCCTGTCCATGGACTACGAGGTGTTCCTGCTCAGCCGGGTACGCGAGGCGTGGGGCAGGACCAAGGACAACCAGCTCGCGGTCGGCGAGGGGCTCGCCGCGACCGCCCGGGTCATCACCTGTGCCGCGGTGATCATCACCTGCGTCTTCCTGGCCTTCCTGCTGTCGAGCAACGTGGTGGTCAAGATGCTCGCGCTCGGCCTCGGTGTCAGCGTCATCGTGGACGCCAGCATTATCAGGCTACTTGTCGTCCCCGCCACCATGTTCCTGATGGGCCGGGCCAACTGGTGGACGCCGCGCTGGCTGTCCCGCATGCCTGACCTGCTCGAGCCGGCCGACTGACCCCGTTGCGGCGGCCTGGAACCCTGGCTGCGGCATGCCGCGGCGGGTCAGGACGGCGGTCCCGCCTCGACCCGGCGCCTGACCTCCGCGAGGCCGTCCGCGTCCTGCTCGATCGTCCACCAGCTCTCCACCCACCAGGTGGCACCGGCCTGCTCCCAGGCCGCCGGCTCCGGCGGGTCGAGCTGTATGAACTCCCTGGTGCTGTCGCCCTCGATGATCACGTCGTACGGTGCGTCGCCGAGCCCGGCCGCGGCACGCATCGCGCGGACCTCGGCCACCAGGCCGGCCAGCGTGTCTGGGCTGAGCGCGCCATGTCCCTCCCTCCCCGCCTCCTTGATGGAGGGCAGCAGGCCGTCCCAGCGCGCCGCCCGCTCGAGCGACGGCTGCGCCGTCTTGCCCGTGATCTTCGCGCCCACCACCCAGACCGGCGGCCGCGGCCGCTGCACCGGCGCCGCCGGCAGGTTGAAGTCGGTCGGCTTGGCGCTGTAGTGCTTGCCCTCGTAGGAGAACGGCTGGCCGCGCATCAGCCCGTCGTAGATGGCCAGGCACTCGTCGAGCTTCTCCGCGCGTGCCCGGCGCCCCTCGTCAGCCTCAAAGGCGGTCCACCCCTCGTGGATCGCGCCGAGCCCAACGCTCATCATCACCCGGCCCTCGCTGAGCCGGTCGACGGTGCCGACCGCCGACGCCAGGTCCCACGGCCGCCACCGGGACGCCGGGGTGAGCAGCGTGCCCAGCCTGATCCTGCTCGTCGCCATCGCCGCGGCTCCCAGCGTGACCCAGGCGTGCTCGCCCCACAGCGCTTCCCAGGTGAAGACGCCGTCCCAGCCATGCCGCTCGCCGAGCACGGCCAGCTCGGTGAACGCGCGCGCGTTCGCATGCGGTACCACGAATCCGAATTGCATACCGCGACCGTACGCCCCGCCTCCGACATTCCCCGCCCCGACTTTCCGCGGCGGCGGGCACCCCAATGTGGCTTTCAGGGGCCAGCGGTTCTACGACGCTGCCTGAGGCGGCTCGCGGCCACCCGGCGCCGTCATGAGCTATCGGCTTCCTTGAGTCTGCTGTCAAGAAGCACCGAGAGCTGCCGCCATTCTTCGCTCATGACGGCTGCTGCCTTGCTGACGTCCCTCAGCCGGTGCTCCGGGATCGCGTCGCTGATGTTGCGCCATTCGCCCGGCTGCATCGCGTGCTGAGCCATCCAGCGCAGGAAGGCGCGGCCGCCGTCCGTGTACCGCAGCGAGGGGTCGCGGGCGAGCTTTGTCATGATCATCGGCAGCGACGGCTGGGCATCGGACGCCGCCACGCGCTGACGGGCGGGCCCTGAGCGTGACGTGCCGGTGAGGGCGGGACGGCCCGGAGATTCCCGCTGGCCGTCCACCGTACTGGAATCCGTGCCGGTGTCCGCGCTGACGCGAAGCTGCCGCCTGGCGTCGTGCACTGTTCCAAGCGAGACGCCCGCCATGCGCGCCGCTTCGCGCAGCGACGCGTCCGGATGAGCCGCCAGGAACTCCGTGACCTGGCGCCGACCTTCCGCGCCGTTCACCGGACGCCACTTTCCGTCCAGGCCCAGCCGTCGGACTTGCGCCTGCGCTGCCAAACCGGCACTCTCGCGCAGTGACGCGACGGCCTTGGCGCTCATCCCGGCGACTTGGGCCACCGTGCGGTCGGACCAATCGGGATGCGCGGCGAGGATTCCCCTGGCGCCCTTGACCCGGTCACCCCGGGTCAGCGGCAGCCCGTGCAGGGAGTTTGAGCGCATCGCGAGGACCAGCGCCTCGGCGTCGGTGCAGTCGACCAAGCGTGCGCTGACGGCTGTATCGCGGCGCAGCTTCGCCGCCGCGACCCGGTGCATGCCGTCGATGACCTTGGAACTGCTCCGCTGCACCAGGATGGGCGGGAGCGGACGGGAGCTGGCAGCCTCGGCCAGCATCCGGACGTGCGCACTGTCGTCCCCGGCAAGGCGGAGACCGAACCCGCCGGCCAGCGCGGTCAGCGGAATGATGGCCACCGGCAGCAGCTCTGTCAGGGCGAGCAGGTCCGCACCGCCGTCATCGAGGCCCACGGCCGACCGGGCCCCGGCCGCCAGCCCGATATTAGAATTGGACATCATGGACAGGTACCTCACCATAATCGAGTGGCGGCAGCCGTCTGTAAATTCCTGCGCCAGCCTGTGCTGCCTGCGATCTGTCTAACTTGTGAGGCTATTCGGCCGCGAGAGGTAATTTCAATTCAGGCAAAAGATACGCGGCCGATATCGGACGGAGCACAGGCAGCGCGGATTTGTCATGGTCACGACTGATGTTTAGCCTGGTGACAGCCTGTGAGATCAAGGATTAGGAGTGCGCGGCGGGGTTCGCTCAATCCCTGAGCATGCTCCACGCGCCTTCGAACAGGTCGAACACGACCGCCTCTTCGATAGGCGCGCCCACCAGGCGGAAGAGCCGGACCGCCTGTTCACCGTATTCGGCCGCACGGTCTTCCTCACCGTGCGTCAGCGCCAGCTCGGTCAGGCCGCTGAGCGCCCGCCCCTCGGCCATCCGGTCACCGGCCACCCGCGCCAGCTCTACCGCGCGCCATAGTGAGACCCGCGCCTCGCTCAGCTTGCCCAAGCGCAGCGCGGCAACGCCGATTCCCTGCAGGACATGCGCCTCGCCGGTGGTGTCATTAAGGTCGCGAATGATCGAAAGCGCCGCGTCGAACATCATCGCAGCCCGGCCTGTCTCGCCCACGCGCAGGTAGGCGGCGCCGGTCCGGTGCAGTACCTGCGCCTCCACCCGCTTGCATCCGGAGGTCCGGGTCAGCTGAAGTGCCTCGTGCAGCAGTTCCATCGCCGCACCGGCCTCGTCGCGCTCCAGCTTTACTTGGGCGAGATTCTGCAGCACATAGGCCGCGCCGGCGAGATCACCGGTACCGCGGAAGATGCAGAGGGCTTCCTCGTAACCGGCGGTGGCGTTGTCGAGCTGACCGCTCCACCGGTCCAGCGAAGCCACGTGCCGCAGCACAAGGGCGCAGCCCTGCTCGTCCCCGACCTGCCGGAAAAGTTCCAGCGCGGCGGTGAAGTCCTGTCGGGCCTCCTCAAGCCGGTGCTGCGCCATGTTCAGGGTCCCTCGCGAGTAGAGCATGGCGGCATGGCCGAGCGGCCGGCCGGCTTTCCTGGTGGCCTCCACCGCTATCCGGTGCGTTTCCCGCCAGTCCTCCAGGTAGATCCGGGACTCGAAGAGCGTCACCCCGGCGAGTGCCAGGCTCCAGCACAGATCGGTGAAGCCGATTTGCGCGGCCTGCTCCACACCGAGGACGAGGGCGGTCCGCTCTCGTTCGTACCAGGAGAGCGGGTCGCTGGCGAGCCGGTCGACTACTGTCTCCGGCAGCGGCCATCGCGTGGCCTCGCTCTTCAGCCGCAAATAATGGCCGCCGTAGTACCGGTTGTGGGCTTCCTCTGCCAGATACAGCAGGGCGCCGAGCGCCCGCTCGATCGCGGCTACCCGGTCGGCCGCCTCCTCCTCTGCGGCGAGCCGCTCCCGCGCGAAAACCCTGACCAGACCGTGAAAACGGTAGTGGCCGTCCGCGTCGGCGCAGTCGTCGACCGACTCGATCAGGTGGCTGTCGATCAGTTCGTCGAGCAGGTCTTCAGCCTCATGTACCGGCCTGTCAAGCAGCGCGGCCCCCTGCCATGCGGTGAAGGATGGCAGGTCGAGCAGGGCGAACCGCCGGAACAGCTGTCTGGCCTGCTCGCCGGCGCTCCCGTAGGTCAGCAGGATGCTTGACCGGATGCCCATGTCGCCGTACTGCAGTTCGTCGAGACGCCGGGTCTCGTCCCCCAGCCGGTCAACCAGTTGCTGGATGCTCCAGTGAGGTCGGGCGGCCAGGCGCGCACCGGCGATGCGCAGCGCGAGCGGAAGATGCCCGCAGTGCGCGGCGAGCGCCTCGGCGACCTTGGGCTGGGCCACGACCCGCTTGCAACCAGCGATGCGCGCCAGCAGGTCGAGCGACTTGCCTTCGTCGAAGACATCCACCGGGATGTGTACGGCGCCCGCCAGCCCTGCGAGCATGCGCTGGCTGGTGATGAGCACCGCCGCGGGACCGCTGCCTGGAAGCAGCGGCGATATCTGGCTCTCCCCGGTCGCGTCGTCGAGGACGATGAGGATTCTCCGGTCGGCCAGCAGGTTGCGGAACGTCTCTGACCGCTCGTCCAGCCCGTCTGGCATCCGGGATCCGGGCACGCCAAGTATCCGCAGGAACCGTTCGAGGACTTGCTTCGGGCCGATCGGGTGCGGTCCAGTCCCGTGCAGGTCGGCGAAGAGCAGGCCATCGGGGAAACTGCAGGTCATTAGGTGCGATGCGTGCACCCCGACCGCGGTTTTGCCCACACCGCCACGGCCCGTTAGCACGACAACGGGGACCGTCGGCCGAGCGGATTCGCCGCCGCCCCGATTCAGGTGCCGCTGTATCGATTCGAGCTCTTCATCCCGCCCGGTGAAGTCGGCGACGTCCCGAGGCAGCAGGTTCAGCGCCGGGCGGGCCGAGGCGGCGGCGGGGGTCGCTGCGGGCTCGCCACGGTTGACCAACACCAGCGGCGGGTCAAGTGCAGGATCGCCGGTTAGGATGCTGTGCTCGATCTTCTGCAGTCGCTCACCGGGCTCGAGGCCAAGCTCGTCGATCATGATCCGACGGGCCCGCTGGTAGGCCTGCAGCGCGTCGGCCGCGCGCTCGGATCGGTAGAGCGCGATCATCAACAGCCCGTGCAGCCGCTCGCGCAGCGGAAAATGC
>Ga0134128_10010910_pt1 | contig 10875 bp, 11 predicted proteins | sample KB31754_FD_96462 | JGI IMG/M metagenome (GOLD analysis project Ga0134128, IMG submission 96462) | Terrestrial soil microbial communities with excess Nitrogen fertilizer from Kellogg Biological Station, Michigan, USA - KB3-175-4 | ecosystem: Environmental > Terrestrial > Soil > Unclassified ...
CGCGACCTCAAGCCCAGCACCGACCTGCGCGCGGTACTCAAGGGCCTGCTGCGCGACCATCTGCGTGTCGACGTTCGCGCGCTTGAACACGATATCTTCCCGGGCAGCGCCGGCGTGAAGCCGATGGGCGGACTGGTGATCAGCGCCTGATCACCGCTCCGTCTCCTTGAGAATCCACGCGTAGTAGTCGGCGTCGACGCTCTCGATCGGCATCACCATGATCGAAGGCGTCTCGTAAGGGTGCGCCTCCTTCACCGCCTGCCGGAGCGGCTCGGCAAGGCTGGCGCGCGTCTTGAAAAGGGCGACCGTCTCCTCGCCGCGCTCGAGCTTCCCCTGCCACCAGTAATGCGAGATCATCCCGGGCAGGATGTTGACGCAGGCCGCCAGCCGCCGTTCGACCAAAACGCGGCCGGAGCGCTCCGCCTCGACAAGCGAGGGCCATGTCGTATACACGAGCACCGCGCGTTCCATCGTTTCCGGGTCCTCATGAGCCGATTTCACAACATCGCCTTCGTCGCCGGCCAGACGCCGGAGGCGCGCGACGCCTACGCGCGGCTGTCGGCGATGTACGGCAACGCGGAACCGGCGCAGGCGGATGCCATCGTCGCGCTCGGCGGCGACGGGCTGATGTTGCAGACCCTGCACAACTTCATGAAATCCGGCAAGCCGATCTACGGCATGCACCGCGGCACGGTCGGCTTCCTGATGAACGATTATGCCGTGGAGAATTTGCGCGAGCGGCTCGACGAGTCGACAGCCACGATTATCCATCCGCTGCTGATGCGCGCCACCGACGCGCGCGGCAAGGTGCACGAGCATCGCGCCATCAACGAAGTGTCGCTGTTCCGGCAGAGCGCGCAGGCGGCGCATCTGCGCGTGCTCATAGACGGACAGGAGCGCATGTCGGAATTAATCGCCGACGGCCTCTTGGTCGCGACGCCGGCCGGCTCGACCGCCTACAATCTGTCGGTGCAGGGGCCGATCATTCCGATCAACGCACCGCTCCTCGCGCTGACGCCGATCAGCCCCTTCCGCCCGCGCCGCTGGCGCGGCGCGCTGCTGCCTGACAAGGCGACGATCTCCATCGAGGTGACGGAGGCCGAGAAGCGGCCGGTGGCGGCCGTCGCCGACCACGACGAGGTGCGCTCGGTGCGCAGCGTCGAAGTGACGATGGACCATACGATCGCGATCAACCTGCTGTTCGATCCGGGACACAATCTCGACGACCGCATCCTGCGCGAACAGTTCGGTGTCTAGACAGTCCGGGCGGGGGCCGGGATGACGCAGACCGTCAATTTCGAAGTGAACGGCAAATCCGTGAGCGTGACGCCGCTGAGCGACGACACGCCACTGCTCGACGTTCTGCGCATCACACTCGGCCTGATGGGCACCCGCTTCGGCTGCGGGCTCGAGCAATGCGGCTGCTGCACGGTGCTGATCGACGGCGCGGCAGAGAAATCCTGCGCCAAACCGGTGTACTCGGTGGCCGGCAAGGCGGTTGTCACCATCGAGGGCCTCGGCACGAAGGAGAAGCCGCACCCGCTGCAGCAGGCCTTCCTCGACGAGCAGGCCGGCCAGTGCGGCTATTGCCTCTCCGGCATCATCGTCTCGGCCAAGGCGCTGCTCGACAAGAATCCGGCGCCGACGCGCGCCGAGATCGCCGCGGCGCTCGACGGCAACATCTGCCGCTGCGGCTCGCACAACAGGATCCTGCGCGCCATCGAGAAGGCGGCAGTCGTGATGCGCAACGGAGGCGGCCGATGAACGCCCCCCTCCCCGCCATGCTGCACGACAACCCGCGGCTCGACCGCTGGATCGCGTTCCCGACGCGCGGCAAGGTCACCGTGCTCACCGGCCGCGTCGAACTCGGCCAGGGCGTGCTCACCGCCATGGCGCAGATCGCCAGCGATGAACTCGACGTCTCGCTCGCGCGCATCGGCGTGCATTCCGGCGACACCGAAACGACGCCGAACGAGGGCTACACCGCCGGCAGCATGTCGATCCAGGCGGGCGGCATTGCGTTGCGTCAGGCTTGCGCCGACGTGCGCGCGCTGTTCATGGCGGCGGCGGCGAAGAGGCTCGCGTGCGATCCGCACGTCCTGAGCGTGCGCGACGGCGCCATCCTGCGCGACGGCCAGCCGACCGGCGAGGATTACTGGACGCTGGCGCCGCAGGTGAACCTCGCCGTCGCAGCGACCGGCGCCGGCGCGGCCAAGCCGGTCAGCGCGTTCGTCGCCATCGGCGCCAATACCCCGCGCCTCGATCTGCCGGACAAGGTTTTCGGCGCGCCGGCATTCATCCACGACATGCGCCTGCCCGGCATGCGCCATGCGCGCGTCGTGCGGCAACCGAGCCGCGGCGCGAGCATCGCCACGATCGACGAGGCGGCGATCAAGCGCGCCGCCAAGGCCCCGGTCACGCTCGTCCGCAACGGCAATTTTCTCGCCATCGTCGGCGACGACGAGACCGCGGTCGACCGCGCGGCGGTCGCGGCGCTCACCGCGATCAACTGGAACAACGTCGAGCAGCCCGCCGCTTCGCAGCAGGAGGCCGCGTGGCTGCTGCAGCGGCCGATGGTCGACATCAAATTCGGCGCGCCCGAGGGTACGGATACTCAGGGCAAGCAGCGCTTCGAGGCGACTTACACACGCGGCTATCTCGCCCATGCCTCGATCTCGCCGTCCTGCGGGCTGGCGCTCTTCAAGGACGGCCACCTCACCGTCTGGACGCATTGCCAGGGCGTCTTCCCCTTGCGCGGTGCGCTCGCCCGCACGCTCAAGCTCGCGCCCGAGCAGATCACCGTGCAGCACGTGCAGGGCTCGGGCTGCTACGGCCATAACGGCGCCGACGACGCCGCCGCCGACGCCGCCATCATCGCCATGCAGACGCCGGGCGTCCCGGTACGACTTCGCTGGCGGCGCGAGGAGGAGTTCGTCTACGAGCCGAAGACCAGCGCGATGGTCGTCAAGGTGCGCGCGCTCGTCGATGCCAATGGCAAGCCGGCCGACTGGACGGCGGAGATCTGGAGCGGCACACACAACGGCCGTCCCGGCAGCGGCGCCAACCTGCTCGCCGCCTACGCCCTCCCCGAGCATCCCGCCGATCCGCCGCTCAATGACGTGCCGGAATCGAACGGCGGCGGTGCCACGCGCAACGCCGAGCCGCTCTACGACATTCCGCAGAAGCGCATTCTGCAACACCTCGTCGCCGAGACGCCGGTGCGCGTCTCTTCGCTGCGCGGCCTTGGCGCCATGCCGAACGTGTTCGCCCTCGAATGCGCCATCGACGAACTCGCCGAACGCGCCGGCGTTGACCCGGTCGCCTATCGCCTGTCGATCACTGGCGATCCACGCGCTCGCGCCGTCATCGAAAAGGTTGCGACCATGGCCAAATGGGACCCGCAGGCGACCGGCGGCACCGGCATCGGCAGCGGCATCGGCTTTGCCCGCTACAAGAACAAGGCGGCCTACGGCGCCGTCGTCGTCGAACTCGAAGTCGAGGAAGAAATCAGGCTGCGCCACGTCTGGGCCGCCGCCGACGCCGGCCTCGTCGTCAATCCCGACGGCGCCATCAACCAGCTCGAGGGCGGCATCATCCAATCCGCGAGCTGGGTGCTGAAGGAGCAGGTGCGCTTCGACAACGGCGTCGCCTCCTTCGACTGGGAGACCTATCCGGTGCTCAAGTTCTCGGAAGTGCCGGAGATCGACATCCAGCTCATCAATACGCGCGACCCGGTCCCGCTCGGCGTCGGCGAGGCGACCGCCGGGCCGACAGCGGCGGCGATCGGCAACGCCGTGTCGCACGCGCTCGGCGCCCGCATCCGCGATCTGCCGCTGACGCGCGAGCGCATCATGGCGGCGCTGCTTAAGGATTAGAGGCGGCGCAACGGATTGGTCGCCGCCAGCAGCAGGCCGCCGGCGGTAAAGGCGGCCATCAACAGAAAGCCGGCGCGGAAGGCGCTGACGATGTCGGGCAGGATCGCCGCGCGCTGCGCCGCGGATAATGGCGGCGCGTCGCCGCCGACATGCTGGACCATGGTGGCAAAGGCGCGCGCCGCGTCCGGATTGCTGATCGCTAGCCACCCGAACAACATGGTGCCGACCAGCGCCGTGCCGAAGGCCGCGCCGATCGAACGCGAGAATTGCACCGAGGCCGCCGCCTCGCCGAGCCGCATGGTGCCGGCGGCGCTCTGCACGGTCACCTGCACCACGCCCATCACCGTTCCCATGAACAGCCCGTTCCACAGGAGCAGGACCACGAAGCTCCAGGTGCCGAGCGACTGCGCGAAAAAGGCGAGCACCATGAGATTGGCGGTGACGAGGATGAGGCCCGTTATGGGGAACACCGTGGTGCGCCCTGTCGTGCTGACGAGGCGTCCGGTGATGAGCGAACCGGCGCCGATGCCGATGGTGAGCGGCACCAGCAGCAGACCCGTTTCAGATGGCGTCGTGCCGCGCACCACTTCGAGATAGACCGGCAGGAACGTGATGAGCGACACCAGCGCGGCGCCGTGGCAGGCGGCAAGCGCGTCGCTGTGCCAGATCTCCGGCATACGCAGCAGCTTCAGCGGAATGAGCGGCGAGTCGGTGCGATTCTCCTGGCGCACGAGCAAAGCGAGTGCGATGAGACCGGCCGCGAGCAAGGCGCCACCGACCGGCAGCCGCGACGGATCGCCGTGCTGCACTTCCTCGAGCGCCAGCAGCGCCGCGGTGACGAAGATGGTGAAGAACAGCAGGCCGCCCGGATCGGCGCGCCACTTCGCGCGGGCCCCATGATGCACCGGCAGCCGCATCGTCAGCAGCACGGCGGCCAGTCCGATTGGAATGTTGACGAGAAAGATCGACTGCCAGCCGAAATGCTCGGTGAGATAGCCGCCGGCGACCGGGCCGAAGGTGTTGGCGCACACCGCCACCGCCGCGAGATAGCCCTGGTAGCGTGCGCGCTCGCGCGGAGGAATGGTCTCGCCGACCAGCGCCTGCGACAAAGTCATCAGCCCGCCGCCGCCCAAACCTTGCAGGATGCGCGCGAGCGTCAGCAGCAGGATGGTCGGCGACGCCGCGCACAATCCCGACGCGACGATGAAGAGCGCCAGCGCCCAGTACATCACGGGTTTGCGGCCGAACGAATCGCCGAGGCGTCCGTAGATCGGCGCGGCAATCGTCGCCGCGATCAGGTAGGAAATGACGACCCAGGAAGCGCGCTCAACCTCGCCGGTGGCCGCGGCGATCGCCGGCAGCGCGGTGGCGATGATCGTCTGATCGACCACCGCCAGAAACATCGGCAGCATGATTGAGGGGAAAACGGTGAGAAAGGCAGGATGCTTCGCGGGGACCGCGGCGCCGTCCTGCTGCTCGAGCTCATTCGACAAGGCGGAGAAATCCCGAAAGGTTTGGCCCGCCGCCCTTCAGTGAGCCATCAGCACCGGCAAGGCTGCATTTGCAAGAATGTGGCGAGTCGCGCCACCGAAAATCATCTGGCGAAGCCGGCTCTGCGTATAAGCGCCTTTCACCAGCAAATCGCAACCGAGCGATGCCGCGTGATCCAGGATGATCTCGCCCGGCGTGCGGGACGCGGATTTTACCGTCAATGCCGTCGCCTTCACGCCGTTCCGCCGGAGGTTCTGCGTCGCCATCTCGCCGGACGGACCGTCGGCGATATTGCCCTCGACCGTGAGCACCGTCACGCGCTCGGCGCGTTTCAGGAACGGCATGGCCAAAGTGTTGGTATGCGCCTGCTCCGTGCTGCCGTTCCAGGCAACCAGGATGTTGCGCCCGATCACCGTGGGCGCTGTCTTCGGCACGATCAGCACCGGCTTGCCGCTTTCGAACAGCGCGGATTCCAAGGGCGGCATGCGCGCGTTCTCGACGTCGCGGCCCGGCCGTCCGAGCACGATCAGGTCGAACACCCGGCCGTAGCTGCCGAGCGCGGCATCGTCGGTCGCCTCGCTGCGCGGCCAGCCCCAGGACAGCACGGTCGGCCCCTCGCCCATCCGCGGTACGCCGTTGCCCTGCATGAATTTCTCGAACAGCGCCTGCGCCTCGCGCGCGGTGTCTTCGTCGAAGGCGCCGGAAATGGCGAGGCTCGAGACCGGCTCGACGGTTACGTACGTGCCGACCGCCGGACGGATGGCGAAACCTTCCATGTAACTGTCGAAGGTGCGCGCGACGACCAGAGCGGTCGCTAGCACCGCCTGCATCGTGTCGTGGTCTTCGGTCGGAATCAGGATCGACTTCATGGCGGCCTCCCCCAGCGCCGGTGTCCGGACGGACCGAACCCGCTTGTCCATTCGTGTCAAAATGACCGGGCGGCGGCGAATAATCCAGACCAAAATGCCCGGAAACGACAACGGGCCCGGCCATGGCGACCGCTGTGCCCCGAGTCTAAACCCATCCTTAAGGGCCGCATGGATAGGTTGCGGGGACGGAATCGGGCGGGGGCGTGAGGCCTGATACCGGGGGCACTATGGTCCGTATCGAATTCAATAAGCTGCGTTTTCTCGTCATCGACGACAACGCGCACATGCGCAGAATCCTGCGCACGCTGCTGCATGGCTTCGGCGCGCGCGAAGTCTACGAGGCGGAAGACGGCGCGTCGGGCCTCGAGGCGTTCACGCATTACGTGCCCGACATCATCATCGTCGACTGGGCGATGCCGATCTTCGACGGCCTCGAACTGACGCAGATGATCCGGCAGCCTGGCGCCAACGCGAACCCGTACGTCTCGATCATCATGCTGACCGGCCATTCCGAGAAGCGGCGCGTGATGGCCGCGCGCGATGCCGGCGTCACCGAGTTCCTGGCCAAGCCCATTTCCGCGAAAGCTCTTTACGAGCGCATCGTCAACGTCGTCGCCAATCCGCGGCCCTTCATCAAGACCGCCGCCTATTTCGGTCCGGACCGGCGACGTCTGGTCAACCCAAGCTATATCGGCCCGGAGCGCCGCAAGGGCAACACCAAGGCCGACGTCATTCGCCAGGCGCCGCTGCTGGACAAGGTCCGCACGCAGGCCTGAAAAAGAGGAAACCATGGCGTCCAGCAAGAACACCGCGGCTGTCGCGACCTACGGCGATCACGAAGTGATCGTGCCGGAGAACAAGCTGCGCAAGGCGGTGTCCCGAGAGCCGCTCGATCCGAGCGACGATCCAATCGCGCGCGCCGAACAAGCGCTGGCCGAGCTGGCCGGCGAATTCAACGGCTGGATGGAATCGGAATGCGAGCGTCTCGATCGGGCCCGCCGCACGGTGGCGTCGGAAGGCTTCAGCACCGAGGCAAAAGAGGCGCTGTTTCACGCGGCGCACGACCTCAAGGGCCAGGCCGCGACCTTCGGCTTCCCGGCGGTCGCGTCGGCCGCCGACAGCCTGTGCCGGCTGATCGAACTGACGCCCGACGCCAAGCGCATTCCCGCCGTGCTCGTCGACCAGCACGTCGATGCCGTCCGGGCCATCTACCGCGAGTATGCGCGCTCCGATGCGCGTGAACTGGCCTCGTTGCTGACCACTCGCCTGCGCGAGGTCACCGACGAGTTTCTCACGGCCGAGAACCGCAACCGGCCGGAGGTGCTGGAACAGATCAAGAGCCCGTCGCTCGCCCCGATGTGAGCAAGCGGGGCCGGCACCGCCTGCCCTCTTCAATCCTGCAAGATGTGATTGCTCAGCCGCGGCGCATCAGGCCGCGACGCGCGCATCCGTGATCGCGGGCGTCATTGCAGGCCTTCTGGCGCCGATCGCCGCGTCGGCGACGAGATCGTCGCAGAACAGTCGCGCTTCTTCGCGCGCGGCTTCGACGGCAAAGCGCCGCAGCAGCGCGAACAGCGCCGTATCGCACGGCTCGGCCGCGCACAGATCGATGACCCGCTCCACCATGCGGCGCTTGAGCCGGGCGGCGCCGCCGCTCTCGCCCACCAGCACGCCTTCGCGCAAGGCGGTCAGCGCGGCGCGGAACGCCGGATAGGCGATCTCCGGCAACTCCGCCTTCAGATAGAGGGCACGGAAGCCGGCGAGATTCTTGTCGTGGACGTGTCCGGTGACACGGTCGATCGACAGCTGCGACAGCTCCGCCAGCGCCTCCTCGAACAGCACGACGTTGCCGGACAGCAGGCCGCGCAGCAGCATGCCCGCGGTGAGCTGGCCGCTGCGGCGCAGATGCTGCACCAGTTCGCCGACCTCCTCGTAGGGCGTCTCGGCGGCGAGCGCGAGCGTCGCTTTTTCGCAGGCCTCGCGCGCCGCGTATTCGGCGTGTTGCGGACCGAGCCACTGCCGTTCGGTGACGAAGCCGGCGAGCGTGCGCGACAGCTTCGACAGCAGTGCCTGCCGCATCGACATCGGCAAGTCATCGCGCGCCAAGAGGTTCTCGCGGACCGGGGCGAGATGGCCGAACCGGTCGATGATGCGCTCGACCGAGCTCAAGGTGATGTTCGCCTCGGAATTCTCGAGCAGCGTCAGACAGGCTTCGGCGGTCGCCTCCTCGGCGATTGTCGCGGCGACCGTGGTGGTCAGCAGCGGCCGGCCGGAGATCGCCAACTGCACCTGCGGCTTGCCGGCCTTGATCAGGTCGACGAGATCGTCATCACCGAGCAGCGGCGAGCGATCGAGCAGCGGCTGGGCCACCTCGAACTGATCGCCGGCGAGCGCATGCACCACCACCGGCGGCGCCTTCAGCGATGAGGCGAATACGTCGGCCATCGCCTGCCGCACCAGCGGCGAGGGGTCGTCGAGCAGCATGATCATCGCGCCTTCGGCGGCGGCGAGATCGTCGACGGAGAGATCGGAATGGAGATAGGCGCGCGCCAGCGCGGACGTGGCCTCGGCGCGTTCGCCGGGACGGGCAGCGCGGACCCAATGAAGGAACTGACGGACAATCATGAACTGGTACCAACGCGACAACGGACGCCCACCGCGGCGGCCGACGAGAAGCCTAGCGCCCGACCACTAACAAACCGTTCACCATGAGTTTTGAGGGGCCATTAAGCACGCCGGGCCCGAAAGCGCCGCGATTTCAACGTGCCGCGGTCAGCTCGCGCCGAACATGCCGCGCAGGTTCGGCTTGCCGTCGGTGAAGAGATCGAGCGTGCGCGGCCCGTTGTCCGGCGAGATCGGGCCCGTCGGCGTCGCCGTCGCGCCGGTCGGCGCCCACAGGCTGGTCACCGAGGGCGACATGGCCGCGCCCACCCGGTCGGTGAAGATCGATTCGAACAGCGGCCGCGTGTCCTTCACCGGTTGCTGGACATTGGCGTTGGCGGCAGCGAGGACCCGGGTCACGCCGGCCGTGTCCGGAACCGCCTGAGCGGGTTTGCTCCCCGAGAAGGTGAGCGCGCGCGCCACGTCGAATCGGCCGGTCAGCTGGCCGTAGACCTGGGCCGCGCTGCGCGCCCGGCCGGCGGCGTCGTAGAAGATCGTGCGGTTGGCGGCAGCGGCCTGCGGAAACATCGCCGCCGCGTTCGCCTGCGGATTGCTGACCGCCGCGGAGATGAGCTTGCCGGCGCCGTCGGCGCCGAGGAAATGCGCGAGGTAGAGCTCGGCCTCGCTCGGCTGCCGGCCCAGACTGGAGGCGAGCTGCGCGGCATTGTTGCGCGCGAAGGCGCCGGCCATCACTGCGCTGACGTTCGGGTCGCTGCGCAGCTTCATGATCGCCGTGCGCGCCGCGGTGTTCGGCACCTCGAAATGGCCATCCGGCGCCTGCACGATCGCCTGCGAATACTGGCCGAGGCCGAAGGCCGCGCCGGCATTCTTCACGGTGGCGAGCCAGGTCTGGTCGATGAACTGGTAGAGCCCGCCGGCCGAGGACGTCGCCGCCTGCGCGCCGGGGTTGAGGTGCGATTCGATCTGCGCGGTGGTGAGCAGGTATTCGAAGCTGGCGCCGGTGGAGCTCGCCGCCTGGCGGATCGCGCCCGCGATCTGCGGCAGGATGGCGCTCACATTGTCGACGGCCATTGACTTTGCCCCGGCCCCGCTGGCCTCTGCTCGCTGACGATTGTTGCTTGAGGTTGGCTACTAACAGCCGTTAAGAACCTTGGGCGATTATGGTAAACGAGCGATTAACGGCGGCCCGCGGGCCCCGAACGAGGAGACGGCGATGACTGACACGGCGCAGCGGCACTGGCGCGGCGGCCTCTATTTCGAGGACATGGAGATCGGCAAGCTCTACGAGCACCGCTACACGCGCACGGTGACGCAGATGGACAACATGTTGTTCTCCAACATGACGCTCAATCCGCAGCCGCTGCACATCGATCGCCATTTCTGCGAGACCGAGACCGAGTTCGGCCAGCCGCTGATGAACTCGTTGTTCACGCTCGGCCTGATGATCGGCATCCAGGTCTCCGACATGACCGTCGGAACGACCATTGCCAATCTCGGCATGGCGGACGTGCGCTTCCCCAACCCGCTGTTCGAAGGCGACACCGTGCGTTGCCAGACGACCGTCGTCTCCAAGCGCGAATCGAAGTCGCGCCCGAACGCCGGCATCGTCGAATTCCATCATCAGTGCTTCAAGCAGGACGGCAAGCTCGTCGCCGAGTGCCACCGCAACGTGTTCATCATCAAGCGCCCGAAATAGACACATGCGTTCCCTTCTGTTCGTCCCCGCCGACGGCGGCTCAAAGCTCGACAAGGCGGTGGCGAGCGGCGCCGACGCGGTCATCGTCGATCTCGAGGATTCGATCGCGCCCGAGCGCAAGGCCGCCGCACGTGCTGCGGCGCTCGACTTCCTCAAGGGCACCGCGCCTAAAGCCAACCGGCCGCAGTTGCTGGTACGCATCAACGGCCTCGACACCGGCATGACCGACGACGATCTCGCGGCCATCGTGCCGGGCAGACCGTACGCGGTGCTGTTTCCCAAGGCCGAAGGCGGCGCCACCGTCGTGCATCTCGATGCCAAG
>Ga0134128_10010912_pt1 | contig 10874 bp, 9 predicted proteins | sample KB31754_FD_96462 | JGI IMG/M metagenome (GOLD analysis project Ga0134128, IMG submission 96462) | Terrestrial soil microbial communities with excess Nitrogen fertilizer from Kellogg Biological Station, Michigan, USA - KB3-175-4 | ecosystem: Environmental > Terrestrial > Soil > Unclassified ...
ACGGCAGCTCTGGGCCGACATGGAGCAGGCGCAGGACTACTCCTTCAACAAGTCGCACGCCGCTTGCTACGCGCTGACCTCCTACCGCACGGCCTGGCTGCGCGCGAACCATCCACGCGAGTACATGGCTGCGCTCATCTCGTCCGTCATGAACACGAAGGACAAGGTGCCGTTCTACGTCGCCGCGTGCGACGAGCTCGGCATCGAGGTGCTGCCGCCGGACGTGAACGAGTCGCAGGTCGACTTCGCCGTGGTCGAGGGGAAGATCCGCTTCGGTCTGAACGCGGTCAAGAACGTCGGCGAGGCGACGTGCCGCGCCATCGTGGCGGCGCGCGAGGAGGGCGGCCCGTTCGCCTCGATCTGGGACTTCACGGAGCGCGTCGACCCCGCGGTCGCGAACAAGCGCGCGCTCGAGTCGCTCGTGAGCTGCGGCGCGCTCGACTCGACCGGCGCGTCGCGCAAGGGGATGCTCCACGTGCTCGAGGACGCGCTCTCCTATGGCCAGAAGCAGCAGCAGGACCGCCTGCTCGGCCAGGCCTCGATCTTCGATCTCGGCGACTCGCCGGCGACGTCGTCCCGGCACCACGCGTCGATCCCGGACGGCGAGTTCGAGAAGGCCGACCTGCTGCGGCTGGAGAAGGAGAGCCTCGGCCTCTACGTCTCGGAACATCCGCTCAGCGCGATCCGCGACCAGCTGCGCCGCAGGACCGACTGCACGCTCGTCGAGCTCGAGCGGCGACGGGAGGGCGAGACCGTCCTCGCCGGCGGCATCGTCGCCGGCGTGCGCACCACGACGACGAAGAAGGGCGAGCCGATGGCGTTCGTCCAGCTGGAGGACATGACCGGCTCGGTCGAGGTCGTCGTCTTCAACTCGACGTACGCGGCTGCGCGCGGGCTGCTCGTCGACGACGCCGTCCTCGTCGTCAAGGGACGCGTCGACCACAAGCAGCAGGGCGAGACGAAGCTCGTCGCGCTCGAGGTCGCGGCGTTCGAGGCGACGCCCGAGCGGCGCGAGGTGCGGCTCAAGGTGGACGCGCGCAGCGCCCCGGCCGGCGTCATCCGCGAGCTCGCCGGCGTCGTCCGCGACTTCCCGGGCGAGGCGCCCGTCTACGTCGACCTCGTCACCTCGCTCGGCTCGAAGCTGCTCGAGCTCGGCCCCGAGTACCGCGTCGACCCCCAGCCGGACTTCTTCGCGTCGGTGCGCCACCTCCTCGGCGCCGCCGCCGTGCAGTAACACGGGCCGATGGTGCGGCGAAGATCCCCCCGGAGGGGGAGATCCAATCGCCGCCGTATCCCGAAAGTTAGGACGGATACTGCGGATGGCTGCGGCACACGACATCATCGAGACCGAACTGGACCGCGTCGAGCGGTGGCGCACCGCCGAGCTCATGCGTGTGGGCTTCCCGGGCGACGACGCCGTAGCGCTCGCGGGCCGCTTCGACGTCGACCTGCACGAGGCGATCGGGCTCGTCGAGCGCGGTTGCCCGCCCGAGCTTGCGATTCGGATCCTGAGCTAGAGCTCCTCGGCGCGCGGCCGTCGTCTCCTCCGGGCACAATGAGGAGCCCGTGACCGGCCTCGTCCTCGGCTCCATCCCTTCGCCGTCCAACGGCACCTTCGACCTGGGGCCTCTGACGCTGCACATGTACGGCGTGATGCTGCTGCTCGGCATCGCGGCCTGCATCTGGCTGACCGGCCGCCGCTGGGTGAGCTGGGGCGGCGACTGGGATCTCATCTTCCGCGTCGCGCTCTGGGGAGTCATCGCGGGCGTCGTGGGCGCGCGCCTCTACCACGACATCACGAGCTGGAACCAGGATCCGGCGATCCACCAGCACTGGTGGGGTTTCGCGGCGGTCTGGGACGGTGGGCTCGGGATCTGGGGAGCGATCCCGGCGGGCGTCGCAGCGGGCGCGTGGGTCGTGCGGCGCTCCGGGAACAGCATCCGGCTGATGATGGACGCCGTTGCCCCGGGCCTCCTGCTCGCGCAGGGCATAGGCCGCTGGGGCAACTACTGGAACCAGGAGCTCTACGGCAGGCCGACGAGCCTGCCCTGGGGGCTGAAGATCGACCCGGCGCACCGGGTCGACGGCTACACGAGCTTCTCGACCTTCCAGCCGACCTTCCTGTACGAGTTCGTCTGGGACGTCGTCGGGGTCGGCGTCCTGCTCTGGATCGACAGGCGCTTCACGCTGCGCCGGCCGGCGCTCTTCGCGCTCTACGTCGCGTGGTACACGACCTTCCGCACCTTCGAGGAGGTGCTGCGGATCGACCCTTCCAACCACTTCCTCCACATGCGAGTCAACTTCTGGGTCTCGCTCGGCGTCTGGCTCCTCTCCGTCGGGTTCTTCGTCTGGTGGCAGTTCCTCCGGCAGCCGTCGGACAAGCCCGTGCCGAAGCCGCGTCCGGTGCCTACAGGCCCGCGCATGGCGGTCCCCAAGGGCCGCGTCCGGTAACGGCACTACCCTCCCGCGCATGATCGTCCGGGAGCTCGAGCTCGACCTCGACGCGTTCGAGGGGCCGTTCGACCTGTTGCTGGCGCTCGTCCTGAAGGAGGAGCTCGACCTGCGCGACGTCGACCTCGCCGGCATCATCACAGCGTTCCTCGAGCGCCTCGCCGAGCGCGAGGAGCTCGACCTCGAGGCATGCGGCGAGTTCCTCGTCCTGATCGCCGCGCTCCTCGAGCTGAAGGCGCGCGCGCTCTTCCCCGACGAGGCCGCCGAGCTCGCGGAGCTCGAGCCCGAGGAGGCGGCCGAGGAGCTCGCGCGACGGCTCGCGGAGTACCGCCGTGCCAAGGAGGCGGCCGGCTGGCTGCGCGAGCGGCTCGCTGCGGAGGGCGGCCGCTTCTTCCGAGTCGGCCCGGCTCCGCTCGCTCCGAGGGCGGAGACGCCGCTCGCTCCGCAGGATCCGGAGGGACTCGCCACGGCCCTCCGCCTGCTCGCCGAGGAGCCGGCCGACGTGTCCCTCTCGCACATGGCCCTGCGCTTTCCCCCGGTGTCGCAGTTCCTCGAGCAGTTCCGCGCGCTCCTCCGCCGCCGGTCGCGCTTCGACTTCGAGACCGAGGTACGCGAGCTCACGCGGCTCGAGCAGGCGTCGGCCTTCCTCGCGGTGCTGGAGCTTCGCCGTGCCGGGGAGCTCGCGATCGAGCAGGCGGCGCCGTTCGCGCCGATCAGAGTCAGCCGGCTCGAGCCGGAGGCGTCGAAGGAGAACACCGCTCAACAGGAAAGGACCGCTGCATGGACCGTCCGCTCCGCCTGATCCCGACAGATCCGCTCGACAAGCTCGCGCGGACGCTGGAGGCGCTGCTCGTCGTCGCGTCGGCGCCGCTGTCCGTCGAGGAGCTCGCCGTGGCGGCGGCGGACGATCCCGAGCGGGTCGAGGACGCGCTGCGTCTCGTCGGCGAGCGCTTCGCCGACGGTCGGAGCGGCATCGTGCTCGAGCACGTCGCGGGCGGCTGGGCGTTCCGCGCCGGGCGCGACGAGGCCGTTGCGTGTGCGCGTCTCTTCGAACGGCCGGCCCAGCGTAATCTCTCCCAGGCCGCGCTCGAGACGCTCGCGATCGTGGCGTATCTCGGCCCGTGCTCGCGGCCGGACATCGCCCGGATCCGGGGTGTCGCCGCCGAGTCGGCGGTCGCGAACCTCCTGGAACGCGGCTTGATCGCCGAGGCCGGCCGTGACAACGGCGCCGGTGGAGCCGTCCGCTACCGCACGACGCCCGTGTTCGAGCGGGTGTTCGGCCTCGAAAGCCTGTCGGAGCTGCCGCGCCTCGACGACGTGGGCCCCGACGCGGCGGAAATCCGCGACCGCCTGCAGGCGGTGGCCGAAAAGCGCAGCGCCTAGCTGTCTCGTCGCGACCTGTCCGGTGTCAGACACCTAGACATGCCCCGAGCAGACATCGAGGCGCGTAACGAGGCCAAAGGTCTCCAAAGCCCATGTCCGCATCGGCCTCGTCCGGTGTCAGACACCTAGACATGGCCCCATATGCGCCAGGTCCGGAACCAGGTTGTTCCGGACGGAAGCGCCACGACTCAGAGCTTCTTGATGATGTTCTCCGCCTCCTGGCGGGTGAACGCGCGCAGCGTCTCCGTCTGCTCAGCTCCGTGGTGGCTGAGCTTCGTGACGATCTCGAGGGCCGTGTCGTCGTCGGGCGCCTCGAAGACCTCGACCACGTCGTAGCGCCCCAGCGTCACCCAGACGCCGACGAGCTTCCCGCCGGACTCCTCGATCTCCCGCGCGCCGTCCTCGACCCGGTCGCGCCAGGCGGGGAGCCCCATCCGCCCCTGCGAGGTCCAGCGGATGAGCGAGATGTAGTGCGGCACGCACTTATCTTCTCAGGATGCGCCTGAATGCGTTTCTCGCCCGGGCCGGAGTCGCCTCGCGCAGGCGCGCCGACGAGCTGATCAAGGCCGGCCGGGTCACGGTCAACGGGGAGGCAGGGCAGCTCAACACCGACGTCGGAGCGCACGACCGCGTCGAGGTCGACGGGAGAGGGGTGGAACGGCAGAGGCTCCGGTACGTCCTCCTCCACAAGCCCTCGGACGTCATCACAACCGCTCGCGACCCGCGTGGGCGGCCCACGGTCGTCGAGCTCGTCCCGGACGAGCCGCGCGTGGTACCGGTGGGACGCCTCGACGCCGACACGACCGGCGCGCTCATGCTCACCAACGACGGGCCGCTCGCGCACCGGCTAGCCCACCCGCGCTACGGCGTCGAGAAGACGTACGTCGCCGAGGTCGAGGGCGACCCGGAGGAGGAGGCGCTGCAGCGGCTCCGCGACGGCGTCGAGCTCGACGACGGGCTGACGGCGCCCGCAGGGGCGCGGCGGCTCGGCCGCGGCCGGGTCGAGCTCGTCCTCCACGAGGGGCGCAAGCACCAGGTGAAGCGGATGCTCGACGCGGTCGGCCATCCGGTGACCCACCTGCACCGGAGCGCGTACGCCGGCCTGACGCTCGAAGGCCTCGAGCCGGCCGAGTGGCGCGAGCTCGACCCCTCCGAGGTGAGGCGTCTGCGGAGCGCAGTGAGCACGACGGGAGAGGGCCGCGACGGGTCGGGTTCCCGGCGACAGCCTCCCCCGGCCAGGTAGTAGCGTCGGGTCGACTGTTGCACTCGACCTAGGGGGGACGAATGAACAGGGGGATAAGGAAAGCCGCGCTCGCGGCTTCGCTGGTCGCCGCCGTCGCCGTGGCGGCGGTCGCCGCGACACTCGGTGCCTCGGCACCGAGCGCGGCCGCGCAAGGCGCTCCGACCACCTCGTCGTGCCGGCTCGGCAACGGCGTCAAGCACGTCGTCGAGATCCTGTTCGACAACACGCATTACAACCGGGACAACCCGAATGTGCTGTCTGACCTCGAGCAGATGCCGGCGCTCCACGACTTCATCACCGATCACGGCACCCTGCTCTCGAACATGCACACGCCGCTGATCGCCCACACGGCCGACGACTCCCTGACGGGCTACACGGGCCTGTACGGCGACCGCCACGGCCAGGGCATCACGAACACCTACGAGACCTACCTCCCGGACGGCTCCGTCGTGCCGCACTCGTCCTTCGCGTACTGGACGAGCACGTACGGCGTCGACCAGTTCCCGAACATGCCGTACTCGCCGAACGTGCCGGCGGCAGGTTCGCCGCCCTCGACACCGCCCGCCCCGTGGGTTCCGTTCACGCGCGCGGGATGCAACGTCGGCGACGTCTCGACGGCGAACATGGTGCTCGAGAACACGAACCCGGACCTGGCGAACTTCTTCGGCCCCGACTCGCCGGAGGTGCAGCAGCTGAACGCCGACCCGGATTCGTTCAAGGACCAGGAGACGAACGATTACGTCGGCCTCGGCGTCCATTGCACCCAGGGCGCGTCGTTCTGCGCGGACGCGGAGGCGGTCAAGTTCGGCCAGACGACGCCTTCGCACACGGCCGTCACGGACTCGCTGCCCGACGAGCCGGGCGGCTACGTGGACTTCCAGGCGCTCTTCGGCAGCAAGTACCTGACACCGCAGCTGGCCGCCGCCGCGAACTCGGGCGGCGACCGCGTCGTCAACGGCCACAGCTACCCGGTCCTCGACTCGCAGGGCAACCTGACCGACCTGAACGGCGTCACGATGACCGACACGTTCATCCACAAACCGGGCTTCCCGGGCTTCGGCCCGATCAGCGCGGCGCAGACGCTCGCCTACACCGCGGACATGCTGGAGACCGGTGTGCCGGTCGTCTACGGCTACATCTCGGACGCCCACGAGAAGAAGCCGGGACAGTCCGGCTGCACGAACCCGAGCACCAGCGGCACTGCCGCACAAGGCCCGGCCGACCCTTGCTACAAGGCGACGCTGGCCTCGTACAACGCGGCGTTCGCGAAGTTCTTCCAGCGACTCTCCGACGACGGCATCGATCCGTCGAACACGGTCTTCATGTTCAGTGCCGAGGAGGGTGACCACTTCGCCGGCGCGAACGTCGGCCGCACCGTCCAGCCGAGCTGCACCGGAGACCCCGGCACGATCGGCTACACGTGCTCGTACGCGTCGGCGACCGGCTCCACGCCGCTGATCGGTGAGCAGCAGATCGACATCCACGGGCTGCTCCAACATCAGCTCGGCAACACGACGCCGTTCTACGACGAGCCGCAGGGCAACTCCGTCTTCATCACGGGGAACCCGGGGCCGACGGATCCGACGACCCGGCAGCTCGAGCGGGATTTCGCGAGTGCTCAGGCCTTCGACACCTACGACAACGCCACGGAGGACGTCGCCCAGTACGAGGTCGATCCGGCGGTCGAGCAACTCCTGCACTTCGTCGACGCGGACCCGAACCGCACTCCGTCCTTCACGGTCTTCCCGAAGGGCGACTTCTTCCTGACCTCGGGAACCCAGGACACGCGGAGCAGCATCGACGGCTGCCCGTCGGCGACCGCGTCGACCGCCGCTACGACGTGCAGCTTCGTCAGCAACGGGTTCGCCTGGGATCACGGGTACTACGCGCCCGAGATCGACAACACATGGCTCGGCCTCGTCGGCCCGGGCGTCGCGAACAGGGGCGTCGACGGTCGCTCGGCCGCGGACGGTCCGAGCTCGGCCGACGGCGCCAACTCCGACCCGAAGCTGGTGACGCAGATCGCCGATCCGGGCACCTGGGGGGACGAGACGGACCTGCGCCCGACGCTGCTCTCTCTCGTCGGACTGAAGGACGACTACGTCGGTGACGGGCGCGTCCTCGTCGAGGACCTCACCAACCCGCCCGGCAAGACAGGCCAGCCGAAGTACGAGCGGCTCGCCGTCTGTTACAAGCAGCTCGACGCCAGCGTCGGCGTGTTCGGGACGGACCTGATCCTCGCCGACACGGCCGCGCTGAAGACGGGCTCGAGCAGCGACGACTCGACGTACGACTCGACGCTCGATCGGATCAAGTCGCTCGGCGCGGCTCGTGATGCGCTGGCGACGAAGATCAAGGGCGACCTGTTCGCCGCCGAGTTCGGCGACCACCCGATCCCCGGTGCCAACGACCTCAGGGACTGCGAGAGCATCCTGGCCCGGGCGAATGCCCTAGCCGGACAGGGCTAGCGCGCTACAGGCCACGTGGGCGGGCCGCCCCGAACAGGCGGCCCGCCTCGGCCTTCACGAAGCCCATGCGCTCGTACATCGCCTCGAGCGTCGGCTCGCTCGCCCGTCGCGCCTTCTCGGCGCCGACCGCGAGCAGGCGCTGCAGCTCCCGCTCGTCGGCGCGCAGCTCGCGATAGCGCTCCTGGATCGGGGCGAGGAGCGCGACGACGGCCTCGCCGACCGCCTCCTTGAACTCGCCGTAGCCGGAGCCGTCGAAGCGGCGCTCGAGGTCCGCGACCGGCTCGCCCGAGGCGACGGACATGATCTCGAGCAGGTTCGAGATCCCGGCCTTGGCGGCCGGATCGTGCCGGATCTCCTTCTCCGAGTCCGTGACCGCGGTCTTGAACTTCTTCCGGATCACGTCCGGCTCGTCGACCATGCGCACGACGCCCTGCGGCGCGCCCCGCGTCGTGGACATGAGCCGCTCCGGCTCCTGGAGGTTCTTGATCCGCGCTCCCTCCTCGGGATAGACGCCGCGTGGGATCGTGAACGTCTCGCCGTAGCGCTGGTTGAAGCGCTCCGCGACGTCCCGGGTCAGCTCGAGGTGCTGGCGCTGATCGTCGCCGATCGGGACGATCTCCGTCTGGTAGAGCAGGATGTCGCCGGCCATCAGCACCGGGTACGTGAAGAGCCCGGCCGAGACGAAGTCCTGCCCCTCGGACTTCTCCTTGAACTGCGTCATCCGTCGCAGCTCGCCGAAGCTCGTCGCGGCGCTCAGCAGCCACGCCGCCTCGGCGTGGGCGACGACGTGGCTCTGCGCGAAGACCGTCGAGCGATCGGGGTCGAGGCCGGTCGCGAAGAGCATCGCCGCCCCCGCGAGCGTGTACTCGCGCAGCTCCGCCGGCTCGATCGGGGTCGTGATCGAGTGGAGGTCGACGATGCAGAAGAACGCCTCGCCCTCCTCCTGCGTCGCGACGTACTGCCGGTAGCCGCCCGAGTAGTTGCCGAGCGTCTTGTCGCCCGTGGCGCGGATGCCGGAGAAGACGCGCTGCTTGGCAGGCTCGGTTGCGGGCTGGGCCTCGGCCATGGAGGCTGATTGTGCCTAACCGCCTCTAAGCTGTCCCGATGGCTGTCACCGGTGCACCCGAGCTGCTGATCGTGATGGGCGCGAGCGCCACCCAGGATCAGGTGGACGAGGTCGTCGCGCGGCTCGACGAGGCCGGTTGCTCGGCGCTCGTCACGCCGGGCCGGGAGGCGACCGTGATCGGCGCGATCGGCGAGCGCGAGCTGCTCGCGACGCTGCCGCTCGAAGGCTTCGCCGGCGTCGAGCAGGTGCTGCCGATCCTGAAGCCGTACAAGCTCGTCTCGCGCGAGCTCTCCCCGGATCCCACCGTGATCGAGGCGCGCGGCCGCCGCATCGGCGACGGCTACTTCGGCTTCATCGCAGGCCCGTGCACGGTCGAGACGCGGGAGCAGACGCTCGAGACCGCGCGCGCCGTCGCCGCGGAGGGCGTGACGATGCTGCGCGGCGGCGCCTTCAAGCCGCGGACCTCGCCGTACGCGTTCCAGGGACTGGGCGACGAGGCGCTCGAGATCCTGAAGGAGGCGCGCGAGGAGACCGGACTGCCGCTCGTGACCGAGCTCATGGACCCGCGCCACGTCGAGTCGGTCGTCGAGGCGGCCGACGTGATCCAGATCGGCGCCCGCAACATGTCGAACTTCTCGCTCCTCTCCGAGGTCGGCCGCACGCCGAAGCCCGTCCTGCTCAAGCGCGGGCTCTCCTCGACGGTGGAGGACCTCCTGATGGCCGCGGAGTACATCGTCAAGGAGGGCAACTCCGAGGTGATCCTCTGCGAGCGCGGGATCAAGACGTTCGAGACGGCGACGCGGTTCACGCTCGACATCGGCGCGATCCCGGTGCTGAAGCAGGAGACGCACCTGCCCGTGATCGTCGACCCCTCCCATCCGGCCGGCCGGCGCGATCTCGTGCTGCCGCTCGCGCGGGCGGCCGTCGCGGCCGGCGCCGACGGGATCATCGTCGAGGTGCACCCACGGCCGGAGGAGGCGCTGTGCGACGCCGCGCAGCAGATCCCGACCTCCGAGTTCCGCGACTTCTCCGACGAGATCCGCGCGCTGGCGTCCCTCATGGGACGCACCGTCGGGTAACGGGTGCGCGTAGAGCCGGCCGCCGCGCTGGTCGGGCACCTCGTCGTGCCCGGGGACAAGTCGATCTCGCACCGTGCCGTCCTGATCGGCGCGCTTGGGGAGGGCGAGACGCGCGTGCTCGGCTTCGGGCGCTCGGGGGATACGCAGGCGACGGTCGACGCGGTGCGCGGGCTCGGTGCGGGCGTCGAGGACGTCGCCGACGACGAGCTCGCCGTGCACGGGGCCGGGCTGCGCGGCCTGCGCCCCGGCAGCGTCGACTGCCGCAACGCAGGCACGCTCATGCGTCTCCTCACCGGCGTTCTCGCGGGACAGGACGGCGAGTTCACGCTGACGGGGGACGCGTCCCTGACCCCGCGGCCGATGGAGCGCGTCGCGGCGCCGCTGCGGCGGATGGGTGCGGACGTCGAGACGACCGACGGGCATGCGCCGCTCGTCGTTCGCGGCTCGGGCGCGCTGCGCGGGATCGAGGTGGAGCCCGAGGTGGCGAGCGCTCAGGTGAAGTCGGCGATTCTCCTCGCGGGGCTCAACGCCGAGGGGCCGACCACGGTCCTCGAGCGGATCCGGACGCGCGACCACACGGAGCGCATGCTCGAGGCCGCGGGCGCGCGCGTTCGACGCAGGGGAGCCTCGGTGACGGTCGAGCCCGCCGGTTCGCTGCGCCTCGAGGAGGTCGTCGTACCCGGGGACTTCTCCTCGGCCGCGCCGCTGCTCGTCGCCGCTGCGCTCGTGCCGGGCAGCGACCTCACGATCCATGACCTCGGCGTCAATCCGCGCCGCACCGGCCTGCTCGACGTGCTCGAGCGGATGGGTGCGCGCGTCTCGGTCTTCGAACGGCGGCGTGCCGGCGGCGAGCCCGTCGCGTCGGTGCAGGTGCAGCCGGGCGAGCTCGTCGCGACAGAGGTCGTCGCCGAGGAGGTGCCGGGTCTCGTCGACGAGCTGCCGCTCCTCGCGCTCCTCGCCTCGCACGCGCGGGGCGAGACGCGCGTCTCGGGCGCGGCCGAGCTGCGCGTGAAGGAGACCGACCGGATCGAGGCCGTCACCGACGGCCTGCGCCCGCTCGGTGCGCGAATCCACTCTCTGCCCGACGGGTGGACGGTCAGGGGTGTACCGGCGCGGCTGCGCGGCGGCCGAGTCGACGCGCGCGGCGACCATCGGATCGCCATGCTTGGTGCCGTGGCCGGCCT
>Ga0134128_10010914_pt1 | contig 10873 bp, 17 predicted proteins | sample KB31754_FD_96462 | JGI IMG/M metagenome (GOLD analysis project Ga0134128, IMG submission 96462) | Terrestrial soil microbial communities with excess Nitrogen fertilizer from Kellogg Biological Station, Michigan, USA - KB3-175-4 | ecosystem: Environmental > Terrestrial > Soil > Unclassified ...
CGCGAAACTCGATGGAATGTTGATCTTGACCCCGAAGTCGTCCGCGGTGACCCGACCCGGAGAGCTGCCGACGCCCTCGCGATTAATATCGAAGGTCGGCGCGACTTTCGGCAGCCAGACAAAATCTTTGCCGCCCGTCACATCGAATGAGACGCTCGGCGTCCAGCTCCAGGGCCGTTGCCCCTGCTCGCGCGACGGCCGCCCCGCGATCTGTTCGGCGCGCGGATCGCCGCGCGGCGCGGTGTTCGTATCGGCTTGTGGCGAGAGGATGAGAGACGGATCGGTATTAGGCCGCGGCGAAGCATCGTCCGCAAGCGCCGGCGCTGCCATCGCGCAGGTGATGGCAGTCACACCCAGAATTTTTGCAATCATCACTCCCCCCAGAGCGGTGAAAAAAGACGGATGCACAGTGATTGTGATATGCGCCGAGCCAGAACGGCCCGGCATCCCCCAGACGGCGAAAATGCTATGCCGGTTCAGCCGCGACCGTCAAGCGGAGCGACTCTCAACCTCGCGTGACCGCGCCTGAACGGCGCGCGCTACATTGAAGGGTGAGCGCCCGTGGGCGAAACCGCGTCCGCCAGCGATGAGAGATAAGAGTGGTGAGCGGCATTAACGATCGGTTAGCACGAGCCGGCGTTAACGATCCCTTGGCGGCTAAGCGCTGTAATGGTCGCATGGCGAGCGACCCCGACAAATCTCCATCGCGCCCTGCCGAAGATCGCGAGGCGGCGGGCGACGCCGCGCAATCCGAAGCGCGTCAGGTGCTCGACACGTTGATGGTCGAAGCCCGCAAGCTGGTCATTGAGATGCGGCGCCTGCTGCGCGAGCAGCGCAAGCAGCGCGAGCACTAACCGCCGAAGTTCGGAATCCTCCGACGACAGACCGCGCGTGAAGCCGATCGCTCGGTCTGCTACGCTGATGTGACAACGCGGACTTTAAGACGCGGGCGGAGGGAGAATCGCACCATGAAGCACATCTACATCGTCCTTGGCGCGCTGCTCGCGCTCGCCGCGTTCCCGGCGCAAGCCTACGAGATCAACGTCGTGCTGCCGCTCACCGGATCGGGCGCATTTCTCGGCCAGGGCGAGAAGCAGTCGCTCGAGCTCGTCGAGAAATCGGTCAACGGCTCAGGCGGCCTCAAGGGCGAACAGCTGCATTTCGTCTTCCATGACGACCAGTCGAGCCCGCAAGTCGGCGTGCAGCTCGCGAGCGAGATCATGGCCAAGCGGCCGGCGGTGCTGCTCGGCTCCTCGCTCGTCGCCATCTGTCGCGCGATCGTGCCGCTGGTGAAGGCCGGGCCGGTGCAATACTGCTTTTCGCCGGGGCTTCATCCCGATCCCGGGAGCTTTGCTTTCACCGCCAGCGTCTCGACGCTCGATCTGGCCGACGCGGTGATCCGGTATTTTCGCCTCAAGGGCTGGACGCGGCTGGCCATCATGGTGAGCAGCGATGCCACCGGCCAAGACGCCGAGGACGGCCTCAAGCAGGTGCTGGCGCGGCAAGAGAACAAGGCGATGGAGGTCGTAACGACGCAGCATTTCAATATCAACGACGTCAGCGTTTCGGCGCAGATCGAGAACGTCAAGGGCGCGCATCCGCAGGCTTTCATCGCGTGGAGCACGGGAACGCCGATCGCGACGATCTTCCGCGGCATGCTGCAAAGCGGGCTCGACATCCCGACGGCGACGACGGACGGCAATATGACCTATGCTCAGATGACGCAGTATGCCGATTTTCTTCCGCGCCAGCTTTATATCCCGGCCGGCGAATACGCGGCGCGCGACGCGGCCTTCCTGCCGGCGGGCGTGCGCGAGCAGAACGATGCGCTTTACAAGCTCTATGCCGGCATCGGCCAGAAGCCGGACGAGCCGGCGGAACTCGCCTGGGAGCCGGGAATGTTGATCGTGCACGCGCTCCGCACGCTTGGCACCGGCGCCACGGCCGAGCAGATCCGCGACTTCCTCGTCCATCTCAAGGGCTATGACGGGGTCGACGGCAACTACGATTTCGAGAAGGTGCCGCAGCGCGGGCTCGATGTCTCGAACGCGGTCGTCACCTTGTGGAACAAGGATGCGAAGACCTGGCAGCTCGTGAGCAAGCCGGCCGGCGAGCCGCTCCCCTAGAAGCGTCACCGCCGGCGCACGCGTTCCTCAGATCCCCTTCCCCGCCACCAGCGTGTAGTCGGTGAAGGCGACGCCGTCGCTCACCAGCTCCGGACGATAGGCGGCTTCGAAGCGCTTGACCGCCGCCGAGCTCGCACGAATCTCATGCGCCTTCTGGTCGGCGAAGATGAAGAAATGTACGAAGCGCGCCGGATTGTCCTTGCCCTGCCAGGCGACATAGAGCCGGGTGCCGGGCTCGTTCGCCTCGAGATAGGGCAGGAATTCCGCGATGGCGCGCTTCACCTTCTCGACGCCCGACGGCTTCACCTCGTATTCGGCGATGGTGTAGATCGGCATGGTTTCGTCTCCACTGTTCACGACCCGCCCCAATGCGGATTCGCTCGGCCGCTTTCGACGTAAGCCTTGAGGCGATAGAGCAGCTCGCCCCAGGTCGAATTGCACATCGCGCAGAACTCGCTCATCTCCCTCCAGCCGCTATGGCTGAAGCGCAGCATGCTGGCGTCGTCCTCGCGCGCGACCGACCAGGTGAGGGTCGTGCCGTCCCATTCGGGATGCTCGCCGTGGCAACGCCACACCACCGTGCGGCCAGGATCGAGCTGCTCGATCGTCATGCGGAAGATGTAGTTGTGCTGCTCGAAGCCGAACACGGCTTCGCCGCCGACCTGCTCGTCGACAACCGTATCGGCGGTCCACCAGCCCTTGAGGCCAGCGGCTGTCGCCAGCGCCGCATAGACTTTCTCGGGCGGCGCCGCGATCGGGATTTGATGCTTGATCTCGGCCATGATGAACCCTGTCCCTCGCTTGCTTGCTGTCACGCGGTTTTGAATGTGGGAAGCGGCCGGCCGCTTGATCAATTGGCGATGATCCATATAGCCTCGCGCCGCGCATTGTGGAGCTTCACAACGATGCCGGAAATCCCTGAGCCAGCGATTGATCGCCGATTGGTGCGCGCGCTTCCGCAACGACAGGCTCGCGACCGAGATCGTCACGCGCTTGCGCGGTCGCGGCGACGAGGTCTGGCAGCGCGCTTTTGCGCTGCTGCAGGCCGAGAGCCCCGAATATCGCAACGCCGTCGACGACGAATTCGCGCGCGAGTCGAAAAGTCACTGCAACGAGCTGCTGCAGACGATCGTCGCGATCGCGAGCGGCAAACCGGGCGCGGACACCTTCGCCTTCGTTCGCGGACACGCGCAATGGCGCGCGCGGCGCCACGTGCCGCTGATCGCTTCGCTCCATGCCTATCGCCTGGCGCACCGCATCTACTGGGCCTTGAGCCGCGAGGCGCTGCAGCCGCGCAGCAAGGAGCGCGCCGCGATGCAAGCGCTGACGATGCTGTCGGATTTCTGGATCGAGCTCTTCGATCATGTCGGCGCGGTGCTCGCCGAAGCACATGCAGTCGAGGAAAGCGTCATCGTCGCCGAGGGCACGACGAGCTATGTCGCCCTGATCGACGATCTGCTCCGTGGCCGGCCGCTCACCGAGGCGCCGGCGCAGCGCCTCGCTTCGCTCTGCGGCATCCGCGCGGGCGCGCCGCTCGCCGTTGCGGTGCTGCGCCCGCGGGAGGTCGCGAGCGATCCCTCGGCCGATTTCGAGATCGCGCTGCGCGCTTTGGTGCGTCTGCTCGAAGAAGTCCTGCCGCCGGCGCGCTTCGGCCGGCTGATCGACATCCGCGGCGGCGAAGTCGTCGCCATCGTCTGCTGCGATGCCGCGCCCGGCCGCGGCCTTGCCGAGGCGCTGCGCCGCAGCCCGCTCGCACGGGGCAGCCGCGCGGGCAACGCCGCCCTCATCGGCGGCATCAGCCGCGACACGCGCGCGCTCGAGGCGCTGCCGCAAGCGCTCGAAGAGGCCAAGCTGGCCTTGGAATTCGCCGGCAGCGCACAGCCGGTGACGCTGTTCATCGACATCGATCTGCGCGAATTCCTGATGCAGCGCGCCAGCGCCACCGCGTTTCGCCTGATCCCCGACTGGGTCCAGCATTTCGGTGCCGATGCCGACGGTCCGTCGCGCGAGCTCTTGCGGACCATCCGCGCCTTCGGCGATTGCAGCTTCAACGTGAAGCAGACCGCGCGTCGCGTCGGCGTGCACACGAATACGATCTATTTCCGCTTGAACCGCATCAAGCAGCTCACCGGCATCGATCCGCGGACCTATGCCGGCACAGCGCGGCTGCTGACGACGCTGCGCCTCGTCGAGCTCGGCCAACAGCGCGGCGCGAATTCCGCCTGAGATTCGCTCCGCGACGGAACCGGGAGCCAGTCGCGTGGCTCCGAACGCTCTGAACCAGCGCAAGCGTCAGGCGGCGCGCCCGCGGCGCGCAGCCTGACGCTTCGTCCGGGCGCTAGCGCTGCTTCAGCGTGTCGCCGATCACGGCGACCGATTGGATCTCGACCATGATGTCGGGATTGGCGAAATCCTTCGCCGTGATCAGCATGCTCGCCGGGAACTTGTTGTTCTTGAAGAACTCGCCGCGCACCTTCACGAAAGTGTCGCCATCCGCCTGATTGCGGATCATCACCGTCATCGAGACGAGATTGTCGAGCGTGCCGCCGGCCTGCTTCAACGTCGCTTCCATCCGGCGAAAGGCTTGCCGCGTCTGCTCGGCGAAGTCCGTGATCTTGGTGCCGTCGGGCTTGTTCGTTCCGCCCATGCCGGCGAGCCAGACGGTGCGACCGCCTTGCGTCACGACGCCCGCGGCGTAGGAACGCTCCGCATTCGTCGGCTGAAGGTACTGCGCCGCCCAGAGCGGCCCCGTGCCCGCGACCAGCGCTGCGGCAACCACCAAGCTTCCCATTCCCCGATGCATGATCGATCTCCCTTGTTGTTTGTGAGGCAAGACTAAGAATGCGACGAGCGTATCACCCGAACGTGAAGGAGAAGGGCTTGCCGCCGATCGTACCGCTGCCGGTGCCGTGCCCCCTCGTGCCGACGAGCGAGAACGGACCGCGTTGGCCGTCACTGCACGTGAACGTGCCTTGCGCCTGACGCTCATGGATGAACACGAACTCGCCGGAACAACTGCGTCCTTCGCTGGTCACGATCTTCAGGACGCCCGATCCGTCCGAGTAGGCTGTTGCCGTGCCGGTCAACGTCTCGCGCCCATCGTCTGAAGCGCCCTGCACGCCGAACGTTATCGAGCAGCCGCCCAAGGCGAAAGCGATGGCTGCCGCAGCTCCCGCCGATATCGATCTGCGAAACATTCTGCGTCCCCTCAATGTTCGAGGCCCGCAAGATTACACCACCGCCACGCGGCTATGATACTGTCCCCGGGACGAACGCGTCTAAAGGGGGATCGCATGGGACGCATCTATCGCGGCGCACTGCCCGCCATCGCCTTCGCGCTCGCACTGTTGCCGATCCCGAGCCGCGCCGCCATCCGTTTTTGCAATGATTATTCGCGGACGATCTACGTTGCGGTCGCGTATCAGGATACGTGGGGGATCTGGCAAGCGCGCGGCTGGCTGGAGCTCACGCCCAAGCAATGCAGCGCTTTCGCCAATCCCGAGCTGCATGTGAGTACGTTTTCCTTCCACGCCGAATCCGAGGTGTTCCGCGATCAAGGCCAAGAGGTGAGTCAATTCTGGGGCAAGAGTTCCGCACCCGACAAGCAACTCGCCGTGACGAACAACGCCTTCCTCTGGTCGGATGCCGACCGGCCGAAAGCGGGCGCCGCACGGATGGTGGGGTTCATCGCCAGCGGCATCAGCACCTCCGACAAAAGCGAGCTCACCATCGACGTTACCGTGCATCTCGAGCCCAATGGCTCATCGACGGTCGAGCTCGGCGGGTAATGCGATCAGGGAGAAAATCATGAAGCGGATGCTTCGCTGCACAATGCTGCTGGTTGTCATGCTCATCGGCACTGCGGCCGTCGCGCACAGCGCCGAGCCGGGCGCGCCGACCCAGAATCCGGCAACCGTGCGCTCGATCCAAAACGAGCTCGGTCGGCTCGGCTATTACAAGGGCCCGATGAATGGTCAGGCCGATGCGACGACCAAAGCCGCGATCGGCCGCTATCAGCATGACAAAGGCCTGCCCGTCGACGGTCAGCCCTCGAGCCGGCTGTGGTCCTTCATGCAGTCGAGCAGCAGCCCATCCAATCGCGGCGTCGCGACGACGCGGGAACAGGCGCGTCAGCATCAAAACGGCACGAGCTGTTGCCGTTGAAATGCCTTTGTCCGCCTGCGATGCGCGTTAAAAGGCGGCGCGATCCACGTCCGCCGTCTTCGCCTTAGTCGTCGTCCTCATCGCTCCGCCTCACTTGCCCGCGAATTTCGCCGGCCGGGAAGCTCACCGTATGGACGTTGGCGTAGGTCGTGTTCGATCCCACGCCCGCCAGCAGCACGCCGAAATCGCCCGCCGGGATGTGTTGTCCGGGGACCGCCAGGATGTTCGCCGCGGTCAGCGTCCCGGTCACCGTGCCGCCCGCCGCAGGACAGGCCGGCGGCGTCGGGACGCCGGCAGGCGGCGTGAGATTTGTACAGAGAAACGCGTAGATGCCGCCCGGCACGTGCACCTTGCCGAAATGCAGATGGGCCTGCGTCACATTCGACGTCAGGCCCGAAAAACTCAGCCTGTAGGATGCGCTGTTACCGTTGATCGTCAGTGTCAGGCTGCCGGTCCCGTTGGTGAAAATCGCACCGGTCTCGGCGTTGAGCGCGCCGACCTCAAAGAACCCATCCAACCGGGCCTTGAACTCGCCCTGCTCCGCCGCAATTCCCGGCGCCGAGAGCAGGAAAGCGGCCAAGCCGCCGCTGACCATCACAGATCTCATCATCTGCTGACCCTCCTCTGAAGCTACTTGGAGCAATATTTTAGGGAACGACGCTCCTCGGCCTTCATCGTCGCGATCCAATCGCGGCAGCCGCGATCCTCGACATGGCCGTGTCGGCTGGTCGCGACGACACTCGAGCCGTTTTGGCAAACGTCACGATGAGCTTAGCGCGCGCGTGAGAAGGCTCACGCGAGCAGCAATGCCGCACCGTGACCAAGCCCCACAACGTTATTGTGGGCCCTCTAAATTCTCATTTCGATTCATTAGGCGCGCGGCTCTGACGGAAGTCAATCAGCTCACGCAACTGTTACGTCACGCTGCGGGATCGCGCGTCGCGTCACACAAATGCCACTTTGCCCCCGACGCCGAAGGGTCGGCTGCGACGCCCAGCGGCTCAGTCGTTCGGCTAAACGCTGACAGAGCGAATGATCTCAAGACGAAACGCCCCGCGCCTCGCTCGCCTCATACCGAGGGCCGAAGAAGTAGCGCAGCCGCTCGGGCGCGGCGGCCGCGATCGCCGTTCGCCGCCGCGCCCGTGTCTCACTCTTTCGGCAGATACGCCTCGGTATAGAGCTTCGTCATGTCGGGCGGCTCCTTGACGAGGTCCATCTCGACGAAAGAAGCCTTGAGCGCCGCGAGCGCTTTCGGATCGAAGCGGCCGCTCGCGAGGAACATCGGCATCACCGTGTCGTATTCCTTCTCCGCGACGGCTTCGTCGTAGTGATTGAGATCGCGCGACACCGCGACCGTCTCGGCTTTGTGGCTGCGCATGAAGGCGACGCTCGCGAACCAGGCGCGGATGAAGCGCCGCACATCCTCGGGCCGCTCGGCGAGCGCGCGCTCGGTCGCGAAGATCGCGTTCGCGATGAAATCCTTGACGATCGTCGAGGTCGGAAAGAGCGGCCGCGCGACCTTCTCCTCCTCGAGCTGGAAGGCGAGCGCCGGCGCCTGGACCGCGGCGTCGACCTGATGCGTCTTCAAGGCGGCGACAATCGCCGCGGGGCTGGTGCCGAGGGCGACGAGCGTCATGCTGTCCGCCGGCCAATGCTTCTCCTGAATGAGGCGGCGCATCAGCCAGGCGGTGAACGAGCCGGCGGTGGTGACGGCGACTTTCTTGCCTTTCAGATCGTCCGGGCCCGTGATCGCCGAATCATACGGCACCATCACGGTCAAGAAGAGCGGCGGCCCCGCCGTCGCCGCGACCGCGATATGCGGCACGCCTTTCGCGGCGAACGCCATGTCGGTGCCGGAGGTGACCGCGACATCGACCTCGCCGGCGGCGATGCCCTGCGCCAGGCGCGAGCCACCCTGAAAGCTGACGACCTGAACGTCGAGCCCTTCTTTGGCGAAGAAACCTTGGCGCTGGCCGATCTCAAGCGGCATGAAGGTGAAATTGACCTGCGCCGGCGTGCCGACGCGCAGCTTCTCGGCCGCAGCGGCAAGCCCCGGCGCGAGCATGGACGCGAGGAGTACGAAACCCGCGAGCGCGCGCCATGCCGATCGCTTCATCCTGCCCTCCCCGCTCTCTCGTTCGTTGAGCGGAATTCTAGCGCGAAGCGCGACGCGTCACGAACGGTCGAGAACACGCCACCAGGGGGCCCGCCCTGCGTCAAAGCGACAGGGGATCTATGGCAGAGCCCCAGTGAAACATCGGCCCTCTGGACTCCGTTGTCCCTACATTCGTCGCCAACCCGGTGAGGAGGAAGCGGTGGACAAGTCTTGGGCGCATAATCTGGTCGCACGCTACAGCGAGGCGGCACGCCACATGCGCGACGCGGCGATGAATGAGGGCGACGAGGAGACCGTTCAGCACTACAGCGAGATCGCCGAGCGCTACGAGCGGCTGGTCGAGCAGACGCGGACGCTGGCCGACGATCGCTCGTGATGTCGCGGACCGCCCTGCCCCCATCGATGCGGCTTAGCGGGCGCTGTCAGTTGCGGCGCGATTGCCGCGTCGACTCATCGCTGATCCCGCGCCGGTAGCCCACGAACCAACCGACGAAGAACATATACGCGGCGGTGCCCATCATCGCCGCGAAAACAAGCAGAATGGAATTGGACATGTTGGTCCCCTGCCAACAGGTGCGATCTCGCGCGGCCTATAATGCCGCATAAGCTAAGTACGTTTGTTGCGTTGTGGCGCGCCGCGTCACCGCGCCACAGCGCGCGGCGCGTTACGGATCTTGGTCGTGCGTCAGGCCACCGCGCGACGGAATTGGGACGCCGGCCGCCCGCGCCTCGGCGCGCTTGGCGATCCGCTCGTAATTCTCGGCGATCGCCAGCATCGCGCGCTTCGCCTCGCTGTCTTCGATCCCCTCAGCCATCGAGCGCGCCTCTGTGGCGCGCTGCAGCCAATGTTCGGGCGTGCCAAATGCATCCGGCATAGCCTCGCCTCCCCTACTGACCGCAAAGATGAGCCTGACCACGCCACCGTCAAGAAGATTATCAATCGCCTAGGACGGCTCGCCATCGCCACGCTGCTCGGCGATGCGCTCGAACGTCTCGGCGATCTTCTCGAAGGCGCGCGCGGTTTCGAGCTTGCGCTCGCCCGCCGCGTTGTCCATGAGCCGTGCTTCCGCGCGCATGCGCGACGCCAGAAGCCGGTACTCGCGTGCTTGCTGCTGTGCGTCCATCAAATGCGAACCATGGGCCAGCGATTGGGTTCCGAAGATAATTTCGCGCGCAGGGGAACCAATCGGCGGGAGCGCGGTTCACCCCCTTGTGACCGGGCGAGGCTTGTGGTCGAGGCGACGACCGGGTCGTGATCCGTCAGCCTTCCGCTCTCGCCCTGGTCCGCGCGCCGGCGGCGTGGGCTCCGTCCGCGCCGTCGGCGTTTTATCGGCGAGCGGTTTTAAGGCCAAGCCAAGGCCAAACTCTGCGTGATTTCGTGAGCGAGCGGTTGCGAAGGACTAGCCGAAGAGCCTCGTCCCGTGCATAATCTTGCCGTGTTCTTGCCGCACTTTGTCAAAAAAAACGGCCGGAAACGCGGCCGGAAAGGTGGGAGGGAATGGCGCAACTCGAAGCCGGTGCCTATGCCGATCAGCGCTTTTTGCAGGAGACGGTCGCAAGCTTGCGCCGGATCGCGGCACGCTTGCCCGCCGTCCTTGACGAGGAGGTGCTGCGCGTCGCGCAGGAGATCGAGGACAACGTCACGCGGCTGAAACAAGCCGGCTGAGTTTTCGCGCCCGTCAAGCAACGAAGGCCGCGTGTCGGCTCGCCGACATTCAGCGCGGGTTTTGCGCCGAGAGCGGCACCGGGCCGACCGGCACATCCGAACATCTCTCGACATAGAGGCCTTGGCCGCGAATGCCGCCAGGGCCGCGATCCCCGATTGAGACCACGGGACGGTATGTGTTCGGCCTGTGGCTGATCATGCTGGTCGTGACGAAGCCATTGCCCTCTCTCATCATGTCGATCTCGTTCCAGGTGCCGCTTGGATCGTCGATATACATGATCAGCCGGTTCGGCCCGATGCGATCGGCGCGCACGATCCGCGAGCGGAACGTGCCATAGCGATTGACGGCGATGAAGGTCGGATAGCCATAGCCCGGCGGCGGCACGTCGTAGATCGCGCGCGCGCCGCCGGCGGCAATGTCGCGCGAGCAATCCTCGGCGAAGGTGCCGACCACCCCGAACTGGCGCAGGACCGAGCCGGGGCTGGTGCAGCCGGCAAGAACGCCGAGCGACAAAAGCGCCGGAATGGCGAACGCGGCGCGGATCGCCCGGCCTGCGGGCGCGCGCGGCAAATCATCGAGCGTGTGCATAAAGCCTAAACCCGGGGCCGCGCCAAAGGCTCCCCCGCGGCTTCGCTGACGGTCGCAGCTCGTTCTATTCTTCCGGCAGCCAGCCTTGGGCGCGGACCAGCGCGTAGCGCTTGCCGTAAAGCTGCAGAGCAACCTGACCGTCCATCTGGATGGCGATGGTGGCGATCGAGCGCTCCCGAGCGGGCGCGCCGGAATCCGCGGCAACGCGCATC
>Ga0134128_10010916_pt1 | contig 10872 bp, 11 predicted proteins | sample KB31754_FD_96462 | JGI IMG/M metagenome (GOLD analysis project Ga0134128, IMG submission 96462) | Terrestrial soil microbial communities with excess Nitrogen fertilizer from Kellogg Biological Station, Michigan, USA - KB3-175-4 | ecosystem: Environmental > Terrestrial > Soil > Unclassified ...
ATTATTCGTGTAGATTTTTTCCCAAAGACAGTTGGTACTCTGCAAATTTATACTCCAGACCCTACAAAATCGCTTATCTATGCATTAGTTGCTTCTTCCACAACGACAGATCCTGAGATAGTTGCAGCACAGCTTATCCATAAAGATATTTCAGGAGAAAAAGCTACGTATCCTATCAAAACAGCCCAGCAAGCACTTGATGATTTAAAGAATGGGAAAGGATATATAGCATCCTACGACTCAACAAATCCGCAAATTAATATTACCGATGTTTCCCTTGGCTATTATGAAGACAGCACTCCACAGAATTACTTAATGCCTATTATTATTTTTCAAGGAGATCATGGATTTGTTGCCTATGTCAGTGCTCTTAATGGAGATTGGATTAAGTAAAGAGGCAAACGGAGAATTCTGAATCGAGTTAGGGATGAACAGAAAGATACGTCAAATTTTTCTGGACCAACTGCAATAGCTTTTCAGTATCAGCAAATCTATCCTCACTTTTCATAACAACAATAATAATTGTATGTCCCTGCATCACGCTTGATGTTACCAATACTTCTCCTGCCTCTCCAGTATAGCCAGTTTTTATCCCATTAACGCCGTATTTTCCAAGCAACTCATTTAAATTTTTAACGTCATAGGTATTACCAAGTGAATCATGAATTATTTTTTCTTTCGTATTCACAACCTGTGCCAAAACAGGATGCTTTATAGCGTAGGACGCGAGCATAGCCAAGTCCTTTGGTGTCGTATAGTCATCATCATCCACCAGACCTGCCGGATCAGCATAATGCGTATTGTCCAAATGAAGAAGCTTTGCCTTTGCATTCATAGCTGCAATAAATGCCGAAAACCCCCCGGGATAATTATCTGCAAGCATGTAGGCAACATCATTGCCTGAAGGAAGAAGGAGCCCATAAAGTGCGTCTTGAAATGTCACGTGTGCTCCGAGAGGAAATCCCACCACAACAGGTTCTATCCCTGTCCGTTTTACGGTAAGTACATCACTGGCTTTGTAAGTATCAAGTGCGACTAAGGTTGTCATGATTTTGGTTGTAGATGCTGGAGACAAGCGAATATTCTCATTTTTTGCATATAAAACAACACGAGACGTATCATCCATAACAAAAGCTCCAAGAGCTGAAATGTGAGGCATATAAGTATCAGTCAAAAGAGGCAAATCAGCATATGTCACTGGGAGAGGATCGGGCAGTGGCTGGAGCTGTTGGGATTGCTGCTTAAGCATGCCTTGCAGAAAATAGAGCACAACAATCAGAACACACGAAGCGAAAATTAAAAAATATACCCTGTATTTCAGGAAAAAAATGTTACTTTTTTGGAGATTTTTCATCAGAGAGTGTTGAAAGTCTTTCATCAATTCTTTCCATATCTCGTGGGAATAAACTTGCCTCACGAATATTTTGAAGTCCCAAAACCTGCATCGTAATACGTTCTGCTCCAAAAGCAAACCCTCCTTCTGGAGGAACTCCGTATTTGAATGCTTCTAAAAACATACTAACCTTTTTGGGATCCATCTTCCATTCTTTCACATGTTCCATTAATTGACCATAATCATTAATACGTCTTCCGCCTGACAGCCACTCTATACCCCGGCAAAGTAAATCCATTCCCTCATTGTATTCTGGATCCTCTGGATTTGGGTACACATAAAAAGGCTTTTTCTTTGTTGGATATCCATACACAAAAACAAAGTCAGATCCTGTCTCGTCTTTCACTATGCCACAAATCTCACGCTCGTCTTCAGGATTTAAATCTTTGTCTCCCCGTGTGTCGCGCCCTGAATGCGTAAATATTTTTTCCTGTACTTCACGCAAACTATATGTAGGTGTTTTTTCAAGCATGACAGGAACAGTTGTCTTGAAAAGCTCTAATTCTTTTGAGCATTCTTTCTCAACTCTCTGCAAAATAAAGCGAACGACTTCTTGTGCCATATCCCGTACTTCTTCCCATGATTCAATAAAGCTCATTTCCGCATCCAATGACACGACTTCTGTTAAATGTCGTGTGGTGACGGAAGGTTCTGCTCTGAAGATTTTGTTTACAGAAAAAACTCGTTCAAAAGCTGTCATGACAATTTGTTTGTAGAGTTGAGGACTCTGAGTAAGAAATGCTTTCTGTCCAAAGTAATCAACCTGAAACACTTCTGCTCCTCCTTCGGCAGTTGCCGGAACAATTGAGGGAGCCTGAAATTCCATAAAGTCGTGTTGCTTTAAAAACTCACGAAAAGCGTCAATAATCACAGCTTGTACTTTAAAAATTGCCTGAACTTTGGGATGTCTCAGGGTTAATGCCCTATGATCTAAAAGCGTTGGTAGTTCGAGATTGAGTTCTTCTCCCCCCATATCAAATGGCAACGGCTCTGCTTTTGCTAAAATTTTGACTGCATGTGCTTCCAGCTCAACTGTGCCGGTAACAATTTTGGGATTTACTAGTCTCTCCGGCCTTGCATTTACTTTTCCTGTTATCTCTACCACATATTCACTTCTCAACTCTGTAGCAACAGTATGTGCTTCCTCAGAAACAGAGGGAATAAAAACAACCTGAAGTAAACCTGACCTGTCTCGGAGGTCGATAAAAATAAGCTTTCCATGATCGCGTCGTACATGGACCCATCCTTTGACGGTCACTTCTTCACCAACTTTTCCAACAGTATCTTTAACCAGTGTTCTTTGCATAATATTTTCTTATTGTGAGGAACCAAAGCCCTCCAATCAATCTTATTTTCCTCTCCTATTGTACCTGTATCCAGCTTTATTGACAATAGATTATCTTAATATACTATCTAAACAAGGGCTAGTCATTCTGAGGCAGCAGCCAAAGAATCTTAAAAGATCCTCTACAGACGTTTGGCATGATAAATACTATCTTGAGGCAGCTAATGCCATTTTTCTTCTTGACAGTATAACCAATCATTGGTAAGCTTATGGTATATGGTATTTTCTTGCCGACACTTTATTAAGCAATATATTCTCCTTCCAGAGTAAGGGGATTTACTGCCGTGTAGCATAGAAAAACACAAACTAGTAAATCTCCCAGAAATGAGGAGATTTTTTTATGTTTTTTTACAATAACCATTAAAAGAAAGGAGGAAAAAAGTTATGAGTACACCAGATAATAAAATAGGAAGTGATTCGGGTAAAGAACCACCTATAGCATGGGCTGGAAACATCACGCCTGATGGAGCAATTGTTCTAAAACCTGCTGACCCAGATGTTGTTAGGACACTTTACCAACAACGCGAGGAGAGGACCCTTAGACGAGGGCTACAGGCTCCCCCTAGAAAAAATAACAGAGATAAGAATAGATAACTTAATACATTGATAAAACAGCTTGGTTATAAAAAACGGTAGCTAATTTATTAAGTAATATAATGTATAACAGAAAAGTGTATCTATTCGGTCTTAATAACTTTTTCTATATTGACAGGGTACTATTGCCATAGTAATATGATTCTTACACTTATGAATCTTGTAGTAAAACACGGAATGTACTTTATTACTCTCCTCATTTAGTGAGGGAGATTTTGTATGTAAAAATGCACTGAATCTCCCACTCTAAAAGAAGGGAGTTTTTTTATGTTAAAAATGGTTTTAGTGATATTAGGAGAATAAGTTATGGTAGATAAAAGAGAAACACAAACAAGAAAAAAGAAAGGACAAGATTTACCACAGGCACCAAAACAACGGGGGCATTGTCGACGAAAAGACTTAGGACGTTATTGTGTAAATAAAGATGGTATTGTCACCATAATTAGCCCAAAAACACGCCGGAACTTACCCCCCGGCATTAGAAGTGCTCTCAATGATGGACAATGGCCACCAACCAGAAGTCTCAGAAATAGACCTTTTTACACCGAGGACTAATACGAACACATAATTTATGAATTTTATGAAAGGAGGTGAATAAATTATGACAAGAGGAGAAGGCGGATCAAAACCAAATGCTCCAGGAACGGAGCGTGGAGATGAAAGAAGACCATTGCAAGCAAGTGGAAGAAGAGGAAATGGTGAAACTCGTCGACCAAATCCTAACGCAAGGTAATTTTATTTTTTTATTCTAGAAACGGTGTATGTATTTCATACGCCGTTTTTTAGTGGAGATGAATGTCCTTTATCTTTAACTGGAGAGACTTTTTGTCACGCCAAACATTTTCATCTATCGTATAGGCAATTTGGATTGTTTCTCCTGCTTTTATTTTACTTCCCAATTCTCCCTGTCCAAAAGCAATGGCAGGAAACATCACTCCCAACCTAGTAGAAGGAGATTTCTCATCTCCGCTCGCAATGACAGGCCCAACAACTAATTTTAGATGTTTGCCATCCTGACCTACTTTTTTGATATCCGTCACCACCACTTCAGAGGTAAAGGTTGGCTCAAAATTTCCCATCCCAAATGGAGCAAGAGTTTGTAGTGCATCATACATATTCTGAGATATCCCTTCAACCGGAAGTGCACAGTCTATTTTTACTACTCGAGTCAGCATGTCTCCATCTACCGATTTCTCAGCTAACTGTTCTAATTTTTCCTGAAGAAGAAGAATCTTTTCTGTCTCAATGGTAAATCCTGCTGCCATAGGATGTCCTCCCGCATTTACCAAGAGGGTTGACGCACTGCGAATAAATTCAATAATATTAAATCCTGCAACAGACCTGGCAGATGCTTTGGAAATTTTTTCACCAATTGATAAAACAATTGCAGGTCGGTAATATTGCTCAACTAGTTTGCCGGCAACAAGTCCTATCACTCCTTCTTCGTAAGACTCATGTGCAATAAAAAGAAGCTTTTTACCATCTGTCTTACCATTTTTAAAGAAGGTTATGGCATGTTCAGTAAGTGCTTTCGTGATATCTTGCCTCTCTTTATTGGTACTCCCCAATTTATCTGCCAAGACTTTTGCTTTGAGTCTGTCTTTCGTGCACAAAAGTCTGAGGCTATCCATTGCAGACTCCATTCTTCCCATAGCATTGAGCCTTGGTCCAATAATATGACCTATGGCATAGACATCAATCTTTTCGACTGCAAGCTCTGCCTCAGAACAAAGAGCTAAAAGACCAGGACGAGTTGTCTTTTGAAGCTCCTTGAGTCCGTGAATAAGAAGAGTTCGGTTGGCCCCAGTCAAAGGAACTAAGTCTGCAACAGTTGCCAAAGCAACAAGAGCGAGATGCTCATTGACAATATTGTCATTGAGAGAAACCAAAGGCTCTCCAGCCATCTCTTTTCCATTCTGAGATTCCTTTATTCTTTTCGAAGTGACGGAGCGAAATTCTTGAGAAAATATCCATCCCACTCCTGCTCCACAGAGCTTGGTAGTATGAACAATTGCATAGGCATCAGGTAGTTGATCGCCTAGCGTATGATGGTCAGTAATAATAACGTCCAATCCTTTTTGATTTGCATACGCTACTGCCTCATTCGCAACAATCCCGTTATCGACCGTAACAAGAAGTTTAGTATCCGGATATTGTACCAAAACATTATCAATTCCCTTTTCAGAAAGACCATATCCCTCGCCAACTCTGTGCGGAATATACGGCATGACGCGGGTTCCCAAGGATTGAAAGCTTTCCCACAAAATTGCACTGGCAGTAATCCCATCTACATCATAATCTCCAAAAATAACCACTTGTTCATTTTTCTCTATGGCATCTCTTACTCTTTGTATAGCTTTTTGCAATTGCTTTTTATCTATCCCAACAAAATCTGGAGTCACCTTGTCAAGACTGGGATGAAGAAATTCCTGTGCATCTTCTTTTGTTATTATTCCTCGATTCTCAAGGAGGAGTTGGATAAGCTTTTCTTCTGTTTCTTGTGAGTTATCTGAAAAATCTGAGGCTGAAAATTGCAATTGATTTACTATCTGCCATTTTTTCTCTTGTTTCATGCTATAATTTTAGCAGTATGAAAGTCATTCTTCCACAAGCTGTCCAACAAGTGTACCACACTCTCCTCCGTGGTGGCTTTGAAGTTTATTTTGTTGGCGGGTGCGTCAGGGACCTCCTTTTAGAAAGGCCCGTGAAAGACTGGGATATGACAACCAATGCACAACCTGATGAAATGCTCAAACTTTTTCCGGACGCATTCTATGACAATCAATTTGGTACTGTCGGTGTACTAATCTCTGCTATCATCCCAAGCGAAACCGAGGCATCTCATGCTGAAGATGGTGAACAAGGTGAAAAAGATTCTTCGACGACACTTCATTCCGCTCAGAATGACAAACTTATTGTTGAAATAACTACCTACCGAACAGAGCGGGATTACAAAGATGGCCGCCATCCAACAGAAGTTGTTTGGGGTAAAACCATTCAAGAGGATTTAGAAAGACGTGACTTTACTATGAATGCCATAGCCATGAAATTAGAAGAAAGTAATGACAAAAACACATCAGTCATTCTGGTAAGTGAAACGCATCCAGAATCACAAGATGCTAGCTCCTCCGAAGCGGCGAGCATTCACGCTACTCTTGTAGACCCATATAATGGGCGAAAAGATATTGCCGATAATATTATTCGAGCTGTGGGAAATCCAAATGAACGTTTTAAAGAAGATGGTCTTCGGCTTATGAGAGCCATTCGCTTTGCAACCCAGCTGCAATTTACTATTGAGGAAAATACCTGGAAAGCGATTTTAGAAGATGCCAAACTGCTCCCAATGATTTCTGGAGAAAGAATTCGAGATGAACTTCTGAAAATGTTGGGGAGCGATTATCCCTATGAAGGCATTATGCTTCTGAAGAATGCAGGACTTCTGCAGTATATTTTGCCCGAACTGTTAGAAGGAATTGGCGTGAGCCAGGAAAGACCGGGAAGACATCATACAACAGATGTTTTTACGCATAATGTGATGGCACTAAAATTAACTCCCGCAACAGATCCTATTGTCCGGCTGGCAACACTTATTCATGATGCGGGAAAACCACGTGTACAAGGAACAGATACTGAGGGATTTGTTATTTTTTATAACCATGAAATTATGGGCGCTCAAATGGCATATGAAATTGCCAATCGGCTCCACCTTTCCAAAAAAGACAGAAAGAAAATTGTAACGCTCATTCGCTGGCATATGTTTACTGTTGATGAGCATATTACCGATAGTGCTGTCAGACGTTTTATAAGACGAATTGGGGTTGAGAATGTGAATGATATGATAGACCTTCGTATTGGGGACAGACTTGGAAGTGGAACACAGACAGCCGAATCATGGCGTCTCAAATTATTTAAGGATAGAATAGAAAAAGAGCTTGCTCCAGGGCCATTCTCAATTAACGATTTGGCAATTGATGGGAATGATATTATGCAGGAGCTAAATATTCCACCAAGTAGAAAAATTGGTGAATTACTTCAAAAATTGTTTGAAGAAGTAGATGAAAATTTAGAACTAAATACCCGAGACTATTTACTTAAACGAGTGAAAGAACTGGCAATCTGATATAATACATCTATGTTAAAACAACAACTCAAAGACCAACTCAAAGAATCCATGATGGCAAAAGACAGCCTTCGGACATCTGTTATCCGATTTATCCTATCCGGCATTACCTACTACGAAATCAATAAAGGCGGTGCAGGATACGAAGCAACCGAGGAAGATGTGATGACGGTTATCAATAAAGAAGTAAAACAACGGAAAGATAGTATTGAACAATATGAAAATGCTGGAAGACAAGACTTGGCAGATAAAGAAAAAGCAGAGCTTTCAGTTTTGGAAACATATATTCCCGAACAAATGGGGGAAGAAGAAGTGCGCGCACTTGTCCATACAGCTGTTGAGGAAACAGGAGCAGCAAATCCATCGGATATAGGTAAAGTTATGGGTGCTCTCATGCCAAAGGTTAAAGGAAAAGCAGATGGATCACTTGTCAGTAGACTTGTCCGCGAAGCGCTTACTGCTTAGTTTTATATAAAACACCTTTTGTTGTTCCTAATTTCATAATAAATCCACCTTTTTGTAATTGTAATAAATCATACCGCAGTGTTCTTTCTGGAATTATCAAAAAACGCCTTCGTATTCTATCAAAGGATAGTAGTTGTTGCTCACGAATAAGCAGCAGAATTTCCTTTCTTCTGGGAAGCAATGAATCTTCTTTGTTATACTCTTTTTGATTATCAACAAGTTTTATGCTATTTTCTGAAGCAGACATGAGGACTTCTAACATAAATTCGACAAAAGGAGTAACGTCATTTTGGTCTAAATATGAATAATATTCTATTTTCCTTTCATTCAAAATTTCTTCAAAAGAAAGAAGCCAATTAAAATGATATCCCCCTGTGGCTAAGATTGCCTGAATAAGAAGTCTTCCCACTCTTCCGTTTCCATCCAGGAAAGGATGAATTTTCTCAAAAATGTAATGACTAACAATTGCTTTTATCGGTATATTTTTTTCTGAAGTACCGTTGATATAGTGAATTAAATCCTCTAAAAGGAGCGGAATTTGTGAAGGAGATGGAGTAACATAGACTGCAAACCCCGCTTCATTAAAAATAGCGCTTGGCTCCTTTCTCAATTTTCCTCGTCTTTCTCTTTCAATAAGGCCGTCCATAGCGATATTGTGAAGTCGAAGGATAAAGTCCTGATCAAAAAATGATACAACAGGGGTTTTCCTTAGAAAGGAAAGGGCACGCATGAGATTGGTGACTTCCCGTTTTCCCTTATCGTAGACATTCTTTTCACTAAGCTGTTCAGCTTCTGAAAGGGTTAATGTATTTCCTTCTATTTGTGCTGAAAACAAAGAACTTTTAAGCAGTGATTTTCTTTGAATATTTTCAACAAAAAGAGTTTGAACATCCCTTGTTGCTAGAATATATTTATTTGCTTCTATGGTTGCAAACGTTTGGAGCATTGATGAAGTCAACGTAAATTTTGGAGGAATAATCATACTAAGTATATAATACCAAATGTTGCCTAATATTGCCAGATCTTACCTAATATTAGCATTCCTTGGATAGTGCAAATGGATATTTAAGTAGTAGACTTGTTCGCGAGGTAAGTTTTGTTCTATCTGTTAGTGAAACATGAGCAAGAATGCGAAGATGGCCTCATTCTTCTCTGGTCTATAAATGGTTTTTCTGGAGCATCAACATGAAAATTTTCTGTTTCAAATACAAGTACCATAAACAGCTATTTTTTCTTACCACTTATTTCTTGCCAAAGAACCAGCAACGGAGAGGCATTAAATATGGAAGAGTATGTTCCAGAAACGATTCCTACTAAAAGTGCTACCACAAACCAGAATGTTGATTCTCCTCCGAAAAGAAGTAAGGTAAATAAAACAAGAATAACAGTGAGTGAAGTATTGAGTGATCTACCCAATGTTTGCAGAATAGAATTATTAACGGTTGTTGCAAAGTCTCCTTGAGGATTGCGTCGTAAGTTTTCCCGAATTCTATCAAAGACAACAATCGTGTCATGGACAGAAAATCCAATAACAGTAAGTACTGCAGTCACAAAAAGACTGTCTACCTCTACCCCAAAGAAATGACCCAGAAGAGAAAAAATACCGAGTAAAACTAATGCATCATGAAGAAGAGCAACAATTGCCGTAACACCAAACTTCCAACTGCTTGCAGGTTTTGGAACCCCTCGAAATGTCCAGGCAATATATAAAACAATCAAAATAGATGCAACAACAATTCCCAATAAGGCATTTTTCGTTGTCTCAGCCCCAACGGTTGGTCCTACTGTCACAAATTCTGTCTCTTTTAAGGTAGGTTGGCTTTGAGAAATAATAGCTGTAACCTTATTGTGTGTTGCCTGATCTATTGGCGGCGTTTTTATAGTAAGAGTAGTACTATTCGCATTTGTTCCCACAACATTTACTTGCACTTTCTGAAAATCACTAACCACATTCCTTGTATCAGAAGCTGTAATTGTACGTGAAGATGAATACGTTATGTTGGATCCTCCGGTAAAATCAATTGCCGGCTTAAGACCAAACAAAAATAATGAAATTAATCCTGGAATAATTACTAACAGTGACAACCCAAAATACCAATTTTTGTATTTTATAATATTCATAGATGTGGATTCACTCCTTTCACTTTTCTCACTGGATATTTTAGTTCGTTTTTTTTCATTTTTTCAAAAAATTTTTTATCAACATCTGTTCCCAATTGTTCAACCATAAGTAACACATTAAAAATAACATCCATCATCTCATCTTCTATCTCGCTTTTATGTTTGACAACATATCCTTGAACCTGTTCCGGTGTCTTCCATTTAAAATGTTCTAACAATTCTGCTGCCTCAAGACTAGTAGCGATTGCTGTATCTTTTAAATCCGTAAACTCCATCCAATCTCGTTCATCACGAAATGTTGTAATGGCATCTAGTAACTTTTGTATACTTACTTTATTCATGTCTTAAAAATGTCCGTAAGAATGTTCGGGTTACAACAATTGCTGAAAACATCGAGACTGCAACGCCAATTGCCAAGGTAAATGCAAAACCTCTCACAATCCCTGTTCCGAAATAATACAGAATGCCACTCGTAATCAGTGTCGAGACATTACTGTCACGGATTGAACTCCATGCTCTATTAAATCCTAATTCTGTTGCAAGTGCAATCTTTTTGCCATCTCGTAATTCTTCTTTCATTCTCTCAAAAATAAGAATGTTTGCATCCACTGCCATACCAATGGAAAGAATAAATCCGGCAATTCCAGCAAGAGTCAATGTCACAGGAATAATTTTAAAAACAGCAAGTGTAAAAAGGGTATACAAAACAAGCGCCATACTTGCAATGATTCCCCGCCGCCCATACAAACTCACCATAAAAATAACAATAACCAAAAATCCTAATAATCCTGCAAACAGACTTCTTTCCAAAGATCCTGTCCCGAGTGTTGCCCC
>Ga0134128_10010917_pt1 | contig 10872 bp, 11 predicted proteins | sample KB31754_FD_96462 | JGI IMG/M metagenome (GOLD analysis project Ga0134128, IMG submission 96462) | Terrestrial soil microbial communities with excess Nitrogen fertilizer from Kellogg Biological Station, Michigan, USA - KB3-175-4 | ecosystem: Environmental > Terrestrial > Soil > Unclassified ...
AACGGCCACGACGCACGCGGCTGGGACGTGAAACGGTGGCGCTACCGGCTCTTCGCGACCGCCGAAAACGCCTGCCCGTGCCAGCCTGAAAACCCAGGCCCGGCCCCTCCAACCACCAGAACAGCCCCCGGGACCAGTGGAAACGGACGCCCACCCAGCGACAACCGGCCCACCAAACACGCCCAAAAACAAGAAAACCACCCGGCCGGAAATCAAATCCCCGCCAGGCCGTTAGCTGCAACTCCCGATTGTTCGGGGTGTTGCAACGACCCCTAGAATTCAAGGATTTGCACAACTTCTTCAGCTGCACGTCGGGCTGGGGAAACTCATCGATTACCCCGTGGAACTTCGCGATCCTTGTAAGCGTCTGGTCATCGGCATCTGCGATGTCCGCCGCATCGCCCAGGGCCGCCATGCTCTTCCCTTCGTCGCAGACTGTGCCTTTCGGTCCACTCTTCGACGATGGACTTGCAGTTTCGCAGGGTCAAAGGCCCGGTGTGGCGCCACGATCAACTGACGGCTCGGCTGCTTCCGATGCCGCTCGGTGGCTCTTGAACAGCCGTACTACGTAGACCACGGCACCGGCCAATGTGACCACGACGCCGAGCCGATACACCCAGATGAGCACGTGGAGCATCCCGACACCCGGGGACATCACCGTGCCGGCATCGGGCTGCTGGCCGGCTCCGATCGCGGAGATCGCGATCGCGATCGTCGTCGCGCCGATCACCACGGTCACGAGCCCGGCAATCCAGGCGAGCCTCGGGACCGCGACCCGCGAAAGCGCCCACGCCACGAGCACCAAAATGATCGCGCCGAGGAGTGCAAGGCCGCCCTCGAGGGGGTCGATGAGGCCGAGGATAGTCAGTGGCAGCGCGGTGATGGTGAGAACTATGGCGATGATCCGACGAGTGGGCATGTTCTGGTCCTCCTGTGGTGCGTCCGAGGGTTCTATCGTCAATCGGAAGTTATCATCGCAGCATTGCCCGGGATAGAGGCTATGGTCCTCCTCGCCACAGGCAGTGGCTTCGACAACCCGCGTCGCACGAAAGACCTGGCCATGACAGTCTGATTCGCTCGCCTTCCAGTAAACTCGCGGGGGTCACCTCCGCACCCACGCTGCTTCAACGTCACCCCGACCCGCGCCAGCTCCCGGTGCACCCGGGGCCAGTCCGGCTGCACAAACACGCTCTCGCGCACCCCGCGGCCGGGAAACAGGGCCGCATACACCTCGCCCTCGGATATCTCCGCAACGTCGTCCCAGCCCAGACCTGCCCGGTCCGCAGCATCCAGCACCGACTGAATGCTGTGCCTTGACATGCCGTGAGGGGACGAGATCGCACTGCGCGACAGTCCCTGGGTGCGCAACTGCAAGACAAGTTTCGCCTTGATCTTCCATACCATTACCGGTACTCCTTCCACCACGTGGCCGTCACATGGTGGAAGGGGCCTATTGAGGTGGCGCCCAACCACGCCAAGGGTGGCGCTCAACCACGCCGGCCGCCCTACCAGGCGGTGACGCTCGCCCGCACCACAGGCGGAGCTCACAAAGGCGAATATTCAGACGTCCCGGGGAATCTTCCGATGGAACGGAAATACGTGGTCTGCTGGGCTGTCGGCCACCGGAACGCGACCACATCCGTGCACGAACGCTCCAACTCCCGGGAGGACCGCACCCCCAACGCAGTATCCCAAGAGCACGATGCGCAGCATCAAGCGCGGGTCATACGGGGGCTGGCCCTTCGCCTTCGCGTGGGACGTGTAGAACCTGGCTAGATTCAGTTCATGATCGACGAGCTGGGCAATAAACGGGGCCAAGTGATTCTTTGGCAACCACTTATCCAACGGGGGCTGGACCAGCATCACCGCCTCGTGTTAGGCATCGACGCACTTGCCAGCGGATGTGGGCCGAAGCGGTGTGGACCCCCAGCACATCGTGGACATTGAAGCTCTTCACTACGTGGATGGTGAGACTCACGGCTTCCACGCCAACTGCCCAGACAGGCGCTACCATCCGAGGCTATGCGCCATCAACCACCTATCCATGGTGGTGAATGCTGGTCTGACTCCTTGCGAGTACGCCGAGGGTTAAGAGGACGTTGGCGAAGCGACGGGTGTCACCGCTGACTACGCAGAGTGCGAGATCCGGGGTGCGCGCCAGAGCATAGAACTCGTTCCGGGTGACCGATCCTATTGGCACCCCGGACGGCATTAGAACGCGTATCTCGTCCTGTACTTGACTGGGTAGCGCGTCTGAGCTGGGGCTGATGACTGTTGCGTTCTCGACTGTGACGGTGTCCAGGAGCACCGAGAGTACCTGCGGTACCGTGGGGTTTCCAGCGGTCAAGTTGAGGAAGATGCGCTCCGCGTTCGGCCCTACAGCCGTCTTTGCAGCATAGTGGCTATCAGTGATCAGGACGGTGGAGCCGTGTCCGGCCGCAGCTAGTGCGGAGATAATTCCGGGGTGAATGAGAGTGCCTGCAATCATCGGGAATCGCTCTGCTCATTGATTCTGACACGGTCACGCAAAGTACTGGCCCCCGTTGATATTTATCGTTGCACCAGTGACGAAGCTGGAAAGGTCGGAGGCGAGCCAGAGGGCGGCCCCGGCGACGTCTTCAGGGGTACCTGCACGCTGAAGTGGGATTGATTGAACGGTGGAAGCTTTGGACTCGGCAGTCGTGAAGGTGTCATGAAACGGTGTTGCCTCGATGAAACCCGGTGCCAGGGCGTTGACGGTGATTCCTCGCTCGGCAACTTCCCGGGACAGCCCTCTGGTGAATCCGAAGATTGCTGCTTTTGATGAGGCATAGGCGACTGCTCCTGGGTGACCACCGTTATGTCCGGCGAGGGACGCAACGTTGATGATGCGTCCCCACCCGGTGGACATGAAGGGCAGGGTGTAGTGGGTTGCCAAGAAGACACTGTCCAGGTTGACTGCCATGACGTTCTGCCAAAGGGCGAAGTCCATGTCGACGATGCGTTCACGCTGGATGAGACCGCCGATATTGTTGACCAGAATGTCGATGCTGTCGAATTCATGCTGGACTCGTTCGACTGCGCTTTGAACGTCGTTGGATATCGTTGCGTCAACCTGCAGGGCCAGGAGGGGATGGCCGGATTCTTGGTGGATCGCCGCGGAGAAGGCATCGTCGGGCTGGTGGCTGAGGTAGGTGACCGCAACGCGGGCGCCGGCGCGGGCCAGCTCGAGTGAGATCTCCTTTCCGATACCAACGCCGCCGCCGGTCACGAGCGCGTTCTTGCCGGGTAAGGAAATGGCCATTGGAGAGTCCCTCTATTTTCTGGATTGGTTTCTGTGGGTTCGTGTGGATGTCACGGGGTGGGATGGTTTATGGACCTTTTTGGTGGTTGATCGGCGCTCAAGCCGCACCACGGTTATTGTCTGTGTAGTTCTCGGTGGCGGTCGCTGGAGGCTCGAATGATTAGCTTGGTATCGACGGTGACTGATGTTGCTGCAACGGGGTCTTCTTCGTCGTTGAGTCGATGGATCAGTCGTTCTGCTGCGAGCCTGCCGATTTCTTCGATTTGTTGCGAAACCGTCGACAACGCCGGTTGGAGATGCTTGGTCCAAATCAGATCGTCGTAGCCGACCACTGCGATGTCTTCGGGAACGCGCAGGCGCAGTTCTTTCAGGGCTGCCAGACATCCGATCGCCATGTACTGGTTCATGGCGAAAATCGCGTTAGGGGGTGCCGGCAGTTCCATCAGTTTTCGCGTAAGGTCAAAGCCGTCCCTCTCGCTGAGCCCGCTTTCGCTGGGCGCCCCGACTTGGATCAGTTCAGGCTCTGGGGTCATGCCGGCGGCCATGAGCGCCGTTTTGTATCCGTCAATCCGCTCCGTTTCAGACAGCGTGTCCGGAGGTAGTGCCAGTAGTGCGATGCGTGTTGATCCTTGGTCGATGAGGTGGCTGACCGCATCGAAGGAGCCTTTGAAGTTCCCGGACCGCACGACATCGTACATGGTGTTGTCCTTGATTCCGTGAAGCATGAGGACGACAGGTTTCCTGGCACGTGAAAAGAGTTCAAGCGCCGAAGAATCTCCGGTGGCCGGCACAGTAAGGAGCCCGTCGACTTGTGAATCGAACATGAACTCGGTGGCTTCCCTTTCCCAGGAGGCGCGCATTTCTGTGTTGGAAAACATGACGGAGAACCCGTGAGCGTGCAGGGCATCGGCGGCTGATTTGAGCAGCAGCGGTGCGGTTGGGCTCAATATCGTGGGCATCAAGATTCCGACCGTCCTGGTCCTGCTCGAGCTCAGCCCCCGAGCCAGACGATTAGGTCGATATCCGGTTGCCGCGATTGCGGCGTTCACGCGGGCTGCCGTGTCCGCACTTACGTAGCGAGTGCCGTTTATTACCGCCGAGACCGTGGCAATAGACACGCCTGAGCTGGCGGCGACTTGCCGAATGGTCGGGTTGCCGCCGCGGCCGGATCCGGTGGCTGTGGCTGGATGCTTTTTCAGTACTTCCCCCGCCGGTTTACCGTTTCCCTGGTGTTGCACTGTCGGGTTGTTCGATTTATTGAGCATGGATCACCCCTTGAATCCGAGTAGGTTGGGCAAAGCCAGACTCACCCATGGAACGAAAGCTATCACCAGCAGCCCAACGCCGAGCACGGCGAGGTATTTTACGATCGGCCTGGCAACCTTCTCGATGGGCACCTGCCCCACTGCGCATGCCGTGTAGAGGCCCACCCCGAACGGCGGAGAGAACAATCCCAGTCCCATGGCAATGATCAAGACGATGCCGAATTGCAGGGTGTTGATTCCCAGATCGCTGGCAATGGGAATTAGCAGCGGGCCAAAAATGATCAACGCCGGGGCCCCCTCAAGGACCGATCCCATCACAACGAGCATAACGATGCTCACCACAAGAAACAGCCATACTCCTTGGGAGTGCGCTAGTCCAATCAAGGCGTTTGCCATGGCTTGGGGGACTTGCTCGGCGGTGAGCACGTAGGTGACTGCCTGTGCGGAGGCGACGATGAACAAGATCATTCCCGCCAATGAGGCTGAGCGCACCAGGAACGAAAGCGTCGAGTGCACCTTCATTTCGCGGAAGACCAGACCGCCGACAACGAAGGCATATACGACGGCGAAGGCGGATACTTCGGTCGGAGTTGCGATACCACCCAGAATGCCCCCGAAAATGATCACAATCATGAACAGAGCCGCTCCTGCGCCTGCGACGAGTCGGATCCTCTGGGCTGGGGTCCGCCGAGGGGCCGAAGGCGCGGCGCCCACCGTCTGGTCGCCGTCGGCGGCACTTAGTTTAGGCACGGTAAGGATCGCAACCACCGCAAGTCCGATCGCCAACAAGACTGCCGGTACGATTCCGGCAATGAACAGGCCGCCAATCGACACGCTTGCCACATAGCCCAAGATGATCATGTTGATGCAGGGGGGGATGGTCTCGCCCATCACTGCTGAGGCGCTTAGCAGCGCGACCGCCTCATACTCGCTTTGTTTGGACTTGCGAAACGCGGGCAGCAGCATGGTTCCCACGGCAGCCACGTCCGCGCTCTTCGAGCCGGAGATGCCAGAGAAGAGTGCCATCGCCACGATCATGACGATGCGCAGACCGCTTCGGAACCGGCCAATCCCCACCAACAAGAGTTCGATCAAGCGGCGCGACATTCCATTGATTTCCATGATCAGTCCGGCCAGGACAAAGAATGGAATCGCCAGCAAGACCACGTTGGAAATACCCGACTCCATTTGCTGGGAGAACAATGCGATCGAGACGTTGCCGCCACCCCAGAAATACAACAAGGCACCGAAAGCCAGCGAGAATCCGATGGGCACCCCTATGAGCAACGTGATAACGAATCCGAGCAGCATTAGGACAATTGGCAGAGGCAGCGCCCCAGGAGCCAAGAGCCCGACCAGAACCCACGCCGCCGTCAGGCACAGCAGTATCAGTGCGGATCCCACCACAGCCCGCCACTTCGATCGCAGCAGGTCGAGCAGGGCGAAGATCACCATGAAGCCTGCACTGATCAGGATTGGCAGATAGTTGATGATCTCAGGCAAACCAGTCGACGTGGTCTGGCCACCGACCGTTTCCGAAATTTTGTTGCTCGACCAGCCCAACGACACAGCCACGATCAACACGATCCAGGCGATCAAGGCCTCATTGACCTCCCCGATACGCCCGCGTAGGCGATCGCGAAGCGCAGTCACTCCGAGATGTTCACCGCGGGCGAGTGTCAAGGCTGCACCAAGGAATCCGATGGCCACCAACATGGACGTGTCGGCGTCGTCTGCCCACGCCAGTGGGCGGCCGAGAAAATACCGTGAAATCACCGAAATGAAAACGACCACCAGGCTCGCGATCAAGACAACCACCACGGCGATGGCGATGACGCCGTGAAACCACTTGCCGATCCGCCCATTTGTCCTTGGCAGCAGTTCGTCATCCAAAATCACGTCAGTTACGTCAGGCACCAGGGTGGCCGGTACGACGCCGCCACTGTCATCGGCTCGCGGGTGCTCACGAGCGTCCATCTCAACTCCCAGCCACAATGGACTGCAGAATCGGCTTCGCCGAAGGATTCTTGGCAGTGAATTCTGCCCACAGGGGCTTCACCTGGGCCTTAAACTTGCTCTTATCGACAGTCCTTATCGTGACCCCGTCGGCTTTCAAAGCGGCCATCGCCTTCTTTTCGGCGGCAACCGCCTGGGTCCGTTGGTAGGCGGTCGCCTCCTTTGCGGCCGCCAGGAAGTCATTGCGATGCTGGCTGGGGATTTTGGCCAAGGAGGAGCTGCTGATGACAGCCGTGAGCGGGTTGAAAAGATGTTCGGTCAGGGCCAAGTTCTTCGCGTTATCGGACCATTTGTTCTGCAGGATGGTGGGAGCGTCATGCCCGGCACCGTCGATGAGGCCCGTCTGCAACGAGGTGTAGACTTCGGTCGTTGGCAACGGTGTTGCCACAGCGCCCATCAGGTTCACTGTCGCAATCACCTCCGTGGCCTGCAGCGTCCTGATCTTCATCCCGTGCAAGTCTGCCGGGCTGCTGACCGGCCGTTTCGTCAGCATGTTCCGAGCACCGAAGTTGTATGCCCACCCGACAATTGTCGTTTTGTTCTTCTGCTCAAGCAGGGTCGCAAGCTGAGTGCCCGCTTTCGAGTCCAAAACGCTGCCGACGGTATCCCAGCTGGAAAACAGGTAACCCATGTCCAAAATGCCAAACTCCGGGGCGACCTGCTCCCAAATGGAAGAGCCGCAGATCATCATGTCAACAGCACCCAACGGAATCTGAGCCACAATGTGCGCCTCGTCGCCCAACTGACTATTCGGAAAGTAATCCACTTTCACCGCGTCGCCTACCTTCGTCTTCAACAACGACGAGAACTTCGCGAACCATGCACTATGCGCATTACCCGCTTGCCCCGGCATCGATGAAGACATCTTCAACGTCACTTGTTTGGCTGACCCAGGGGTCTTGGAACCCACACATCCAGCCAGCAATGGCGCAGACGCCACCGTCATGGCCAGACCCGCACCATATTTGAGCACAGACCGCCGAGAAGGCGCAGACTTATTCACTGTAGATCTCCTTTGAACTAAAATGTCGCACCAAATGCACCACCGAATGACCTAAAATCTAACCGGTTACGCGCCCCAAGTGCAGGATTGCAGTCTAAATTTTGCTGAAAACGGAAGCTAAAAACGAGGGATTACCGAGCTTCCGCTACTCACGCGACGAAGGCTAGCGCCAACTGGTTCACGTGAAATCGTGCTGTAATCAAAATCATAGCGAACCGGTTACGTCGCCACAAGTGCCCAGACGAAAGTTCATGAAATGACCGCCGCCTGTGTTGTTAGTTGGGTCAGCCACGGCGCGCCCGGTCGCTTGTTGCTGGGCTGGGGCTCGCGGTGGCTGCCCGCCGAACCGGACGTGCAACTCTCACCGCATCAGGCGCTCCATGCGTCCTTGTCCGGTGGTAGGACAGGGGCCCGCGACGAGGTCGCTGGGGCTGAAGTCCTTGGCCCACTTGATGGCCTTTGGGGCAAAGCGGGTCTTTTGAGTTGGGTGCCGATAATTCTGTCCGCATAGTGGTGTCTCTGGTGGGTGTGGTCTGTCCCGTATTCCGGGTTGTCGATGACGACCACCAAGGTGTGTCCTTGAATCTGTGCGGCTGTCGTGATTTTGGCCATTTACGAGGGATATCTCATCGCCAGCGATGGCCAACATGCGCCGGCCGAGGTGGGCCAGGGACGCTGCGACAGCCAATCCGCTGCCGAGTATCCCGGCCGAACCCGGGAGGATTCCCGCCTGCGCGCACCGGCCGAAGGGAGATGCGGGGGACCGTATTTCCAGGCCGGCATTCGCGTCCTGGCTATGGCTAGTACTGTCTCCGGTGAAAAATGTACACGCGTTTCTTGGCGGTCACTTTTACCGCACTGAACGGCCCATGTCTCTGCCGCCTGAAAGGGGGCGCCCCTGGATGGAGACTTGTTCGCGGGCTCGTCTACTGAGCGCGCAGTAGTGTCAGGAACTCGTCGGCCATGCCGAGTTGTTCCTCCAATTTGGCGCGACGCTTCGCCGCCTCTTCGATAAATCCGTTCAACTGGGAGCGAACATCGGCGTCACCTTCGCCGGGTTCGGATTTTTCCAGTTCGTCGATAACTCGAAGAAGATCGGACATGGCCTCCAGCGTGAACCCCAGCGGCTTCATCCTGCGGATCAAGAGCAGGCGCGTGAAGTCGCGTTCCGTATAGAGGCGGAATCCTCCTTCCGTGCGGCCGGACGGTTTGAGCAGACCGACCTCGTCATAGTGGCGGATGGTCCGCAAGGACATCTGCGAACGGTCTGCCAGCTCGCCGATATGCATTGTCGCCACGACTTCTTCAGCCGACATTTCCTTCATCATCACGTCACCCATTCCGACTCAACCCTCACGTTAGGGTAGAGTTGTTTAGGCGACCGAAAATCAGCATCCCCATTTCTCTTCCCACCCCATTGTCTTCCATGACGGGGCTGGACTCGTGCGCAACGTGGCGCGCAAAAGATTACTCACCCGCTCTCCTGAGAGAGCCAAGCCCCTGGAGTCTTTCCTTGGCCCTTGCCGAACGCCCGCGCCTTATCCGCCACCCGATCACCGTCCTGGGTGCTCTGCGCTCTCCGCAGCAGCTATCCCGCGAGGTTCTCGCGGGCATGGTCACCACCCTCGCCCTGGTCCCGGAGGTCATTTCGTTCTCGATTGTCGCCGGGGTCGACCCGATGGTCAGCCTTGTCGCCTCCATCGTTCTGGCCTTGACGATGTCGGTCCTTGGCGGGCGGCCGGGCGTGATCACCGCAGCGGCCGGATCCGTCGCTCTCGTTATCGCCCCTCTCGTCCACGGCCATGGTGTCCAGTACGTTCTGCCGACGGTGATCCTGGCCGGTGTCATCCAGATCGTCTTTGGCCTTGCCGGTCTTGCCCGTCTGATGCGGTTCATCCCGCGGTCGGTAATGATCGGGTTCGTCAACGCCCTGGGCGTGCTCATTTTCACGGCGCAGGTACCCCACGTTCTCAACGTCCCCTGGCTCGCCTACGTCTTGTTTGCTCTGACGTTCGTGATCATTTTCATCCTTCCCCGTTTCACCAAGGTCATCCCGTCGCCCTTGGTTGCGATCGTCGTCGTCACGGCGATCGTCATCATCGCCCACCTCGTCGTTCCGAACGTCTCCGGCGAGGGCCCCCTCACCGGGAAGATGCCCGGAATCACCCCGTTCCTCGTCCCGCTGAACCTGGCAACCCTGCAGCTGGTTTTGCCCACCGCGTTGAGCGTCGCGTTCGTCGGTCTCATGGAAACCCTCCTCACCGCGAAACTCGTCGACGAGATCACCGACGCCCCCTCGCACAAGGGCCGCGAGTCCTGGGCCCTGGGCGTCTCGAACATCCTCGCCGGGTTCTACGGCGGCATCGCCGGCTGCGCGATGATCGGCCAGACCGTCCTGAACGTCAAGACAGGCGGGGCCCGCACCCGCATCTCCACGATCGTGGCCGGAGTGTTTCTGCTGGCCCTGGTGACAGGGCTCAGCGAGATCATGGGACAGATCCCGATGGTCGCCCTCGCCGCGGTCATGATGGTCGTTGCTGTCACCACCGTGGACTGGCACAGCGTAAAACCGTCTACCCTGAAACGGATGCCAGTCCCGGAGACGATCGTCATGGGCGCTACCGTCGCCGTCGTGGTCATCACCAGCAACCTCGCCTACGGCGTCATCGTCGGTGTCATTCTCGCGATGGTGCTCTTCGCCCGTCGGGTGGCCCACGTGATCAGTATCGACCGGACCCTGGCAGGCGACGGCGGAAGTGTCCACTATGCGGTGGTGGGGCCGCTGTTCTTCGGGAGCAGCAATGACCTCGTCGAGCACTTCTCTTACGCCGACGACCCGACCTCCGTGTCCATTGATCTCAGTCGGGCCCAGATCTGGGACGCCTCAACGGTTGCCGCCCTCGACTCCATCGAGACGAAATACCGTGACCATGGCGCCACGGTGACCATTGAAGGACTCGATGAACGCAGCGCCGGCTTCCACCGCCGCCTCACTGGACAGTTCGGCGCCTGACCGGGCCGCGAGAGGCGACCAACACCATCGCGACGATGACGCGGTTGGCGAGGTTACTACCGATCTCTCGCCACGAAGAGCACCTCGTCTTCCACGACCGCCCTTGAAAACATCTCGGCCGCGTACTCAATCCCGACGATTTCACCAATGCTCGAGCTGTCGCCGCCATCGAACACGTCACCCGCGGCAACGTTAGTCTCGCCTAGCCTCGGCGTTTCATGACCGTCAGAGGCACCTTTCAGGCTTTATTGACGCCACCCTGACACACGCTCTTGAAACACCGAGGTTAGGA